>Ga0180017_100091_pt1 | contig 37395 bp, 37 predicted proteins | sample KR46_S_MetaG_FD_129674 | JGI IMG/M metagenome (GOLD analysis project Ga0180017, IMG submission 129674) | Groundwater microbial communities from the Olkiluoto Island deep subsurface site, Finland - KR46_S_MetaG | ecosystem: Environmental > Aquatic > Deep subsurface > Groundwater | place: Finland...
GCGGCTGTCAAAAAAATACATGAATGATCCCCAGATCATTGAGATTGAGGCTGAGGCTAAGCGAACCGACGCGATTGAACAATTCGTTTATAAAACTGGCCATGACGATAAACTGGATCTGCTCAGAGATGTTCTGGTGGTGGAAAACCCTGACAGCTGTATTGTTTTTTGCAATACCCAGGACCAGGTCAACACCATTTATAATCTGCTGAGCAAGGATAATAAGGCCTGTGAAAAGATCCATGGCGGGATGGAACAAGATGACCGTACCCTGGTTATGCAGCGCTTTAAAAAGGGTGCCTTTCGCTATCTCATTGCGACCGATGTGGCTGCTCGGGGGATTGATGTCCATGAAATCTCACTGGTCATTAATTTTGATGTCCCCTGGGAAAAGGAAACCTATGTCCATCGCATCGGACGGACAGGTCGTCGGGGTACTACCGGTAAAGCCATTACCCTGGTTTCCGCAAAAGAAGGCCGCCTCTTCCGGGACATCGAAAACTATACCGACAAAGAAATTATTGAAAAAGAGTGTCCCACCCTGGCCATGGTGCATTCCCTAAAACCGGCTTTTATCGAAAAGCTTCAGGAGAAACCGCCAGAAAAGTTAAACAAAGCCCATGATCTGGTCAGCGAAATCACCAAGATTCATATCAATGCCGGTAAAAAGACCAAAATGCGGCCGGTCGATATCGTCGGTACCCTGTGTAATCTGGAGGGGATGACCGCTGCAGATATCGGCGTGATCACGATTCTGGATGTATCCACCTTTGTCGAAATTTTAAATAACAAAGGGCCACAGGTTTTAAAAGAGTTGCAAACCCGGAACATTAAGGGGCGGCCAAGAAAGGTGACCCTGGCCGAAGATAAGCCAGTCACCATTGCCCGGAAAAAGCCGATTCGGCGCTTTTACTAAAAAACGTTAATTGAATAGCGCTTAATGTTTTGATAAGATGATTAAAGTGAGGTGTTCATGGATTATTTAACCGCCATTACAGCTTTCAAACCTCGATCAGACCAGGAAGCGGCTGATCAGGAAACGATGCTTGCTTTTATTAAAAATAACCCGGATGATGTCTTGCTCCGGGAAAATAAAATTGCCCATCTGACTAGCTCAGCCTTGATTTTAAATCCATCACAGGATAAACTGTTAATGATTTACCATAATATTTACAAGTCTTGGTCCTGGACTGGAGGCCATGCCGATGGTGAACCGGATCTGCTGCAAGTCGCGATCCAGGAAGCCAGAGAAGAAACCGGATTAAAACAAGTAACCACGGCAGCGGACAATATTATTACATTGGATATTTTACCGGTTTTTGGTCATGTCAAAAACGATCAACCGGTTTCGGCTCATTTGCATTTATCAGTGGCCTATTTGTTGCAGGCTTCTGAGGACCAACCACTGACCATCAAAGCAGACGAAAACAGCGGGGTCAGATGGATTCCCATTAGTGAACTGGCAAACTATGTCAGTGAACCCCATATGCAGGTGGTTTATAATAAGATTTTAAAATCAAGGAGTGCCTATGTCAATTACGAAAGCCATTGAATTCTCGGCCAAAGCCCATGAAGGACATTTCCGTAAGGGCTCGAAAATTCCTTATATCACCCATCCCCTTGAGGTTGCAAAAATTCTCGGTGAGGCGGTCAACCCCAAAGAAAATGAAGCCCTGATCTGTGCTGGCCTGCTTCATGATACGGTCGAAGATACGGATACCAGCCTCGAAACGATTCGCCGGGAGTTCGGCGAAAAGGTGGCCGACCTGGTCGCCTCCGATTCTGAAAACAAAGGATTGTCCTGGGAAAAACGCAAGCAGAATACCATCGATTTTTTAAAAAACCGAGCAACCCGGGAGATGCAGATGCTGGCCTGCGCCGATAAACTGGCCAATCTCAGGAGTGTCAAAGCAGACTACGAAAGAATTGGCGATGATATCTGGGATATTTTTGTCAGAGGCAAGGAAAAACAGGCCTGGTACTACAAAGGTGTGCTGGCGGCATTGGCACCGCTCTCAGACCTGGAGATGTATGGGGAACTAAGGGCATTGATTCATGAGGTTTTTGATTAATGGATGAAATAGGGCTGTCAATCGGCAGCGATATTCAGATAAAGAAAAACCATCATTAATCAGCAATAAATCCTGATAATATATAAGGATTTAACCAGCTTGACAAAACCGCTATATACAGGTATAATTCAAAACAGTTCATCAATGTGAATAAGGTTAGCTGATTAAACAAATGAAAATTTAAAAAATAACTGTGATATGAAATCACTTTAAGCCATGAATGTTGTGTAAGCATCTTCATGGCTTTTTTGCGAAATGCTAATGATCCGTTCTGACTTAAAAAATGTAACCATGAAGGTTTCTAGTCCCCTGGGGGAAGGACTTTTCATGGTTTTTTTATATACAAAATAGTCAATTAAAAGAAATAATTTAAAAGAAATTAGGAGAAAAGATGAAGAAAAAATTATTATGTTTAGGATTAGCCTGCCTGTTGTTGACAACGGTACTGGCTGGTTGTTCAGGAAATAGTGCCACTCAGGGTAAAACTGAGCGAGCCAAAGATGAGTTGGTATTAGCCATTGGCGGGGAACCGGATGATGGTTTTGATCCCACTACCGGTTGGGGTCGATATGGCTAGCCGCTGTTTCAGAGTACACTTCTGACCCGCGACAATGATTTAAAGATTATCAACGATCTGGCCACCGATTATACCATCAGTGCGGATGGTTTAACCTGGACATTTCTGATCCGCAAGGATGTCAAGTTCTCGGATGGAACGCCGTTAACGGCTGCTGATGTGGTATTTACTTATGAGACCGCTGCTAAAAGTGGATCGGTGGTTGATTTAGGGGTGTTGGCCAGTGCTAAGGCCATCGATGAGTATACGGTTGAATTCAAACTTAATAAACCGCAGTCAACCTTCCTCTACACAACCGCTGCCCTGGGTATTGTCCCGAAGGCCAGCTATGGCAGTGATTATGCTCAAAACCCAGTTGGTTCCGGACCCTTTAAATTTGTCCAATGGGATAAGGGACAACAGCTGATTGTCGAAGCCAATTCCTATTATTATGGAAGCAAACCGGAATTCAATAAGGTAACTTTCTTATATCTCAGTGGCGAAGCCACCTATGCAGCAGCCAAGGCTGGCCAAGTTGATATGGCATCGATTGTTCCTTCTTTGACCAGTCAGGAAGTGACTGGCATGACCATTAAATCGGTTGATAGTGTTGACAATCGGGGGATCGCGCTGCCATATCTAAAATCAGGCACAACTACAGCCGCAGGTTACCCGATTGGAAATGATGTCACCTCCGATCTGGCGATCAGGAAAGCGATCAACTATGGGATTGACCGACAAAAATTAGTTGACGGCGTGCTGCCTGGTTATGGCTCGGAAGCTTATTCGGTCAGTGATGGATTACCCTGGGGGAATCCTGATACAACAATTACCGATGGCGATGTTGAAGGTGCCAAAAAGATTCTGGCCGATGGTGGCTGGGTTGACAGTGATGGCGATGGCATTGTTGAGAAAGATGGTGTTAAGGCCGAGTTCACATTACTCTATCCGTCATCTGATAAGGTCAGACAATCTTTGGCCATATCTGTTATTGATATGCTTTCAGCAATTGGGATAAAAGTAAATGTTGAAGGAAAAAGCTGGGATGAGATTTACAAACTAATGCACGCGAATGCCGTCTTGTTTGGCTGGGGAAGTCATGATCCAATCGAGATGTACAATATCTATTATAGCGGCAACGCCGGTATTGAGACGAATGATCCAACCTTTTACAAAAATGAACAGGTCGATGCTTACATGAATCAGGCGCTGGCAACGACAGACGAGGCAGCCGCCAACGAACTCTGGAAAAAAGCCCAGTGGGACGGACAAACCGGCTTCAGTAGCTTAGGCGATGCACCCTGGGCCTGGTTAGTTAATCTGGATCATATCTATCTAGTCAGTGATGATTTGGACATTGGCCAAAGCCGCACCGAACCCCATGGTCATGGCTGGCCAATTACCGCTAATATCACCGAATGGCGACGGAAATAACCATGAATTCAGCAAAATATGTATTTGGCAAAACACTGCGGATGATCTCTTTGCTGATTGCTCTATGCATCGTTTCCTTCATTCTGGTCAAAAACTCCCCGATTGATCCGGTACAGGCTTATATTGGAGCCGATATGATGCGGGTTTCGGAAGAACAGCGGGAACAAATTGCCGAAAACTGGGGGCTTGATAAGCCTCCGGTTGAGCAATTCTTTAATTGGGCGGGGGCAATTGTCAAGGGTGATTTTGGTAGCTCAATGATTTACCGCGAACCGGTTATCGATGTTATTGGAAAGCGTTTTGCCGCTTCGCTGGCGCTGATGGGGGTGGCCTGGGTACTGTCCGGAATTTTTGGATTTATAATGGGAATCGTCGCCGGCATGAACCAGGGCAAATTGATCGATCGGGCGATTAAATGGTATTGCTTGACCCTGGCGGCAACCCCAACCTTCTGGCTGGGTTTGATTTTACTGATGATTTTTTCAGTTGGGTTAGGCTGGTTTCCGATTGGACTGGGTGTACCGGTGGGCGTATTATCAGAGAATGTCACCCTGTCTGAGAAACTCTATCATCTCATCTTACCGGCGCTGACACTCAGCATTGTTGGGGTTGCCAATATTGCTTTGCATACCCGACAAAAACTGCTGGATGTGTTAGCCAGTGATTATGTGCTTTTTGCCAGAGCCAATGGGGAGTCCGGTTTTGGCTTGGTTTGGAAACACGGACTACGAAATATTTCACTTCCGGCAGTGACCCTTCAATTTGCATCCTTTAGCGAATTATTTGGGGGATCAGTGCTGGCCGAACAGGTTTTTTCCTACCCTGGTTTAGGTCAGGCGACGGTTCAGGCCGGCTTGCGAGGCGATGTGCCGCTACTACTCGGGATTGTCTTAATCAGTGCTGTTTTTGTATTCACAGGGAATCTGATTGGCGATATTATCTGTAGTGTGGTCGATCCCCGGATTAAGGAAGGCAGGTCTTCAGTATGAATGGCTTATCAAAAGCAGAAAACAACTTGTTTGGTGGGATCATTGGAAGTGGGAGCCTTCATCTTCAATTGAATCGTCGGCAGAAGACCCTGATCGTCATCGGGATCAGTTCGACGCTGCTGATTGCTATCATGATCGCAGCACAATTAATGAGCAATCAAGCAATTGCCACCAATTTCTCCCAGCAGAATCTGGCACCATCCTGGGCACACCCCTTTGGAACCGACTGGCTGGGACGCGATATGTTTACCCGAACGATTAAGGGCTTATCGATCAGTATTCAAATTGGCTTGCTGGCATCGAGCGTTAGCGTGGTGATTGCTCTGGTGTTGGGAATGTGCGCCGCAACCATGGGAAAAAAAGTGGATGCTGCTATTTCCTGGCTGGTCGATTTATTTATGGGTGTTCCTCACCTGGTCGCCCTGGTTTTGATTGCCGTTGTTTTCGGTGGTGGCGCCAAGGGGGTCATCATTGGGGTAGCATTAACCCATTGGCCGAGTCTTACCCGGGTGATCCGCGCCGAGGTGATGCAGGTGAGAACCTCTCAGTATGTTCAAATCTCAAGGCATTTAGGCAGAAGCCGCTTATGGATTGCCACCAAACATATCCTGCCTCATTTGCTGCCGCAATTTTTTGTCGGCCTGATTCTGATTTTTCCACATGCCATCTTACATGAAGCAGCAATTACCTTTTTGGGTTTTGGCTTATCACCGCACTCACCGGCGATTGGCGTGATCTTATCCGAATCGATGGGATATCTGGCAGCGGGGATGTGGTGGTTGGCGTTTTTCCCAGGTTTATCGCTGCTTATTATTGTCAGAGCCTTTGACGTGATTGGCGATAACCTGCGGACGTTGCTTGACCCCCATAGTGCCCATGAGTAGACAAAGGAGTAAGCAAAAATGAATAGCTACAATAACATTAAAAACACCCAAAACAATCAACCCGGCTATTTGGATAAGGGTTTGAGTCAACCATTAAGCGCCCCAAAAGATGAACTACTGCTGGTTGAGGATCTTTCCGTCGCCTTTGTTCAGTATCAAAAAGGTTTAAAGCAACGAAATCTCGAAGTCATTTGTGATTTAGATGTCAGCGTTAAAAGCGGCGAGATTGTCGCTGTAGTCGGATCTAGTGGGTCGGGAAAAAGTTTGCTGGCGCACGCGATACTCGGCATACTGCCTTCTAATGCCAAGGTTTCCGGGACGATCAGCTACAATGGAGAAGCACTGACAGTAGAGCGACAAAAGTTACTTCGCGGCAATCAAATCAGTCTAATTCCCCAGTCAGTCAATTATCTTGATCCCTTAATGCGGGTTGGTCAGCAGGTTCAAAACACCATTAAAACAAAGGATGCCAAAGCCGTCCAAGAGCAACTATTCAAACGCTATCATTTGTCTGAGGCGGCCGGGGTCTTATATCCCTTCCAATTATCCGGGGGGATGGCACGCCGGGTTTTGGTGGCTACGGCGGTTAGCGGTGGTGCCAGGTTGATCATTGCCGATGAACCGACGCCGGGACTGCATCCGGAGGTGGTCGCGGAAACGCTATCCCATCTCAAGGAACTGGCGAGCCAAGGCTGTGGGGTCATGATGATTACCCATGATATCGAAGCGGCGATGAAAATTGCCGACCGGATTGCTGTGTTTTACGCTGGGACAACCCTTGAGCTGGCGCCGATTGAAGACTTTAAAGATCGTGGCGAAGCGCTGCGGCATCCTTATACGAAGGCATTATGGATGGCATTGCCGGAGAATGACTTTAAGCCGATTCCCGGCTTTCAACCAACACCGGCAGATCTGCCTTCGGGTTGTTTATTTGAACCCCGGTGTCAACTAAGAACCGCAGAATGTAGCGCCGACAGGCCTGAGATGCGTGATCTCAGAGGCGGAAAAGTGAGGTGTATCCATGCAACTTGAAGCAAAAAATCTAGGCTTTGGCTATCATAAAGACAAGTGGATCTTTAAGCATATCAGTTTAACGATTGAATCCGGTGAAGTTGTTGGTTTAACCGGCAACAGCGGCTGTGGAAAAACGACCCTGGCCAAGGTGCTTGCCGGTTATGAGACACCCCGGGAAGGCAAGGTCATCTTAAGTGGTAATGATAAACCGATTAGTGGCTATAATCCGGTACAGCTAATTTTTCAGCATCCCGAAAAATCGGTTAATCCCAGATGGCGAATTCGGGATTCGGTCAATGAAGGTTGGCAGGTTGATAAAGATTTGCTCAAACGGTTAGGGATCGAAGCGGCCTGGATGGATCGTTGGCCCAATGAATTATCCGGTGGTGAGCTGCAACGGTTTTGTGTTGCCAGAGCCTTATCACCAGATACCCGCTTTATCATCGCTGATGAAATGACGACCATGCTCGATGCCATCACCCAGGCGCAAATTTGGTCGGTCGTTTTGGAACTGGCAAAGGAACGCAATATGGGGATCTTGCTGGTCAGCCATGAAGAAAAGTTAGTCAATCGGATTTGTGATCGGGTGATTGATTTAGAAGCACAAATGGGTTATTGCGAAAATCCTGGATTTAGTCCCCAAAAAAAGACAGCTGGGCCGCTTTTAGCACCGGTTGAGTAACGAATAGAAATGCTTGCCTATCATTTCTGATCAGAAAGGTCAACTTGAGAGCGATTCGCTTTAAAATCAAAGTAAATGTAAAAAAACAAATCGATTCAAAGGGGGAGGTAGAAATACCTCTCTTTTTGATTGTCAATTTAACAGAGTGTTAACAATCTCTTTACCTCCTCAAAACCTTTTATGGATTTTTATTTGGTAAGATAGCTATGCAAACAACGAAAATTAAGGAAATTTGAAGGAGAAAAAAATGTCAAAAAGCTTAAAAAAAGTTTTAGTAGCACTACTAGTCGGTGCAACGGTGCTGACCCTCGCAGGATGTGGTTCTTCAGGATCAACAACGGCAACAACTTCAACTAACAAAGACGCGATTTCGGGAGAAATCAACGGTGGCGGTTCCACGTCAGTACAGAAAGTTATTGATGCAGCCGGTGCAGAGTTCACTGCCCTAAACCCGGATGCCAAGTTTACCTACAGCGGAACCGGTTCATCCGATGGGATTAAAGGGGCAACCGCCGGTACCTATTCCTTTGGTTGTGCATCCCGAGATTTGAAAGCAGAAGAAAAGGGTAGCCTAACGGAATTAATCTTTGCTTTTGATGGTATTGCGGTTGTCGTAAACCCAGCCAATACCGTCACAAACTTGACAACTGAACAGGTTGGAAAAATATACATGGGCGAAATCACCAATTGGAATGAAGTTGGTGGAGCAGATTCACCGATAGTGGTTGTATCTCGGGAAGATGGATCAGGAACCCGTGGTGCTTTTGAAGAACTCGTTAAGTTTGAAGAAAAATTAAAACCAGACGCTACGATTAAAGAAGGAAATGGAAATGTTCAGACTACCGTGGCCGGTAATGCCAATGCGATTGGTTATGTTTCACTAACCTTTGTTGATAAAACCGTTACCGCAATCGATGTTGACAGTGTCAAAGCAACTGTCGATAATGTCAAGAACAAAACCTACAAAATTTCTCGTCCCTTCCTGGCAGTCTATGATCAATCAAAGGTTGATGATGCAACGCTGGCATTCCTTGACTTCCTGATGACCACTGAAGGACAGGCTATCGTTGAAGATAATGGCGGTATCTCAGCAGTTTAATACAAAAAAACTGAGACTCCTGAAAAGGAGTCTCTCGTTATTAAAATAATCCCATGACATCAGGCATCCAGTATGGGTAAGAAAAGGAGCGTTTATTTTGCAGGCAATTAAACGTAAGAAACAAAAAGAAAGAATAATTGAAAACTTTTTTTTAATCTGTGCTTTCGTAGCTGTGGTCAGTGTTTTTGCGATTACAGTTTTCGTTTTTTATAATGGCATCAAACCCTTTGTTTCGAATAGTTATCCCTTATGGGATTTTTTAACCGGCGTTGAATGGCGACCGGGTTCAAACATGTATGGGATCTTTTATATGATTGTAGGATCAGTTCTTGCAACCTTCGGGGCGATTCTAATTGGCGTTCCAGTGGCGATTTTCACCGCCGTCTATATTTCTGAATTGGCCGGATCCCGGATTGGTAAGGTGATTCGCTTTGCGGTTGAATTATTAGCCGGTATCCCATCGGTCTTGTATGGAGTTTTTGGTTTGGGAATCATCGTTCCCTATGTTCTTAAAATTTCACCCAATGCTCAGGGGGAATCGCTGCTGGCAACCATTATGGTTTTGGCCATCATGATCTTACCGACGGTGGTCAGTATTTCGGAAACTTCAATTAGTGTCGTTCCTAAAGAGTATCGCGAAGGTTCCTATGCCTTGGGAGCATCAAAAATTCAAACCATCTTCAAGGTTGTTTTGCCAGCCGCACGCTCAGGGATCATGACCGGAGTGATATTGGGGATCGGCCGAGCCATCGGCGAAACCATGGCAGTGATGCTGGTTTGCGGGAACCCGATTGCCGGTATTCCCACCAGTCTGTTTGACCAGATTCGGCCGCTGACCACCAATATTGCCCTGGAAATGGGCTACGCGTCTGGGGTACATCAGGAACTATTATATTCAACCGGGGTAGTATTATTTATTTTTATCATGATCATCAATCTAGCAGTAAACAAACTGGTAAAGGCAAAGGTAGGCAGTTAATATGAGTCGAAAAGCAAGTGATTTTCTAGTTAAAGGGATTATCTATCTGGCAACGGGCATTACCTTAAGTGTATTGCTTTTTATTGTCGGTTTCATTTTTGTAAAAGGGATCGGTCTGGTTAACTGGGACTTCTTGACCCGAGATTTCAATGAAAAGGTGGTCTATGCCTTTATGGAATCAAATGATGTGCCATTGGGTATTGATGAAGAAACGCTAAGTAAAAAAAATCCCTATGATAAACGATACGAAACACATTTGGAGGGGCCAATATATATAAAAAATATTGGGGCCGCGATTGCTAAGGTTGCCTATAAAAATCACAGTACTGAGCGGGAACAATTTGTGATCACTTATATTGAAAAAGATTCGCCTTTTCACAGCGTCAAAGATTCAACTGGAAAAGACATTAAAATTCGCACCGATTATATTGTGCAGAGTATCAATGGCAACGACTTTTCCGGAATGACGCTGGCTGAAGTTGCGGAAGCAATTGCGGCAGAATCGGGCGAATTAAAAGTAAAAATTGTCCAACCCGGAGGCGGGATTAAATCAAATATTATCACGACGCTTTATATGGTCTTGTTATCGCTTTTAGTGGCATTGCCGCTTGGTGTTTTTGGGGCAATTTATTTAACAGAGTATGCTAAGCCTGGAAGACTGGTAAACATGATTCGCTTTGCTGCTGAGTGTCTGGCGGGAATTCCGTCGATTATTTTTGGTCTGTTTGGGATGGCTTTCTTTGTCGTCGCCTTGAATTTTCAAATTTCGCTGATCTCGGGAAGCCTGACCGTCGCGATCATCCTGCTGCCAGTAATCATTAGAAGTACCGAAGAAGCCTTAAAAACTGTACCGATGGCATTTAGAGAAGGATCTCTGGCACTTGGCGCTACTAAGCTCCAAACCATCTTTAAGGTGGTGCTGCCCTGTGCAGTGCCGGGGATAGCAACCGCTGTTCTGCTTAGCATTGGCCGGGTAGTGGGCGAGTCGGCGGCCTTACTGCTAACCGCCGGTACGGTAGCACAGATTCCCGGCACCCTCTTTTCCCCGGGCAGTACCCTGACGGTGCAAGCCTATTATGTGGCAAAAGAAGAAGGGAATATTGAACTGGCCTGTGCCATTGGAATTGTCATAATTGTAATTGTTATTGTACTGAACATCTTGTCCCGTATCACTTCCGACAAGTTGGATGTCTTTAATAAAAGATGAGGAGTAATATGGACGCAAAAATAAAGTTTAACACCAAAAACCTGGACTTGTTTTATGGAGATTTTCAAGCCCTTAAAGCAATCAATATGGAAATACGCGAGAAAGAAGTAACCGCCTTTATTGGCCCTTCCGGATGTGGAAAATCGACCTTTCTGCGCTGTCTCAATCGGATGAATGATCTGATCGACTCGGTCAAAATTAATGGCGAAATTATTTTTGATGGGCAAGATATAAATGGGAACATAGATGTAATCAATCTTAGAACGCGGGTGGGGATGGTTTTTCAGAAACCCAATCCCTTTCCGATGAGTATTTATGAGAATATAGCCTATGGCCCAAAATGTCAGGGGCAGAAGGATAAAACCCAACTGGATACGCTGGTTAAGGAAAGTTTGATGAAGGCGGCACTTTGGGACGAGGTCAAGGATCGTTTGAATAAATCGGCACTGGGGCTTTCCGGCGGACAGCAGCAACGGCTGTGCATTGCCCGGACGATCGCGATGAATCCGGAAGTGATCTTAATGGATGAACCCACCTCGGCGCTTGATCCCATTGCAACTGCCAAGATTGAAGATCTGATGTCCAGTCTCAAAAAAGACTTTACCATTATTATTGTTACCCATTCCATGCAACAGGCTGGGCGAATTTCAGACAAAACAGCTTTCTTTTTAATGGGTGAGGTGATAGAATTTAACGAAACACCGATCATTTTCACAAATCCCAATGACAAACGAACCGAGGACTACATAACTGGACGTTTCGGTTGATAAGGAGTAAATTATGCGAAAAGAATATATCAAAGAACTGCGAATGATCAAAGACGAAATCTTGCTGATGTCGGCGATGACAGAAAAAATGCTGGCTGATTCAGTGGTAGCATTAAAAACTCAGGATTGTGAGCTGGCCAGATCAGTGATTGAACGGGACGATCTGGTTGATGCCAAAGAAATTGAACTGCAGTTGGTTGTCAGCAGGGTGATTGCCACCCAGGGGCCGGTAGCCTCCGATCTGAGACGGCTGGCTTCGACCTATAAAATTATTACCAACCTGGAACGGATTGCCGATTTGGCAGTCAATATTTCCAAACGGGTGCTGGAATTGTCAGAGGTCGTTTATATGAAACGCCTCATCGATATTCCCCGAGCCTGTGAACTGGCGCAAACATTATTAAAGCTTGCGATTCAAGCCTTTATTCACGAAGATATCAGCCAAATTCGCGAAGTTGTCGATTTAGAAGATGAGATTGATGTTCTGAACATGCAGATTCATCATGACTGTTTAGCCTATATGATGGATAATCCCAAAAATATTCATCAGGGCTCAGTATTTATTTTTGTTGGTTCTTACCTTGAGCGAATTGGTGATCACGCGACCAATGTTTTTGAAACAGTTTTTTACATCGTCACTGGTGACTACATTGATTTTAATGACCTCGATGAAGAGACCATCAGTCGAACGTTGGAGTTTCAGAAAAAAATTGCCAGTCTCGAAAAAGACGTTTAAGCTGATGATTTAAAACGGCGATAAAGATAAATTTTTAGCCTTAGCCAAAGGAGCCATCCTTTGGCTATTTGCATTGCAAAAACAGCAATAATTGATGAGATGTGGACACAAATCGAACGGTTCAATTGAAAAAAAATCAAAAAAACAAGGGGCTATTAACCCCTTGTTAAAATTTAACGATTGCGACGTTCAATTTCATCGCTACATTCACCGATCTGGGCTTTGAGCTTAGTGATATCGCCATCAAATTCTTCCATTTGGGCGACCACTTTTCCGCTGGAAACATGCATCCCGGATTGCTTGAAAATAAAGCTGCGCTCCTGTTCGACATCTTGGAGGTCTTCTTTCAAATTGTCGAGTCTACTCTTGAGTTCTTGGTCGCTTAATTTACTTAAATCTTCCATAATTTGCTCCTTTTATTTAAAATGATTCTTTTTTTAGTATAACACGGTCAATTTCTGAATGCAACCGCTTAAAGAATTGGGAATAAGACTGATTTATTTTAAACGCATTCGTAAACCTTTCGCTTTTTTGTTAAACATGTCTTATAATAGAATTACGAAGATGAAAGTGCTTTGATCAAACTTATAACTGGGCAAAATAATAACTGCAATTGAGTTGGATCTTGTCATCGGAAATTTTATAGTAGGAGCGTAACAGGAAATTAAGGAGGAGAAAAATGGAAACTATTCATGAACAAAAAAACAAATTTTATATTGGTGTCAACGAAGATGAACCGATTGCTTTATTAAACTACAACATTAAAGGAGAGCAACTAATCATCGAACATGTTTATGTAACGAGAGCGCTCAGAGGCCAGGAACTCGGGGTCAAACTAGTGGCAAAGGCAGTGGCATTTGCTCGCGAAAATAAGCTCAAAATTATCGCTTATTGCTCCTATGCCGAAAAGGTGCTGTGCGAAAATAAGGAATACGGCGATGTTTTTTCAGTTCACAACGACTAATTTGCAAATGGACATAAGATCACTTGGTTTAAGCCTAAAAAATAATCTAACTCAGGGAGTTTTATATGAATGTGTTAGTTGCCGAAGATGAAAAAGATATCCGTAACCTGTTAAAACTTCATCTTGAAGAAAATGGTTATACGGTTTTCGCTGCGATTGATGGTATTGAAGCTCTGGCAATTTTTAAGAATAATGCCATCGATTTGGGAATTTTCGACGTGATGATGCCGCGACTGGATGGCTTTAACCTGCTGCGAAAAATCCGTGAAAGCAGTCAGATGCCAGTTATCTTTCTAACGGCACGTGAAAATGAAATGGATAAGGTTCTGGGTTTGGGTCTCGGTGCTGACGACTACCTGGTCAAACCCTTCAGTATGGCAGAGCTTATTGCCCGAGTTGGTGCCCAGCTCAGACGTAACTATGAATACTCAGATAATAATCCGTTTCGCAAGTCCCAACTAAATGTCGGTAGCTTATCTCTCGATCAGGATGGCTGCTGTGTTTATGTCGATGGAACATTGGTGGAACTCAGTGCCAAGGAGTATTTAATGCTGCAGTTCCTGATGAAAAATCCGGACAAGGTTTTCACTAAAAAGCAGCTTTATCGGCAGGTCTGGGAAGAAGATCTTTATTATGATGACAACACGATTATGGTTCATATCAGCCGGCTACGCAATAAAATAGAGGCAGAACCCAGAAATCCGGTCTATATCAAGACGATTCGCGGAATTGGCTATAAATTCCATTTACCAAAGGATAGCTAGGATGAAAAAAAGAATTCAAAGTCGCTTTATCGCTGATTATGTGTTGATGTTTTTAATCTCCACCATCATTGGCGTTTTTGCGGTGGCGCTATTAAGCTTTGCCAACGACGTGATTTCAAAAAATCTGGTGCATCATAGCTACACTGCTGATAAGATCATGACTGATGATCTTGCGCTAATGGAGATGGGATCGGTGCTTGATAATGGCGGCGGGATTCAAGTGGTCAATAAAAATTACGAGGTTATTTTCAGCCAGGGAATTAACAATTTACCGGAGCTGTTAAACGCCGAGACATTTACCGACTTTTTAGCTGCCAGTCAGGCCAAAGAAAACCCATTTAGTTACAGTATCGCCTATAATCCCAGAGCGGAATTTTGGTTAGTCATCACCTTTCCAACGTCGATTCGGATTGATTTTGCGATTGTACACAATAGCAAATTTTCATCGGTGGACACCCGGAGAGTATCGGGTGTCATAGTTGCGATCATCTTGTTTTATTTGATCTTGCTGGCAATCAGTACCGTTATTTATTCAAAATTGACCTCACTGACTATTATCAACCCCCTAAAAAAGCTGTGTAGTAGTGCTGGCCGGTTAAGAGAAGGGGACTATACATCACGGGTTGACTTAAATCTGAATAATGAATTCGGCGAACTGGAAACGATTTTCAATGAAATGGCAGACGAAATTGAAACAGAAATTGCTTTAAGAAAACAAAGTGAAGAGAATCGCAAGAAGCTTATTTTGGATATCTCCCATGATCTCAAAAATCCACTTGCCAGTATTATGGGCTATGCTGAACTCTGTTTAATAAAAACACAAATGACCAATGAAGAACTGCGGGCTTATCTGACCACGATCTATAACAACAGCAACCGGGCGAACCGTCTGATGAATGATCTTTTTGAACTGTCGAAAATGGAAACCTCAGAATATAGCCTGGTTAAGGAAAAGCTTGATTTCACCGAGTATCTTCGCGAACAAATGAGCCAGGCGGTGGCAAACCTCGATAGTGCCGGGTTTTCATATACTTTTGATATTCCCGATCAAGAGATTTTTGTTGCGATAGACCGACAGCAGATCAGTCGGGTGTTTGAAAACCTTGTTGATAATGCCATCAACCATAATCAGACCGGTACTCAGATCGACCTGGTGATGATCGATCATCCTGAAATGATCGAGGTTCGGTTTAAAGATAACGGAATCGGCATTTCTGCAGAATTGAGCGAACAGATCTTCGAGCCTTTTGTTAAAGGTGATCCGGCCAGAACGCAAGAAAACGGTGGCACCGGTTTAGGTTTAGCGATCGTCAGAAAAGTCATGGACGCCCATGGTGGTAGCATCAAACTGACTAAGGATAACACGGTGGGGAGTGAATTCGTGTTGTTATTGCCAAAGAGCTCGGATACAGTTAAGCTCGATTTAAGATAAGAAACAGCTTCATGTATGATTGACTTGCTATAGTAATGGCAAGGGATTACATGAAGCTTTTTTATGTAACTCCACTAAAAATTTGGAGGAAAAGAAATTGGAAACATTTGATAGTCATTTTTATAATTGGTTTGGGGTAATATTTTTTTCGGTGCTTTACGGAGTGATTCTGCTGTTTATGCCGTTTTACAAAAAAATGGATCGCAAGCCAGCGGGCACCTATCTTGCTTTCGTAATTGCCTTTGCCATCGAAATGCATGGGATTCCCTTTAGTATGTATGTGATCTCCTGGATTATTGGGAAAAATCTCCCCGTCGGGGTTCTATGGGGACACACACTTTTTGATACCATCGGTTATTGGGGGATGTATATCAATATTGCCTGTGGGGCAGTCGGCTTGTTTTTAATTATGAATGGTTGGTATAATATCTACAAAAAATACTGGTCAAAGGAAACCGGCACCGGTACCCTGGTAGAAACGGGGCTTTACAAATATATCCGCCATCCTCAGTATACCGGGCTGTTATTATTATCCTTCGGGATGATGATCGAATGGGCAACCTTACCGCTGCTGATTTTATACCCGGTAATGATTTATATGTATGTGCGGCTGGCCAAAAAAGAAGAAGAGGATATGATCGATGAATTTGGAAGTGCTTATCAGGATTATATGAAGCGAACAAAAATGTTTATTCCCCATCTGCTTTAATAAACGAGCGGGATAATAATAGGGTCAATTAGAAGAAGACAGGTTTTTACCTGTCTTTTTGCTGTTTTACCATTGTGAATAGTAGTTATAAACGATAAAATCAGAAAAATAATAACAATTTAAAAACTTTATTCAAAAACGTTTGCATAAAGCTAAAGGTGGTATATTATAACATCGCGTTTGATTAGCGATTAGCGATATAATGCTTCAGTATTGATCAGAAATTGGCGAGAAATTGACCAGAAGCTGAATAATATAAACAAAGAAAAGGATGGGAAAATCATGAAATCAATCCGATTACGTCTGATCACCTTGTTCACCGCCCTGATTTTGGCAGTTACTGGCATTTTGGGGGTGATTGTTGTCAATCAGTTTACCCGCGTTCTTGAAACAGATGCCCGCGAACAATTGCAAAACACAGCAGTCGTTCAGGCGCGTTATATTGAATCGAGGCGGGATGCTGAGCTTCAGTACATGGCGAGTCTAGCTCAGAATTCGATTTTGCTCGATGGTGCGATTGCGCAGGATCAACGGGTCGCATTCCTAGAGGCGGAAGCGGCTAGAGCCGGTTATGATGCTTATGTCTTAGCAGATCTGGCTGGCAATGGTGTTACTCAGAATGCTACTGGCGACACCGTTAATGTGGCCGACCGAAGTTATTTTAAAGGGGCGGCTGCCGGGACTCCGACGGCATCTGATATTACCATCAGTCGCGTTACCGGGGAGCCAGTCATATTATATGCCACGCCGGTTTATCAGAACGGTGCCATTGCTGCTGTACTTTATGGCAGAAAAGAGGGAACATCACTAAGTGAAATTACCAAGCAGGTTAGCTATGGCGAAACCGGTTTTGCCTCACTGATTAATAATGATGGAGTTGCCGTAGGGAATTCCAATCTGGATCTGGTTAAAGAGCAGTTTAATTTTGCCATAGCAGATGAAGAAAACCCCGATTATGCAGAGTTGGCTGAACTGGTGCGTAGTAAAATGATGACCAGAGAACCGGGTTTTGGCGATTACACCCTTGAAGGAAAAGACCTGCTAGTCGGTTTTGCCCCAGTTGAAGGCAGCCCCTGGATTATGTCTGTAGCCATCGATCAGGCTGAGCTGGATGCCCAGGTAGCAGAAGTCAGAAATACCATCATCATGGTAATCATCCTGGCAATTATCGTGGCAGCTTTTGCCGTATTCCTGATCAGTGGCACAATCGCTAAGCCGATTGTGGCTACTACCGAAGAACTAAACCGTCTGGCGGGCTTTGATTTTCGCCATGATGCGCATTCCAATGCTGGTAAATATATTAATCGACAAGATGAAATTGGCACCATGTTAAAGGCCGTTGAAACGATGCAGCAAAATGTACAGGAAAACCTAATCGAAAAGCTTGAACATATCGCCCAGGGAAATCTGGATGACGAGGTTATCATGGTCGGTGATAATGATCAGGTCGGACCAGCCTTACAGGATACCCAGGCAGCGATCAAAACGCTAGTTACTGACACCAATATGCTAGTCACGGCAGCAGTTTAAGGCCGGCTCGATGAACGGGCCGATGCAAGCAAGTATAATGGTGATTACCAGAAGGTTATCGCCGGCGTCAACCAGACCCTGGATGCGGTTATCGAACCCATCAAAGAGGCTTCAGGGGTACTGGAGGCAATGGCAAAAGGTAATCTCGAGCAAGATATGCAAGGACAGTATAAAGGTGAACATGCAGCCATCAAAGTTTCGGTTAACAAGACCTTTGCCAGTATCAAGATGTTAGTCAGCGAAACCAATAACCTCGTTGATGCTGCTGTAGCCGGGGAACTCGATACCCGTGCCGATACATCCAGCCATCAGGGTGAATATGCCAAAATCATTGCTGGTGTCAACGCGACTCTGGACGCGATGGCAGAGCCGATTCAGGAAGCCTCGGTGGTGCTTTTGAAAATGGCACAGGGAAATCTTGATCAGAGCATGGCAGGTCATTACAAGGGTGAATATGCAGTCATTAAGGATTCTGTTAATAAAACCTTTGATAGCATCAAAATGCTGGTCGATGATACCAATAGTCTGGTCGAATCGGCAGTGGCTGGGGATCTCAATGCCCGAGCAGACACATTAAAACACAGTGGTGAATATACCCGCATTGTCGCTGGAGTCAACGCGACCCTCGATGCCATGGTGGCACCAATTCAGGAAGCCAATACGGTGCTCGAAGAAGTCGCTAACGGCAGTTTGAAGCTGCGGATGGCAGGGGAATATCAGGGTGAGCATTCAGCCATTAAGGATTCGCTCAACAGCACCCTGGACTTTTTACAGGGGATTGTCGATGAGGTGTCCGAGATCCTTGATCAGATGGCTAATTCCAACATGGTTGTCAACACCACTAGGGACTATAAAGGCGACTTTGAGCCGATCAAGATCGCCCTTAATCACATCATCGAATCCTTTAATGGGATCTTAAAAGACATGAATGAAGCGGCTGATCAGGTATCCGCGGGCGCGTCGCAGGTATCCGACGGCAGTCAGATGCTGGCTCAGGGTTCAACTGAGCAGGCAGCGGCGATCCAACAATTGAGTTCGTCGATTGATGAAATTGCAGATAAAACAAAAGACAATGCCAAACGCGCTAGCGAAGCCAATATGCTCTCTACCTCCGCCCAGGAAAAAGCTCAAAAAGGCAATGACAGCATGCGTCAGCTCCAGGAGTCGATGGATGAAATTAATCAGGCATCGGGTAATATTTCGAAAATCATCAAGGTCATTGATGATATTGCCTTCCAGACGAATATTCTCTCACTAAATGCCGCAGTCGAAGCCGCCCGAGCTGGCCAGCATGGCAAGGGCTTTGCCGTGGTAGCAGAAGAGGTTAGAAGCCTGGCCGCCAGAAGTGCCGAGGCCGCTAAGGAAACCACTGTTCTAATCGAAGGCTCGGTCAAGAAGACCGAAGGTGGTACCGCCATTGCTGATGAAACTGCCAATGCCCTGGAAGAAATTGTGGTCGAAATTACCAAGGCGGCCCAATTGGTTCAGGAAATTGCTGAAGCCTCCAATGATCAAGCCACCAATATTACCCAGATTAATCTTGGGGTCGATCAGGTATCCCAGGTTGTTCAGGGAAATACTGCAACCGCGGAGCAATCAGCGGCTGCCAGCCAAGAATTATCCGGTCAATCACAGTTACTCAAAGAAATGATCTCGCGATTCAAATTAAAATAATAAACGAAAAAAATAAAAAAGAAAAGAAAAAGACTGGAAAAAATTTCCTGTCTTTTTTGTTTAAAAAAACCAGATCAACGGATTGATTAAATCAGTTGATCTGGCTTAGCGTTATTGTTATCGTGCGGTCAGGTGTTGGATACGAACGTTTGGGGTTTACGCTTATTCTTCGTTTGCCCAATCATCAAAGCCCTGCATGACCTTGTCGTAGGTTTGTTGAGAAATTTCTGGAAGCTCCCCACCAAAGGCTTTTTTGGCACTTTCAAAACCTTCTTTAAAGGCATTTCTTAGCGCTTCAAGCTTGCTTTTATCACCGCCAGAGAGAGCCTTGGCAAAATCAACAATCCGTTCTGAGGTTTTGTTCACCCCAAAATAGCCGTCTTCAGAAATAGACTCCTGAGCAGCTGCCTGGGTTTCAGAATCGACAACGATGTCAACCTCTTTTCCAGCCAACAGATCTTTTAAAACCTGATTAACCTTCTTACCCTGTTTTTCGATCATGGCTTCAACCATTTTTTTGAATGACTCGGTATTTCGGGCAAAATCCTGCTTGATTTCGTCGATCTTTTTGCGGTCAACAGTGTAGGTTCCGATGTCTTCGGAAGTTGCGGTGCCAAGTTCTATGGAGTCGAGTTTTTGCACAACAGGTTGGACTTTATCGGCGGCCTCTGGCTCAACCTTGACGTCTGGATTTTGGGTGACACCTTTTGTATGAATCCCTTGATTCATAGCTTTGTTTGCATCGATTGCATTTGTATTCATAACATCCTCCTTGTAAAATATTAAGATATTTTAAAAATAGTTTCAAAATGGTTTCTAACTTCTTTATACTATATCGACCAAATCCAACTAAAAATAACAAAAATAGTAAAATAATCACAGATAAAAAACGTCCTCTCAGTTTTTACACTGAAAGGACATTTTTTATAGTACCTGTTTTAAGGGTGACAGGACGCGAAGTGGTTTTTCTGGATGTTTTATATTTGTTTCATAGGATTCGTTATATTTCTGAGATAAATGATCAGCTGCCATATTTTGCAGGTAGCTTTCAAAATAGGCATTAATAATAGCGGTTTCATCTGTTTCAACAGCGGCGTTCGGCGCAAAGCCAGATAAATTAGCTAACCACAAGCGAGTATTCGTTTTGATTTCTTTAAACCACTTCATTATTGTGGCCTCCTTATTTTGCATTATAATTATGAACCGAGAGACTGGAAATGTTTAAGTTTTTTAGAAGTGAATTTCATATGGTTTATACTCATTCGTTCTTACTAATAATATCGCCACTTACTGAGATTACTTTAGCGTAAATGAATAAACAATTAGTTCCTGGCGATATGATACAACTTTTAAAGGTTTTCCAGATATACGATGCAAGATTAGGACACTAAAGCTAATTAAAACCAGTTAGTATATAGCGTTTCTTGAGGGGATAGAATCACAAAGCTGATAAAGTACTTGATAAATGAAAAAACGAGTGGTATACTAAAAACATCGAAAGTTAGGAGTTGCTAACTTTCGATGTTTTTAGGCTTTGAGTTCGAATTGGCTAATAAGAAATAGCAGGAGTTATCGATGGAGAATAAACAAAAAGATCATATCTTTACAGAAATATATATTAGCATTCATAGCATTATGGGATTATTGATTCTGTTTTACTGCATTTTTTCCCAGACATTGAAGGGGATGATGATGGTGATGCTAATGATTTACTTGATCTATATCGGTTTGGAACTATATTTGTTCGCTACCAGTCAGATCATAAAATTGGAAAATTTGCTAGGTGGATATTTCCAAAGCGTGGTCGATACGCTGTTTATTTCTATTTGCTGCATTTACTTGGACAGTTATTATTTCATTGTCCTGCCGATTTTTTGCCTATTAATTTTAATTTCTAGTTTAGCCAATTACCGCACAAAGAGTGTGACCCATGGGATACTGTCAACTTTCGGTTATATATCGGTGGGAATTCTAAGTGGCTTTTATCCGCTGGGAATTGTTATCTTGCAGGGGGCGCTGCTGCTGGGCTTTAGTTTTTTTGTGGGTGAATTAAACCAGCTTATCAGTGATGTTTATAAGCGAAACCAGTATGCAATGGAAGAAATTGAGTACAAAAATCAGTTGTTGGAGTACCGCGCCACGACCGATTTTCTGACTGATTTATCCAATCATCAGGCTTTTTATCATGCCCTGGAAGTCATCGCGGAAAAACATGCACCCGTTACCCTGATTCTCCTAGATATTGACGATTTCAAGGCAGTCAATGATGTCTATGGACATCTTTCAGGAGACTATGTGATTCGGGAGGTTTCGCAGATTATTAAAAAACTGCTGCGTACCTCTGATATCGGTGCCCGCTACGGTGGCGAAGAGTTTGCGGTGCTACTACCGGGAACCGGCCAACCCTTTGGTCAAAGAATCGCCGAACGTATTTGTAAGGCGGTTGCGGAATATCCTTTTGAATTTGACCAACAGAAAATGCGGATAACCCTTTCCGCCGGAGTTTGTCACTCAACGGTGGCGCTGAGCCGGGGAGAACAAACCATGCTGGTTGATCAGGCCGATGCCTTGCTTTACTATTCAAAAAGAAATGGTAAGAACCGGGTCACCAGTGCACAATTTCAATAAGATCCAAGGTGATGAAAGGAAAGTTAGATGACAGAGAAAAAAGCATCCCGAGAGATATACGTTTTTTCGAAATATTTAGACGAGGTTTATCGGCGATATGGTTTAGCTGGTAATCAAGAGATCTTTACCATGAGATTTAGAAGTTATTTGAAACGGCTGATTGAAAAACTTAAAGATGCCACCTTTGGTGATCTGCAAAAGTACCGAAATGCAAACTGTGCCAGCAATTGTCTGCCGGGTCATTCGATCCGATGTGCCTTGCTTGCCATGGCTATTGCTAAAGAGCTGAGTTTGAAGGAAACAGAGATCACCGAAATTGGGGTAGGGGCCTTGCTTCATGATATTGGTAAGCTCTTTATTCCCAGAGAAATCTTGGACAAACCCTGCAAGCTCAGCGAAACTGAATTTGAGGTCATCAAAAACCATTCAGAAATTGGATTCCAGGTACTCAAAAATCAAAAATGGCTGCCCCAACCATGCATCAAAATTGTTCATAATCATCACGAGCGCTTAGATGGCAGTGGCTACCCCAACCAATTATCCGGGAATCAGATCCATCGATACGAGCGCATTGTTGGAGTTGCCGATGTTTTTGATGCAATGACCAGCAAGCGCAACTATCGAGAGGCATTGAGTTATGAGTTTGCCTTTCAGGAAATTATCAAAGAATCGCCACAGTTATTGGATCGGCAAATTGTGTTTGTTCTAGGCAATATCATCAAAAAATACAGCCATCTCCAAAGTGAAGTGGCTGAAAAAATAGAAACGAGGAGAGAAAGATGCCATTATCCATGTGTCGAGTAGGCAGTACGGTTGTCGTGAAAGAGTTAGTTATAGATGAGGCATTGTCGAAACGTCTTTATAGTATGGGTTTAATTAAGGGGGCTTATATTAAAATTATCTCAGCTGAGCATCAGGGACCGATGACCATTGAATTGTTGGGGAGCCAGTTGGCATTGGGTTATGAAATTACATCTCAAGTTCAGGTTGTCACATCAAAATATCATTAAAGGGTAATTTTTAAATAAACAACCATAAAAGCAAAGAATAGCGCAATTGAAAGACAAACTTCATTAAAACCCAGCTCAATGGAATTAAAGATTGCCAAAACATTTTTTTTCTTTAACAAGCCATAGTAAATAAGCAGCCCCAGACATAAGGAGCCAATGAATAGGAGCAGCTTTGCCCCATAGGACAAAAGTTCCACCGTAAAACTGACCTCAAAGAGAATGGCAATCAGCTCACTGCCAAAAATACCGCCGAAAAAACAGAGCATACTTAAGCTTAAAACGACAGCCTTCTCGAGAATATCGGAGTTGGCTGTTTCTTTTTTACCTCCATCACCGAGAAGAAGCTGTCCATATTTGACAAAGATTATAATGGTTCCCAGATTAATGAAAATCAAACCGTATTCGATCCAGGTGCCGGCGGAACCGGTGGAAATCAAATATTTAGAAATACTGCCGTTAAAGAGTGGCGCACCAACGATCCCTAAAATTGAGAGGATAGTGGCGATACCGACTGCCGGCATGCGGTGAAACACGCCTTTGATCTCGTCCAGATTTCTGGTATTATACTCGGTGATGATCATTCCGGCAGTTAGAAATAGGGTTGATTTGAAAACGGCGTGATTCATAATATGGTAGAGACCACCCCAATAGGCGTGGGGACTACCCATGTTGATTCCGATCATGATCAAGCCAATTTGAGATACGGTTGAATAGGCCAAAAGGAGTTTGATATCCTTTTGGGCAAAGGCTAAAAGAAAACCAACAATAGCGGTGATAAATCCTAAAACCATAAAAAGCTCAGAGGTATCAATGATCGGCGAAAAGGTAATCTGCAGGCGCAGGAATAAGTAGACTCCAGTTTTAACATATAATCCCGATAAGATGGCAGAAACGACTGATGGCGCACTGGGGGTGCCGTGAGCCTTTGGAAGCCAGCTAAATAGGGGCATTAGAGCAGCTTTTAAGCTAATTGCAGTAATCATAAAGGCATAGGGAAGGATTAGACTATGAGGGTTGTTAATTTGGTTTAGAGCGGTTTGAAGCGCATAAAAATCAAGCACACCAATTTTCTTGTAAATCATTCCTACACCCATCAGGAAGAATGACATCGCAACGACATTGATCAAAAAATACATCATCCCATCATAAATAGCAACATTGGCCTTCTTATACATTATCAGAATGGTGATGATCAGGGTGGCGGCTTCAATCAGAACAAAAATATTAAACAAATCATTTGAAAGAAAAATCGCAATAATTAAGCTCTCGAAACTCAGAAAAAGCAAGAAAAAAAGGTGGTCGGCATAGTGTTTGTTTTGAACGAAGACTATCATCGCCAGGAATAATAAGCAGGTCAAAAGAACCATCGCTGAAGCCAGTAGGTCGGCTCTAAGAGTGATGCCGATGGTATCAGGCCAGCCACCGATATTTTCGAGGATGGTTCCATTTCGGCGCACCTCAACAAAAATTAGTGTGATTGCAACCAATAAGGCGGCCTGAAAAAAGATCATCGTTTTTTTGGCAATCTTAAGGGGAATCAGTTTAGCAACAGTTCCGAAAATTATCGGTAATAAAATAATCCAGTGTAAATTAATCATGTCGATTCCTTTTCTTCATAACTTTTTGCCAGTTGGTCGAGCCATAACGATGATAGAGGTGAATAAACATGGTTAACCCAGCAGCGGTTACCCCAATGCCAATCACAATATCGGTAATCATCAAGGCTTGCGGAAGCGGGTCAGCAACCTGCAGGGTTTGGGCAACATCGCCGATCGGCGGCACGCTGCCCGGGGCAATATTGGTTGTAATAAAGTATAAAATAATAGCGACTTGCATGATGCTGATGGACATAATCGATTTAATGATGTTCTGTCTGGCAATAAGCCCGTAAACACCAACAAAAAAAAGCAGGATGCTAATCGACTCTCCGTTTATTGTGACCATTAGATTCCTCCTTCAAAAAAAGCAAATCTGAAAAATATGATGGTAAAACCACTGCAAACTTTGAGACCGATCAAAAAATTCATGACGATAAGATAGATGAGGTTCAGTAGTTCTGAGTGGTTGGCTGGAGATACAAATAAAAAAAGAGCAGGATAAAGAATAATACAGACAAACAGCGTCTTTTCTGCTGTTTTCAGGGTATTCAGGCGGATACATCGGTCTGGTTCAACCAGATACCGGGTGATGAAAACCGAGGCCAGCACAGCACCACCCTGGAATCCGCCGCCGGGGCTGGCATGCCCGTTTAAAATCAGATAAAAGCCAAACAATAAAATAAAAGGATACAGAAGCCCAGTTATTCGCGAAATTATTTCAGAATGATCAGTCATCGGTGCGCCTCCAGGAAAGATTAATGACAGCCGTTACACTGACGAGCAGAATCAGGGTTTCAAAAATACTATCGAACACCCGGTAATTCAGGTAGATTGCCGCGACGGCATTTTGGGCATATGTGTCGGGTTTGAAATGCTCAATATAAAAATCAGCGATCAGCGGGTCGGCTGCCAGATAGGCATCGAAATTAACATAAAAAACCAGTGCAGTGAGCATCAGGGTAAAGATCATTGTAATGATTCTACGCTTCATTGTCTTCTCCTTCCGCACAACGCATTAAGTGAAGGTTCAAGTCGCCATGGTTGGTTAGTAAATAGTCTTCGACAGCATCGAACTGATAATCTTCAGCACAGCCATAAATCCAAATGTCCTGGTCGGTATGATGAATGGCAAGGTCAAATTTTTCCTGCGCGAGGACGGTTTCAATGGGTTCACGGGAGTAAATAATCTGCGGTTCCATTTCCCGTTTAACTAAAAAAGTCTCCAAATTGTATAAAAATGGTGATTCGCTTTTTAGCAGTCGAATGTCCTGGAAATTTGAGTCATTTGTGTAATAGATGGAGAAGACCTTATACTTTCTCAGCGCCACCAGATACAAAACGGTCGTGATGGTGCTACCAATGATCGCTTCGGCAATGGCCACATCCGGGGCACCATAGAGCAGGTAAACAAAGGAACTGACCAGTGAAAAGACACCCAAATAGACAACTGCCCGTCTTAGTTTTTTCGTATTGAGTGCGATAATGGCCAGAATCACCAAGGTAATAAGGAAGATATCTTCAATCATAGTCGGGTCTCCTGATTAATGGTATAACCACTCAAAAAAGCCGACCGGGCGATCGCATGGGTGGATAGCGGGTTCGTGATCATCACTAAAATGGTAATCAGCAGTATTTTCATAGCAGCATAGGAGAGCCCTGATAAAATGATGAAACCAATCATGATCGTCAAAAATCCGACTGTTTCAATTTTCGAAGATATTAAAATTCGCGAATAGAAATCTTTAAAACGAAATAGGCCGATAACGCCTAAAGACATAAAAATAAGGGCGATCACAATGAGCAGATAAGCTAGAAAATCGATCATGAGATGTCTCCTTTTTTTTCGATAAATCGGGCAATGAGCACCGTGCTGATAAATCCAAGCAGGGCGTAAACCAGTGCTACATCGAGCAAATAGGACTGACCGGTGATGAGAGATAGAATAATAATTGACATAATGATTTTAGCTGAAATGGCGTTTAGTCCCAGCAGGCGATCCCAAATGGTAGGACCGAGAATGACCCGAACAAGAACCAGCACAATATAGATAGCAATGACAAACAGGGTGGTTTCTAAAAAGGTCATGAGTCTAAACTCCTTAAGATCATTTCATAGGGGGAACAGGTTTTCCCTTCGGTTATATCAGTAAAGGTGTTTTCATCCTGGAAAGCCAGGATTTGAAGCAGACGGCCATTCTTGCCGATGGTCACGGTTCCGGGGGTAAGGGTAATGGCATTAGCCAATAGACAAATAGCCAGATCATTACTCATACAGGTTTCATATTCGATGATCTTAACGGCATCCTGTCCTTTGATAATTTTAAAAATTGCCGAAATGCCGGATCGGTAAATTTGCAGGAATAAATAGGTTATATAATAAAAAAGCACTTCCGGCTTAATCGAATAAGCAGTGAGATAGTCATTTTCCAGTAGATAACGATTGGTGAAAAGGATCGAAACTGTTGAAAAAAAGAGGCCGGCAAGGATCTGCGAAAAGGCCATGCTTTCATTAAAAATAAGCCAGATGCCAGTAAAAATAAAAATAAATGAAATGGAGTGTGCCAGTTTTTTCATGTGTGCTCCTTTCACGTTTATGGGAGAACCATTAGAGTAGACTTCATTATAATCAAGAGCATAGTAGGATGTCAACGAGTTTTGAAGAAAATGAAGTAAGCGGGACTGAAAACTGAATGTTTCAGGACTATTAATTAAGAGGCTAGGATCAGGGATCCAAGCCTCTTAATTTTGCTGTTAGTACTTATCCATCTCGATATCATCAAGGATGATACTTGGTTCTGGTATCGGAGCAGCTACAGGTTTAACGGAAGAAACAGTTGCTGTTTTAAAGGTGGTTTGTGATGCGGCTTTAACTTTAAAGGCACCGACCATTTCTTTTAGCATCTCGGCCTGACCAGAGAGTTCCTCACTAGCGGCGGCGCTTTGCTCAGCGGTAGCCGAATTAGTCTGAACCACCTGGGAAACTTGTTCAATGCCAAGGGTGATCTGGGCGATTTCCGAGGCCTGTTCATTGGAGGCCTGGGCGATATCGCCAACCAGGCCAGTGACTTTTTCAATCTCAGCCAGAATTTCTTTGAGACTCATGGCCGTATCATCGGCTATTTTTGTGCCGATGCTGACGTTATCGATGGAACCTTCTATCAGGCCGGTGGTTTCCTTGGCGGCTTCGGCACTCCTGGCAGCCAGGCTTCTGACTTCTTCAGCAACAACTGCAAAACCCTTGCCATGCTGTCCTGCTCGGGCGGCCTCTACGGCAGCATTCAGAGCCAGAATATTGGTCTGGAAGGCGATGTCGTCAATCACCTTAATGATCTTGGAAATATCATTGGATGAGGTATTAATATCGGTCATCGCTGAGATCATTTTGGTCATCTGGGTATTGCCGACTTCAGCGTTGGTACGCACCTCAATGGCGCGTTCATTGGCTTCGTTGGCGCGCATCGCATTCTTCTTGGTTTCGCTGGCGACCTCTTCGATGGAGGCGGTTAATTCCTGGATCGAGCTGGCCTGTTCGGTGGTGCCCTGTGCCAGTGCCTGACCACCGTCAGAAATTTGTCGGGCACCGACTTCAACCTGTCCGGCAGCGACATCAATATCAGTCATGGTATAGCTGAGGTTGGTGTTGATATCGTTAAGAGCCGTTTTAATCGCCTGGAAGTCTCCCAGATAATCAGTGGTGATCTCCTGACTTAAATTGCTGCGACCCATTTCTTCCAGGGTACTGGTTATTTCGCCAACATATTGGCTCAGGAAGTTGATCGTCCGGTTTAGGGCTTCTTTGATCTGGGCGTGATCACCACGGTAATCACCGGCCATTTTAGTGTGTAGATTCCCCTGGGATAATTGGATCAAAGTAGCTGAAGCTTCTTCGATCGGAGCAATGATGGCATCCAGGGTCTGATTAAAGCCGGTGACTATTTTTCCGTATTCACCGGGGAAACCGGAAACATCGCCACGGTTGCTTAAATTCCCTTCAATGGCAATGCTGGCCATTTGTTCTGTTTCATTGACCAGGTTGATAATATTCTGAATCATTCCAACCAGAGCCGGAATCAAGGTATCATTTTCGCTGCGCTTACCGATTTTTGATAAGACTTCCAGATCGCGCAAATCACCGTTGGCTATATTAGTTGAAATTTCAACAATCCGGGTTAAGCGGGTATGGACATCGTTGATCGAATGGCCGATTTCAGAGTAGATGCCAAGATAATTGGTGGACATCGTTTCTGAATAATCGTTAAGGGACATTTTGCCAAGCACCCGATTACTTTCTTCCAGGGCACCCAATCCGTCAATACAAGCATTAATACTATTTTTTAAGGTATTAAAATCACCATTATAGGTGGCTGTTATTTTTTCAGGGATCTGCCCTTTGCCGATCCGCTCAACATAGTCAGCCGCCACATTCATTGGGCCTACCACGGCGTCAAGGGTGTTATTGACACCGACAACAATGTCTTTGAATCCGCCTTTGAATGCTTCAACATCACCTCGGGTCGATAACTGCCCGGCAACGCCAGCTTGGGCCAGCATGGTAGCTTCATTAATCAACCCGCGAATCGATTCGATGGTCTTTTTAAGAGCTGGTTTGATTTCATCTTGGTCGTCGACGATTTCGATATCAGCCGAGACATTGCCGTCAGAAATCTGATTCATCACCTCAATCACTTCGGTTTGGAGGGTGTCGGCAAAATCATCCATGGCTAGCGCCATTTCGCCAATTTCATCATTCGTTTCCATACGAAGACGCGCGCTTAAATGCCCCAGCCCCATTTCTTTGATCATATGATTGACTTTTTTAATCGGATCAGTAATCCGTTTGGCAATGAAATAGCAGAAGATTATACTGAGTGCTAAAACAACAATAGAAATCAGCACACTGCTTAAGATGGCGCCAGGCAGGGCGGCAAGCACCTCACCCGATTCGATCGCCAGAACCACTGTCCAATCCATGCCTTGGACCTTTGCAGAAGCCATGTAATGCTCCTGATTGTTCAGGGTATAGGTGGTAGTGACTGAATCCTGCTCAAGTGCGGCGCCAATGGCAGCCCCTAATGATTTATAATTGGCGTCGGTTTCAGCCAGAGCAATGGGATTCATTTGATTGACAACATTATCCCGGTCAGGATGTGAGATCGCCGTACCGGTCGAATCGACGATGTAGGTATAGCCAGTTTCACCGAAGGTCATGTTATCGGTGATATCGTTTAAAAACCAGGCATTGGCAACTGCCACCAGAACCCCGGTGATGGTACCGTTTTCATAAATCGGTACCGAGTAGGCCATGATCAGCGCCCCGTTGTCATCGGGATTAACACTGATAATCGGATTCATCGTGCCCCGCTTGCCAGCGGCTGAAACATGAAAATAATCCCGTGCTGTGATATCGACAATCTGCCCCCGGTCACCGTAACTGTCGGATAGGTAAAGGTTGCCGTTGAGATCGGAGACACCAATCCGCAAGAAACGATCGGAACTGCTGACGTCGGTTTTTAACATCGCCATTTTTTCATCGATCGGAACACTGCTTGAGAAAATTTTATCCCGGGAGGCGATTCCTTCAAGATAAATATAGTTTTGTTCGTTACGGCTGCTGATGATTTCAGCTGAATTCTGAGCCTGGGTATTGAGTGCTTTCTCAGCTTCAGTCACCACTGCATTGGTTAAGCCATTAATAGTGACAAAGGTAAAGATGACACAGACAACCAGAATCAGTCCGGAAAAATAAATCATCAGTTTTGTTCGAATGCTTTTCATATAGACCACCCCTTTTGTGTTTAAATTATTCTTGTTTGCAAAAAATGAATGAGTGCTTAAGCTGTTGATGCTTTTTTCTAGGATACCCTCCTTTGTCTAAATTATCAATGGTCAATCCGGTCACTTAAAAGGTTTTTTTGGATTTCTTTAATAGTTTGGAAATTGTATTAGAATGTATACTCCGAAAGATCGCATTCACTCGCTCTTTTTTTAAATCTCAATTTGGAATCATCGTATCAGGCGATTGTCATCGAAAATAGATGCCTTTGCGCAAATTAAGGGGTGTTAATTGACGATAACACAAAAAAGAAATAGACTTATTTTCTCAGATTTGATAAGATGAACATACAGAAAAAAGGCGATTTGATCGAAATCAGGCGAAGACCGGAAATAATCAATGAGCCCTAGGCATTTATTGCCCTGAAATAAAAAAAACAAATAGCAGGAGGAAAAAATGGCAATTTTTGAACGTCTTAGTGACTTGTTAAAGGCGAATGTAAACGACATGCTGGATAAGGCAGAAGATCCGGAAAAAATGGTAAAACAGATTATCATTGACATGGAAGCACAGGTTAACAGTGCCACCCAGGCATTAGGTGCTGCCATGGGCAGTGAAAAACAGGCTTTAAAACAATTGGAATCCGCTAAAGCAGCATCAGAAGATTGGGGTAAGAAAGCCAAAACCGCATTATTAGCTGGTAATGAAGCACTGGCAAAAAAAGCTTTGGAGCAAAAAACCAGCGTCGATGGTGATCTGGTTCAGTTTCAAGCTGCCTATGACTCAATGAGCTTACAGGTTGGGCAATTAAAAGATCAGGTCCGTCAGTTAAAGGCGAAACTTGAAGAAGCTCGAATGAAACAGAATATGCTGATTGCCCGTTCTAAGATGGCCGATGCTCAAAAAAGTGTCAGCACCTCTTTAAACAGCACCGACAGTAAAAGTGCCTTCACGAAACTTGACAAAATGGAACAGAAGGTCAATGCCAAAGAAGCTGAGGCTCAGGCGTTTACAGAGATGGCCGGAGAAAATACCAGTCTCGAAGATGAGTTTGAAGCACTGGAAAAAACTGCGGCAGTTGATGATGAATTGGCCAAACTTAAAGCAGAATTGGGAATAGAATAAAACCATGGGATTTATTATTGGAATACTGATTATGGTTGCCGGGATTTGCTATGCTGTTTACGTTTTGAAAAAAAGCAAGACAAAAGCTCAGGAAATCCAGTTTCAACAGACAACCTGCATTAAAGACGTTTTGGATATTGTTGGCGATTTATCCAGTTTGGATGAAAATTACCGGCATTACAGCGAGGTCAAGGGGCATCTTCACAGCGTATCGGGAGATCTGCAAGCGCCTTTTTCACAACGGCCAGTGGCTTATTATGAAAATGAAGTATTTTCAGTAAATGAAGAAACCAGAACCGAGCGCGATGATAAGGGTAATACCAGAACCGTTACCAGTAAGGTTGAATCCTCTTTATCAAGCGAAAAAAGCCCGGTTGAGGTGTATCTTTCTGACAGCAGTTCGGATGAGAAAGTCTATATTGATATGGCCAGCTTTGGTGGCGATGTGGATTTAATGCCAGGCTGCAACCGTATGGAATCACCAGATTCTAGCTGGGTCAGAAACAATTTTAATTTCAATTTTTCAAACTCACGCGGTTCTCGCTTCCTGGGTTATCGTTTTTTCGAAGAAATTCTCCCGGAAGATCAGCCGATGTATATTCTAGGTGAAATTCATAAACGCGGAAATCGCCTTTATGTGGGACGGTCAGTAACAACAAAAAAACCATCCCATGTAACCTATAAATCAGAAGAAGAATTATTGGATGATATCAAAAATGAAAAATTTATCGCCTTGGCTATTGCAATCGGCAGTGTCATTGGCGGAATTGTAGTGATGTTTCTATTCTAAAAATAAGCTGGTTCAGAAAATGACTAAAATGAAATAGAAACAAAAAAGTGAGAAAAATGTGAGAAAATAAAAAAGCAGTGATCCCGGATGGATGCACTGCTTTTTTTATATTAGGAATGAAAAGAAAAAGGGGAGATGTTTATCTCTTGTCTAAATAATACCCCGCTAACCTTTAGCGAAACTTGGAATTCAGAAATAATTAAGAAAAGTTAGGGATTCATGAAGGGTAATGATTATACCTTTGAAAAAAAACGGTCTAGCGGTTATAATTAAAGTATTATTCAAAAACTGCTCAAGAAATATCAAAAGTTTGACTTAGAAAGCTGAGAAAAAGCTAAGCTTAATCTAAAAAGTTAAAAAAAGAAAGCACATGAGGTAAAATTGATGAAATTTAAGAAGGCAATTGTCTTCCTGCTGGCGATGGTTTTAATCGGAAGTTCTTTCCCGTTGGGAATTTGGGCACAAGACCATTCGATGGTCATTCAGAGTCTCGATCAGATCGCCGATCTTGACACCACTTCGAGCAATAACGATCAGATTATAGTCATTTATAAAGCTCAGGGTGATGTCGGAAATCTGGCTCTGACCAGTCAGGATATTAAGGGTGGAGAATCTTTAGGTGAACAAGTTGATATCATTCAGGTTGCCGATTCAGCCAATACCGATGCGCTGGTGGCCAAACTATCGGAAAATCCCAATGTGCTGGTGGCCGAAAAAAACAGCTACATTCAGACGTCGGATTTACCCAATGATCCCGAGTTAGCTAAAGCCTGGCAGTTTGAACGGGTTGGCGCCGATCAGACTTGGAACAAGGTCAATAATTCAGAAACCGTGGTAGTGGCTGTCATTGACACCGGTCTTTTTACCGAACATCCTGACATTCAGGCGAACGTCGTAGTTGGCTATGACTATGTTGATGGAACCACCGATATGGTAGATCTTTCTGGTCATGGCACCCTGGTTGCGGGGTGTGTGGCAGCGGTCGCTGATAATGGCATTGGTTTTGCGGGAATAACCGGAACCGCTAATATCAAGCTAGCTCCATACCGGGTCGGTGGTACCTTTGACGGTGACAAAAATCTCGATGTCGGTTATATTTGTGCCGCCTTGTATGATGCGGCGGCACGACCAGAGGTTAAAGTCATCAATATGAGTTTTGGTGGCTACATGGTTTCAGCGGCTTTGCGAACGGCGGTCGAGAATGCTGCTAATGCGGGTAAGGTACTGGTCGCGGCGGCTGGAAATGAAGGGGCAAATGCTAACTACAAAGGTGAACTGGCAGTGCCAGCCTCCTACAATAATGTTATTTCGGTAGGTGCCACCGATAACACCAATAAGATCGCCTATTTTTCACAACATAATAGTTTGGTTGACTTGTGTGCCCCTGGCCATAAAATATACTCAACAAACCATGATGGCGGATATGAAGAAGCTTCCGGTACTTCGTTTGCAAGCCCCATTACAGCGGCAGCCTGTGCTGTTTTAATGGCGGCGGATCACACCATGACCAGTACCGAGGTGGAAAATCTGCTTAAAGAAACGGCACTGGATTTTAGCGCTAAAGGCCGAGATGATTATTATGGCCATGGTATGATTCAGCTCGATACCGCATTGGCCATGGTTAGCCCCACGAATCCATTAAGTATTGATACCTTCACGGTTGACAAGCCGACTGGGCAAACGCTGGGAACGTTACTAACGTTAAATGCGGCGGCCACGGGGGGCGAGGGCGATTATCAATACAGCTTTTATTATGATCTAAATGGTAAAACTACCACTATTCAGGATTATAGCAATGTTAGCACGGCCGCTTTTACTCCAACCCAGGCCGGAATCTACACCTTGTCGGTGCAGGTGTTTGACGGTAAAGGCAATACCGTGAAAGAATCGATTGTCAATTATGTGGTTAAAGATAAGGTGATGCCGGCTATTGAGTACCGAACCCATGTCCAAAATATCGGCTGGCAGGGTATCATGGCGGACGGCGTCATCAGCGGAACTGAAGGACAATCGCTGCGACTGGAAGCGATTGAAATTAATACGATCACAAATAACTATAATCTTGGGGTAAAGTATAAAACCCATGTCCAAAATATTGGCTGGCAGAATTTTGTAACCAACGGCTTGCCAAGTGGAACCGAAGGACGCTCCCTTCGTCTGGAGGCTATTGAAGTCGAACTTACAGGTACCGATGCAAATCTCTTCGACGTATATTATCAGGTGCATGCCCAGAATGTCGGCTGGATGGGCTGGGCCAGGAATGGCGGACAGGCTGGAACAGCCGGTTTCGGCTATCGTTTGGAAGGCATCCGGATTGAGATTGTCCCAAAGGGCAGCGTTGCACCAGGAACGACTGAAGACCCGTTTATAAAAAAATAATATAGATCCTGGAGCACCTCCAAAATGATCGGCATAGGCCTTGATAAATTAGAGAGCATTGTAAGTTATCGAGAGCTAGCAGGGATCTAAACCGGGTAGAAGGGAGTAAGAATGCGTTTTATTGACAAGATCAAAGAAAAATTAAGCGGATTGGTTGAGGCCTTGTCTCGATACCCTCTTACTGTAACTTTTCTAGTGGCGGCAACGGTAATAAATGCCATCGCCATTCATCAGGAAGTAGATTATACCAGTTATTTACTGACCTTTCTGGTCGGGGCATTTTTGGGGATTTGCTTTCAGGCAGGCTGGGAGCGTTTTTCTGACAGGACTTCCATTCGGCTGGCTGCTATGGCTCTGTGTCTGGTGCTGACCCTTGGTTATTTTCTGATCGACCGACAGCATAGCAGTACCAGCATGGAGACCTGGATCCGTACATCAGTGGCTCTTTTTGCACTGTTGATTGCTTATATCTGGGTTCCGGTGGTCAAAAGTGAAGTCAACTTTAATCAGAGTTTTATGGTGGCGTTTAAAGCATTCTTCAATGCTCTGCTTTTTTCAGGGGTGCTGTTTATCGGGAGCACCTTGATCATTACCGCCATTGATCTGCTGCTTTTTAGCGTGTCCGACAAATTATATTTAGATAGCTTAAATATTGTGGGGATGCTATTTGCACCGATTTATTTTCTCTCATTGATTCCCATCTATCCCGGTGCTCAGGATAAAAACAGGCCACCTGAGAAATTGGTTTATGAGCGTGAAAAGCTGGAACGATCTTGGCAGTGTCCCAAATTTCTGGAGGTTTTAGTTTCCTATATTGTGATACCGCTGCTGACGGTATATACAGTTATTCTAATTATTTATATCATTGGGAACATCACCGGTAATTTTTGGACCGATAATCGCCTTGAACCGATGTTGGTAAGCTTTGCGATTGCGGTTATTGTGATTTATATTCTGGCTAGCAGCCTTGAAAACAAGCTGGCCGGATGGTTTCGAAGCATCTTTCCAAAAGTGCTGGTTCCAATTGTATTGTTTCAGATTGTCGCCTCAATATTACAGATTCAGGAAATTGGCATCACGTATGGTCGCTATTATGTGATTCTTTTTGGGTTCTTTGCCGCTGTATCTAGCGTGCTGATGAGTTTTATGCCAATCCGTAAAAATGGAATCATCGCAGCGTTGCTGATTGGCTTCTCGCTGTTTTCGATCTTACCGCCGGTCGATGCTTTTACCATTAGCCGTGCGAATCAGGTGGGTCGACTCACCGCTGCGCTAACCGAAAACAAGATGCTGGAAAACGATCAGATTAAACCGAATGGATTGTTGCCAGAGGGGGATAAGAAGATTATCTCAGACGCAATCAATTACCTGGCCATGATGGAATATACTAAAGGGCTACCGTATCTCGATAAAGATTTTGATGTTTATGATGATTTTTATGATGTCTTTGGTTTTTATCGTTACGAGGAAAACCCATACCGTCAAGATTCCTTATACCTGAGTTTGAATCAGCAGTCGGCGATTGATATTTCCGACTATGAGATCTTCCTGGTGGTGAATTTCTATAGTCAGGATCAAAATCAGGATCCGATTATTTCTACCTTTGAGTCGGAAGGAAAGGTCTACACGCTTAAGTGGGATAAAACGCTTTCGCCCGGGAGGTTGATACTCTCGGATGAAACAGATTCAGAGCTGATAGGTATTGATATGAAAGCAGTTTTTGATCGTTTTGATACGACCCAGGGGGATAATTATCAAGTCAGTAAGAATTTTCTATCAGCAGATCAGGCAACCTTCACCCAGGCAAATGACGAAGCGGTGATTTCTTTGATCGCGATGTTTTTAGGCATTGATAAATCAGGAACACAACCCTATTATAGCGGTGATTTTTACGTTTTAGTTCAGATTAGATAGTTTTAAGAAGTGGGGGAAACCTCGCTTTTTTTTTACTTAGAATTTACCGAGATTAAATGCTATGCGAAAACTAAACACGCTTGCACTGTAAAATTATATACAAGTAAATATATGTCGGTATATGTCAAAATGTCGACAGAAGATCACCTAAATATAATGCTGTGAATAAGGTTGCATGATATTAAGTGCATTTAAAAAAGGTTTGACGCTCCTTTACATTGGTGCTATACTAAGCACAAGAAGTTAATCGTTTCGGGACAAAGTTTCTATTGGAAAAAATTGAAACAAAAGCAAGCAAACGATTAAAACGCATGAAAATGATTATCGAACGAATAATAAGCGCTTAGTATAATTAATGATTGATAAAGCTAACATAAAAGCTTTATCAGATATTTTGTTAATTGAAGAGCTATTGCTTGTTTTTAAAAGTGCAGGGGTATTACGATTTCGTGAATTACAGGCATTGCAATTAGTTTTTAATCAGTTTAGTAACGGAGTAAATTATGTTACCAGGAGGTAAGAGTAAAATGATTATTATCGGAGAAAAAATTAACGGCGCAATTTCTTCCACCGCAAAGGCGATTGCCGAAAAAGATGGCGAGTTTATCAAAAATCTGGCCAAGATTCAAACTGAGGCCGGGGTTGATTACATTGATGTCTGTGCTTCGGTTGACGATGAGATCGAAC
>Ga0180017_100093_pt1 | contig 37349 bp, 43 predicted proteins | sample KR46_S_MetaG_FD_129674 | JGI IMG/M metagenome (GOLD analysis project Ga0180017, IMG submission 129674) | Groundwater microbial communities from the Olkiluoto Island deep subsurface site, Finland - KR46_S_MetaG | ecosystem: Environmental > Aquatic > Deep subsurface > Groundwater | place: Finland...
CATCGCCTTCGGCGTGCTCATCGCGACCGCCACCGGAGCGGGCAGTCTGCTCTTGAACCACCCCTTCCTGACGTCCACGTTCGGGCACGTCACCCTGCCGGTGGTCGGCGAATTCGAACTGGCCAGCGCCATGCTCTTCGACCTGGGCGTTTTTCTGACCGTCGTGGGCGTGATCATGCTCATCCTGGCCAACCTGGGCAAATTGACCCGGCGTGGGACGCGCCTCAAGGAGAACCGCTGATGGAATCCCTCGCTGCCTGCGTCATCGCCGTTCTCGTGGCCTGCGGGGTCTATCTGGTGCTACGCGCCCGCACCTTCACCGTGGTGCTGGGGCTTTCGCTCTTGTCCTACGCGGTCAACCTCTTTCTCTTCTTCAGCGGCCGCCTGATGACCGGCGCTCCGCCCCTGGCCACAAGTCCCGGGCCCACGGCCGACCCCCTGCCCCAGGCGCTGGTCCTGACCGCCATCGTCATCGGGTTTGGCATGACGGCTTTTGTGGTCATCCTTGCCTTGCGCGCCCGGGGAGAACTGGGCAACGACCATGTTGACGGAAGGGAGGACAAATGAACCACTGGATCATCTTCCCGCTGCTCCTGCCTCTGGTCGCGGGCATGCTCAACCTGCTGCTGGTGCGCTCGGGGGTGGGCGCGCAGCGTGTCGTGTCCCTGCTCACGACCTTCGCCCTGCTCGTCTTCGCCCTGCTCCTCCTGGCCCGAGCCGCGTCCGGACACATCGACGTTTACGAGCTTGGCAACTGGCCCGCGCCGTTTGGCATCGTCCTGGTGCTGGACCGGCTTTCCGCCCTCATGCTGGTGCTGACGGCGCTGCTGGCCCTGCCCGTCCTTGCCCACGCCTGTTTTGGCGACGACAGGCGGGGCCGGGATTTTCATGTCCTCTTTCCCCTGCAGCTGCTCGGTCTGAACGGGGCTTTTTTGACTGGCGACCTGTTCAACCTCTTCGTCTTTTTCGAGATCCTGCTCATCGCCTCCTATTGCCTGGCCATGCACGGCCAAGGCCCCGAGCGCACGCGAAACGCCCTGCGCTACGTGGTCCTGAACCTGATCGGTTCCAGCCTCTTTCTCATCGCCCTTGCCGTTATCTACGGAGTATGCGGATCGCTGAACATGGCCGACCTGGCGGTCAAGGTCGCGGGCAGCGCTCCGGATCAGGCCCCCCTGCTGCACGCCGCCGCCCTGCTGCTGCTGACCGTGTTCGGACTCAAATCCGCGATCCTGCCCCTCTTTCTGTGGCTTCCGGGACTTTACGCCGCGGTGCTGCCGTCCGTGGCCGCACTCTTCGCCATCATGACCAAGGTTGGCGTGTACGCCATCCTGCGCACCCAATCCCTGATCTTCACGGCTGACGGCCCCGTGGCGCAAAGTTCCGCCCTGCTCCTGCCCCTGGCGCTGGTCACCCTGGCGGTGGGCTCCCTGTGCGTGCTGGGCAGCAAACGTCTGCGCGAACTCCTGGCCTGGCTGGTCATTGTCTCCGTAGGCACCCTGCTGGCGGGCATCGGCCTGTGGAATGCGGCGGGAATCAGCGCGAGCCTCTACTACCTGCCGCACACCACTCTGGTCACGGCCGGGCTTTTTCTGCTGGAGGGCCTCATGGCGCGCCAGCGGGGCTCGGCAGCGGACCGGCTCGAACCGGGAGCCCCCATGGCACAGCCCGACCTCTACGGCACGCTTTTCCTCGTTGGCGCCATGGCCTCGGCGGGCCTGCCGCCCCTGTCCGGGTTCGTGGGCAAGGTGCTGCTCCTGCACGCCGCCGCGCCGGGGCACGCGATCTGGTTATGGTCAGTCGTCCTTGGCGGCAGCCTCCTTGGCCTTGTCGCCCTTGTCCGCTGCGGGAGCATGCTCTTCTGGAAAACCGAGGGGGTCCCTGTTTCCGGCACCGTCGTATCGTGGGCGCGTCTTGCCCCCGCCGCCGCGCTGATCCTCGCGGCAGTGGTCCTGGCGGCCATGGCCGGGCCCGTCACCGCCTACACACAGGCCACCGCGACGCAGATCCTGACTCCCCAAATCTACATCGAAGCCGTTCTCGGAGGAGCGAACCCATGAACCGCTGGCTACCGCAACCCATGTTCAGCCTGTTTCTGTGGCTGGTCTGGCTTCTGCTCGCAAACTCCCTGGAGCCTGGACACATCGTCCTTGGAGCGTTTCTGGCCCTGGCCCTGCCCCTTTTCACTGTCAGGTTCTGGCCCGACCAGCCGTGCATGGGCCGACCCCGAACCCTCATGGCCTATCTGGCCGTGTTCCTGTGGGACATCGTCATCGCCAACCTGACCGTGGCGCGCCTCATCCTCGGACCCGTCCGGCGACTGCGTCCGGCGTTCATCACGCTCCCCCTGGATTTGAAGAACGACTTCGCCATCACCGTGCTGGCCCATTCCCTGTCCCTGACCCCCGGCACAGTGTCTTCGAAAGTGTCGGAGGACCGGCGCACCCTGCTCATTCACGTTCTGGACCTGGATGACGAGGACCAGCTCATACAACGCATCAAAAAGCGCTACGAAACGCCCTTAAAGGAGATTTTCCCATGCTGAGCTCAGCCATCCTTGTGGCCTTTGTCTGCATCGCCACCGCCCTGGTGCTCAATTTCTGGCGACTCTTCGCCGGCCCGACCCTGCCGGACCGTATCCTGGCCCTCGACACCATGGCCATCAACACCATCGCTCTGTTGGTGCTGCTCGGTATTCACCAGAATCTGACGGAGTTTTTCGAGGCGGCCCTGCTCATCGCGATGATGGGCTTCATTGGCACCGTGGCCCTGTGCAAGTACCTGCTGCGCGGCGACATCATCGAATAGGAGCATGCCATGCCTGACGCACTGATCGAAATCTTCATCTCCATTTTCCTGCTCATCGGCGGGGCTTTTGCCCTCATCGGCTCCATCGGACTGGCGCGCCTGCCGGACCTGTTCACCCGTCTGCACGGCCCGACCAAGGCCACCACGCTGGGCGTAGGGGGCATCCTCATCGCCTCGGTCCTGCACTTCAGCAGTCGCGCAGAGGGCCTGAGCCTGCACGAACTCCTCGTCACTCTCTTTCTTTTCGCCACCGCGCCGGTCAGCGCGTATCTCATTGCCTGCGCGGCCCTGCACCTGCGCACGCCTGCCCCGGAAGACCACCGCCGCCTTGACCGGACCGGAGGGGAGGAATAGAAAGGTGCACGCATTTTGGCATCAAGGCGCAGCAATCCCATCGACCATGGCAAGGAGAGACACACATGGCAGTATTCGTGGCGGACCACCCCCTTATCAAGCACAAGCTCGGACTCATGCGCAAGCATGACATCAGCACCAAGAATTTCCGGGAACTCGCATCCGAAGTCGCCAGGCTACTGACCTACGAGGCCACTAAGGACCTTGAGACGGAAAAAAAGACCGTGCAAGGCTGGGCCGGACCCGTTGTCGTGGACGTCATCAAGGGCAAGAAGATCACGGTCGTACCCATCCTGCGCGCGGGCCTGGGCATGCAGGACGGCGTGCTTGATCTGGTTCCCGGCGCCAAGGTCAGCGTGGTCGGCTTCTATCGCGATGAAGAGACTCTGCAGCCCGTCGAATACTACGTGAAACTGGCCAAAAACATTAACAAGCGCATGGCCATCATCCTCGACCCCATGCTGGCCACGGGCGGAACCCTGGACGCGACCATCCGCTGCCTGAAGAACGCCGGCTGCACCAGCATTCGCGGACTCTTTCTGGTCGCGGCGCCCGAGGGTTTAAAGCGTATCACCGAAGCGCATCCCGATGTGGACATCTACGTCGCGGCGGTGGATGAGCGCTTGAACGAGAACGGCTACATCCTGCCCGGATTGGGCGATGCCGGGGACAAGATTTTCGGCACCAAATAGTCCGTTTTTCCTACTCCAAAAAAAAAGAACGCCCGATCATCCGACCGGGCGTTCTTTTTTGTGGAACCCTAAAAAAGCTAGTTCTGCGCCGCCAGCCAGTCCAGGGCGGCCTTGAGGTCCAGGCTCCCGGCGTAGATGGCCTTGCCGGTGATGACTCCGGCCAGGCCGCGCTTGCGCAGGGGGTGCACGGCCTGCACGTCATCGAGGGTGGAGATGCCGCCGGCGATGAGCACGGGCAGGTCCGTCATGGCCAGCAAAGATTCAAGGGCCGGGATGTTGACCCCGGACTGCATCCCGTCGCGGCTGATATCAGTGTAGATGAAAAACGCCGCCCCGGCGGCTTCAAGCTCCGGCACCACGTCGGCCACGGTCTTGCCCGCGTCCTCCACCCAGCCCTTGGTCTTCAGGTGCCCGTCGCGAGCGTCCAGGGACACGCCGATGCGACCCGGATAGGTCTGGCAGAGTTCGCGGAACAGGGCCGGATCTTCGAGAGCCACGGTGCCGATAATAAGGCGGGTCACCCCGGCTTCCAGATACTTTCCGGCGACATCGAGGCTCCTGATTCCGCCGCCGAGCTGCACAGGGATGGACACCGCCGAGCACAACTCGCGAATGAGCGCCATGTTGCGCGGCGTGCCGCTAAAAGCCCCGTCAAGATCGATGACGTGCAGCCATTTGGTCCCGGCCTCTACCCATTGCCGGGCCATGGCCACCGGATCGTCGGAAAAAACCGTGACCTGATCCTCAACGCCCTGGCGCAGGCGTACGCACTTGCCGTCCTTTATGTCCACCGCCGGAAATATATTCATAAACCCAAAACCCTTGTTCCTTCTTCCAGCGCTTCGGCCGCGATTTCAAGGGGCGTGAGCCAGCGGCCCCCGCGCTTGAAGAAACGGCCGCCCTTGAGCAGGTTTTCGGCCAACCCCTGCTGCTCTTCCTCGAAATGATAGCGGCGCACTTCGCCGGTGGTTGTCTTGATCAGATACAGATCCAGAGTCACCCCGGCCGGACGGGTCACGCCCCATTCGCCGCCATCGCGTTCCTGCCACCGGGAAACATAGGGCACGAGCAGGTAATCGGCCTCGATGCAGGTGCCAACGCTCTTCCAATACTCCAGAGTTTCAAAACTCGGACGTTCTTTTTCAGCCTGCACGATTTCCTCGCAGCGCTGCACCGTGGCGGCGTGCAGAACCGTGCCGAGGTCGCTTTTTTCCAGCAAGGCGGCCAACTGCCCGTCCAGGGCGTCCAGAGATTCCTGAGTGACCACCGAAGCTTCCTCGGGCAGCACTCCGGCCATGAGTTCCCAGTCGTGCTGGGGGTGGACGAAATGCGCCACGGCCAGCACGGAACGAGATTCCACTGCTGGCCAGGGCGTGGTGCCAGCGCAGGCCGCACAAAAAATGAGTAGGGACAGAGCGATGTATCTCATGCGTCGAGACCTCCCTTGGTGCTGAGCACCTCTTCACGTTCCACGCGCACGGCCTGCCGCAGGGCCAGGCCAAGTCCTTTGAAGACAGATTCGAGCAGATGATGCCCGTTTTGTCCGTAGAGCATGCGCACGTGCAGGTTCATGCCCGACTTGGCGGCCAGCGATTTCATGAATTCACGCCACAGATCCTTCTCTTGTCCGGCGATGATAGCCGGAAGCACGTTTTCTTCGTACACCAGATAAGCCCGTCCGGAAAGATCGAGGCAGACTTCGGTCAGGGCCTCGTCCATGGGCACCTTGGCGCACCCGACCCGGGCGATGCCCTTGCGCTCGCCAAGGGCCATGCTGATGGCGCTGCCCAGGCACAGGCCAATGTCCTCCAGGGAATGGTGGGCATCGATATGCATGTCGCCCGCGCAGGAGATCTCCAGGTCAAAACCCGCCCAGTGCCCCATCAGATCAAGCATGTGGTCGGCGAATCCGAATCCGGTCCGCACGTTGCAAACGCCCTTGCCGTCAAGGTCCAGGACCACGGAAATCCGGGTCTCGCGGGTCTGCCGGTCAATCCGGCCAGTTCGAGCATGCATGACATCTCCTTCGCTAAAGAGGCCGGACCTTAACCTTAAGGACTGGCCTGGTGATCACGCCTTGGCCTGCGACGCTTCGGCCTCTTCCTCGGGCGGTTCTTCCTTGGGCTTTTTCCCGAACATGTAGGACACCCAGATCCCGACTTCATACAAAAGGCACATGGGACCGGCCATCAGCGTCTGCGAAACCACGTCCGGTGGGGTCAGGATCGCCGCCACCACGAAATTCCCGAGTATGGCAAATTTGCGGTACTTGCGCAGAGTCTTGTAATTCACAATGCCCAGGACCGAAAGGAAAAGCATAAACAGCGGCAATTCGAAGATCAGACCAAAGGCAAAGAGCATGCTGGTCGAGAAGCTGAAATACTCCTTGACCGATGGCATGGGCTGGATGGCCTCCGAGGCATAGCCCAGAAAAAACTGGAACCCGTAGGGAAAAACAACAAAATACCCGAAAAGCGCACCCGTAACGAAGCAGAGCGCCGAGCACAGGGCGATGGGGATCATGTATTTGCGCTCCCCCTCGTACAGGCCGGGAGCAATGAACATCCAGATCTGGTAGAAAACGTACGGGCTGGCCACAAACAGGCCAGCCAGGGCCGCGACCTTGAGGTGGGTGAAAAAGGCTTCGGGCAGGCCGGTGTAGATGAGCGAGCCGCCCGAGGGTTCAAGCAGAGTGATGAGCGGCTCCATGAGCAGCATGAAAAGCTGCTCGGCGAACCCGTAGCAGGCCAGAAAACCGATGAATACGGCGATAAGGCAGCGCACCAGCCGCACCCGCAGCTCGTTCAGGTGCTCGGTGAAGGTCATCTCGCGCGGAGGTTCTTCTTCGGCCGCCTCTTCCTTGGCCGGCGCCTTCGCCTCCTCCGTGCCGGACTCGCCGCGAACCTGGACTCCGCCAGCCTCATCTTGAGCCGCCGGGACGGAAGATTCCTCCGGCGCACCGGATTCGTTTGGCGCGGATTCTTCAAGCGCACCGGTTTCGTTCGGCGCGGATTCTTCCTGCGCAGAATTTCCGGTCAGTGCGGGATCATCGGCATCCACGCCGTCATCCGCCACAGCTCCGGAAGAGGAAGAGTCATCCTGTCCGGCAGAGCCGGAAACGGAATCATCACCCGGTGCCACATCCGCAGCGCCATCGGACTCGGGCTGATCCGCAGGAGCAGGCTCCCTGCCATCGGCACTGATTTCGGAGGAAGCTTCTTCCGAAGCGGCGAGGCTCTCGTCTTCAAGCTTCTCCCGATCCGCCTCCTGCTCCTTGCTCATGCCTTGTCCTTCCCGGTATCCGCAGGCTGCGCGGCAGGTTCACCGGAGGCAGCGTCTGGCTTGGGTTCGGCAGGCTGCGGCTCGGCCTTGGTCTCGTCAGGAAAGAGCTCCTTCTTGGCCTGTGCGGTCTTCTCCTTCTGCTCGGACTGCTCCGCTTCCATCTCGATGGTCCGCTTCACATCGGTGCTGACCCTGCGAAATTCCCCCAGGGCCTTGCCCAGCGACTTGGCCATCTCCGGCAGCTTTGCCGGTCCGATGACGATCAGCGCGACAATCAGAATTATTATAAGTTCCGTGGATCCAATTCCAAACATAGGCTCATCTCCTTAAGAGGTCTGTTGGACGGCTATTCCCACTCGATGGTGCTCGGTGGCTTGGACGAAATATCGTACACGACGCGGTTCACACCTTTAACCTCATTGATGATCCTGCTTGAAATCCGCGCGAGGATCTCCGTCGGGATTCTGGACCAGTCGGCGGTCATGGCGTCGATGGAGTCCACGATGCGCAGGGCGATGACATGCTCATAGGTGCGCTCGTCGCCCATGACGCCCACGGTCTTGAGCGGCAGGAGCACGGCAAATCCCTGCCAGACCTTGTAATACCAGTTGGAGGCCATGAGCTCGTGTTGCACGATCTTGTCGGCCTGACGCAAAATTTCTAGACGCGAATCCGTGATCTCGCCGATGACGCGGATGGCCAGACCAGGGCCGGGGAAGGGGTGCCGCCAAACGATGAAATCGGGCAGGCCGAGTTCCTGGGCGACTTTTCGTACCTCGTCCTTGAACAGTTCGCGCAGGGGTTCGACCAGGGCGAGATCCATCTTTTCAGGCAAGCCGCCGACATTATGGTGGCTCTTGATCACCGCCGAGGGGCCCTTGAAGCTGATGGATTCAATGACATCCGGATAGAGGGTGCCCTGGGCCAGATACTTCACGCCCTGGATCTTCTTGGCCTCTTCCTCGAAAACCTCGATGAAGGTGTAGCCGATGATCTTGCGCTTCTGCTCCGGGTCTTCGAGTCCCTCAAGACGCGACAGGAATTTGTCCTGCGCCTTGATGTAATGCAGATTCAGGTCGAAATGCTGGCGCAGGTAGGCGATGACCTCGTCGCCTTCGCCCGCCCGCAGGAGGCCGTTGTCGACGAAGATGCAGTGCAGGTTCTTGCCGATGGCCTTGTTCAGCAGGACGGCCACCACGGTGGAGTCGATGCCTCCGGACAGGCCGCAGACGACCTTGTCATCGCCGATCTGCACCGGCAGGGTTTGCAGCATTGAATCGACAAAGGAAGACATGGTCCAAGAAGACTTGAGGCCCGCGATGTGAAACAGGAAGTTGCGCAGGATCTCGTCGCCCTGTTCGGTGTGGGCCACTTCGGGATGGAACTGCAGGGCGTACATCTTGCGGCTGACATCGGCCATGGCCGCGATTTCGATGTTCTGGGTCTTCGCCAGGACCGTAAAGCCCGGAGGCACGGCCAGGACATGGTCGCCATGGGACATCCAGACCGTCAGCTTGCCCGAATCCGAAACCGCTTCCCACAGCGGGCACTGCGCTTCGAAATACAGATCGCTGCGGCCGTACTCGCGGTCCAGGGACGGGGCAACCTTGCCGCCGAGCAGGTGGGCCATGAGCTGCATGCCGTAGCAGATGCCCAGGATCGGCAGGCCCCAGCCGAAAATGGCGGGGTCGATGCCGGGGGAATCGACGCTGGTCACCGAGGCGGGACCGCCGGACAGGATGATGGCGCTGGGCTGCAGGGCTTTGAGCTCATTGATGGTGATGGTGCAGGGGTGAATCTCGGAGTAGACGCCGGATTCACGGGTGCGTCGGGCAATGAGCTGCGTGTATTGGGAGCCGAAATCCAGAATGATGACTTTTTCTTGTATATCCATTGTACCCTCCATCCGCTTTCGCGGATGGTTATTATCTCGAAAGTTTCAGTACGCGTCCACTCTGTAGTTGGGCGCTTCCTTGGTGATGATCACGTCGTGGACGTGACTCTCGCGCAGGCCTGCTGAGGAAATCTCCACGAACTGGGCTTTTTCCTGCAGCACCTCTATATCCTTGGCTCCCAGATAGCCCATGCCGGAGCGCACCCCGCCGACCATCTGGTCGATGGTTTCGAGCACGGAACCCTTGTAGGGAACGCGGCCGACAATGCCCTCGGGAACGAGCTTCTTGGACCCTTCCTGGAAATAGCGGTCACTGCTGCCGTCCTTCATGGCGTCGATGGAGCCCATGCCGCGGTAAATCTTGTAGGTGCGGCCCTGATACAGAATCTTCTCGCCCGGGCTCTCCTCGGTTCCTGCGAACATGGAACCCATCATGACCGTGTCCGCGCCCGCGACCAGGGCCTTGACCACGTCTCCGGAGAATTTCACGCCCCCATCGGCGATACAGCAGCGGCCCGCTTCGCGGCAGGCGCGCACGCAATCCATGATGGCCGTGATCTGTGGCACCCCGACACCGGCCACGATGCGTGTGGTGCAGATGGAGCCGGGCCCGATGCCGACCTTCACCGCGTCCGCTCCGGCGGCGGCAAGAGCCTTGGCACCCTCGTAGGTGGCCACATTGCCGGCGATGATCTGCACGTCGGGCCACTCAGTCTTGGTGGCCCGCACCGCGTCCAGAATATTCCTGGAATGCCCGTGCGCCGAATCAAGGACAATGACGTCCGCCCCGGCCTTGACCAGCGCCTCGACCCGTTCGGCCCGCCCCGCGCCCACGCCTACAGCCGCTCCGACCCGCAACCGGCCCATGTCGTCCTTGCAGGCGTTGGGGTATTTGCGGACCTTGTCGATGTCCTTGATGGTCAAAAGGCCCTTGAGCTTGTTGCTGTCATCGACCACCAGCAGCTTCTCGATGCGGTTGTCGTGCAGGTGGCGCTTGGCGTCTTCCAGAGAGATGCCTACAGGCACGGTGATCAGCTTTTTGCTGGTCATGACCTCGCTAACCCTGGCGGACATATCGGTCACGAAACGGACGTCGCGGTTGGTGACGATGCCCACCAGCTGGTCCCCGATGATGACCGGCAGTCCGGAAATGCGGTAGTCGCGCATGAGTTCAAGAGCGTGCCCGACTGTATCGTTCGGGTCAACGGTGATGGGGTCGACGATCATGCCGGCCTCCGACTTCTTGACCTTGACGACTTCAAGCGCCTGCTTCTCCACGCTCATGTTCTTGTGCACGATGCCGATGCCCCCGGCCCGGGCCAGGGAAATGGCCATGCGCGATTCCGTGACCGTGTCCATGGCCGCGCTCAGGAAGGGAATGTTAAGCTCGATGGATGCGGTCAGCCTGGTGTTCAGGACTACCTGGTCAGGGGTGACCTCCGAATAGGCCGGAACGAGCAGCACGTCATCAAAGGTCAGTGCCTTGCCGATAAATTTTTCCATATCTGATCTCTCCCGATGCTGGGGATTGGTTGTGAGTCTGAACCAGGGGGCTAAAGCCCCAGATAAGCCTTTTTGACATCCTCGTTGGAAAGCAGAGCCGAAGCCGTGTCTTCCAGCGTTATACGTCCGTTTTCCATGACATAGGCGCGGTGGGCGATCTTGAGGGCCTGGTTGGCGTTCTGCTCGACCAGGAAAACCGTGGTCCCGGACTTATTGACCTTGCGGATGATGTCGAAAATCTGTGCGATGATGATAGGCGCCAAACCGAGCGAGGGTTCGTCCAGGAGCAGGAGCCTCGGCCGGGCCATGAGCGCCCGGGATATGGCCAGCATCTGCTGCTCCCCGCCGGACAGGGTGCCGCCCTGCTGCTTGCGGCGCTCGGCCAGAATGGGGAACAGTGTGAACACGTAGTCCAGATCCTGATTGATGCCTGCCTTGTCGTTGCGCAGAAATGCTCCCATATCAAGATTTTCCATGACCGTCATTTCCGGAAAAATGAGCCGCCCTTCCGGCACCTGCGAGATGCCCATGCGCACTATCCTGTCCGCCTTGACCTCATGGATGGGCTGGCCCTCGAAAAGGATCTCGCCACTTCTGGGCGGAACCCCGCCGCAGATGGACATGAGCGTGGTGCTCTTGCCCGCACCGTTGGCACCGATGAGGGTGACGATTTCACCGCGGTCAATATGCAGTGAAATCCCGTGCAGGGCCTGGATATTACCGTAAAATGTGCTGACATTCCTGAGCTCAAGCATGCGCTTCCTCCCCGAGGTAGGCTTTGATGACCCGGGGATCGCTGCTGATCTCCGTCGGAGTGCCGCTGGCGATGAGACATCCGTATTCCATGACGTAAATCCGCTCCGAAATGCTCATGACCATGCTCATGTCGTGCTCGATGAGCAGGATGGCCATGTCCATCTCGTCCCGGATCTTGAACACCATATGCTTGAGGGATTCGGTCTCCTGCGGGTTCATGCCCGCGGCTGGCTCGTCGAGCAGGAGCAGGGTCGGCTCGGTGGCCAGGGCCCTTGCGATCTCAAGGCGACGCTGCGCGCCGTAGGGCAGGTTGCAGGCCAATTCCTTGTAGAACTTGTTCAGGCCCATATACTTGAGCAGCTCGTAACTCCTGTCGACGATCTCCTTCTCTTCACGGCGCACCGCAGGCGAGCGCAGCAGCGCCCCCAGAATCCCGGACTTGGTCCGGCAATGACGGGCGATCATGACGTTTTCGAGCACGCTCATGTTCTTGAAGAGGCGGATGTTCTGAAAGGTACGGGCCATCCCTAACGCGGTGACCAGATTGGGCTTTATGCCGTTGACCTTGGTCCGCGCGCCCCCGCGGGGAGTAAACCACACTTCGCCTTCGGTGGGTGTGTAGATGCTTGTTATGCAGTTGAAGAACGTGGTCTTGCCGGCTCCGTTGGGTCCGATAAGGGCCACGATCTCGCCCGAGCGGACTTCAAGCTGAACCTCGTTAAGGGCACGCAGCCCGCCGAAATTCATGGACACGGCCGTGACGTCGAGTACCGGTTTCATTTATTTGCGCCTCCGTCAGCAGTGACCAGATCCGGATCGTCCACGGTGTATGTCCTGCCCTTGGCGGGAATGAGCCCCTGCGGCCTGAAGACCATCATCAGCACCATGGCCGTGGCGAACATAATCATGCGGTATTCGGAAAAAGCGCGCAGGTACTCCGGCAATAACACCAGAAAGGCCGAGCCGAGGATGACGCCGAGGTTGGATCCCATTCCGCCGAGCACGACAATGGACAAGATGATGGCCGATTCGAAAAAGGTGAAACTCGCCGGGTTGATGAAGGTGGTCTTGGCCGCGAAGATAACGCCCGCGAACCCGGCCCAGGCCGTGCCCAGGCCAAAAGCCATGACCTTGACCCCGACACGGTCGATGCCCATGGCCTCGCAGGCGACCTCATCCTCGCGCAGGGCCTGCAGGGCGCGCCCGATACGCGAATCCTTGAGGCGGCTCACGGCGATAATGGTGATTATGGCCAGCGCCAGGACAATATAATAGATGTAGATGTTGGCGTCGGCCACGGACAGCTTTATGTCGAAGAAACCGGGGCGCGGGATGTTCGAGATGCCCGAAGGCCCGCCGGTGATGTCGCTCAAGTTTTCGAGCAGCAGGCGCACTATTTCACCGAACCCGAGGGTGACGATGGCCAGATAGTCGCCGCGCAGCCTGAGCACCGGAAAGGCCAGGGCAATCCCGGCCAGGGCGGCGAACACGCCACCGAGCGGCAGCGCGAACCAGAAGCCCAGCCCGAAATACTGGTTCAGGAGCGCGTACGAATACGCGCCGATGGCGTAAAAGGCAGCATGCCCGAGGAACAGCAGTCCGGCTACGCCAACGATGACATTGAGCCCGAGCCCGAGCACGACATACAGCAAAAACGAAATGAGGATGTTGGTCTGGTAGGTGGTCACAAGCCAGGGGGTGACCAGGAATCCGACCAGAAACAGCGCCTTCAGGGAGTTGGTCAAGGAAGGATTTTCGGCCAGTTCCGCCATCCTGCCCGTCTTTTTCTGACCCGAGGCCGCCACGGCGTCGCTGGCTTCCTTGCGCCGGATCGCCCAGCGCCAGACAAAGGACAGCACAAAGCTGCCGATGCCGATCATTGCCATGTTCTCCCAACGCCAGACCACTATTTTTTCCACTGTGTTGACGCGGATAACCATGATCGGAAAGGTCAGAAACATGAACCACAGGCTGACCAGGAAGGATTTTCTCAATTCGTTCATTATCGTGCCCGTCCTTGGGAAAATTTACGCCCGCTGCTCATACCTTCTCCACCTTGGCCTTACCCATGATGCCCGAGGGCCGGAAAATCAGGAAGACCACCAGCAGGGTGAAAGCGAAAACATCTTCGTAGTCGCTTGAGATGTATCCGGTGGCGAAACTCTCGGACAGACCCAGGAAAAGACCGCCGAGCATGGCCCCTGGAATGGAGCCGATGCCGCCCAGCACTGCCGCCGTGAAGGCCTTGATGCCGGCCAGAAAGCCGATGGCGAAGTTGACCATGCCCACATGGGAGGCAATGAGTACGCCGCCCAGGGCAGCCAGGGACGAACCGATGATGAACGTGATGGAAATGACCCGATCGGAATCAACGCCGAGCAGCATGGCCATCTTGCGGTTCTGAGCCGTGGCGCGCATGGCCTTGCCCATCTTGGTGTACTTGATGAACAGGGTCAGTCCGGCCATGAAAAAGGCGCTGGTGGCGACGATAACAAAATCCGATGACCCGAAAACGTGGGCAATGGGTTCGATGAAGGCGAAATCCGGGATCAGGCGCGGAAAGGGGAGAAAGTCGGAGGTCTGAGCCAGGATGATGTAGTTCTGCAGGAACAGGGACATGCCGATGGCGGAAATCAGCGGAGACAGGCGACCGGCGCCGCGCAGGGGCTTGTAGGCGACCTTCTCCATGGTGTAGCCGTAGCTCGCGCAGTAGATGATCGCGACGATGGCTGCCAGGACCAGGATGGCCGGGGCCGGAAAGCCCATGATCCCGAGCACCCCCGCAATGATGAGCCCCACGAAGGCACCGAACATATAAACTTCGCCATGGGCAAAGTTGATCAGCTCGATGATGCCGTAAACCATGGTGTACCCGATGGCGATGAGGGCGTAGATGCTACCACGGGTCAAGCCGCCAAGAAAAAGTTCCATGAAATATTGCCAGTCCATAATTCCCCGTCTGCTCCGGCCCTGGACCATTCCTTGCCGGTCTGTTGAAAGAACCGAGGGACAGGCTTCGCGCCCGTCCCTCGGTTAAAACTTCATTGGAAGAGGGAGCCTACTTCAGTTCCACGTACACGCCGTTCTGGACCTGATACATGGAGAAACCGACACCTTCGGCGTCGCCGCGAGCGTCGAACTTGATGTTACCGACCGTGGTGTCCACGTTCTCGGTGCGCAGCACGTTCATGATCTTTTCGGCGTCGGTGGAGTCAGCCTTGTCGATGGCGTTGACCAGAACCTGCATGGCCGCATAGGCGGCGTCAAAGAAGGCGCCGGGCTCGGTGCCGAATTCGGCCACATGGGCGGCCTTGGCGGCCTTGTTCATTTCCAGGTCACTGACGTCCTGGGGACCGGAAGCGTAAACGCCTTCGGCGTCGGCACCGGCGACCTTGATGAACGTGTCGTCCTTGACGCCATCATCGGAGATGAACTTCACTTCGACGCGGCGCTTGTTCAACTGGGCGACGAGCTTGGAGGCTTCCGGGTGGTAGCCGCCGAACATGACGGTGTCGGCACCGGCCTGACGGACCTTCTGGATCACGGCGGAGTAGTCCACTGCGCCGGGGGTCACGCCTTCGAACAGCACTACTTCGGCCTTACCGCTTTCCAGGATGAACTTCTGCGCGAACTCGGCGTAACCCTTGCCGTAGTCGCCCTTGTCGTGCAGCACGGCGATCTTCTTGGAGCCGAGCTTGTCGATGGCAAAATCGACGCCGAGCTTGGCCTGGTTGTCATCGGAGGCGATGGTGCGGAAGAAAGTCGGATACTGGCCGCTCTGGGTCAGGTCGGGGTTGGTGGCGGAGGGAGACATGGTCACGATGTTGTTTTCGGTGTAAATCGGCAGCGCGGCCTTGGTGGCTCCGGAGCAGATATGACCGACTACAACGACGGCACCGTCGGAGACCAGCTTGGTGGCCGCGTTGGTAGCCTTTTCGGGCTTGCACTCTTCGTCCTGGATCAAGAGTTCGATCATCTTGCCGTCAATGCCGCCCTTGGCGTTGACATCCTTGGCCACAAGCTTGGCCGCGTTGACGGTGGGCAGGCCGTAGGAGGCAAGATCGCCGGTGTGGGCACCCGCTACGCCAATCTTCACGGTATCAGCGCCAAAGGCCGTACTGCTCAGCAAAGTCAGGCACGCCGCGATCACGAGACCAGAAAAACGTTTCATCAGTTCCTCCACAAAGTTCAAGTTTAGGATATGATTCATGACCCGCCCTGGCGGGCCAACAAAGCTTGCGGAATCGAGGGCTATTACCACCTGCGCCTTGGCGCTGTCAAACAGGACCGGCAAGGCTAGTTCCCGCCAAGCTCCCGCTGCGCGTTGCTCACCAGCGCTGAATCATCCGGCGATGCGTCGATGACGGCCTGGAAGTGCGACGCCGCCTTGTCCAACTGCTCAAGATAGTATTTGTAGATGATGCCCAGATTGTAATGGGCGTGGTAGTTTTCTTTTTCGATGCCGAGCATGCGCTCGAAAAGACCAGCCGCCTCGGCGTACTGTTCCATCTCGAACAGGCAGAAGCCCTTCTGGTTGAGAGCCATGACATCGTCGGCGTGCCGCTCAAGGACCATGTCCCAGAACGTGAGAGCCTTGTCCCAGGCCTGCATCTCCATGAAGGACATGCCCAGGGAGCGCATGGCTTCGACATCTTCAGGGTTGTCCTGCAGCTTCTTCATCATGGCTGACAACCCATCCATGTTCCCCATTTTTTCCATGCTCCCGCCGCCGGGCATTTCCCGTTTCTCCTCGTGCTGCACGATGGTGGGATTCTCCACCCGGTAGACCACGGCAGCAAAAAGCATCGCGCCAAGGCAGGCCAGCAGGAAAAAGGTCACACGGCGTCGGGCGACCTGGGGGAAAGCGTTATTCGTCTCCATCGAGTATCTCCAGTTGCCGTACGCGGCGTTCCAAAACACTGTGCTGGCGGGCCAGAAACAGGACGTATCCGCCCACTCCCAGCCACACGCACGCATTGGCGATAAAAAGGTAATTCATGCCTATCCCCTTATTGCAAGGTCTTTTCCTGGATTCTGATCAACGCCGCCTCGACGCGCCGCTTCAGACCGGCGCCGTGATAACGGGCCAGAACCAGGGTCGCAAACAGCGCGCCCCAGGCCAGAACATTGATCCACACCGCAGTCCACATTTCCGGTTCGAGCCCCCCGCCCTTGGACGCGAGCACGGCAGGATGAATGGAACGCCACAACCTGGCGGACAAAAAAACCAGGGGAACGTCCACAAAGGCCACGATCCCGAGCACTGCCCGCATCTTCGCGCCCTTGGTCCCGCCCACGTCGGCGGAACGCAGGACCAGATAGCCGGCATATACGAACCACATCACCAGCGTGGTCGACAGCCGGGGATCCCAAGTCCACCAGGTGTTCCAGGCCGCCCGCCCCCAGATGGACCCGGTGACCAGGGCCAACCCGCTAAAAAGCACCCCGACCTCGGCCATCACTCCGGCCAGCACGTCCCAGTGCTCCCGGCCGGTCCACAACACCATCACGCTGGAGACACATACCCCGAAAAAGGCGACAAAGGACCACCAGGCCAGTGGCAGGTGGAAGTAGAAGATCTTCTGCACCAGGCCCATGGTCAATTCCTCGGGGGCATGGTACCAGATGGCGTATTGTCCCACCGCCATCAGCGCCATGCTCGCACCGGCGAGAATCATGAGTATTTTTGGATAGATACGAAACATGCCCATCCTTTACTCCCCCCTAAAAACATGGGGGAACAGAAAAAGTGCGGCGCCCGCGAAAACCGCGTCAAACGCCATTACCAGCCCAAACCAGTCCGCGAGCCCACCCAGGGGGGTACCCTGCATGAGCCCGACCCCGATGCGGATGCCGCCGAGCAAAATCGGTATCTGTAGCGGAAAGACGATGATGGTCAAGAGCGCGTCCTTGGCTCCCTGCCCGTGCCCCATGGCTCCGATGAGTCCGCCCAGCACGCACAGGCCGACATCCACGGCCAGCACCATGAGCACCAGCCCCGCCGGATTGCTGCCGGGGTCGAGGCCAAGAAAAACCAGGGCCGCCGGAAAGAAGAAGACCTGGCACAAGAGCAGGAGCATGAGCCCGGCCAGAGTTTTGCCCAGCCACAGAGACTGTACCGGCAGCGGCGACAGGAGCAGGGCCGTGGCCGTGTCGTTCTCCTCCTCGAACCTGAAAAGCAGGGAAAAAATCAGGACCACCCCAAAAGAGCTGCACAGCCAGAAGATGGCCATGGCCTGCTGCGCGGAAAAACGCTCGCCGGGAGCCGCCGAGAGGCTGAAGATGAAGACGAGCAGCAGCCCGAGCAGCACCGCCTGCACCGGTCCCTGGCCGCCGGCGAAGGCCAGGCGCAGATCCTTGCGGGCGATGGCCAGCGAAGATGAAATCACGCTCCCTCCGGAAAAAATCCCTGCGCCGGGCCAAAATAGCTCATGCCGCGGCCACCGAGGCCAAGCACCATGTCGGCCCGGCCGAGATCGCGTTCCAGATCGTGCGATATCCAGACAATACCCGCCCCGCGCCTGCGGGCCGCCTCCAGTTCACCATGCAGCAGGGCCTGGGAGGCCGTGTCGAGGCCCGTAGAGGGTTCATCAAGGAACAGCAGCTCCGGTTCGACCAAGAGGACCCGCGCCAGGGACAGACGCTGGGCCATGCCCCGGGAGAACGTCCCCGCCGATTCCAGGGCGAAGCCCTTGAGTCCTACCCGGTCCAGCAGCCCGAACAGGGCAGCGTCGTCCAGACCGCGTCCGTAGACGCTGTTCCAGAACTCGAGATTGCCCAGCGCCGACAGGGCCGGATAGACAAAGGTCTGGTGTCCCATGAAGGCCATGGCCCGGTCAGGGACCTTGCGTTCGACAGTCCCGGCCCGGGGCGGGGTCAACCCGGCCATGATCTTTAAGAGCGTGGTCTTCCCTGCGCCGTTGGGACCGGCCACGAGCATGATGCTGCCCGGTTCCAGTTCGCAGGACACGCCCTTGAAGATCAGCCGGGAGCCAAAGAAATGGCTGACCGCCCGCAAGGTAAGGATGGAGCCCGAACTCATCACCGGCGCTCGATCTTTCTCCAGCACAGAAACGCGATCAGGCAGGACAGGGTGCCGCCGATCCAGATCCAGTTGACCAGCGGATTGACGCTGATCTTCAGGCTGGCCGTGCCCTGCTCGTCGAAGCCGAGCAGCGTGGCGTAGATTTCCTCGCCCAGGGACGGGATGACCGAGACCTCGGCAAAGGTCGACTGCTCGAAGTTGCGGTACTGGCGCTTTTCCGGGGCCATGTTGCCAACAGCCTTTCCATCGCGGGTCACGGTCAGCAGGGCGGCGTGGCTGTTCATGGCCGGGTTGGCGTGGTCGTGAGTCAGTTCGGTGAAGAGGATCTCATAGCTGCCCACGTTCATGGTCTGGCCCGGGGTCAGTACGGCCTCGCCCTCCACCTTGTAGGGCCCGGAAAAGGCCACGCCAAGCACCATCAGCGCCACGCCCATGTGCACGCCGTAGGCGCCCCATGACGGCAGGAAGGCGCGAGCGGCCTTGTTGCGGACAAAGTACAGCGTGATGGAGGCGACCATCATGAACCCCGAGGCCGAGGAAAAGAGGGCCAGGGGCTGGGTGTAGCCCAGCGCGTAGATGACCACCGCCGCTCCGACACCCACGCCCAGGACCAGCCCCATGGCTGGCTTGTCGCTGATGCCGCTCTTCTGGGAAAACCAGGGGCACACGGCCATGATGAGGGCCAGGACAGCGAAAAGGGGCAGGCAGACCCGGTTGTAGAAACCGGCGTCAAGACCCACGGGGTTCGCACTCCACAGGGTGCTGATGACCGGCCAGAGCACTCCCAGGAAGACGATGGCCCCCAGGCACAAAAAGAGCCAGGACGCCAGGAAGAGCATGCCCGGCCGACTGGTGAAGTCGTCGATGCGGGTCACGTCGTCCTTGCGCTGCACAAGGCAGACATAGAGCATAAACGCGACCCCGGCGATCATGAAGACCAGCAGCGGCACGCCCATGCGGCTGCCGCCGAAAGCGTGCACGGAATCGATGAGCCCGCTGCGCACCACGAAGGTGGCGAAAAAGCAGAGCAGAAGGGTCAGGGAGGCCAGGAGCACGTTGGTCCGCAGCAGGGTTCCGCGCGTGCGCCCGACAATGGCGGTGTGAATGAAGGCGGTGCCGACCAGCCAGGGGATGAGGGATGCGTTCTCAACCGGATCCCAGGCCCAGTACCCGCCCCAGCCCAGTTCCATGTAGGCCCACCAGGCTCCGAGGATGATGCCCGAGGTCAGGAAGATCCAGGCCACGATGTTCCAGTTGCGGCACAGGTCAAGCCATTCGCGGCCGCCGCCCGAGAGGCGTGAGGCCAGGGCCAGACAGCAGGGGATGGTGTACCCGGCGTATCCCAGGAAAAGAAGGGGCGGATGGAAGATCATGCCCGGATTCTGCAGCAGGGGGTTCATGCCCCGGCCATCGGCGGGAACGGGATCAAGGCGCATGAAGGGGTTGCTCGGTCCGGTCAGGGCAAAGAGGAAGAATATCTCGACCAGGAAGAAGATTATCCAGAAGTACACCTTGGTCCGGTCATCCAGACGGGAATACCCCGGAGTGTAGATCATGCAACAGCCCATGACGGCCACGCACAGGTACCAGAACAGGAAGGAGCCGTTCTGACCGGCCCAGAAGGCCGTCACCGCGTAGAACATGGGCAGGAAGTTGTCAGTGTAGTCGCGGACGTAGACGTAGGAGTAGTCGCGGACCACAAGCGCCTGCACCAGGACCACGGAAACCGCGAGGACCACGACGGTCAGCAGGATCTGCCCTTTTTCGAGCAGGGCTACGGTGTCGAAATCATCTTTGAGGGCCTTCATCCCGGCCGTCGCGGTCAAACCCACGGCGGCCAGCATGCTCAGGAGGAGTGCTGTGAAACTGATGGCGTGCATGAAGCGGGGTATCCTCGTGGAGGTTCTGGTTGCGAAAAAAAGGGACTGGGCCGCAGACTAGCCGACGGATCCGGGAGGACGCATCTGGCCCTTGTCGTTTTTCTCGTATTTGGACGGACATTTGGTCATCATGGTAGTCGCCTCGAACACCCTGGTGTCGGCCGTGAACGAGCCTTCGAGGATGACCTCGACCCCGGCCTTGAAGGTGTCGGGGACCGCGCCCCTGAAATGAACGCGGATGGTCTGGTTCGGGTCGTCCGAATCCTGGGCGAAAAAGGACACGCCCAGGGACGACGGGTCGTGCTCGATGCCGTTGTCGGCAACGGTGCCGAACAGCCGCGCCTGGGTCAGTTTTTCGGCTGGCATGGCCAGCGCTTCGGAAACATTGAGGAAATATACGGAATTCTGGGACAGGCCACTGATGAGAAGGTAGCCAACACCGGTGCCAACAAGCAGGATGGCGGCCAGATAGACCCATTTCTGATTTTTTGCGGTACTCATAATAGTCTCCGGTTTCAATGTGACCCGGCTCCTAGCACGAACCGTCATCACCTGTCACGACGCCTTGCGCGCCGACAAGCACGCGCATATCCACAACCAGACCAGTTTAGTCAACGTTTTCATCCGAAAAATTTCGCCCGTCGGCCTCCGGCAGGCCACGCATACGAAGCGATCCATTTCATTTCTTGACCTGGCAGCGCTTACCGATCAAAAAAGCCCATCTTCGGCAAGGACAAATATGACCGGCATAGACACCATTCTTCTCGACCGCGACGGAACGCTCATCGAAGAGCGCCACTACCTGCGCGACCCGGACCTGGTCACGCTCATCCCGGGCGTGGCCGCGCCCCTGCGCCGTCTGGGGGAGCTTGGCTGCAGCTTCTACCTGGCCAGCAACCAGAGCGGCATCGGACGGGGGCTTTTCAGCGCCGACGAGTACCGCCGGGTGCACGCGCGCCTGGAGGAGCTGCTGCTGGCCGAAGGCATCCGCCTCGCCGGGGCGGCGCACTGCCCCCACGCGCCCGAAGACGGCTGCCAGTGCCGCAAGCCGCGCCCCGGACTCTGGCAGGAGCTGGCTGGTACATTCGGCCTGTCCGCCAGCAACACTGTCATGATCGGGGACAAGGTCGCCGACATCCGTTTCGGCCAGGCCATCGGCTGCGCAGAAACTGTTCTGGTGCTGACCGGACATGGCCCCGAAGCGGCTCGCAGCCTGGGCCTTGAAGCGCCAGGCGCCCCCGTGCAGCGCTGCCCTCCGGGCCCGGACCGCCCGACCTGGCTGGCCCGCGACCTTGGCAGCTACCTGAGCCAATTTGTGCAAAAAAAGGAACATGTGCATGCACATCGGGTTTGACGCCAAGCGCTTCTTCCACAACCGCACCGGTCTGGGTAATTACGCACGCAGCACTATCCTGGGGCTGGCGGAGTATTTTCCCGGGCACAGCTATACGCTGTTCACCCCACGCGCGACCGGAGAGTTTTGCACATTACCCACGCAACGTGGCCTTATTGTGCAGGAAGCGTGCCCGCTGGGAGGCATGTTTGCTGCCCTGTGGCGCAGCCTGGGCATCCCCCGCGCCGCCCGCCGCCACAACCTCGATATCTACCACGGCCTGTCCCACGAGCTGCCCCTGACCTCTTTCGGACCGGGCACGCGGACCGTGGTCACGATGCATGACCTGCTTTTTCTGACCCATCCGCACCTCTACCCGTGGATCGACCGCCAGCTCTACGCATCCAAATACCGGCAAAGCTGCAGGCGCGCAGACATGGTTGTCGCCATCAGCCAAAAGACCGCCGATGACGTGCACGAAATTTTCGGCATACCCCGGGACCGCATCCGCGTGGTCTACCAGAGCTGCTCCCCCGCGTTTTCCGACCTCCGGGACGTTGACGACGCGGCCAGGCTGCGCCAGAAGTACCGCCTCCCGGAGCGGTATGCGCTCTTTGTCGGCGCCCTCATCGCGCGCAAGGGTGCGCAGACGCTCATTGCCGCCCTGGCGGAGCTGCCCGCGGCCGACCGGCCGGACCTGGTCATCGTCGGCACGGGCCCCCTTCAGGCGGCACTGCGCGACCAGGCCCGGGCCCTGGGCCTGGTGGACCGGGTCCACTTTGCGGGCCGGGTCGACGACGCCGATCTGCCCGGCCTGTACCGACAGGCCAGCGTCTTTGCGTACCCGTCCGTGGGCGAAGGCTTCGGCATCCCGATCCTTGAAGCCCTTGGCAGCCGCGTCCCGGTCATCACCTCCACCGGGTCCTGTTTTTCCGAACCCGGCGGGGACGCGGCCCTGTACACCGCGCCGGGGGATGTCCCGGAGCTGGCCCGGGCCCTGTCCAGGGTTCTGGGGGACGAGGCCTTGCGCCGGGACATGATCGAGAAGGGCGTCCGCCACGCCCACAACTTCCACTCCTCGCGCACCTCGGCCGCCCTCATGGAGGTCTACGCCGAACTGTGCGGCACAGCAGAACAGGAACACCCATGACGATGCCTTTTCGCGACCGGGAATGCCTGACCGTGCGTCTGAGCGCGCTTGGCGACGCCATCCTGACCACGGGCGTGCTCGCGTACTGGCACAGCCAGGCCGGGCTGACCTTCCGGGTGCTGACCCGGCCCCAGCTGGCCCCGATCTTTGCCCACCATCCGGCCGTAAGCCAGGTCGTGGCCGTCAGGGATGAAGACCTGCGCGGCGCGGGCTGGATCAGATTCTGCCGCTCCCTGGCTGGTGAGATGGGCGACCTGCCGCTGATCGACCTGCACGGCAACCTGCGCACCCTGATGCTGCGCCTGCTGTGGCCCGGCCCCACCCGCACCTACCCCAAGTTCTCGCTGAGCAGGCGGCTCTTCCTGACCAGCCGCCATCCCCGGCTCTCCGCCAGACTCCGCCGCCTGAACGTCCCGCAGCGCTACTGCCTGGCCCTTGATGCCTCGACCGTGGACCCGGCTGACCTCAGACCGCGCATCTTCCTTCAGCGTGAAGAAAAGGCCCTGGCCAGTGAAACATTTGCACGCCTGGGCGTGACGCGCCCCGTCGCCATTCACCCCTACGCCACCCACCCGGCCAAGACCCCGCGCCCGGAGGTCTGGAAAGAGCTGATCCAGGCGCTGCGGTCCAGGGGCGACGAGGTCATCATCATCGGCAGGCACGACCGCCCTCTTTTGCCCGATGACCCGCACGACCTGACCAATGCCACGGACCTGCGCGCCACCTCGGCGGTCCTGTCCCTGTGCCGGGCCCTGGTCACCGGCGACTCCGGCCCCATGCACCTGGCCACAGCCGTGGACACGCCTGTTGTGGCCCTGTTCGGCCCCACGACCGAGGAGTGGGGCTTCTACCCTTCAGGCCCCCGCGACAAGGCTCACCAGATCTCCTGCCCCAAGGCCCCCTGCTCCCTGCACGGCCAGGACGCGTGCGCCCTTGGCAACGCCTGCATGCGAGACATCTCAGCCCCTTTGCTGCTTGAGCTGCTCGATTCGCTGGCGATTTAAAGCAACCCCGTCTTTTTGTTGACGCCGTTCCTCTTTTTTAATAGGAACAATTATCAAGATTTAAAGAGGTATCGAAATGAAAGAACTCTTGGGAAAGGACATGCGCCTGACCAATCAGCGCAGGATGATCCTGGAAGAGCTTAAGTCCGTGACCACCCATCCCACCGCCGACGAGATCTACGGCATGGTGCGCCAGAAACTGCCGCGCATCAGCCTGGGCACCGTTTACCGCAACCTTGAAGTGCTCAGCTCCCTGGGGCTGGTGCGTAAACTGGAAAACGCGGCCGGGCAGAAGCGCTTTGACGGCGACGTATCGCCCCATCACCATATCCGCTGCGACACCTGCGGCAAGGTGGGAGATATTTTCGACGCTCCGGACGTCTCCGGCATCGAGCTGGGGGTGAGTACCGATTTCCAGATCACCGGCCTGAGCCTTGAGTTCTCGGGCATCTGCCCGCAGTGCCTGAGCGCCAAGCGGCTCGCCCAGTAGCTACTTTGACGTCAATCATCTCACAATTGCCAAATTTGCTGGAACAGCGCGACGATTCGTGGTAGCTGTTCAGCTAAATTCATTCTTGAAACGTCCAGGAGAAAAAATGGCTGAAAGACTCGAAGTGTACAAGTGCGACCTGTGCGGAAATATTGTCGAAGTTATGCATGGCGGCGGCGGAGCCCTGGTCTGCTGCGGCGAGGACATGAAGCTTCAGGTCGAAGGCACCGTGGATGCGGCGCGGGAAAAACACGTCCCCGTCATCCACAAGACATCCACGGGCTACAAGGTCGTGGTCGGCGAAGTGGCTCATCCCATGCTCGACGCCCATTATATTGAATGGATCGAGCTCGTGGCCGACGACAAGGTCTACCGCCAGTACCTCAAACCCGGCCAGACGCCCGAGGCCGAGTTCTGCATCCAGGCGGAGAAGGTCACGGCCCGGGAATACTGTAACCTGCACGGACAGTGGAAAATCGAAAACTAAAGGAGATACTTCATATGGACAAATACGTTTGCACACTCTGCGGCTATGTTTACGATCCTGCCATCGGTGACCCGGACAGCGGCGTAGCCCCCGGAACCAAGTTCGAAGACATTCCCGACGACTGGTCCTGTCCGGTCTGCGGAGCCGGCAAGGAAGACTTCGCCAAGGAAGACTAGTTTTTGGGGGCCAGCCCGGCACATGCGGGCTGGCCCTGTTTTTTTCACGCTCAGCTCCCCGCCCCCGGCGGGGTCACCATGTTGTAAGGACATCTCTCAATGCCAGTTACCGAAATCAAAAAAGACATTTACTGGGTCGGAGTGGTGGACTGGAACATCCACGATTTCCACGGATACTCCAGATCCCCCCAGGGAACGACATATAACGCCTATCTGGTCATGGACGAAAAGATCACCCTTTTTGACTCCGTCCCGGCCAAGTTCCAGATGGACCTGTACCACCAGATCCGCTCCCTGATCCCGCTGGAAAAGATAGACTACATCGTCTGCAACCACGTCGAGCCGGACCATTCCGGGGCCATGCCCTTCCTGATGGACAAGATCCAGCCCGAGAAGGTGTTCTGCTCAAAACTCGGCCACCGCATGCTCCTCGACCACTTCCACCAGCCCGACTGGCCGTACCAGACCGTGCAGACCGGCGACTCCATCAGCCTTGGCAAGCGCACCGTGCAGTTCATGGAGGCGCGCATGCTGCACTGGCCCGACTCCATGTTCTCCTACATCCCAGAGGACAAGCTGCTCATCTCCAACGATGCCTTCGGTCAGAACATCGCCTGCAGCGAGCGCTTCGACGACGAAATCGACCTGGCCATGCTCATGCGCGAGAGCTCGCACTACTACCACAACATCATCCTGCCCTACTCCCCGCGGGTCATCGCGGTGCTTGACGACGTGGCCAAGATGGGCCTTGAGATCGACATGATAGCCCCGGACCACGGCATCATCTGGCGCTCCAACGTACCGCTCATCCTTCAGGCCTACCGCGACTACGCCGAGCAGCGGCCCAACAAGAAGGCCGTCATCGTCTACGACACCATGTGGCATTCCACGGAAAAGATGGCCAAGGCCATTGCCGAAGGGCTGATGGAGGAAGGCGTGGCTGTAAAGATCATGCACCTCAAGCAGTACCACCACAGCGACGTCATCGGCGAACTGGCCGACGCCACGGGCATCATCTGCGGCTCCCCGACCCACAACAACGGCATCATGCCGCTCATGGCCGATTTTCTGACCTACATGAAGGGGCTGCGGCCCGTGGGACGCGTGGGTGCGGCCTTTGCCTCCTTTGGCTGGAGCGGCGAATCCCTCGGTGTCCTGACCGAATGGCTCAAATCGGCCAAGATCGAGGTCGTTGAACCTGGCGTGAAGTGCAAGAACGTGCCCGATCACGCCAAGCTTGCCGAATGCAAGGAACTGGGGCGCATGGTGGGCAAGGCCATTGTGGCCAAAGTGGAAGCACAGGCTTAAGGCGCATCCCATGGCGCGCAACCGGGAAACCAAACGACACATCCTCGGCCTCCTGGCCGGCGACGGCTGGGAGGCGGGGCTTGAAAGCATGGCGGGGCTCGGCCAACAGGCCGTGGCCCCGCTCTTTTCGGCCCTGTGCAACCCGTCGGCGCTGGTCCGCTGGCGCGCCGTCACCGGGTTCGGGATCGTGGTCGCCGCCCTGGCCGCCAAGACTCCGGAAAAGGCGCGGGTGGTCATGCGCCGCTTCATCTGGAGCCTCAACGACGAATCCGGGGGCATCGGCTGGGGCGCGCCCGAGGCCATGGCCGAGATCATGACCCAAAGCCCGCTGGTTGCCGCCGAATACCACAACCACCTGCTGGCCTACATCCACGAGGATCACTGCCGCCCGGACTGCTATCTGGAATACGCCCCCCTGCGCCGCGGCGCGGTGTGGGGCGTGGCCCGTCTGGCGCAGGTTCGCCCTGACCTCGCGGCCAAGGCCGAGCCCGACCTGCTCTGCGCCCTGGCCGACTGCGACACAACCATCCGCGGCCTTGCGGCCTGGGCCTGCGGACAGCTCGGCCTGACCTCGGCCCTGCCGCTGCTCGAGCCCTTGAGCCGGGATCACTCGACCCTGGAACTGTATCGCGACCGCAAACTTCTGGAACCGACCCTGGCCGCCCTGGCCGCAGAGGCCATGGACCGGATCACTGGCCCGGCACCCACACACATCTAACCGGCTGCTCAAAAATCACAAATGTCCGGGCTGCTGAAATACTGGTGAAACGCGTAGAACAAAGAAACTCGGCCGAAGCATACGTGTGCCCGCAAGGGTATTTGGGTTCGGGTCTGAATTTTCTGCAGTGACAAAGCAGAGCTCCGGTTTTTCAGCAACCAGCTAAAGGAGGCTTTCCATGGATGTGCTCATGTTATCCAGGCTCCAGTTTGCCATGGCTACCATGTTTCATTTCATCTTCGTCCCGCTGACCCTCGGTCTGTCCATCCTGGTGGCCATCATGGAAACCAAGTATGTGCGCACCGGCGATGAGATGTACAAACGGATGACCAAATTCTGGGGCAAACTCTTTGTCATCAACTTCGTGCTCGGCGTGGTCACGGGCATCACGCTGGAGTTCCAGTTCGGCACCAACTGGTCCCGCTACTCCGAATTCGTCGGCGACATCTTCGGGTCGCTGCTGGCCATCGAGGCCACCACATCGTTCTTTCTGGAGTCAACGTTCCTTGGCGCCTGGATCTTCGGCTGGACCATCCTGACCCCGAAAATGCACGCCGCCTGCATCTGGATTGTGGCCATCGCCTCCAACCTCTCGGCCGTATGGATTCTGCTCGCCAACGCCTTCATGCAGAACCCGGTGGGCTATGTAATCCGCAACGGCCGCGCCGAACTGGACAACTTCTTCACCGTGCTGACCAACCCCTTTGGCTGGCAGCAATACGTACACACCTTGAGTGGCGCCTTCACCCTGGCAGGGTTCTTCATCATGGGCGTCTCGGCTTACCACCTGCTCAAGAAACAACATGTGGAGTTCTTCACCCGCTCCTTCAAGATGGGCATGTACTTCGCGATGATCTTCTCGGTGCTGGTTGCCCTGCAGGGCCATCACCACGCCCAGGAAGTGGGCCGAATCCAGCCGGCCAAGCTCGCGGCCATGGAATCCTTGTGGGAAACCCAGGAGAACGCGCCCATGTACCTTCTGGTCGTGCCGGATGAAAAGAACGAGAGGAACGCCATCGAACTGTTCGGCATCCCTGGCGGCCTGTCCTTCCTGGCCCACGGCTCCTTCGACACCCCGGTGCAGGGTCTCAAAGACTGGCCCGAAGAAGATCGCCCGCCCGTACTGCTGACCTTCCTGTCCTTCCGGGTCATGGTCGGCATCGGCACGCTGCTGCCGATCCTGTGCATCTGGGCCTTCCTGCGTCGCAACAAGCTGACCGAGACGCCAAAGCTGCTCAGGGTCTTGCTCTACGCCATTCCCCTGCCCTACATCGCCATCGAGGCAGGCTGGGTCGTGGCGGAAGTGGGCCGCCAGCCTTGGATCGTGTATGGCCTGATGCGAACGGCGGACGCGGTCTCGCCCATTGTCACTTCGCAGGTGGCGTTCTCCCTGGTGTCCCTGACTTTGCTCTACGCCCTGCTTGGCGCGCTGGACATCTACCTGCTCTACAAATTCGCCAAAAAAGGCCCCGCCGAGGCGTAAATCGTTCGGATCACAAGGAGGATTGATTCATGCTCGAAACCATCTGGTTCCTACTCTGGGGCGTGCTCTGGGCCATCTACTTCATGCTCGACGGCTACGATCTGGGCATCGGCACCCTTGTCCCCTTTCTGGGCAAAACCGACCGCGATCGCCGCGTCATGTTCAACTCCATGGGCCCCTTCTGGGACGGCAACGAAGTCTGGCTGATCACTGCCGGCGGCGTGACCTTCGCCGCGTTCCCCAAGGCCTATGCGGTCATGTTCAGCGGACTCTACATACCGCTCATGCTCCTGCTCTTCGCGCTCATCATCCGCGGCGTGTCCCTGGAATTCCGCCATCAAGTCGACAGTCCGGCCTGGCGCCGGGTCTGGGACTGGGGCGCGACGATCGGCAGCTTCCTGCCCGCCCTGATCCTGGGCGTGGCCTTCTCCAACATCTTCATGGGCCTGCCCCTGGATGAGAACGGCGTGTTCCAGGGCAGCTTCCTGCTCCTGTTCAACCCCTACGGCCTGGTCGGCGGCGTGCTCTTCGTGCTGCTTTTTGCCATGCATGGCGCCCTGTGGCTGTCCATCAAGAGCGATGGCGACCTGCAGCAGCGCGCGGCGGCCACCGCCCGCAGGCTGTGGCCTGTGCTCGTCGGCGTCATCGGCGTGTTCGTGGTGCTGACGGTGTTCTACACGAACCTCTTGGCCAACTACCTGCAAAACCCGCTCATGCTCGTGCTTCTGGCCGTGCCGGTGCTGGCGCTCGTGCTTCTGCGGCAACAGATCGGCCGCGAGGACTGGTGGTTTGCCTGGGGCCTCTCCGCCGCGCTCATCGGCGGGCTGACCCTCTTCGGCGTGGTCGGGCTGTACCCGGCACTGCTGCCGTCGAGCATCTCGCCGGAGTACTCCATCACCATCGCCAACGCAGCCTCCAGCACGCTGACCCTGTCCATCATGCTGGGCGTGACCCTGGTCTTCATCCCCATTGTGGCCGGGTACCAGTTCTGGCTGCACAAGACCTTCGCCCACAAGATCACCGACAAGGAACTGAACCAGGACGGCGCGTACTAGCGATCGGCGCTGCTAAAAACGACAACAAAAAAGGGTGGCCGCCAATGGTCACCCTTTTTTTGTTGCGCTGAAACAAGTCGTTGCTATGCGAATCATGTAAGATGGATTCCCGCCTACGCCACCTCTCACGTCATCCCCGCGAAGGCGGGGATCCATCCCCTGCCCACGCGGGAACCTCGCCAAAGCTCTGCCGTCTAGAAAACCTTGCTCGCGATCCAGCTGCTGGACACAAAGACGCCGATGGTCGCGCCCAGGTTGGCGAAAATGACGACCAGCAGAATGCGGCTGACCGGGTTGATCCAGAACCCTTTCACCGTCATGACGCTGGTGGGCAGGTCTTCGAGGTCCGAGACCGTGGGCTTCTTGACCCAGGCCTGCACCAGCCCCGCCACCCAGCCCGCCGCGAGGATCGGGTGCAGGGTGGTGATGGGCGCGGCCAGGAAGCTCGCGAGCACGGTCAGCGGATGCCCCAAGGCGGCCATAGAGCCCAAGGCCGCGCCGACGCCGGTCACCAGCACCCAGATGGAGATGGCGTCCATGGAGGCCTCAGCGCCGCCACGGAAAAAACCGACGACCAGCAATACGACGAAAAACCGGGCAACCCCCATTTCCAGAAGTTACCCCATTTGGACGGGGGGGGAAGCTCTTCAAGGGGAGCCAGATCGATGTCGCGGCCGAAATACTGCTGCATGCCCGGCACATGACCGGCCCCGACCACGGCCACGATGTTCTCGCCCGGAGCCTTGCGGATCTTTTGGGCCAGATAGATGTCGCGCTCGTCGATGAGGCGTTCCTTGATCTGCGGAAAGCTCTCCCCGAAGGAACCCATGATGGACTCCAGCTGGTCCTTTTTCTTCAGATCCTCGATCAGGGCCTTGTCCACGTCGTCGTCCACGAAGATACTGGCCAAGAGCTGGCTTAAGAGCTGAAACTTTTTCCAGAAGCCAAGATACCCCCAGACGCGCTTCAAGGTTATCTGCACGTCGCGATCGGCCAGGACCAGGGTCGCCCCGGTCTCTTCCGCCAGGCGCACGCCTTCCATCATCTCCGCGCCGGGCTGCACGCCCAGCTTGTCGCCGATCTTGCGGTAAAAGGCCTGCAGCACGAGCTGCACCATGAGAAAGACGGCCTTGCCTTCCTTGATGACCTTGTAGATGTCCATCCGCTTCCAGTCGTCGCGGCGGGTCATGGCCTGATGCCGCGCCGCGCAGAGCTCCACGCAGATCGAATCGGGACGCACGATCTCCACCGTGCGGCGCACGTCCTCCACACTCTCCAGGGACACGTGGGCGGTTCCGATCAGAAAGAAGCGTTTGCCCCCCTCTTCCACCACCGTCACGCTTTCAGGCAAATTTTCCAGATCCACACGCTACCTCATGGGCCTTGGGCCCTGTTTGTTGTCAAGACCCCGCTTCGTTATCCGCACCCCCCCGGGAAAGCAAGCGCGCAACAGCCGCGACATGGGACGGCCACATTTTCGCTTGTCAAATCATGGGGCCTGAAGCATGCCGACCCTGACAACCCCTCCGGAGCGTAAATGGCCCACAGCGAATTTGACCAGCGCATGCACAGCGCCCCCTACACCACCATCTGGAACCTGGCCTGGCCCCAGATAGTGATGATGTTCTTCCACTTCCTGATCGGGTTCGTGGACGTATGGGTGGCGGGACGCATCGGGCGGGAGACCCAGGCCCTCATGGGCGTCATGAGCCAGGCCATGTTCTTTTTCATGGTCGTGGCCATAGCCCTGGCCAACGGCAGCGTGGCGGCCATCAGCCAGAGTTCCGGAGCGGGGCTGCCCCGGCGCATCAAGCGCTTCGTGGGCCTGGGTGTCGGGCTGGGGATGGTCACGGGCCTCTTGATCCTCGCCTTCGGGCTGTGGTTCGACGATCATTTCCTGCGTCTGCTGCAGATCCCGGCGGAAATCATGCCCATCGCCGAATACCTGTTGCAGGTCAGCCTCTATATCATGCCCGCCTACTACCTGTTCACCGTCAGCAACGCCTTTTTCCGGGCCCAGAAAATCGTGACCCTGCCCCTTTATTCCATGATCCTGGTCACGGGCGTGAACACCCTGCTCGACCTCGGCCTTGGGCTTGGCATGTGGGGACTGCCCAATCTCGGTTACAAGGGCATCGCCTGGGCCACCTTCGCCTCCATCCTGTGCGGGACAATTTTTAATTTCGTGATGATGTTTCGCTGCGGCCTGCTCTCCCGGCAGAGCCTGGCCCCGTGGCGCTGGGTGCGGCTGGCCCTGCCGTACCTGATCAGGGTGGCCTGGCCCGCCGGGGTGACGCAGCTGGTCTGGCACTCGGCCTACATGGTGCTCTACGCCATCACGGCGAGCCTCCCCTTTGGCAACGTGGTCGCCATGGCGGGCATGAGCGCGGGCATCCGCATCGAGGCGCTGCTTTTCCTGCCCGGCATCGCCTTCAACTTCACCGCCTCCATCCTGGTGGGGCACTACCTCGGCCAGGGTCAAAAAGAAGAGGCCAAGCGCATCGGCTACAAGATCATGCTCGTGGGCGTGGCGGTCATGACCGTCATCACGGGCCTGTTGTGGCTGGTCATCGAGCCGGTCATCGCCTTTGTCGCTCCGGACGTGGAGGTGCAGGAAGAGGCCATCCGCTACCTGGCCTGGAACATGGCCGCCACGCCGCCGCTCCTGGCCGCCATGATCCTGGGCGGGGCTTTTACCGGGGCGGGGGCGACCATCTACCAGGCCGTGATTTTCGGGTCCGCGGCCTGGCTGGTGCGCCTGCCGCTCGCGTACATGCTGGGGCACGTGGTGCTGCAGTCCGCAAGTGGCGTATGGATGGCCATGTTCGCCTCGGTCCTTGTGCAATGCGGCACGGCCCTTTACTACTATCAGTACAAGGACTGGTACAAATTCACCCTGCGCAAAGACAGGAGACCCGCTTGAAATCCCTGCCCGGCCACTATCTCGGCTCCGTCGTCAATTACGCGGCGGACACTCCGTGGGACCTGGAATATTCCCTGGTCCTCGACCCCCTGGGGCACTACCAGTTCTTTTCGCGCGACGGCGAAGGGCTGATCCGCCAGCGCCACGCCGGCACCTCTGGCCGTGCGTTTGCCCAGTTCGCGGTGCAAAACGGTTTTGACGCGCAGGAACTGCTGCGCGACCTGCATTACATCGACACCGGATTTGCCGCCGACTTCGAAAACTACGTCAACAGCCGCAACAAAACGAGCTGAAAGCCATGCCCGAAGTAATCTCAGCAATCAACCAGGCGGAACCCGCAACCCGGCAGGAAACCAGGCAGGCCCCGGCCACAAGGCACCGCCCCGCAGCCGATCCTCCTCCCGACCCGCCCGCCACGCACCCGCACAAGGGCAGACTCCTCGACGTCATCGCCTGACAGTCTGCAGGAGCCTGAAAAAATTGGTGCTCAACTCAGCCCGGGACGCATTTTTTTGAACGGCCTCCCAAGGCGCGGCAATCCAAGAAAGAATTGACGGTCAGCAGCACCCTGTATATTTGAAATACCTCCCTGCCCGGGTGGTGGAAGTGGTAGACGCCAGGGACTTAAAATCCCTTGACCTTTACGGTCGTGCGGGTTCAAGTCCCGCCCTGGGCACCAAAAAAATCAAGGACTTGTCGATTATTTTGACAAGTCCTTTTTTGCGTGAAACGGGATGCGTGAGAAGTGATGCCCGCCCCCGCTGCCTTTGCGCATCACGTTTTACGTTTTAAGCATAACACATGCTCTCTGGGCTGGCACAGTACGTTAAGCGGGAGGCGTGAGGCGGGTGACATTGTGCCCAAGAACCACTCCACCGAAAAAAAACGGGGCAAGGTGAACACCCTGCCCCGTTTTGGGAATTGCGGACCGTCTCGGAAAATCAGACGATTTCCGACTGATTGAAGACTAGGAGATTGACCAGCGCCTGGTCGCTTTCCGCGCCGTGCGCGTCTACTATTGTGTAGAAGAACTGGTCTCCGCCCTCTCCGGTCACCTCATAGGTGAAGTTCCCGTCATCGCCGATACTCAACTTGCCGTTGTTGAGATCTATATCCAGAAAGCCTCCGTCGAGATTGTACTCAACGAGTTCATCATCTTCTCCGTCAACAAATATCTTTGAAACCTTCAGATTCAGCACCGGGGTATCCTGATCCCAGTCGCGTCCAGAAGCCGCGCCGCCTCCGTCATCATCATCGGTGATGACATTGCCGCGAATCACTCCAACGGAATCGTATGCAACACTTTCTTCCCCATTGGAAGGGTAGTCATGGTATTGCACATCATTCAAATTATAATCATTGCCCACGGCAACCGGTGCTACGTTGACCAGATCCCCCTTCCCGTACAGATCCGAAATGGTCAGCGTGGCTTCGGAGGAGTCACCGTTGGAATCGGTGATGGTGTAGGTGAACACATCCTGGATCTCCTCATCGGACACAACGTCGTAGGAGAATATCCTGACGAAGTAGTCCGAGTTGTCGGACGCCTTGAAGCCGTCATTGCCGTACGGAACGGCCTCGAAGACCAGGGTGCTGAACACGCCGATGCCGGAGACCGTGAACGTTCCGACATTGCTGCTGCCGCCGGTCCACGTGATCGCCTGAGTCCCCTCGTAGGGATCGTCTCCACCATTTTGACTCACCACGCCGGTGCCGATGCGGACGCCATCGGCATCAAAGGCGTGCCAACGCATGGCTTCACCGCCGTTTTCATTCTTGAACATATTGGAGACCCCGACCTGCGCGGAAACCACGGGCGCATCAAAATGAAATGCCAGGGCTTCGCTGTAGCTGTCGGAGTAGTTGATCTGTGCAGGCACTTCCTTGTTCTGACCTACCGTCCCCGCAACGCCGAAGTACGCGCCGCTCGGGCCGCCAGTGCTCACGGTCCCCGAGGCACCAGTCGTTGTAAAAATGCCAGCCTCGTCAAAAAAGGATTCCTTGAATTTGAACGCGGTCACGTTTTCACTGTTCCGCACGAAGTCCCTCGGTTGCGGCCCCTCCAAAGCTTCCACATTAACAGTATACTCGTAGCTGCCGTCAGCCTTGATGGTCAAAGTGCCGTACTGGCCGTTAACGGACAGATCACCGTTGATATCAAAATCCGCATCCTCTTCACCTTCGTACCCGACGACCTTGGTGACCGTCACCGGCGTATCATTGCCCAGAATGTCGGCCCCTCCACCGCCAAGGCCTCCCACGGTGCTGTCGCCGCTCATGACGTTCCCTTTAGCCGTGCCGCTGGGGTCAAGAAAATCCAGGTCATCAAGGGCCACAGGCACATCATTCTCGGGAACTGGAGGTTCTTCCAGTTCGCCGGGCTCTTCTGCCAACGGGTCGGCATTCAGACTCTCCACCACAACGGAGGTAAACTCCCTCGGGTCCAGGACGCCCAGCTTGTCCACGCCCTCTACCAGATTTCCTGCGTCATCGCGATACTCGCCCACGCCGCCGCTGTCCGCTCCGCCTGCATCAGGACCTGCTGCAGGCTCGACCTCGCCCTCGCCCAGGGAAGCAAGATACTCCTGCATATCCAGAACGCTGCCGTCGGGCATGATGACATTGGGAGCCTGGGCATAGTCCGGGTCGGTGAAATCAAGCACCACCTGACCACCGTTGGCGAAAATGAACACAACATTGCCGCCTTCCATTCTGATTTCAGCCTGATCGAATGCGGCGGTAAGCACTATGTCCTGACCGGGAACGGCCTTGATGGCGACAGTCTGCCCCGACGCGGGGGCTTGAACAGGCTGTCCGTAACTCTGTGTAGTTTCGACCATGGTACTCTCCACAATATGTTCATAAAAAAAATAACTTTCGTAAGTAGTTCTAAACTATGTACTCATAGACTAGCATGCATGGCCAAGGTCAAGCATGAAAAACCACTTTCAGGGCAAATCATACCCATGGACGACATATATGGGAAAGTGATTATATTTCAGCATATTAAAAAATTAATCTGCAATAACCAAATCGCCAAAAATTCTATTCCGCCTGCTCCGCGCTCATACTTTTGGATGAAAAGCCGCATCGCCTCATCCCCGCCACCCTTCGTCTCCCACCTCACGATTTCCATCCCCCATCGATCCTCCCTTTGAAACCAGCACAGATCCTGGCCAAAAATGCAATGCTAATGCATATCAGCCAATCATCAGCCTCGTCAGACAGCCCCTGACCCTGAGCGAGACAGTATGGACCGTTTCGGCAGTGAGCATTTAACCGTTCGTTGGACTGAGGGGGGTGTTACGTTTTAGGTTTTAGGTGTTAAGCGAAAGGCGGGATGCGCTACGTGAGGTGTTTGAGTATTCGTTCTTCGTCCTGGCAGCCCTTTGCTTCGTCAAGAGTTATCATGCGGAGAATCGACAAAGACTTCTTCGAACTTAAAATTTGAGCGCTATCGCTTTGTGTTATGTTTTAGAGTGTTAGGGTTTTAGGGTTAAAACATAAAACTCAAAGCGTGAGCGCCAGCGCTCACCAACTCCGCACCGTTCCCGTATCGACATGCACAAATTCGTCCTTGGGATAGAAGCCCACTCCTCCCCTGCGGGAGGCCTTGGCTGCGTCGCGCAGGTCGGTCAGGGAAGTGCCTGCGACGCGGATGTCCAGGGCTTTGCCTTCCATGTGCAGGCTCTTTTTGGCGACTCCGCCCCCGCCCTTCTTGCGCAGTTTCGTGTTGGTGGCCGGGCAGCGGTAGCCGGAAATGACCTGGAACGGGGCGTCGTTGCCGAGGGTCTGTTTGAGCCGGTAAAGCAGATCGAAGAGCTTGGGGTCCATGCGCCCGACCTGTCCGGAGTGGTGGTCGCGCAGAATGTGGCTGAGCTTTTTGAGCGCCTCGGGGACGTATTTGTCACCCACGGCGTAGACAATGCGCAGCTTCTCGCGGGTGTGCATATGCTCGAAGGCCAAGCTGCGCGCCCCGGCCTGTTTCGGCAGGGCGGCAAAGGCCGCAGGGGCGTGACAGAGGACGATACCGGTCGCGGCCATATTGGCCATGGTGCAGAGGAAATTTCGTCGTGATTGATTCATAGATTGATTATGAGCTGGTGCGGACAGACCTGCGCAGGGCCTGCTCCAGGACTTTGTCCTGGCCGTAGATGTCCGCGAAAAAATGGACCCGGCCATCCCTGACCTGCACCGTGTTGTAGGCCAGCACGACCTGCACGGATTCACGCAGGCGCAGCGTGGAGGAGGCGCCCGAACTCATGGCTTCGCGGATGCGCTCCTCGCCCCACACCGGGTCATACTGCAGGACAAATTTCGCCAGCCCTACCGGGTCTTCGACACGAATGCAACCGTGGCTCAAATCACGCCGCTGTTTGTCGAAAAGCCTCGTGCTCGGCGTGTGGTGCAGGAAGATACTGTCCTTGTTGGGAAAAATGAATTTTATGTCGCCCAGGGCGTTCTTGGGGCCCGGACGCTGGCGAATGCGCATCCGGCCCTGGCGCACCGCGTCCAGATCCTCCATGGACAGTGTGGTGATGACCCGCCCGTCAGCGGCAACTAACTCGAATCCCTGGCTCGCGAAATAACCGGGATCACGCAAAATCTTGGGCACGACCTCGGACCGCGCGATGGACAGGGGCACGTTCCAGTAGGGGCTGAATTCGATGAAGCGCAGCTGCCCGTCAAAGAGCGGGGTGCGCGTGTCCAGGGCGCTGCCGATGATGACACGCATGACCGTGTGCATTTGAATTTCGCCGTTTCGCACCTCATAGGCTTCCAGCACATGCTCGGGAATGTTGACGGCGATCATGCGCGGAGCATGCAGGAACGGCGTCCAGCGCAGCCGCTCCATGTTAAGCTCGATCTGGCGCACGCGCGCGGACGGCGACACGTTGAGCTGCGCCAGGGTGAGTTGGCCGATGACCCCGTCCGGATCCAGCCCGTGACGAATCTGAAAATCCATGATGCCCCTCACGATATGCCCCTCGAAGCGCTCGGTGAGCGG
>Ga0180017_100094_pt1 | contig 36574 bp, 33 predicted proteins | sample KR46_S_MetaG_FD_129674 | JGI IMG/M metagenome (GOLD analysis project Ga0180017, IMG submission 129674) | Groundwater microbial communities from the Olkiluoto Island deep subsurface site, Finland - KR46_S_MetaG | ecosystem: Environmental > Aquatic > Deep subsurface > Groundwater | place: Finland...
GGTGATGTCCAACTAATTATGATCCATTTTTCCCGACAGTCCCGACAATGGTGACAACTGGCATTGGATTCTGACACCGAAACCATTGGCACCAAGTCCGGATTGGGTGGCTCTGACACCGGATTGGGTGGCACTTCAGCGGTTCTTCCGCAAAAAGCCGTTATCCGGTTTTCGAATGTGGATCATACATCAATTTGGCCGTCAATAATTTTTGGCCACAGCGACCATACATGGTTCGTTTTATCATTTTCAGCTTGTTGTTGACCCCTTCCACAAACCCGTTTGACAAATCACTGACAACAGCATTTTCTACTGCTTCGAGATCTTTTTCCAGACCGGATGCAAAAACTGCCAGTTGCTTGATCTCAGAGGTTTTGTATCTATCGATAAACAAATAAAGTTGGGGCAAACTTTTTTCTTTAAAAATCCGGCGAAATTCTTTGATGCATTTGTATAGCTCGCTGATAATTGGATATTTCTCCATCAAGTAGTCACGATATCCGGAAACAACGGTATCATTTAACCAGAGAAACCGGAAGATACTTTGCCGTGTTATATGGTCAAATTTGTTCAGTTGCTTTCTCCGAGTGATCGCTTCAATCGAAGAGCTTCGGTTAACTGCGATTTCGATTCCATGAATCGCAATCAGTTTGTTCATATAGTCATATGCGGTGGACACTTGTCCGGGATAGCCCTGTTTTTTTATTTCGCGATAGATGTCTTTGCGGATCATCCCGGAAGCCAACGCTTTCATTATGTAATCGTAATAGCGGTCCACGCAACTTCGCAGTTCCCGACGACATAATGCATCAAAATCGCCCTTTATATTATTGCGTACGGTCTTGCGGCTGCAATGGAGGATTTTTGCCGTTTGACTGATCGTGAATCCGGCCTCAATATATTCTTTAACCGCATTGTAGCGTTGTATCCGGTTTTCATCATAACCGACCGGTTTTACTGGGACATCATTTTTTTTTTAAACCTTCTGCCGTTTTTTCTTCCGGTTGGTGATTATCCGAATGATCCGGATCGGTCGGTATTTTTATATCAGCCGGAACAACTGATTTGAGTGCGTTCTGAACGGCCTCCAGCAGATTCTGATGAAGATGAAACCGATCTGCAATCTGCATGGCATCAGGAAGGATTTCCCCAATGGCGGAAGCATAGGCTCCGGCCCGGTCTCGCGTGATGCGCTTGACCTGTCTGTTCTGCCGCAGCCAGGCCTTGAGCGTATTACTGTCACGCCCATTAAGAACTGCAACCGGTTTGTGTGTGGCTTCATCAACAATCACCGTTCCGTATCGGCTTCTTTTTTTGAAGGCAAAATCATCGACACCGATCGTTTCACTACAAACTGGAATCGGCTGAGCCTCATAATGTTCTGTCAGAAAGCGGATGACACTGTCCCCACTGATATGCAGGTTCATTGCCTGGCAGATCCGTGCGCACCCCTCACAACTGGTTTCCATTGCCAGCATACAGATGAAATCTTCGCAGCGCTGAGTCATTCTCCGGTTTGCGTTGAGAAAGCCATCGAATGTTTCAGCAACGGTTCTAACCGGGCACGCTTCATTGTCACAAATGTACTCATGGGCTTTAATCCGGAGTTGAACATTTTTTCCCAGTATGGGAAGATCCTGTACTTTTCTTGTATAGGTGCCGTGATAATGCTCAAGTTTTTGATGACACCTGGGACAGACAGAGGTTCTGGAAAGAGATTTCATATGGATAATAATTTTATCAGTTTCAATTACTTCCGTGATCTTTAAAACATCGGATGGGAAGTAATGATCCAAAATCAGGGTATTTGGTGAATCCATTTTTACCATCCTTTCTATATTATTTGATGTTTTTATTATATCACTCCAGGTTTAATATATAGCTTAATCGACGGCTTTTTGCGGAAGAACCACTTCAGCCCGGAATCATTTCAACAATATTTGAATGCTCCGACTGTGGGCACTGACGGCAATTTTGATACAAAAAAAATGGGACTGGTTGGAGAATTCAAATTCTTCAGTGAGTTTGGATAGGCCGAGACTGGCAGATCGCCATGGAAACAATGGAAAGCTAGCCCAATGGTTGAACTGCGAAACATTTTTCAGTGAGAATTTTAGGAATTTTTCAACGTCTTCTTGTAACTGAAAAGGTGACAGGAGAAACGTCCCCGTGTCACCCTGGTATTGACATCACCCCCAAAAAGAAAAGACGACCCGAGCCCCGAAGAACCCGAATCGTCTCTATTCTCTGTTTCTAAACTATCCAGCTCAATAAGTTAAGTTGAATAAGTTAAGTGACAGGCACCATATGTCTCAGCGTGTAACTCTTTTCAGCTTCTAGCTCTTCTAACGTCATATCTTTGATAAATTCATTAATGCTTCTCTTTTCGTCATAATAATTGAACTTTTGAATAATTTTCTCTCTATTCTTTTTATCAATCACTCAACAACCTTCCTTACTCATCATATGTACACAGTAGTTGCAATAACCACCATTGTCAAGTGCTTCCAACATCTCACACCATGGAATAGATTCTTGACATCTTTGGCAATTTTCTACAATATGCTCATTCGCTACATATTTTTCAAAAGTGTACCACTGCTTTTCTGTTGATTCATTAACTCTGCCATCTATAATCATTTTTGTTATACCAATAGCAGCTTCATTTTCTATCATTTCATTATTAACCAATTCTTGAAGAAAGTCGAGGTATTCTTTATCTTCACATGCAGATTTAAAATCAATACTCATTTTATCCTCCATTCTGTTAAATCAAAATAGTATTTTATTAAAGAAAGACGACCCGAGTTCCGAAGAACCCGAATCGTCTCTTTTCTCTGTTTCTAAACCTTCCAGCTCAATAAGTTAAGTTGAATAAGTTAAGTGACAGGCTTCGTTTGTCAATAATTAATTGAATAATTCAGGTGCTATCAGGCAATGTTGTTAATTAGTTTGCAAAGATACTCATTGTTGGATCTGGTGTAACTACACCAGCTGTTTGAGCTGTTAATGTCACAATCGCACCAGCTACACTTACGTCATAGCCTGTAACAGTATCTGTTACTAACTGTGCTGAGATTTTAGCTGCAACTTGAGCTGCAGAATCTCCACTAGTTACAGCCACGATATGTGTTGTACCATTAACAATTACTGCGATGTTGCCAGTTGCACCAGCGGGAGTTGCTACAGTATAGTCAAGTTTTTCTTTAGTTGCTGGAATTAAATCCGCTCCACCAGTTAAATTAGCACCTGAAACTGTTATACCTGTACCTACTTCTGCAAGTGCAATACTGTCTCCAGCTGCACCTGCTGTAGCTGCAGTCACAGTAATTGTGCCAGCGTTGTTTGTTGCAGTTACACTTGCTAAACCATCAATCAGAGCTGTTAATTGAGCTGCTGTTGAATATTGACTTGCAGGTATAGTAACCGGTGATGCATATGAAAATGTAGTTGTGTCAACTGTCACTGTATCACTAGCAGCAGGAGTACCAAAAGTCACTGTACCTGTTGCAGCTACTGCAGGAACTACAGCAGCGCCCTGTGTTATTGAACTATTACCAGTAACACCAATAGCTGTTGAACCTGGTACGGCTACAACAACACCTGTAGAAGCAATAACCGGTTTGATTGTATCGGTTGATGTATAATCTGTGATGTTAAATGTAATTGTACCTTTGTTTCCTGCTACTGTGGTGAATCCTGTAACTGGGTCAGTTGTGGTTGTTGTCCATGGTGATGTACCACTACCTTGAGTTAAAGTTTCAGTTAAAGTACCAAGAATTTTGTCAGTTCCGTCATTATATACACCGGTATTTGCGATTGAGTCGGCTTTATCCAAATAGATCTGACCAGCAGTGATACCAGTAGTCGCTGTCAGACAAATACGTACACTGTAAACACTTGTAGGTGTTGTTGTTACGCCAGTTACAACTGGATCTCTACCAGTTGCTACGTCTGTTAAACCTAAAACAGTTGCATAATTAATCTTGCTGGCATTGGCAATTGTACCAGGTGCTAAGAAGCTAACAGAACTAATCTTAACTGTTCCTGTTAATACTGTAACACTTATGCTATCAACCACATTTCCAAGAGGATCTTTTACTAATAATGCAGTTGTACCAGCTTTTAAGCCTGTAACTACAAAGCTGTCACCACTAGAGATTGTATATCCTGTTGCGTTTGCAGCCGCAGTTGCGATAGAAACAATCGTTTTATCACAAGTTACTGTATAGCCAGCTAAAGAAGGTGCAGTACCAATCTGTACACCAGCACTGTTGAAGTTACCAACTTTGTAGGTGATTGCAGACTTGCTTGCTAATTCATTATCAATTGTATTGTTAGTAGGACCGCCTGTGACAACTAATTTTGTACTAGTTGGCATATTATTGCTTGATGTAACGATTGTAGCTGATCCGATAACAGTATTATCGCTGTTTCTGAACACTACATTACCCGATTGTCCAGCAACTGCATTACTGCCTAATGTTACAGTAATATCTACTAAACCTTTTTTACCATCGGCAGTATTTGGGGGTGTTCCTAAAGCTGTTGCAGGATTTAAAGTAATATCTTTAATGCTTCCTGGAGCAGCATAAGTTACGCCTGTTGCACCTACAAATGGATCGCCATATTGATCTTTAACCTGGACGGTCATTGTATTAGTAACAGTGTTACTAATGACTGCAGTGAATGTTGCTGCGCCATCTTTTAATGCTACAGTTGTAGCTTTACGAGCTGTACCAACAACAGTTAATGGAACTGTGTATGTAGCTTTTCCAGCTGTAATTGTCAGGTTTGCTGTTCCTAAGCCAGTAGCTGTAATAACACCTGTAGAGTTAACAGAAGCAACTGCGCTGTTATCAGAAGTTACAGTGTATCCAACTTGGTTACTTAATTCAGCTGCTGCAGTACCATAGCCAACAACAACTTTAGTGATTTTAGCTGATTCGTTAACTACTAAAGATTTACTTGCATTGACAAATGAATCTCCATTTACACCATTTGTTAAAGTATACGCTGTGATGTCAGAAACGTTGTTGTTTAAATTTCTAATCTTTAAGTTAGCTTTTGCAGAGGTTACAACAGTTGCACCTTTTGCAATGGTTACTTGTACGGTATAATCTGCTTCAGTTGGTTGTACTACAGTAATTAAACCAGTTGATGCATTTAATAATGAGTTAACTACCGCTCCATTGCTGTTCCATGTCACAAATGACACAGTGTAATTTTGCTCAGCCAGATAATCAGCTGTTGTAGAAACACCATTTACAAGTAAAGCAACCTTTTGATTTTCTAAGATTGTATCAAAAGTTTGATCTTGAATTACTACTGTTGTAGCTGCGATTGTATACTTAACAGTATATTCTTTAGTAGTTCCATCAATAGTAGCGGTTACTTTTACATTTGTATCAGGTACTAAGTTAGTTCCTAATGTAAGAGTTGCGCTTGTTCCATCAGCGTTTGGTGTTACTGCTGTTACAGTGTTACCAGCAACAGTGAACATAGATGTAGCAAGTTTGCTAAGTTCTGTACCAGTTACAGTAAGAGTTTTCTGAGCTGTAGCTGTTACTGCTGAAATAACTGGAACAGTTACAAGATCTTCCTGAGCGTCAAGAATAATAGCAGTCGCTGCATCAACTTCAGACTGTACATTGTCTTCGGTCATTACATTGTCTTCTACTACATCCTGGTATGTTGCCCAAGAAGCTTTGGTGTAGTTAGCTTCGGTTACAGCTGCTAAAGCTGCTTCGTAGTCTGACAGGTCTGGCGCGATTTTTTCGATTTTAACTTCAAGCGCTTCTAATCGTAAACCAGAACCAGTTGTTCCTAATTGTAGGCCACTCTTAATCCAATCGGTATCGCCTTCATTTTGGATGTGTCCTTTATAGGTAACAGAGTAGTCGCCAGAAACGTTACCTTCGTCATCGACTAAGGAAATTTTAATGGCTTCGATTCTTAAGCCCTCAGCCTGAGTTCCGGCTAATTTGCCATCTTCAACAGGAGCCATCCAGCCCTTGTTCTGAACATGTACTTCATATTTAATGTGAAGTCCTTCTGGTGCATCTGTTAATTTGATCCAGAATGCTTCCAGTCTCAGGCCTTCACCTACGGTTCCTAATCGGTTAGGACCTTGAATCCAGGAACCATCCAGTGGAAAGTCACCTTTGTTTTCTACGTGACCACGGTACTCAACGCCTACATCAGATGTTTCTGTTGCTTTGACGCCGGATAATCCTAAAAACGAATCCCAAGCCGATACTTTTTCATTGGCTGCGAATACGCTTGAGGAAAATACCATGGAAAGCATTAACAATGTTGTTAAAATGCTAACTGTAATCTTCTTCATACTTTGTTTCCTCCGTTGTTAAAATTTTGGTTTTTTATCCGGAACCCCCAGCAAAAACGGTTACGTTAATCGCCTAGAAATTCCAGAGCTTAATCTTGCTCCTTATTTGTGTTCTTGATTTACCTTCAACCGCCCCTCTTTCCTCCTTCCTAATTTTTAGCTAGCAAACCATCATTGTCATAAAAACAGCTGGTTGGCCAATAAAGTGAAACGGTAAACCGAGAAAGAGCGTTCTTGTATGATTTTACACCTTCTTCTGATCTTTTGCAATAAATATCGTTGTCAATTTGAATAAAAATCAGGATTTTAACATTTTTCAAATCCTAAAAACTGGTTTTAGCTCATATCTTTGACATATTCCAATCTTTTAGAATAACAACGTCTGCAATACTTTCAATTGTGGCCAAACCAACTGCCGTCTTTTGGATAAATGAGGCTTAAACATGGATGAGATGACCGCGATCAGCTCCCTTCTATATGTACTTACCTAAAAACTATATGTACTTACCTAAAAACTACTTACCACCAATAGACCTTTTTAAACAGAAATTTTGGTGCTACAACTGATTAACGTTTGGGGCGGCGGTTTTATTGCACTGGATTTTTATTTTTTTATTTTTATTTTTTAACCGAGTGGCTCGGACATGACACGGGGACGCGACGGATGTCATCCCTAAGGGGCTGACACACGTATCGTCCCCATTTCATGTCCGATTAACGTCCCCAAGTCATGCCCTACTCACTGTCTTCTTCCGGTTCTTCCGGTTCTTCCGGTTTGCTTTCAGCAAGGGGCTTTTTCTCGCCATCAATGGCTTCGGTTTCTTTTTCGGTGTCTTTTTCCGGCGGGGTTACTTCGGTCACTGGCGGTTCAGTCGGCGGGCTGGGTGGAACGACCGTAACGGCTGGTGTGACAATCGGAGCCGGGCTAGTGGCCTGCGTTCCCTTGGTTTGACTGTTTGATTCTGATGTCGTTTCTGATAGCGTTTCTGATAGCGTTTCTGATAGCGTTTCTGGTATTGTTTCGGTTGCCGGCGGTGTCACCGCTGGGCTTGCCGCATTTGGCGTGGTCGGCTTGCTGAGGTCCTTGGTTTCTTTAGTGGGCTCATCGCTTTTGATCACCTTGCTGAGATCAACTGATTTTTCTTTAGAAACTTCAATCAGATCAGTCAGCGACATGGCTGCCAGGGCATCCATTTTCAGCGAGCTGTCGGCAATCACCAGTTCCTTCATGACATTAAGCTTACCGGTCGAGACATTATATTGTCCAGCCTCGGTCAGCGCCTGGCTATCCGGGCTGACGGTTTGACTGACGACGGTGGCCGAAATATTTTCAGCGGTGGCGCTGTCCTTAATCACCTGATTTAAGGACGTGGCCAGATCATCGGCCTTGGCTGTGCTCTTATTTTCGACCGTCACCATCACCACACTTTTGCTGTCATCGAGATAACCGTTTTTGATCATCGTGGTGATGATCACCGCCACTGACGCTTCAAGGTTGCTCTGATTCAGGTCTTCTGCGTCTAGCAATGTCTGAACATTCTGATCATAGGCTTTGACCGTTAAGATCTGCCGCTGCTTGTTGGTAACAATCTCAACACTCTGCTTGGCATCGAGAGCGATAATGCTTTCCGGCGATTTAAACTGGCCAAACCAGGTGGTCACACAAACTAGCATCACCAGCGCGCCGGCAAAGGCGATCGAAAAGGGCTTGAAAGACCGCGCCATTTTGCCATTCTTTTTAGTCGAGGGGGCCTGTTGCCGGGTGATTGTGTCGTGTTCAGTCATTTTGATCACCGGGATGGCAGCCAGCTTTTCAAAATCCAGGCCGGGAGCCTGGCTGATGCTGCGCTTGAGGGAGGCTTCAATATTTAGTTTTTTATGATGACTCATTTAATCACCTCCTGTTCGGTGAGATGTTTTTTCAATTTTTTTAAGCCGCGATGGTATTTCGATAAAACCGTCGATAGGTTCATCTCAAGGCTCTTGGCAATTTCCCGGTGGGTAAAGCCAGAAATGGCGTGTAAAAGAATAATTTGGGTTTCTTCATTGTTTAAAATTTTCAGCGCCGTTTGCAGCACCAATCGGTCTTCCTTGTCACTGACATAGGAGAAATTCAGATCGTTTTCTAAATCGGTCAATGTGAGGCTGTCCTTTTTTTGTTTGCTGCGGATCTTGCTAATGGCCAGATTCCGGGCGATGGTAAAGACCCAGGCCATCGGTTTGCCCATTGGCTGATAAAGATGGGCGGCCGCGCGGATCTTTAGGTAGGTGTCCTGAACGACATCCAGGGCATCGTCATGGTTTTTTAAGGTTGACAAGACAAAGGCGTAGACAGTCCGTTCGGTCAGGCGGTAAAATTCTTCGAAGGCGGCCATATCATTATCGGCAATTCGGGTGAAGATGGCTTCATCGATATTTAGTTTTTGTTTTTCTTCATTGCCGGTCTCATCTGCTACCACCATAGCAAGGAATAGTTTCATCAGGTAACCCCCAACATTATATTAACGTTCTAAAATCACGTTTTATTGCATTATTTTTATATTTTTTTTGTGACCTGCTTATTATCATCGATAAATGGCGAAAAAGCAAGATGTGGCAGCTTGTGTGCCAGCTTTTTTTCTCTTAATCGTTTTCTGCCTTGGCATTCTTTTTTATGCTTCTTTTTTTTATGCTTCTTTAAAGGATAAAAGTATTATAACACAGGTTGATCTTTAGTTTGAACTATTATCGTTACTTTAAGGAAGCTTTTGGGTGAGGCACAGGGGTGAATTTTTATCCCAGGGCTATCAAGGTTTATAGGTGACTTTTTTTTCTCCACGTGATAGAATGTATCTATTATGGGAATAAAGAGATTAGACTTTTAAAATGCACACGATAACAACCCACAATTACAAACAAAGCTTCGTGTTTGAAGGATGACTTGGGATGATTTTTTATGAAGGAGTATTATAATGGAGAAAAATTTAAGCTTCACCGTCGATGAACTCATTGATTTAAATGTCTTGCAACAGTTTCAGGATAGTTTTGCCAAGGCGCTGGGGATGGCCAGCGTTTCGGTCGACAATATTAAGGGTACCATTACTGAACCCAGTAATTTTACCGATTTTTGCATGAAATACACCCGCGGCTCGGCCGAGGGCAACAAGCGCTGTATTGCCTGTGATATTGATGGCGGAAAAAAATCCGGAAACACTGGTAAGCCGGCGGTTTATTCCTGCCATGCCGGACTGGTCGATTTCGCTGCCCCGATTGTTGTCGATGGCCAGCAGATTGGCGCCATCCTCGGTGGTCAGGTACTCGATGCGCCCCCGGATGAGGATAAGTTTCGCCGCATCGCCCGGGAGATCGGGGTCGACGAAGAAGAATACATTGCGGCACTACGTAAGATAACGATTGTGCCGCGAGAAAAAATTAATGCGGCGGCCGATATGCTTTACGTTTTTGCCAATTCGATTTCTAAAATGGGCCATCACAACCGCTTACTGGTTCATGAAACTGAAAAATTCCAAGATATTTCTGAGAATATGTTTGAAAATATCCGTTCGGTCACCGATGTCGTCAATAATTTCTCAGTGCAGATTGAGTCGCTGATTAAGGCCTCGGATGAGCTGCTGGAATCCTCGACCATTTCTAAGAACAAGGTTAAGGAAACCGATTCGATTCTTAAGTTTATTCGCGATGTTGCCACCCAAACCAATCTATTGGGACTCAATGCAGCGATTGAAGCCACCCGCGCCGGTGAATTTGGCCGCGGTTTTAATGTTGTTGCCGATGAGGTCCGGAAACTGGCGGTAATGAGTGTCGATTCCGCTAAAAAAATTGAGAGTATCCTCGACAGCATTGTTGTCAGTATGAACTCAGTCGAATCGCAGGCGGCTAAATCCTACAAGATCATTGGCGAGCATCAGGCGGCCATGGGCGAAATTAATGAAAAGCTCAGTTTGCTTAATGAGATATCCGATAAGCTCAAGGTTGAGATTAAGAATTTGCAGAATAGTTTGTATTAGATATAGTTAGTACTAGATAAGAGGCGGGGAAACCCGCCTTTTTTTGCTTTTTGGCATCTTTTTTTGTTAGCTTCCATTATATTGGTGTGACTCTTTTTTAGTGTGACACCATTTTTATTTAGAAAGGAGGACGTGTATGTGATGAAGACGATTTTAGAAGTGCTACCACGGTGTTTTGCGGTTTTGGGCTCTCTGCTGGGCTTTCTATTGGGTGGCTTTGACGGCTATTTGTATAGCCTGCTGGGGCTGCTGGTGATTGATTATCTGAGTGGACTGGCGCTGGCAGCAGCGCGGCGGCAGGTCTCGAGCCAAATTGGCTTTGTTGGGATTATCAAAAAAATGCTTGTTTTGATGATGGTGGCAATGGCTCATTTGCTGGATCAGAACTTACTGAGTGGCGGAGCGGCGCTACGAACGGCGGTGATTTTCTTTTATGCGGCCAATGAGGGGATCAGTATCACTGAAAACCTGGCGGCGCTGGGCTTTCCGATGCCGGAACAGGTCAAAGGGGTACTTAGGCAGTTGCGGGAAGATTGAGATGCCGGGTGGCCCGGGTATGACACGGGGGCGCGCTATGATACTAAACCGATTGGCTCGGGCATGACATGGGGACATTTCATGCCCTACCTGTCCCCGATTCATGCCCTACCTATCGCCATTTCATAGCCTAGCTAAATTTTCGAAAATTCATTTGGCACCTTTTTGCCGGTTCTTCCATTTATTGGTATACCAGATGAAAGGAGGTAAAAAAAATGCCAGTAACGACAGATTTTATCAGTAACAAACTGCAGGTTCGATCCAATCATGGGATCGTCGATGGTAAGGAAGTGATTAAGTCGCGGACTTATTCCAACCTGAAAGAGACAGCAGCGGATGATGATCTTTATGCTGTGGCTGAGGCGCTTTCCGACTTGCAGGTTCCTGCGATGGAAGAAGTACTCAAAATTGAGACCAGTCTCTTGATTCCCGGTGTCTAGGACAGCGGCTATCTTCTAAAAATATAATGAAAGGAGGTCTTACCTATGGCAGAAATTAAAGCAAGAATGGTCTTTGCTCGGGCGGATGGTAAAAACGCCACCATTACCGTATCGGATGCTGATCCGGCGGTGACGGAGACACAGATGAACGCGGCAATGGATAGTATCCTGACCCGGAATGTCTTTGCACCGGATAATAGCGACCTGGTAAAGAAGGTCAGTGGCAAACTGATTTCCACCACGACCAATGATTTTGAGATGACGGTTTAGGGGCTTGGCGGGGGGTGACCCCCGCTTTTTTTGCTTCTTTAAACATTTGTTCTTTTAGGCTTGAAATTTAAATTGGAATGCGTTATAATAAAAAAGAACTAACGTTCTATCTAATTGAAAGAGGTGACAATGTGGATAATAATGAAATGATTCTTTTGGTTCGGGGTGCCAGAGCGCGGGATACTGAGTGCCAACTGGCTTTAATTGAGGGCTTTCGGCCTTTGATGCTGGCAATGATTCGTCGTTATATTTATGAAGTGGATGCAGTTGATGACTATCTGAGTGAGGGGGCGATTGTGCTGCTTAATGCGGTGCAGACCTTTAATGAAGATCTGGGGGTTCCTTTTTCCGGCTATTTGAAAAAAGAATTGTTCTATTATTTTGTCAATGTCGCCAAGCTTCATCAGAATTTATACTCCCTTGATAGTGGCTCCTCTGAAGGTGAAAGCTTTTCGCTGCTGGATACCCTGGCTGACGCCGCAGACATTGAGGGCGATTATATTAAGGCTTCCGACCTCTCGGCCTTGCAGGTCTATCTGCCCCGCCTGCGGGAGCGACAGCGCTGGATTATCGAGGAGCATTACTTTAAAAGACGCAGCTTTCGCGAGATTGCTGACAGTATTGGGGTCAGTGCCAACTCACTGGTCAAGCTCCATCGCCGCGCAATTGCCGATTTACGGACATATTTTGGGATGGAGCTGGCCAATTGACGGCTCTTGCCCTACCTTTTAAGATAATAAACTGAGTCGCCCGGGCATGACATGGGGACATTTCGCCTTTCATCCCTAGCGGGCTGACAGGCGTAACGTCCCCAATTCATGCCCTACTTTTTTAGGTCTTCGGCGATTTGGTTGAGTTTTTTTAGCCGATGATAGACGCCCGACTTTCCGACCGGGGGGTCGAGGCGCTCACCTAACTCTTTGATGCTGGCATCGGGGTAGTTGAGGCGGAGTTCGGCGATGTCATAGAGATTTCGGGGTAGATTTTTAAGGCCATAGCGGTCTTTAATCAGCATAATATCGGCGACCTGGTCGTAGGAGGCGGCAATCGTTTTGTTAAGATTGGCGGTTTCGCAATTGACCTGACGGTTGACATCATTACGCATTTCTTTGACAATCCGGATGTTTTCCATTTCCAGCAGTCCCCGATGGGCACCGATCACGCTGAGAAAATCGGCGACGCTGCTGCCTTCCTTTAAATAAAGGACCCAATGGGCTTTTCTGTGGATCAGGTTTGACTTGATCTCGTACTGATCAAGAATCGCTTTGATGCTTTGCAGGTAGGCGCATGGCTCGCTCGCGGCGGCGGGACTGCCTTCGATTTTTTTCTCGATCTTTTTCTCGATCTTTTTCTCGATCTTATTATTTGATAAGGGGGTTTTCTTACCGACCAGTTCGAGATGGTAGGTTTTTTCAGGATTGGATACGGACCCACATCCTAAAAACACCCCGCGGATATAGGCTTTTGTCTGATTTTGCTGCTTGATAAAGAGCTCCGGTACCTGATTGGCAAAAAACGCCTGGCCGTTGGCATTGTAACTTAAAATCTGACAGTCTTCCAAGATTATTTTTGCCGTCCACGGTTGTTCAACCAGCACCCGGTAGGCCCGGTGTTCTTTGAATTTTCGGATTTTTTCGATCTTGATTTTTGGTTTAATCTGATAGAGAGATTTCATCAGCTGATAGCATCTGGCCGCCACCGCGGGGTTTTCGGTTTTGATACTGATGGTCATGGCGCCGGATTGCTCGATGTGGATGGTTCCCACCGCGCCAATCATGCCCGACAGTTCGGCCCGCTGACAAGCTTTGGAGCCGTAGGGAAGCTTGGAAAGATCTTTTTTTAAGATGGCTGAAAATGTCATGGCGGCTCCTTTCTTTCGGTGCGCGTTGCGGGCGAAGGTCTGACCCATTGGTCATCACGGATCGCCCCTAAAAGTTGACAGGCGCACAGGGAGGACGGTTCTTCTTTTGTGTCCTTCGGCTGTGGTGTTTTCATTATATACCGCAATACCTGGGCCTTTTTCTACTTAACGTAGGTTTCGAAGATCCGGCGGGCCAGCAGGTCGGCGTCGTGGCGGACATAGCCGTTTTCCATGACGACGTAATCGTCGAGGATATACTGGTATTCCTTTAGCGGGTTTTTGATTTCGACCACCTTGGATTCGCATTTTTGATACTTTTCTTCGATACTTTTGGGGAGATTGCCGGTATTGGCAACGACATAGTCAAAGAGTCGGCCTTCGGCCTGATCAAGATGGGCTTCGATCGCCCGGATATGATCTTCCTGGGTGTAGCCGTCGGTTTCTCCCGGTTGGGTCATGATATTGCAGATGTAAAAACGGCTGGCGCGACTGTCAAAGATCGCTCTGGCCACGTCCTTTATCAGCAGGTTGGGAATCACGCTGGTATAAAGGCTGCCTGGTCCGAGGACAATCATGTCGGCGTTTTTTATCGCTTCGATGGTTTCTGGCAGCGGTCGGATCTGATCTTGTTTTAAAAAAATTCGGGCAATCGGACACTGCTGTGCCAGCGCTGCTTTAGGAATGGCTGATTCCCCTTCGATGATTTCACCATTTTGCAGGGCTGCCATTAACACCATTTGAGCCAGGGTAACCGGCAACACTTCGCCTTTAATTTGGAGGACATCGGAGGTCCGCCGGACGGCATCATAAAAATCCTGGCTGATCCCATTCATGGCCGCCAGAAAGAGATTGCCAAAGCTCTGCCCTTCCATGCAGCCGCCGGGAAAGCGATAGTTAAACAGCTCCTGCATAACGTTTTCGTCGTCGGCCAGCGCCAGGATACAGCTTCTGATATCGCCGGGGGGGAGGATCCCGAGGTCTTCGCGCAGTTGTCCTGAACCACCACCGTCATCACCAACGGTGACGATCGCGGTGAGATTATTGGTGTATTTTTTTAGTCCCCGGAGAATCACTGATAAACCGGTGCCACCGCCAATCGCGACGACCTTGGGGTTTCTTACTTTGACAATGTCTTTCAAGGTAAACTCCCTTATATATTCTTTCATATCCATGTGATCACTTCCTTTTTGTTCTTACTGATCGGCTCGGCTATGACATGGGGGCGCGACGTCTTTCATCCCTACGGGCTGACATCCGTAACGTCCCCAAGTCATATCCTACCTCTAACGTCCCCTAATCTTAGTGGTCAAGACGGTTTCTTTTGATGTCGCGGTGTTTGAGGGTGGTTTCAAAGCCTTTATCTCTTAAGGCTTTGTTTAACAGCCAGGCAAAGGTCACCGAGCGGTGCTGGCCGCCGGTGCAGCCGATCGCGATTTCAACGGTATTTTTGGATACCTTGGCAAATTGGGGAATGACAAATTGGATTAAATCTTCCAGTTTATCATAAAAAACCTGGGCTTCCCGGAAGGACATCACGTAATCTCTGACCGGCTGATCTTCGCCGGTTAAATTTCTAAGCTCCTGTTTATAGAAGGGATTAGGCAAAAAGCGGACATCAAAGACAAAATCTGCCCCCATGGGACTGGCATATTTAAAACCAAAGGAATAGATTTTGACCTTTGGTCGGGTGTGATCACGATCTGCTTTTGCTACCTTTAACAATTGTTGCCGCAGTTCTTTGACCTTAATATCGGAGGTATCAATGACCTCATCGGCTATTTCTCTGAAATGTTCGAGGCTTCTGCGTTCCTGCTGGATGGCTTCGATTAGATTGCTGGTCGAATCAGTCAGCGGATGATCCCGCCGGGTTTCCTGATAGCGGGATACCAGTATATCGTCTCTGGCATCTAGAAAGATCAGCCGAATATCATCTTTGGCGGCCTTGTATTCGGCCAGCAGCGTATCTTTACCCTCTAAGAAGACATCACCCCGGACATCGGTGACGAGGGCAATTTTTTCAATTTCGGTGGCCGATTGTTGACACAGGTTAATAAAGGTCACAATCAGTTGCGGCGGGATATTGTCGACACAAAAATAGCCCAGATCTTCAAGGATCTGAATGGCCTGGGATTTTCCTGCTCCGGACATGCCGGTGATGATGATGGTTTTCATGGAGTCTCCTTATTCGGTGATGTTGATGATGCGGCTAATTGGGATGCCGGCGGCTTTGATGATCTCCGGGGCGTTTCTTAGATCGCCCAGGGCGACAATACTGTGGGCATCGCTGTTGATGGCAAAGTCGACCGGGTACTGACTGGCGATTTTTATTTCAGCGGCGCTTAGGTGGCCGTGGCGGGGGTTGATTTCCAGAATGACCTGATGTTTTGCGGCGGCTTTAGCGACGGCTTCGATATCGATCGGCATTTTGTCGCCGGGATGGGTAATCAGCTTGATCTGATAGCGCTCCATCATTTTGATATAGGCCCGGGTATTCATCCCGATGACTGCTTTTCTTAAAAAGGGCAGCAGCAGGGCGGCGTAATTAGGCAGCGCAAAGACAAAGATGTCTTTGATACTGGCGGGAATATAACCATAGTGATAGCCAACTGAGATCCAGTCGCAATATTTCTTTTCTTCATCACCGATGTCAATGCTGCCATCAGCTCCGGTCAGGTTGGATTCGACTGAGAGGTAGATGTCAATGTCGTCATATTTTTGATTGAGGACATCAATTTCAGCCCGCATTTTAGCAAAGTTTTTTTTTCGGACGCCAAACATCGGATGGCTCCGGCCATGGTCGGAAATGGTGATCGCTTCCAGGCCGATTTTGCGAGCCTGCTCAACCATCTCAGCAATGGTATTTTTGCCATGGCTATAGGTTGTGTGGGTGTGCATGTCATGTTTTATTTTCATGGTTTTCCTTATTTTTAAGTCTCTCTTGATCACTTCTTTTCATAAATGCAAAGCCCTTCTGATTTTGCTGATTCATAAAGGGTTGGATTTCTTTTTAATTCTTCAACATCAAAAAAATCAACTTCTTTATGTAGCGCTTCTCTTAAATCATACAAGATTCCGCACAGCTCGAAAAACGGTTTTTTCTGATCAAACTCTGCATAAATATCAATGTCACTTTTTTCCGTTTCCTTTCCTTTGGCGTAAGAGCCGAAAAGAAAGGCGCGCCTGACATCATTTTCTAAAAATATTTTTCGTGTTTTTCTACCAATCTGTTCAGGTGTATATTCTGGCTTCATTAAAATCCTCCTTTGAACGAGGTTTAGCTACTGCACTCCAACACCGCAAAAGGGATGGTTCGCCTTATAACGCTATTGATTACTGATCGACTCGGTTATGACATGGGGACATTTCGCCTTTCATCCCTAGCGGGCTGACAGACGTAACGTCCCCAAGTCATACCCTACCCTTTTCATACCCTGTCTATTCGTTGCCGATGACGATGACTTCGGTTTTTAAATCAACGCCAAATTTTTCTTTGACGCCGGCTTGAATGGCGCCGATCAGGTTTAAAATATCAGCAGCGGTGGCACCGCCTTTGTTGATCACAAAGCCGCTGTGTTTTTCGGACACCTGGGCGCCGCCAATCGAAAAACCGCCAAAACCGGCGTCTTGAATCAATTTGCCGGCATAGTAACCCTCCGGGCGGCGAAAGGTGCTGCCGGCACTGGGGTATTCGAGCGGTTGTTTGGCCTGCCTTTGGGCGTTTAAGTCGCGCATTTTTTCTTCAATGGTCTGATAATCGCCGTTTTTAAGGGCGATTTCGACGCTGACCAGCACCCAGTGGTGGGCTTGAAGGATACTGGTCCGGTAGGAAAAATTGCATTGGTCGCCGGGGATTGTTTTAAGATGACCATCTTCGGTGATGACGGTGATGCTCTTAATGACCCCTTTCATTTCGCCGTCGTAGGCACCGGCGTTCATGGTGACGGCACCGCCCAGGCTACCGGGAATGCCGGAGGCAAATTCAAGGCCGGTCAGTCTTTCTTTAAGAGCGAACTTGGCCAGATCTTTTAAACTGATCCCTGGTTCGGCAATCAGGCTTTCGCCAACTGTTTTTACTTGGCTAAGGGCTTTGGTATTGATAATAATACCGCGATAGCCATTGTCACGGACGATCAGGTTGCTGCCATTGCCCATAATATAGACCGGCTTTTCTGACGCTTTGCAAATTTCCAGGGCAGCGCGTAACTGATCGCGGGACTGGGGCATTACAAAAAGGTCGGCCGGACCACCGACTTGAAAAGATGTGTGGTTTTTCATTGGTTCATTTTCTTTTATATTTTCTGCTGCCATAACGGCTTTTAGTTTGGTGATTGTATTATTTATAAGATTCATCTGATTACTTCCTTTTATTGCTTGGATTCGCTATTGCTTAGATTAGTTTCATCATACCATTATTTTTTAAGCTTCGCCATAAAAAAAGACCCTAAAGGGGTCTTTTTAAGAATCTTTTATTCTATTCTGCGACGGCGCAGAGGCTGGCGATGCAGACTTTGGCGGCGCCGGCTTCGAGCAGGGTAGCGGCGCTTTCGGCCAGGGTGGCGCCGGTGGTGAGGACGTCATCGACTAGCAGGATGGTTTTGTTTTGGATGGTCTCGATCTGATCGACCGTAAAAGCGCCGGTGAGATTGGACAGCCGTTCTTGGCGACCCTGTCCGATCTGATGGGGGGTATCGCGGCTGCGAACCAGGATTTGAGTTGCCAGTAGCGGCGATATGGAAATATTCTGACTTAACCCTTGCAAAATACCCTCGGCGATCTTTTGACTCTGGTTATAGCCCCGTTCTTGGAGGCGGTTAGGGTGGAGGGGGATCGGGATGATAAAATCGACCGCCTTGATCCAATCAGATTGGGCGATTGCCTCCCCGATTTGCCGACCAACCCAGATGCCCAGGTGGGGGCGGTCTTTGAATTTAATGGCTGCAACCAGTTTTTTTCCGGCGTCTTGATAATTGAGATGGGCATAACCGCCTGAAAAAGGAAGGTTCAGTTTGGCGCAGGGAATACAGACATCCCGATCTGCGGCGAAGATCGGTCTTCCGCATCTGCGACAGGTGGGGTTATTGATGCGCGGGAGATCGTCTTCACATTGATGGCATAAAAAGCGGTTCGTCACAAAAAGCACCTTACCGCAGATGGGGCAGGTTCCGTTTTTGAGAAAGAGGTTGTTTTCGAGGAAGGTCAACAGGGTTTGTTTCAGATTCATGGTTACCTCATTTGGGGCGAAGACGGATCGCCCCTTGGGATGATTTATTATTTATTTTATAAAATATTACACCATTGGGTGTTTGATGTAATTGATGATCCGGGCGCAGAGGGCGGTTTGGCGGTTTTGGGATTCGGTCGATTTGATCATTTGCCGGAAGACGTACTGGTTGCCGATTAAGATCAGCAGCTTTTTGGCACGGGTAACGGCGGTGTAAAGCAGCTTGCGGTTTAAAAACAGTGGCGGGCCGGCGACGATCGGCATGACCACGACCGGGAACTCGCTGCCCTGGCTTTTGTGGACTGTCATCGCATAGGCGTGGGTGATCTCGTCCATCTGGTCAAAGTCGTAGGTGACCTCCTTACCGTCGTTAAAGAGAATCACAAAGGCTTTGTCGCGGCTGCTGATGCTTTTAAGAATCCCGATATCGCCGTTGTAGATGCCTTGACCCTGTTCGGTGGTCAGGGTGTCCTGCCACTTGATCCGATAGTTATTTTTAATCTGCATGACCTTATCGCCTTCCCGGTAGATGACCATCCCAAACTCCCGCTGGGGGCGATCTTGGTGGGGCGGATTAAGGACTGCCTGGATTTCGCGATTGAGGTTGATTACTCCGACCTTGCCGTTTTTCATCGGCGAGATGACCTGGATATCATGGATACTATCAAAGCCCTTGGCTCTCGGCAGCCGGTTTGTGACCAGTTCTAAAATATCACGGAGCAGCTTATCGCCATCGTTTTTGTTAAGAAATAAAAAATCAGACGCGTTATTAATGTCTGGCATTTGGCCGTGGTTGATTTCATAGGCGTTGACAGAAATCATACTTTCTTCGGATTGACGATAGATGCGATCGAGGCTCAGTACCTTAATGGCACCGCTTTCGATGATGTCTTTTAAGACATTGCCGGGGCCGACCGAAGGCAGCTGATCGGCATCGCCAACCAGGATCAGCCGGGTGCCGGGTTGGACGGCCATCAGCAGCGAGTCCATCAGCAGGATATCAATCATCGAGGATTCATCGACGATGATCGCATCGACATCGAGTTGATTGCTTTCGTCCCTGGAAAAGCTGGCAAAGTCATCGTCCTGGCTGTATTCATATTCTAACAGGCGATGAATGGTCTTGGCTTCGTTGCCGGTGGTTTCGGTGATCCGTTTGGCAGCCCGGCCGGTTGGGGCGGCCAGCACCGTTTTTAAGCCCAGAGCTTTAAAGATCCGGACGATCCCGTTGATGATGGTGGTTTTGCCGGTTCCCGGACCACCGGTGATAATGATCACACCGTTATCCATGGCGGCGGCAATCGCCTGGCCTTGTTTATTATCCAGGGTAATTGACATGTCGCGTTCGTAGTCTTTGATCTTTTCTTCGATGTTGACGTTGGCGATCTTATAGGTCATCTGGCTGATTCTGGCCATGGCCAGGGCGGTATTATCTTCGGCTTCGTAGAGGTTGCGGGGATAAAACACCACTTGATCATCGACTTCTTCCTGGATGATTTGTCCCATTAGCACCAGTTCACCTAATTGGGCATTGATCTCGTCTTCGGCGACTCCGAGGATTTTAGCAGCGGTTGCAATCAGCTCGGCTTCGGTCATATAGGTATTGCCACGGTTATAGCATTCCCCCAGTGAATAGTTGATTCCGGCCAGAATCCGACCGGGGCTATTGGCTTCAAAGCCCAGATGGTTGGCAATCTGGTCGGCAATTTTAAAGCCGATCCCACGGATATCTTCAATCATCTGATAGGGATTGTGAAGTAATACCGAAATGGTGTCAAACTTATAGGTTTTATAGAGCTTCATCGCCCAGTTGGCCGATATCCCATAGTCCTGGATCTGGATCATGATCTGCCGGACTTCGCGCTGTTCGTGGTAGACTTCTTTGATGGCAGCCAGGGTTTTCTTGCCGATCCCTTTGATTTCGGATAGCCGTTCGGGGTGATTATCGAGAATATCGAGGGTCTCTTCACCAAAGCGGGCGACGATCGCCTTGGCGGTTTTTTCGCCGATCCCGGGCAAAATGCCTGAGGATAGATAGCGGGTGATGCCTTCGGTTGAAGTGGGGATTTCCATGGCGTAGGTTTCCATGGTGAACTGATCGCCATAGTTTTTATGCTCGGTCCAGTAGCCAGTCAGTTTGAGGTATTCGCCATGACCCAGTTCGTCAAAGTTTCCTACCACGGTGACCAGATCGCCGTCGATGTCGAAATGTGCGACGGTGTAGCCGTTGCTGGTGTTTCTAAAGACGATGTGCTCCACCGTGCCCTTAATGCTTTCCATTGTTTGCTCCTGTTGTTTAAATGATGCCTTATTATAGCACAAAAAAAGACCCATTATTGGGTCTTTTTTCGTTTATCTTTTTATTTATATCGGATAAATTATTTAACTGTAATTAAACCAGTTTTGGTTTTTGGCTGTAAGTTGTGTGTAATAAGTGATGTGATTTATGACCATTGGGTTCTCCCAAATATTCATCATAAATGCGGATAACTGCTGGACTTTGGTGTGATTTACGGTATTTTGTGATTTTTGCATCTGACACATAAAGCGCTTTGGCTCTTTCTGCGCGGATATCAATATCCATTTTGTCTTTTGCTGGCACAATCGATTGGCCACCACCGTTAACACAGCCGCCTGGGCATCCCATTAATTCAATGAAATGGGTATCAGCTAATTCGCCAGCTTTTAATTGTTGCATAACTTTTTCAATGTTGCTTCCGCCACTGGCAACGAGTAGTTTAACTGCCAGATCAGGGGTTACATCAACAGTTGCTGTTTTGATTCCTTGTACACCACGAACCATTTCGTAGTCAATTGCCTGAATATCTTTTTTGTTTAAGATATCAGCCAGTGTTCTTACGGCTGCTTCCATTACACCGCCGGTAGCACCGAAAATAACGGCTGCTCCAGTGTATTCGCCATAATAATCGTCAAATTCTTCTTTTGGAAGTTGATCAAACATAATTCTGGCTTCTTTAATCATCCGTGCAAGTTCACGTGTTGTGATTGAAATATCGACATCAGGAATGCCATCGACTTTTAGTTCTTCTCGTTTAAGCTCGTATTTTTTTGCTGTACATGGCATAACTGAAACAACGACCATGTCTTTCGGATCAATGCCGTTTGTTTCGGCATAATGGCTTTTTAGTAATGCACCGGTAATCTGTTGTGGTGATTTACAGGTTGACAAATGTGGTAAAAATTCTGGGTAGTTGGTTTCGATGTATGAAATCCAACCTGGTGAACAAGATGTGATCATTGGCAGAACACCGCCGTTGGTTACACGACCAAGAAGCTCTGTTCCTTCTTCCATAATGGTAACATCGGCACCGAAGCCAGTATCAAATACCTTATCAAATCCAAGTCGTCTCAGGGCTGCTGCCATTTGGTCGGTAACAGGCGTTCCCATTGGGTATCCGAATTCTTCACCAAGTGATGCTCGAACTGCAGGTGCTGTTTCTACGATAACGGTTTTTGTTGGATCTGCAATTGCATCCCAGACTTCCTGAATGCTTGATTTTTCTTTTAATGCGCCAACCGGACAGTTTACGATACATTGTCCGCATCGGATACATCCGACATCTGCTAACGATCTTCCAAAGACAGGCTGAACCTGAGAGGTAAAGCCACGGCCAACACTGCCAAGAACAGCAACGTTTTGTACGTCTCCACAAACAGCAACACACCGTTTACAAAGAATACATTTGCTTTCATCTCTGACAATTGAGTCTGATTTATCATCAACCAGTGTACCTGACACTTCGCCTTCAAAAGGAACTTCAGAAACGCCTAAATCAGTAGCCAGGGTCTGCAGTTCACAGTTTTCGCTACGAATACAGGTGGTACATTCGCGATTATGGTTTGACAGAATCAGCTCAAGATTAACACGTCGTGCTTCTCTTACATTTGGGGTGTTTGTTAAGACCTCAATGCCATTAGCAACTGGGTAAACACAAGCTGCCTGCAGGGCTCTGGCACCGGCAATTTCAACTAAACACATCCGACATGCACCAATTTCGTTAACATCTTTCAGGTAACAAAGGGTGGGGATGTCAATATTGCATTGTCGTGCAGCTTCTAAAATGGTTGTTCCTTCGGGAACAGTCATTTCCTGTCCGTTTATTTTAAAAGTAACTTCTTTCATTATTCTGATAACCTCCTCATCAAGCCTTGGAAATGGAGCCAAATGGACAGGCTTCAATACAGGCATTACATTTAATACATTTTGCTGTATCAATGGTGTATGGTTTTTTCTTTTCGCCAGTGATCGCATCAGCTGGACATTTTTTAGCACAGATGCCACAACCCTTACAGGTTTCGGGATCAATGGTGAAGTCTAATAAATGTTTACATACGCCGGCTGGACATTTTTTATCATTAATATGTGCTTCATATTCATCTCTGAAATAGCGAATCGTTGAAAGAACAGGGTTAGGCGCGGTTTGTCCCAGTCCACAAAGGGCTGAAGCTTTAATGCCTACTGCTAATTCTTCTAATCGTTCGATATCGCCTTTAACGCCTTTTCCATCACAGATACGTTCTAGAATTTCTAACATTCTTTTGGTACCGATACGGCAAGGTGGGCATTTACCACAGGATTCGTCCTGAGTAAAGTCAAGGAAGAAACGGGCAACGTCAACCATACAGTTGTCTTCATCCATGACGATTAGTCCACCAGAACCCATCATTGAGCCGATGGCAATCAGGTTATCATAATCAATTGGTGTATCTAATAAAGAAGCAGGGATACATCCGCCTGAGGGTCCCCCGGTTTGAGCTGCTTTGAAAGCCTTACCGTTAGGAATACCACCACCGATATCATAGACGATTTCTCTCAGGGTTGTGCCCATTGGGATTTCAAGTAGACCGGTGTTATTGATTTTTCCGCCCAGTGCGAAGACCTTTGTTCCTTTAGATTTTTCGGTACCTACTGACGCAAACCATTCTGCGCCTTTTAAGATAATGGCGGGAATATTTGCATAGGTTTCGACGTTATTTAAAACGGTTGGTTTTCCAAATAAACCTTTATTAGCTGGGAATGGCGGACGTGGACGCGGTTCACCACGTTTACCTTCGATCGAGTTCATTAGCGCGGTTTCTTCACCACATACGAATGCGCCGGCACCGAGACGAATTTCAAGGTCAAAGGCGAAATCGGTGTCGAAAATATTTTCGCCCAGTAAGCCATATTCTTTGGCTTGATCAATAGCGATTTGCAGACGGTTTACGGCAATTGGGTACTCAGCTCGAACATATACATAACCTTTAGCAGCGCCAACTGCAAAACCAGCAATCGCCATCGCTTCGATTAAGGCATGGGGATCACCTTCAAGTACAGAACGATCCATGAATGCGCCAGGGTCACCTTCATCGGCGTTACAGGCGACGTATTTTACGCCATCTTCTGATACGGCGTCATGGGCAAATTGCCATTTAAGGCCGGTAGGGAAGCCACCGCCCCCACGACCACGAAGACCAGAAGCTTTTACTTCATTGATAACATCGATTGGGGTCATGGTTAGTAATACTTTTTCAAGTGCCATGTAACCATCAAATGCGATATATTCGTCAATGTTTTCAGGATCAATAACACCACAGTTTACCAGAGCAATCCGTTTTTGGGTTTTAAAGAAGCCTAAGTCATTAATTGACAGTGGGTGATGTCCATCCCCTTTTTCGGTGTAGATCAGGCGATCTAGTGGACGACCCTTTACCAGATGTTCTTCTACTAATTCGGTAATATCTGCTGCTTCAACCCGACTGTAGAATGTGCCTTCTGGGTAAACAATAACGACGGGTCCTAGTTCACATAAACCAAAACAACCGGTTGCTACAACTTCTACCTCATCAAGGATATCATGTTTTACTAATTCTTTTTTTAATTCCTTTACTAATGTCATTGCACCAGAGGAACAACATCCTGTGCCACCACAAATCAGAATCTGCGAACGTTTATATGCCATCTGCTCTTCTCCTCCTCAATTAACCCTTAACCGTTGGATCGATGAGTTTACCATCAACCACAGTCATGGTATATTCATCTACAATTTTGCCTTGAGCCAAATGTTCAGCTACAACGCGGGCAACCTTTTCGGCATTCATGTGCACATAGGTTACTTTATCATTGTTGCCATCATAAACTTCTACAATTGGTTCTAAGCGACATGATCCGATACATCCGGTTTGGGCAACAGTAACGTCAACCAAGTTCTTTGCTTCAACCTCTTCCATCAGTTTAACCATTACTGGTCGCGCGCCTGCAGCGATACCGCAGGTTGCCATTCCAACTACAACACGGTAGCCATCTTTGCCGTGTCGTAGGTTGATTTCGTTTAATTTCTTTTCACGAATCGCTTTTAGTTCTGCTAAGGACTTTGCCATAATGCTTCCTCCATCATTTCTTGAATTTCTTTTAAACCCTCTGAAACGTATTCCCGGATCCAATTAAGAATGTCCGGTTCGTTTAACGATTCAACTTCCAGAGTCGCTTTAATTTCTTGTGTATTAAAAACAAATAGTTGATTGTTGTAGTCGTGTTCATAAATAAGATCCGCCGCTCCAAAAGACATGACCATCGTGAGAATTGTATCAGCCATATTCCCCAAGGGGACACGATCGATATGATCGCGCTTAAAGCTTGCAACCACCTTTGTGCCAACCCCTTGGGTTGAGCTTATCTCAAAGTATCCGCCGCATCCTTCAGCAGCTGCTTTGAACAAGGATAAACCCAGACCAACCTTACGGGTTGTTCGGGTTGTTACAAATGGATCTGTGATATTCTCAAGTCGATCGGCCGGTATTCCGCAGCCATTATCCTTAATGATAATGGTGAGTTCATTGTTTGCCGTGGACTCGACAATAAACAGCTCAACAAGCTTTGCCTGAGCTCTGATGGAGTTTTGGGTGATATCCAAGATATGAAGGGACAACTCTTTCATAATCGTTAACTAGTATTTTTCTATGATACCTGCAATATCATCTAAAACTAAACGTCCGTAAACATCTTCATTAACGGTTAAGACCGGTGCTAAACCACATGCTCCAATACATCGCGTTGCATCAACCGACCATTTGCCATCTTCAGTTGTATCGCCAACCTGGGTTCCCAGAATACTGTTAACTTTGTCAATAATTGGTTGTGCCCCTCGTACATAACAAGCGGTTCCTAAACAAATTCCAATTTTGAATTTCCCCTTTGGCGTCAGGTTAAATTGAGAATAAAATGTTGCCACACCGTAGACCTCAGTTAAGGGCATCCCTAACTCATCTGCAATGGTTCCCTGTAGTTCAAGTGGTAAATAGCCGTATTTTTCCTGGGTTTCCTGCAGAATCTGCATTAAACAACCTGGTACTTCTCTGTGCTCGGCCACTATTGCCTTTACTACGTCCAAATTTTCAACTGGTATTAATTCAGCCAATTTTCAAACCTCCTAATTAAATCGTGCAAACCTTTACGCATTTGATTGCATGTTTTCTAACGAAGTCATTATAACATATAACCAAAATTTTCGTTATATTTATAACAGATAAATTTTTACTCATTTTAACCTAAATATTAATGAAAACCTTTAACACGAAGGGTTTTTGAAGTAAAATTTATACTCTTTTGTTTTTATTTTTGTAAAGGTGTAATAATTTTGCACAAAAAAAAAACGGGAATTTTTAAAATACCCGTTTTTTTCATCAACTAACCCAGATAGTCAATCAGGGTTTGCCGCCGCATATCCGGCAGTTCCAAAAAGTATTGCCGCTCAGCGATGTCTTCCAATTGATGGGCGTCGGAGCCATGGATAAACTGATAGTCCTTAAAGAAGCGAAAATTTGCAAGAACCTTCTCAAAGCTTTGATTCTTTGATACTTCACAGGTTTTGACGTCCAGTTCCAGCGGAATAAAGCCCAGCGAGGCAATAATACTATAAGACTTGCGGTCGATATGGGCCGGAACCAGAATCCCGCCCAGATCCGTGACGATTTGCCAAAGCTTTTCGACCCCAATGTCGGTGGCTGATATCAGTAGCTTGTCGATTTCACCGATGATCTGATCATGCTCGTCCATAATGATTTGCGGGCCAAATATTTCCTTTTGATTACTGACATCGGGGAGGTGTTGATAAATAATTTCATCGAGTGCCATCGCCGCTTCAAGGGTCGGCAGATAGGCCAGGATATGGGCCTCTTCTTTGGTCGTCACTTCGATTCCCGGGAGGATACAAAGCCCGATTTCGGTTTCTTTTGCCAATTCTTTTGCCACCGCCATGATTGCCGGTAAATTCTTTGCTGAATTATGATCGGTAACCGCAATAAAATCCAGCTCTTTGATGAGTGCCATATTCACAATGTTATTGGGGGTCATCTCCGCTTGACCACAGGGGGATAAGAGCGAGTGAATGTGCAAATCTATGGCTACCTTTTCCATTTAAATGCCGGCGTTTCCTAAAATCTTACAGACTTCGTAGGCGTTCAGACCGGTAATGATAATCGGGATATCTTCGATAATGGCCCGTTCTAGCGTGCTTTCTTCGACTTCGGCACCTTCTGGAATAATCACACAGGTCATTTCCAGCAGGGTTGCCACCGCAATGATATTAACATGGGTCTGAATCGTGACCCAGGCACATCCCTTGCCGGCATTGGCCATGACCCAGCTGAGTAAATCGCCGACATAACCACTGTCAATAACCCCTTCAATGCCCACCTGGGGATTGAGACACTTGAATTCCTTGTTGTTTAATAAGTCACTTACCTTCATTCGTTTTCTCCTTTTAATTTTATCTCATTAATCGTTTTTGTCACGTGATGGAGGCGACTATCGCTGAGCAGCGATCAAGCCCTCGTCCGAAAAAGCGTTAAGTTGTTTTTTAGTCTTTATTCTTTCTTGATCAGCGGTTTTTCAGTCGGGTGTTCCACCTGCAGTAATTCATTCGTCAAAACAGAGAGATCCCGGACCCGGTCTTTTAAGACAAAGACACAGTCAATTTCTTTGGCTTTTCCAGCCACGATATCTTCGGCCAGCGCCCGGCAACCGGGCGAACCACAGGATCCGCAATCCAGACCGGGTAGTTTGGTTTCGAGGATTTCGATCTGCTTCATTTTTTCGATCGCCTTATTGAGATCCTGATCGAGCGGTTCTGGACTACGGGGATTAATCCGCTCTTTAATGTGCATCATTCCAGAATTATAAATGCTTTTGACGTAGTCATCGGACATGTGCACAATCGAGGTCTGTCTCATTTTTTTGGCACGATCCTGGATGTACATTTTGGCGACATAATTATTCTCAACCGTCAGGCAACCACCAACACAGCCGCCGATACAGGCCAGGCCTTCAAAAAATTCGATCGTATCGAGTTTACCACATTCAATTTCTTCTAAGACATTAATCACGTTTTGAATACCATCGACATGGAGGACGTTTTTATTTTTCAAGTAGTCGCTTTCGCCACCGGTCAAAGCCCAGGTGCAGGATTCGGGGGTGGTATTGTGAATCCCTTCCTGGAGCGGACAAGAGCCGATCTGGCTGGCCAGGTCGCTGTAGATATCTTTGATCGCGATGGCACCATCGATCTGATCGTACTTGTCATATTCGCTGGCGGCCGGATTATTGATCATCGTCGCCTTGGCGGCGCAGGGCGTAATAAAAAACATGCCAACATCACTGTTTTTGTATACCCCTTCTTCTCTGATCCGCTTTCTGATCAGTCGGGCGGTCATCGCCATCGGCGATTTGAGCCGGCAGATATTGTCGGTAAGCTCCGGAAAGCGCACCTGAATCAGCTTGACAACGGCCGGACAGGCTGACGAAATCAGTGGTTTGGGATAGCGTTTGGCATGGTACTCATACTTTAGCGCCTGACCAACGATCTCGGCGCCATAGGCCACCTCGACGACCTCATCAAAGCCCAGCGCCTTAACCGCTGAGAGAATTTGATCGATCGAATACTTGGGTTTAAACTGGCCAATGATGGCTGGTGCCACCAGGGCGACCCGATATTTAAAACTATCTTTTTTTGAAAGCGGATCGGTTTTTGCCAGTTTGGCATGATGGGGACAGATTCGGATACACTCACCGCAATCAATGCATTTAGACTCATTGATAATCGCCTTGCCACCGCGCACCCGGATCGCCCCGGTCGGACAGCTTCTCAGACAGGTGGTGCAGCCGAGACATTTTTCCTCATCAAGGTATACAGAATGAAGTAATTTTTCCATATCTGACCTTCTTCCTGTTTATACTAAAAATTTCATGATAATTTTTGTACCCTCACCAATTTTTGATGAGATCGCAAAATTATCGGCGTTGTTTTTCATATTGGGCAGACCCATTCCCGCACCAAAGCCCATTTGCCGGACTTCATCACCGGCGGTTGACCAGCCTGCTGTCATCGCCAGATCAATATTGGCAATACCCGGTCCAATATCTTCAATCGTTAACATCAATTCTTCCTCACCTACCTCCAGGGTTATTTTTCCGCCATCGGAATGGATCGCTAAATTCATTTCACTTTCGTAACCGGCAATCGAAACCTTCCTGATCACCTTATTGGAAACCCCCAATTGCTGCAACGTCCGTTTAATCTTTCTTGATGCTTCGCCGGCAGTATCAAAATCGCCCCGGGCTACTTCAAAGACGAGTTCATAACTCATCTGAGATGAGCTCCTTTAAGACCATTTTTATAAAGAATGCCGCAACATTCAAAAAGAATATACTTGGTCGACATAACCAGAAGATTTCGTTCTTTTGCCATTTCGATCATTTCCTGGCTGGGCATTTTATCCCGGACAAAGATAATGCTGTTCATATTGGCCATGTCGGCGGTGTTGAGTACCTGTTTGTTGACCAGGCCGGTGAGCAGAATGGCATCTTCTTTAGCAAAGCACAGCACATCACTCATCAGATCACAGCCAAATCCGGAATGGACTTCTTCTTCCAGATGGCTCTCGCCGGATAAAACAACCGCATCGAGCAGGTCTCTTACTAGACTTAATTTCATCGAAGGTTCTCCTTTGTTCGTTATTGTTATTATTGTAAAGGATTTCTTGTGCATTTAGCAAGGTCTTTAGTCTTTTTTATTCCAATAATTGTCAGGCGAGCCAGCAATGCTCGCCCCGACATAATAATCGCGCTGGTTTATTTCTGTTTTAATCCTATTTTATTCGACTCGGTAAAGCCGCTCGGCGGCCTTACAAATTTATTTTATGATAGTCCGCGCCCAATGATTTTAACAGCTTTTCTTCATCCTCGTCACAGGTGAAGAGGATAATCTGACGTTTGCAGGCCAAGTCTGCGAGCAGTTTAAGGGCCTCGGTTTTGCGCTGTCGGTCATACCTGACAAAGGGTTCATCCAAAATAAAGGGCATCTGATCACCGATTCGCTGGCCGATTCCATAGCGAAAGGCAAAGTGTACCTGATCCATGGTTCCAGCACTTAATTGCTCGGCATCCTTAAAATCGCCGCCCTTGGGATCGACGACCTTGAGCTTCATCGTTTCATCAATTTTTACCCCCTTATAGTGCTGGGTGATGGTCTCAAGGATCGCGCCGATATTTTTGTTGAGCTCCGGCACTGATTCCCGGTGGCTATCCTTCTGGATCCGGGCCAGAACCGCTAGCGCTGCGTTACAGGCTTGGATTTCTAAATCAAAGGCCTGGATTTGAGCATCCAGCGATTTAATCGTTTCTTGAATTTCGACTGGTAGGCCAATGCCTTCGGTGAGGGCACTGTTTTCACCTTCCAGCCGGGCAATCTCTTTTCCCAGACTGAGAAGGTCTGCGGATTTTGGCGAGGCTTTCTGCCAGACCGCTTGTCCGGCATCGGTTTTTCCGCCGTTGACGGTTTCCAGCAGATTTTCAAGCAGGCGGAGGTTACCGTTGAAGCGGATTTTAAGTTCTTCCAACTGCTGTCCTTTTTCACAGCGTTCGGCATATTCGGCAATGTCTTTGACCTGATACTGAGCCAGTTTTTTCTCGAGCTCGCGGATAATGCCGCGACGCTGCTCAAAAAGCACCTCATAACCGGCCTGGTGGCGGGAATGCTGAACAATAATCAATTCCCCTTCGTTTTGCAGCTGTTCCAGTTCTTTCTGGTTGCGGACAATTTTTTTATAATAACTATCCAAACTCGGCGCGTCAGTCAATTGGTACTTGGCCAATATTTCGTCTTGAATCGGAATCAGCTTTTTCTCTTTTAAGATCTGCCGCTTTTTAAGCGTTGCCGAGACCCCATAACTGAGACCAACAACACCAGCAATAGCCAGTGCGGCTCCCACCGTTAAGGACAGGTTTTCAATCCCCTGACTGGCTCCCATCAGCCCGATATTGGCCATTCCCACCAGCCCCATCCCCAACAAGGTTACCAGGCTGGCGATGATATTGATGAGAATGTTTGATTTTTTATCGACGGCTTCCACTTCTACCTGTTCTTTTTTAAACAGCTCATAATCTTCAGTGATGCCTTCGACGGTATGTGGCCCCAGGGCGCTACGCTTTGTGGCTTCTTTCTGCCTGATCGCCTTAAGATGTTCGGAGGCATCGGTCATTTCCTTTTCGATGTAATTCATCTGATCAGAGAGCCGTTCAGCCTGATTCTTGATCGCTTTTAAGCCCTCTAAAATCTTGTAACTATAGCCCTCATAGACCTGGTCTTCGCGGATTATTTTAGACAGGCGGTTATTTTCTTTTTCCAGTTTGTTTATTTTTTCATAGCTCAAAAGCAGCTCTTTTTTACGCTTAACCACCGATTCCTGGCTAAGGTACTCATTCTCTGCTTCAATGCGTTTCATCAACTTTTGATTCTGGGTGATTTTTTCCTGGTTTTCAGCCACCTTGGCATAGGCTGCCTCAGCTTCTTTTAATAATCCCTGGAGTTCATCGCGTTCTCTGATGGCGGCACCGATTCTTGATTTACTTTGGCCGGAACGGCCGATCTGGTTCTTTTTTTCTTCTAATCGTCGGGCGATGCCTTTAAAATTAATCTCGATCCCACTGGAATTCTGCATCTCGATGTAGGAATCCCGGACTTCGTCCTGGCTGCGGGATTCGTTATCGTGGAGGTTCTGACGCATGTTAACGGTGTTATTGTAAATCACCGTGGTCATCCCAGTATCTAGCGGCAGATGCTGGCGAATCACGCCATCGTATTTAAATTGATCGTTGATTATTTTTCCGGTACTGTTATCGTAGATAAATAAGGAATCTTTGGCTCTTAAAAAATTCCGCTCCAGCCGGATTTCCTGGCCACTGTCCTGATAAACCAGGGAACCGCTGTAGTCGAATTGATTCCAGGGCATATATTTTTGATATTCGTCGCTGTAGGTTTTCTTTTTGCGGTAGGGCTTGTAAAACCCGAAAAACATCCCCTGAATAAAGGTTTGCAGGGTTGTTTTGCCGGCCTCGTTTTTGCCATAAATCAGGTTAAGCCCCGGTTTGAGCTCGATCGTCTGGTCTTTGAATTTTCCAAAGGCTTTAATTGACAGGGTTTTTATTATCACTATAAAACCCCCTCACCAATCATCGCTTCAATGCTGTAGATGATCGCTTTTTTGCGAATTTCTGCTTCTTCTATTTTCTCCAGTTCTGAAAGAATCTGTCCAATCGGATTATCTTTATTCTCGCGGATCAGCAATTCCAGATCAATGTCCGGCTCCAGCCTGGTGGTGTCAGTTTCAATATAATAAAAAGCCTCTTCCAGATCATCGTTGATCCAGTCCATTTGAATTTCCGGGTTGATGTAGCCGCTAAAGCGGATCCGGTAGTAATGCTGCTGGCGGTTTGTTTGACTATCGCAGTCAATCGTTTTCTTGATAATATCCTGATAAGAATCTTCCGGTGTAAGCTGGATTTCGATGGTTTGATATGTTCGTGACTCGATCGGCTTGAAGCCGCTGCTAGTAATAAAGACCTGATTGACATAATCGGTATCCACCTGGGAGATTAAAAATCCCCGTTCGCCGCTTTCACCAAAATTAAGCGGTACCGGTGATCCGCAGTAAGCAATCCCGCCGGGAGTCAGCCCCGGCTTGTGAATATGTCCCAGCGCGATGAAATCAAAGCCCTTCTTTTCAACCAATCTTAAATCAATCGGCAGATAAAGGCTTTGACTGGCCACTTCACCGTGGGCCATTAAGATATTATAGCGGGTATCATTGAGCTTAATGCTGTTAAAAGACCGCTCGGGAAAGGCCCGGTACTCGTTTTTAACCCAGGACATGCCATAGATTTCGGTATTGAGTTCTTTTATGTAAACAGACCGAAAGACATCTTCTTTAAAAATGTAGACATTGCTAGACCACTCGACCTTTTTGTAGGGTGAGCTGTCACCGTGATAATCGTGATTTCCGGTGATGATGACCACCCAGGTTTTATCGAGACTGGCCAATCCTTCGGCAACTCTTTTGATATCCATGGTCAGGACATTGACGCTGTCAAATAAATCTCCGGCAATCAGCAGTAGTGGCACTTCTTCTTCTTTGACATAGGCAATCATCTCGTCAAAGGCTTTCCACAATTCTTTTCTTTTATTTTTACCGTAATAGTTTCCTTGTTGTAAAAAGGTAAAGGGGCGACCTAAATGAAAATCTCCGGTATGTACAAAGCGTGTCAGCATCCTCTTTGCCTCCTCATCTATAAATTTTTGCTAATTTTGGGGTTTCGTCTCAGTTACCGGCTTATCCCGACAATTGTTAATCTCTTGTGACCTAGGGGTCAGACCCTTTGCGCGCTGGTTCGGACAGGTTTATCAACCTGTTCGCCCAGAGGCAAACAAGATGATGTAACAATTGTCGGTAACGCCTTACTTGAGTTCATTTTAATGTTTATCTCTTCGAACTGATTTTTTATTATATCATCTTTTGGTAAATCTTACATTTAATTTTTATTAGAATTAATGATTTCATCTGTTTCAAGCAGTCCATAGAGGGTAGGGGTTAAAGAAAAAGTCTCGATGGCGCTTTTGACTTCGGCCAGTGCCTGAGCCTTTCTTTTTTGTGTGACGCTGGTTTTTTTTGCTCGGATCAGGATGTTTTTGGGGGTGTGAGCCAGGTCCACAAATTCTAGCAGCTGTACCTTGTAGCCGCAGGCTTCGAGGAGATTGCCGCGGATTGCATCGGTGATCAGGGCGGCAGTCCGTTCTTTGATGATGCCATATTTGGTCAGCAAACTCAGCTGATCCGTTTTTATTTGGCCGTTTAGCTCGTGCTGACAGCAGGGTACTGAAAAAATCAGCCCGGCATTCCATTTTATCGCATTGTAGAGGGCATAATCGGTGGCGGTATCACAGGCGTGCAAGGTGATAATCATATCCACCGCAAAGGGGCTTTGATAGGCATCGATATTGCCCAGTTCAAAGGACAGCTGGTCATAGCCGTATTTCCTGGCAGAGGCATTACAGCGGTCAATCACATCCGACTTTAAATCGAGGCCGACGATTCGTACTTTCAGGTTTTTTATCTCGCTGAGGTAATAATATAAGATAAAGGTCAGATAGGATTTGCCGCAGCCAAAGTCGATCACATTGAGCTGCGCCCCGGGATCAAGATTTTTGATTTCATCGTCGATGATTTCGACAAAACGGTTGATCTGCCTAAATTTATCGTACATTGCCTTGACCACCTTGCCTTCTTTGGTAAAGATCCCCATATCGACAAGCGGTGGGATGAGTGTGCCTTCCTTTAGGATATAGTTTTTCTCACGATTATGGGTTAAGACTTTTGCCGGAGCTGCCGTGACGGCTTTTTTAGTTACCGACGGCTTCCCCTTTTTACTGATTTGAATGATATATTGATACTGTTCATCCCAGCCATTATACTGCAAAAACGCATGCTCCAGGGCTTGACTGAGAAAATCTTTAAACTGTTGCAAGGAAAGATTTTCATTGAATACCTGGGTGGCCGTGAATTTTTCCAGATGATAGACTTCTTTTATTTGATTGATAACTATTTTTTGATAGTCACTTGTTTTTGTCCTTGGTTTGCTGAGGATGATCTTATAAATTTTTGGATTAAAACAGGTCTCAACTGCGGATATTAAATTGTTCATTGATTTACCTCGTGTTTTTGTTGTTGTCAATATCCTATCACGGGTTGGGAAAAATTTATAGCGGGATTTGATTGAATCGCAAAAAAATACCGGAATATCCTTTTGGATATTCCGGTATGTAAGACGGAGGTCATTGAACTAATTGGCTAGCAACAATTGTCACAACAGCTTAACACGGGTCTGACCGACGGTCATTGGTCGGTACGGTAAGGGGTCGACAACCATTGCATACGATACTTGTTATGCACCCATAAACATGGCCATGTCGGCGTCAACGGTGTCGATACCGCCGATACCAAAGGTATCGACTAAGACATTGGCAACATTGGCTGATAAGAATGCCGGCAAGCTTGGTCCCAGATGGATGTTTTTTACACCCAGGTGAAGCAGCGCCAATAACACGATGACGGCTTTTTGTTCGTACCAGGCAATATTGTAGGCGATTGGCAGTTCATTGATGTCATTGAGTTCGAAGACTTCTTTTAATTTCAAGGCGATCAGCGCCAATGAATAGGAATCGTTACATTGTCCAGCATCCAGTAGTCTGGGAATTCCGCCGATATCGCCGAGATCTAACTTATTGTAACGGTATTTCGCACAACCAGCGGTTAAGATGACCGTATCTTTGGGTAATTTTTCGGCAAATTCGGTATAGTAATCCCGGGATTTCATCCGACCATCGCAACCAGCCATAACAAAGAACTTTTTGATGGCACCGGATTTAACCGCATCGACAACCTTATCGGCCAAAGCAAATACCTGCTCATGGGCAAAGCCGCCGACAATTTTGCCAGTTTCGATTTCGGTTGGCGCTTTTAGCCGTTTGGCCATTTCGATAATTTTTGAAAAGTCTTTTTTGCCACTTTGATCTGCTTCAATATGGGTGCAGCCGGGATGGCCAGATGCCCCAGTGGTGAAGATTCGGCTGCGAACTTGGTCACTTTTGGGTGGTACAATACAGTTGGTGGTAAACAAAATCGGACCGTTAAAGGATTCAAATTCTTCAAGCTGTTTCCACCAGGCATTGCCGTAGTTTCCAACAAAATTATCATATTTCTTAAAGGCCGGGTAATAATGAGCCGGCAGCATTTCACTATGGGTATAAACATCGACACCGGACCCTTTGGTCTGGTCTAATAGCTGTTCCAGATCGGCCAGGTCATGGCCAGAGATTAAAATGGCGGGATTCTTTTTAACGCCAATATTCACTTCAGTGATTTCGGGATTACCATATTTCCCGGTGTTGGCGCCATCTAGCAGCGCCATCGCGGTGACCCCGAACTGGCCGGTTTTTAAGGTTAAGGCGACCAGATCATCGGCAGACAGTTTATCATCGAGTGTTTTAGCCATGGCCTCATAGATAAAGCCATATAAGCTTAAGTCTTCTTTTCCAAGATTGAGGGCATGCTCGGCATAGGCGGCCAGTCCCTTGACCCCGTAGGTAATCAGTTCTCTCAGTGAGCGGATATCTTCATTTGCGGTGGCCAAGACTCCTACATTTGCTGCTTTTGCAATCATTTCCGCTTTTGTGGCTGTTTCAAATCGGGCGGCGTCATGGAGTGCCAAAACATTTATTTTTTTGGTGGTCTGTTCTTTATTCAAACCCAACAGCTTCTTAAAAAAGCCGGGTGAATTTTTTTTATTGGCAGCATCCACCATATCGCTTAACTGATTTCTCAGCATTATCATTTTCTTTATTTCTTTGACAAAGGCATCCGCATCAAAGTTTGCATTGGTGATGGTCATAAACAGGCTTTTTAACACCTCATGGTTGACCTGGCCCAATTCTTTAGCTTCCAGCTCGCCTTTTATAACGATTTCTGAAATCCCTTTAACCGTATAGATCAGCAGATCCTGAA
>Ga0180017_100095_pt1 | contig 36336 bp, 26 predicted proteins | sample KR46_S_MetaG_FD_129674 | JGI IMG/M metagenome (GOLD analysis project Ga0180017, IMG submission 129674) | Groundwater microbial communities from the Olkiluoto Island deep subsurface site, Finland - KR46_S_MetaG | ecosystem: Environmental > Aquatic > Deep subsurface > Groundwater | place: Finland...
CGTGTTGGCGCTCCAGCGGTCTACAGGCGCATTCCACTCGAACCATTCGTAGGAAAGATCGTCTCGCGGTTCGAGCACGCAAAGTTCGACATTGGTGGTGTCATCCACGGCAGCGGGATATTCCGCAATGACCACGGAGAGCGGAACCTCCTTGACCACCTTGATCTTGCGCCCGGTCTGTCCTTCATGAAGAATGACGTCGTCGAGGACCTGGGCCGCGTAGAGTACGACCTCCACGGTCTTGCCATTGAAAGGGCCGGTATCTAGAAGCAGCACCTTGTCGTCTCCCGCAAACTCGCCGTTCACGGACCACTGGTACGCAAGAGTCCCGCCACCCTTTTTGGGGAAGGAAACGCCTTCGAGTCGCACGGCGCTCCCGTGGGCGGCCTCCGAGACTTCCGGCGAGATGAACACGCGCAGTCCCGCGTCGGCTGAGTCCGGGGGGACGACGTCAAGCTTCAGGGACGACTCGATGTGTGTCTTGTTTTCCGTTCGCGCACTGACCATCACCGTCACTGTTCGACCCTCGTAACCCGTGCCGTCGAAGAGGAAGACATTTTCCACCGAAGCGCCGACCTGCAAACCGTCCACGTACCAGAAGTAACGCACGAACCCCTGCCCGCCGAGGCCGTATTCCACGGTCTCGGCAGTGATGGGCACGGCCTCTCCCGCCGCGAAGGACGCGACCGGAGAGGTCAGGCGCACCTTGGGCTTGGGCGCTTCCTCGGCGGAAAGGACTTTAACACGATGGATGGCGCGCACCCAGTCGGCCCCGGGGATGTCGACCAGGGCATGGACTTCCAGCGTCTTTTCGCCCGCACCGGAAGGAGTCCAGATCATGCGTGCCGTTTTCGCCCCGCTCAAGGTTTGCTCGTCGCCGCCCTTGGCGAATCTCCAGTCATAGCGCACCGAGGTGGCATCGCGATCCAGCACCGCCGTGAACTCGGCGGGCACGCCCTCTTCAACGACCTCCGGACCGGCGATGCGCACCGCGGGGGGAACTCGCTTCTGCCGCAGGGAGTCCAGATAGGCCCGGTACTCATCGGTCATCTTCCGGCGTTCAGGGCTGCCTGAAGGATAGATATACGCTCCTGCCCGTGCCCGGATGGCCGGCTGCAAGGTCTTCTCGTCGGCCGCATTGCCGCCCACGATCTCCTCCACGGCCACGGTGGCCTCTCGAGCGGCCTTACGCGCATCTTCAAGATCTTTACGGTCGCTTTCCAGAGTGACCTCTATGGATCGGGGATCGCACAGCGGCTTGCGATCGAGAATGAAATAGGCCTTGAAGCGCTCGCGAAACTCCAGCAGGGCCGCATGGGTCTGCTTCCATTCCTTCCAATGGGCGACGACCTTCTCCAGCGCCTCTCGCTCCTTGCCAACGAGCTTTGAGAGTTCGTCACCGCAGCCCAGTTCGGCACCGATTTCCGAAAGCAGCTTCTCGCCCGTACCCTGGTCAAAAGCTTTGCGCTTTTGAAGTTCCTCGATGACCTCCGCGAAATACTGACGCGTAACGTTCTTCACCTCCCGGGCATACTCCTCCCAGAGCTTCTGGCCGTACAGGCTCGGGTTGCGGTATTTGCGAGGCCAGACCGGAGCGTCGCTCTGGCCGTCGGAAAGCTCCGGCTTGGCGAGCAGTTCGTGGTACATGGCGATGGTCGGATGGGTCCGCACCTGGGGCACCAGTATATTGGAAATGTGCGGCACCTTTTCTGGCAGGGTGAAGATCTCGTTCTTGCCAACGTCGATTTTTTTTCCGTTGGGCAGGGTGTAGGTGATGCTCTCCAGCTCCCACATCCCGCCCTTCACGGGCTTGAACACCGCCCCACCGTACAGGGCGTCGACCATTTCGTCGTATTGCCACTGCTGCCATTTGCCCACGTACCATTCCGAAGCCGCGAGCCCGACCCCGTAAAGGGCCTCGGGCACGGCCAGGGTGGGAAATAGAAGGTAGACGAAACCCACGGCCACGCGCGTGTAGTTCTCCATCACTATGGCCTCGACAATATCGCCGCCGGGAACCCTGGAGCGGAAAATCTGCGCGCCGAGATTGGAGAACGACTCGTTCCAGTCCTTTCCGCTTTGGATGGCGGTCCAGTATGAGATTCCTTCCTGGCCAAGATTGAACGATTTGAAGGCAAGATTGTCGCCGACCTTGCCGAGCACGGATGCGTTCAATCGGTCGTTGATCCTGCCCAGGGGGATGGGCACGGTGAGTTTGAATCTACCCGTGTCCGAGCCGATGCGCAGTTCGGTGTTCAGGGCACGCAACCGGGCAACGGAGTTGTTGTCGAGATAGTCGATGAGGTTGTTGAAGGCGTCGACCCGCGCATTGGCGTTGTCGTAATAGGTGCCCAGGCGCTCCCAGACGATGCCCACGGCCATGTCAAAGGAGGCGGGCTTCTCGGCGGACATGTCCAGCAGTCGCTTCATCTTCTCGACTTCGGCAGAGGGAACCCTGAGCGCCGTGCGTTGGAGCGACTCGGCCAGGGCAATCATGGTCTCGTGGGCCTTGGGCGGATAATCCACCCCTTTTTCCACGTAGGCCTTGTAGGTCTCTTCCAGATCGACAAGCAGCTTCGAGCGCTCTGCGTTCTTCTCCGCCTCGGCGAGCGCGTCGATGGCCTTGAGCCGGGCGTCGATCCCCCGGGAAATGTTCTCGCGCATGAACACGGTCGCCCGCTCCCCTACGGAGCGCAGCGCCCGGTCGAGCCCGGCAAAATCCGAAGGGGCGCCGATGACCTGCGCGCTGGCAGCCAGAATCCGCTTCAGGCGTTCCGCCGGGGTGAGCTGCACGTTCTGCTTGATGGACGTGACCTGCCGCGCCCAGGCGATTAGGGCCGTGTCGGCGGCGCGGCCGGTCATGATCCCGGCGCTGCGATCAACGTATTTGGCCAGCTTGATGAGCTTTTCGTGAAAGGCGAGCTGGGCGTGGATGGCGTCGGAGGTCATATGCCTGAGCATCTCCAGGCTGACGGCGGGCTCCATGTCCCGCGTGATGCGATCCGGGGGCTCGTCCATGAGCCGGGCGAGCTGATCCAGAGCCCCGTCTCTCATCTGCAGATTATTCTGCAGGTTGGCGAAGATGTAGACCCGCTCCATGGAGTCGGTCACGTCGCGGTAGACGACCTGGCCGTTCTCGATGACGACTTCCTGTAAACGCCCACGCTTCAATGCGTCGATTTCGGCCCATTTGGCGGAGGCTTGAGTGATATATACGTCCAGAGTGGCCTGGCGATGGGCCGTTGCGTGAGCCTCCAGAGCGGCCATGTCCACGCCGAAAACCTCACGGATGGCACCATCGTAGAAATCGCGGAGCATGACCGCGCTTTCGACCTGTGAGGCGATCGTCGTCAGGTCGATGTCGCCTTCGAAGCGGCCGTCCCGATAATTCTCCGTGGCCCAGCCGCCCACGTCCATGCGGATCAGATAGGGAAAGTCGGGATTTGCGTCGAGGTAGCGTCGTACAGCGGTATCAAAGGCCGCATTGACGTGCCTCTTGCGGGCGTCCATGAGCATCCGCTCGGCCTGGCCAAAAGTCCCGTCCCAGGCTTTCAGGGCCTCGGGCAAAGCGTCCAGGGGAGAAATGGCCCTCGTCTTGGACAATTCCTCGGCTTTGCGGCGGATGAACTCTTCCTTGAAGCCGACCACATCACGCATGGACATGTGGTCCACGCCCAGATTCCTGAAAAAATCCAGGGGCGCGAGATTCCCGTTCTTCACGCTTTCAAGGCGGGACTCGAAGAGGTCGTAACTAGCTGAGGGAATGGACGAAGGCTTGCCGATAGGATTGACCTTGGCCCAGTACTCCTCGTCCGATTCCGCTCTGGCGATAGAAACCATGCTGCAAAAAATCAGCAAAAGCAGGATGAAGACGCCACAGGTTCTCTGCATGAACACAAAACGACCCGTCATGAATCCTCCGGCAGTAAACGTTATTGTGACGCCCCTTCCTACTGTCCAAGCACCCAGCCGCAAGCGGTACAAAAATAGCGCCCGCACGCTCCTGCCAAGATACCCGCAAGGTCCGTATCGGGCAAGATATTGATCTGTTTCCAGGCGCGTTCGACAGCGCCGCAATTGCCATTTGAGCGAAATTTATCTACATTAATAACCTAAAATCATTCACAGGGAGCCTATATCGCATGATTTCCCCAAAGCGCACCCCTTTGCAAGGCCGCGTTCACGCCGTCCTGGTGTTCCTTTGTTGCGCAGTGTTCACCGCTGCGATTCCGGTGCGAAGCGCGAACGCACCTGAAACGGCAACGACCAGTGCACCCGCCACCGTTTCGCAGGACGCGGACGCGGCCCTGCGCGGCCTGGCTGAAAAAAACGCTCTCACCGTGCGGGCGCTGATCGGCTACGGCCGCATGCCGGCCTCCGCCATGGCCCCCTTGAGCGGCCTGCGGGGGAAGGGCATCGATGTGCTTGGGGCTTCGCCGGAGCAGCTTGATGCCCTCATCGCGGAGCAAGGCGACACCCTGAGCGCTGCCGAAAAGCAGGCTCTGACGCAAGTTTCGCAGATCATGCACGAGGCATCAAACGCGGTCTCGACGCCCGATCAGGCCGCTGCGTCCAATACAGGCGGCACGACAGACAACACGACGCCGGCTACAGATGATTCCGCGCCCGGTGCCCAGGACACCCAGGCCACGTCCGAACCCACGCAGGCTGATGCGGCGGCATCTTTCGTTCCCAGCCGCCCGGCCCCCGCCCCCCTGCCGCCCATGCCCCTGCCCCCGGCCCTGCCCATGGTCGAACTCGGCGGCGCGCAGTACGCGGGCATGATCACCACGGCCAAGGAAGCCACCCGCACCCTCATGGGCGAGATGGGCGAAGCCGACGCCCAGCGCTTCGAAAACCGCTGGGCCGCGTATTACGACTTCCCTTCGGCCGAAATCAGCGACCATTTCCGGGCTCTCACACCGCTTATGTCCGAATTTTTGAATATCCGCGAAGCCATCGCCACGACTTCCGCCGCCTTTGACGATGCCTGGGGCGAGGCCATGCTCGCCGCCGAGTACGGTAGCGCCGAAGGGGCCGACGCGGCCCTGGCCCAGGCCGACATGCTCAAGGATTACCTGTCATCACTGGAAGCCCGGGGCAATCAGTTGGCCCAGGGCATCAAGGCTCTGGGTGAGGCCCCCAGCCCGGTGGCGGCCAAGGAAGAAGCCAAGGCCCGCCACAAATCCGCCATCGAAACCATAGCGGGCCTGTTCGTAGAGGCTCCGGCCCAGGAAGGGGTCTGGTACGGATCCTCGGAATACGGGGAGGAAGACTGGATCAAGGGCATCAAGGGAGCCCCCATCCTCCTCGTGGTCTACGCCGTAGGCGACCCGGCCAACCCGCGCTACAGGGCCCTGTATCTGGACGCGGCGGACTACGACGAAAAGGAGGACCCTCATATCAACGTTTTCGGCATGAACGACGGGGACACCCCTGACATGCCCGGCATGGGCCACGCCTTCGGCGAGAGCACCCTCCGCCACACGTACGAGCTAAAGGACGAAGATGACACATACGTGATCACCATCGCCGCCGAGCGCCTGGCGGAAGGGATAGACTCCTTCGACTATCCCCCGCCCGTAGCTCTGGACACGGTGGAGGCGGCCTATGAGAAGATGCGGAGCAAGCAGGTCGAGGACCGCGCCCAGTTCGAAGCAACAGAGACAGGGCCGGCGGCGACACCGGAAGAAGCGCTCAAGCAGGGCGCGGAGCGCATCGGCACGCACGTCGCCCTGTCCCTTTTCGAAAAGGCCGCCCTGTCCGAACTTCACGACGCGCGGCGCCATAATGAATGGACCCCGACCTTCGTACGTACGGCCCGTCAGTGGCTTAAGGAACGGTCCTTTTCCGAGAAGACCACCCTGGCCCAGGACCGCAAAGCCCTTTCGGCCATGTTCGCGAATCTCCTGGGTCCGCAAACACCGTCGCAGGAGGAGCCAGCCATGATCGCCAAGGCTCCTGAGCAGGTCGAGGAACCCGCAGCGGACGACGCAGGCGAGGAAGCAGCCCTAGAGGAGGCCGAGCGCACCGCCAAAATCGAGCGTATCGAATTCCACAATCAGAACATGATCATCATCCAGCGCAACCTCGATCGCGACCGGGAGGATCTCGCCAAGGAGACTGATCCCGACCGGCGGGCGCAGCTGGAATTTCGCGTTATCACCGCCCTGTCGGATCTGCAGAGCGAGAAGGATCTTGTGGCTTCCATCCAGACCGGAGAACTGGTGCGCACCCGCACCCCCTTCGATGACTACGCTCACGCGGGATTCATCGCCAACATACAGCAGAGCCAGCGCCAAATGGAGCGCTTCCAGCGCTCAAGCGACGCGCTTTTCAAGTTGGCCGGAATGCTCCCCGGCAGCGAAGGCAGCGAGGCCCGCGCTTTCGTGGAGCGCCAGTTGACTCCCGAGGCGCGGCTGAACATGGATCAGGCCGCCGTGAAGCGCATCGCCGAGGCCCTGGGCAAAAAGGTCGAGGGCCACTATCTGGGTGAGCAGGCCAAGAGCGATGAGGACGCGGCCTACGCCACTCTGGGCCTTGAAGCAGCAGAAAACATCAAGAGCGCGGCGGATTCGAGCATGATGGTGCTGTCCCTGTTCGGCGGCCAGTACGTGGATGCGGCCTACCAGGCGGCCACCGGATACGTCGAGGGTGGGATGGAAGAAGCCGTGCTGCGCACGGCCAGCATGTTCGGCCCCACGGCGGGGGCGGCGGCCGAGGCCATGCGCGGCTACCGCGAAGGCGGGGTGGAAGGCGCATTGAAGGGCGGAGTCATCTCCTTCGTCACGTCCAAGGGTCTGGAGTACGGAATGGGCAAGGTGCTGGGCAAAGCAAAGAACGTCGATGGCCCGGACGCGCCTGCCTCCAAAAAGGGTGCGGGCTCGCCGGACGCGCCCGCTGCCAAACCCGCCCCGGCAGGACAGCAGCAGGGCTTGGCCAAAATCCCCCCCGCATCCGACCAGCGCGCTCTGGAGCAATTCAACAAGGCACGTAAACAGGGCGAAAACCTGGCTGAGGATTTCCGCCAGGCCCAGAAGCGCTTGGCCGATGCCGGGTCCGCCGGAGCCCCTGCCGAGGAAATCATGCGCCTGCAGTCCGAGGTTCGCGAAAAGGTCGCCCAGGTCAACGGCAGCCCCCACGCCAAGAACTTCCTGAAATACAAAGGCGACGCCGGGTCGCAGCGAGCCTACAACGCCCACCTGCGGTCTGTGCACGCCGACGTCGAGGCCAAGTTCCACGCCAACATGCAGGCCAACGGCTGGAACCAGCCGCCTTTGAAGGAATTCCGCAACGCGGCCAGTTCGGGCTCGGTGGGCATGGACTTCGACATCGGCTTGGATGCGCAGATGGCCAGATCCATCGCCCGAGACGGCAAGCCCGGCAAGATCAACGAATGGCAACAGGACGCACAGAAGGCCTGGAACGAAGCCTACAAGACCTCCACAGGGCTCGACGCGGAACAGGCCTGGGAGACGATCACCACCCACGCCCACCCGGAAAGCTACAAGGACATGGCCTGGCTGGCCAAAAACAAGTCAGGGGTTTCCAAGGCCTGGGGCCAGCAGGCCGCGGATGTGACGCGCTACAAGTCCTGGCACATGATGAACGACGCAAGCCTCGACAAGATGACCAAACTGCAGGAGATCAGTCGCGGCGCGGCCAAGGACATGCAGACCAAGCTGGGTCCCATCCTCGACCAGGTCAAGCCCACGGGCAAGAGCCTGAGCGCCTTCAACAAATCCCGCGAGCACTGGAACAAGGTCCGCCAGATCCTGACCGACTTCGGCGAGAACAACATCGACCCCATCACCGCCGACCGCCGCATCCGCGAATTGACCGGCGGCAAGAGCATCCCCGACGTTGTCGAGGACATGACCTACCTGCTAGAAGGGGCCGTCAAGTTCGGAAAGCGCTCGTAAAACTACCGCGTTTACACTGTCAAAGGCCGGAAACCGCTATCGGTCTCCGGCCTTTTTGTCGTCAAAAGCCAGCCAAACGAACCAGATCTTCATGATCCGGCTCCGGAGCGCGGCAGCGCGGGCAATGCCCTGCGCCTTGCGTGTAGAGGTCGCCGCAAGCCAGGCAGACCCGCTCGGCGCGGTCCAGCTCCACTTTTTCCGGCCAGTCCAGACCGGAAATCTTGAACACCCTGTCGCCGGGGGCGAAATACTCGTACAGGGGCTCGGTCAGGCGCAGGGTCAGCGCCTTGCCGCCCTGAGTACGGATTATGGCCCTGGGACTGTAGGCGATGTCGTCCTGATTCCCGTCGCGGCGCACCCGCACCTGCTTCAGGAACAGCTCCTCCACTACCCCGACCCAGCTTTGCGTCGTCTGCTTCCGGGACCAGCCGGCCAGGAGAAAGGTCACTGTGCCAGCGAAGCCGAACGAATACAGCACGTCCTCGTTGACCTCGCCCATTTCCCACCAGATCAGCCCGAAGATCAGGGGCAGGATCAGGGCAAAAAAACCCCAGGCATAGATACGCGAGTGGCGGCCATAGGTTTGCACCCAGGCCCTTGTCTGCTCAGGGGTCAGCGGGCTCACGGCCGGGGAATTTTTCTTGGCCGATGCCCTTTTTTTTGTCGCCATTTTCTTCTCATTTTCAAAGATGACAGTGGCCCGCTCCTGGCTGGGGAACGGACCACTTTCTTTTCTAGTCAAGGGGAATGCTCTCTCGCCGGAAGTGCGTCCCATCGATGGCCAGGTACTGCAGGGCACCCTCCACGAACACCGCGCGGGGCGGAATGATGTCGTGGACGCGGTCCTCGCCGCCAAACACTGCAATGTGCATCTTCTTGTCCTGATCACGGGTGAAATAGACCAGATGCCGCCCATCGGGGCTGAACTGCGGCGGCAACTCGTCGAAGATTTCCCGCACCTCCGGCCCGGCCTGGCCATCGAGATAGGCACGCCAGGATTTTTTCTGCCTCTCCAGCCATGCCACCCTGGTCCCGTCGGGGCTGAAGACGATCTGCCTGGGAGACCCCTGGCCCCGGCCAATCTCCTTACCGTCCACGACGACCACGTACTCCTCGTCATTAAGCTCAAAGCCCGCGGCCCAGCGGCTGCCGTCAGGGCTGAAGATTGGGCTGAGTATACTTTTGAGAGTTCCGAAGCCATGGGAAAAAACCTGGCCGTCGACCACCAGAAAAGCCTCATCTCCCTTTTTTGCAGCATAGATATGCCGTTGGCCGTCGGGGCTGAAGGTGGCCGGATCCCAGATATCGTCAAAGTCAGGTCCGATCTGCCCGTTGACAACCATGGACCTTACCGTGTCGTCCACATGGGCGACAAAGGCGTAGAAAGCGCCGTCCGGAGTCACCGCGTACTTGTAGCCGTAACCCATGGTGGGCTTGAGTTCTTCGCCATCGCGGACAAGAAAGCGGTCTCCGCCCTCTTTTCCGGCGATGTAATAAAGTTCAGCGCGGTTCTGCGTGAACTGCGGAATGCCGTGAATGGCCGAATACTTCTGCCCCTCGGAACCGTCAGCGGTGACGACCATGGCGAACTCGGCGCCGGTCTGCTCGTCCCGGCCCCGCTCGATCCAGGCGCCTTTTCCGTTCCAGGCCACGGCTCCTTCCCACATGCGGTAGGGAGTCTGACGCACCTGCTTGCCGTCGAGATAAACCCGGTACATACCGTCCACCTTGCCCGCCACCAGCACATGAGCCCCGTCGTCGCTCATCTCCAGAAACTCAAGGTCATCGAAGAGCTGACCGTCGGCTCCGTTGCAGACAGGGAGTTCCTTGTCCCCGAATTTAGCCTCGAAGCAGAAGGTTTCGGCCCCGGACGAGAATTGCATGGCGTATCCCGGTACATCATCATACCATTTTCCGGGCACGCCGTTAACGACAACGCGCTTTTTGCCATCCTTCTCGCCATCGACCCAGGCCGCGTGGCGCATATCATCGGACAGCTTTATGGCCCCCTCGTCCAGGGCGTACTGGGGCAGCTGGAAATCGAACTTGTCGGGCGCAGGAGCCGGCCCGGAAGTTCCTGTGGCAGTCAGGGATTCCTCCTGGCCCACGGCGTAAAGAGCCCCTTCATGCTCGTACACATCACCCGGCATGGCCGTCACGACCCAGCCGATGCGGTGCTGGCTGGTGCTGAGGGTGCCCAGTTCGTTGTCGCCGACATATTTTTTGACCCTGTAGGCCATGTACACGCCGATGGCTCGGGGCCCGACAGGGCGGCCGGTCGCGGGATCGATGCGGGGAGTCCAGCGCACCTCGCCGTCTCTGCTCTCCTCAAAACCGATGTCGGCGTCACCCACGGCGTCGTCATGCCGGTACACAGAGACCGACTTGCCGACCACGCGGTAGGAGACCCGGTCTGTAATCTCCTTTTCAGTCAAGGGGATCACGGGATTTTCGGGGGCTTCAACGCGGATAACCACAGGCGTATCCGGGGTGGCGAACCCGAGGACGAGATTGTATGTGGTATTGCCTTCCAGCACAGGACTGACGGTCATATACTCGGAAAGCTTGGCATAATAACGCTTCTCGCCTTCAAGGACAGCCGGAGTCCCGGGCAGTATGGCCTGCAAACGCCGCTGGAAATACGCATCGTCCTGCGGTCCGGCGACGGTCAGGCCCTCCGTCTGCAGTTTGACCCTGTACGTACCCTGCACCTGGTCATTGATGGGAAACTCCACGCCATCCCCCGGCCCCGCATCATTCGGGGCAGCCGGAGGCAGGGTGCCCGTCGTATCCGTCTCCACCACCATAGCAGGCGCAGCTTGAACAGGCGCGGCCTGAACAGGTTCGGCCTGGGCGGGTTCGGCCTGGGCGGGTTCAACCTGATTTGGCTCGGATGGAGTTGATTCAGTTTGGACCGGCTCAGCCTGAGGCGACGCGGCAGGAATCGTCGGCGGTCCTTCCGCAGTCTGCGTCCAGCGCGAACCGCCGCTGCGCACCAGGGTCCCGGATGGCACGGACGCGCCCTCGGCAGCAGGCATCCACTGCAGATGCTCGCCCCATTCCATGAAGCCTGCCAGCTCGATCAGATCGGCCCGATACGGGGTCATGAGCGTGTCGTCCTGGGCGCCCCAGAGCTTGACCTGCTCCAGGTCGGCTCCAAGCAGATCAAGACCCGCATCCTGCCGCATCCTCTGGGCGAGACTCATGTATTTGTCCGGCAACTGGCCCCAGCCGCGCAGGGCGCGGACCGTGACCTTACCCTGCTGCTCCATCTGCAGGAGTCCGTCGGGGCCAGTAGCGATCTCTACGGTGGTGGCAAAGGCGTTGCCGTGAAAGATGCCCACAATTATAACGAACATCGATGCGGCCAGTAACTGCGCCATGAGAATTCGTCTCATCCTTCCTCCTTAAAGACCAAAGATTACTCTTTATTTATAAAATACAAATTGTAAATCTGGCTTTATAGTGTAGCCAGGTATAAAATGCATCTCAATCCTGCTCATATTTTTTGGCATTAAATACACAATACTTCCTTCAAAAGTTTCTCCAGGCGCTAAAGTATGTGCCCCAAAAGTTTCAGGAAATGCATCACCTGGTTTTACACCTGAGTAATTATCAAAATTTCTACGATGCCCAGATTTATCAACATACTGCAAATCATTCCTACCGAAACTGTCTTCTTCATCAGATATATTCTTAACTCTAACGGCTACAATTACATATTCTTCATCTTCTTTTTTGCTTTTTGTCCATTCTGTAGCCTTTGCAATAGCTGTTAACGATATCTCAAAAGTATCTGTTCGACCAGATTGGCCAATATGAAGAAAATTCGCATCATCCCCATTAAGGGGCGCTTCATCCTCAGACTCCTCGTTGACCGCCAAGACATCTACGCTTTTGACGGCTTCGACGGTTTGACCTTTGTCGTCCCGGATACGGAAAGTCAGATTTTTTTCGCCCGACTCAGCGGGTGCCTCCCAGTAGAACATGGCTCCCGTGGACAATCCGTAGCCCCCCATTTCCACCGGCTGGTAGTCGGGGACTCCGCCAGTCAGGCTGACCTCGAAATGCGCGACCTCTCCGGGGGCAACCGAATCCGGTCCGCTGACTGTGGCCGGCCCCAGGGGAGGAGCCTCGGCGATCATGCGGTCGATCTGCGCGATCAACTCCTGCACCTGCCGAACCCTGTCCGCGAGCTCGGGATGCTGGCCTAGAGCCTCCTGCAGCACGGCCAGAGCCTCCTCCACGTGCGTCCGGGCCAGATTCAGATTACGTCCCTGGCTGGCCAGCCGGTAACCGAACATGTACGGGACCCGCGCTTGGGCGATGACCTGGTTGGCCGCCCTGCGCTCCTCGGCCTTGGCAACGATGCCTTTCAAATCCTGTATTTTCTCGAAAATGCCCTCGTTGGGAAAATTCTGTTCCATGGCGTACCGTTCGACCTTGGCCAGATAGTCGGCCGCCTTCGCAACATCGCCGGACTTGAGCAGTTCGTCGACCTTGAGCATGCCGCGTATCGCGTTCATGCGCAGCTCCATGTTCGCCCACTGCTCCTTCATTGCGGCATTGGCGCGGTCGTACTGGAGCATGATCATCTCCGTGACCAGTTCCTTGACCTGCGAACTCGTCCAACTGACCACCAAGCCCGGCAAAAAGCCTCCTCCAAGGGCGGCGGTGGCGGCGGTGCCGGCCGTCTGGGCCGCAAAGCCGAAACCCGTGCCCGTGGCGGCGGCCGCCTTTTCCTCGGCGTCGTTCATGGCCCACAGGGCGGGCACGTCAAAGGCCAGGACAAACACACCGTCGACAAAGGTGCCGATTACTCCTGGGTTCTTGACCAGGTAATCCTTGACCACCTCCTTGGTTCCCTTTTCGGACAAGAGTTTCCGAGCCGCCCGGAGCTGTTCGGGGGAGAGGCGCTTCAGTGCTGTCTTGAGATCGTTGGTCAGCTGCGCCGGAACCTTTCCTGTCGCGGTGATGGCTTCCTCGACCCGGTTCATGAGGCCGAGCGCCCTGACGCCTGCATCGTCCAGGGAGTCACCGCTGTAGGCCACGAGCTTTTTCAGCCCGTCGGGGCCGACATTGTGAAAAGCGCCGGAGGCGCTCTCATCCAGAGCGACGACAGCGAATTCGCGCAGTTTTTTACTCTGGATCATGTCCAGAAGTTCCTCGCGGTTGGAACCAGCCAGCTTGCCGAGCCTGTCCGCAAACTCCTTCAGTCCATCCGTGTTCCCCTTCCAGTACTCAAGCGCGGCGCGAATCTCCTCGCCGGTGCCCTTCGGAAGGGAATCGTATGTCAGACCGGCCTTGAGAAAAGACTTCATGACCGCCTTCAGGCTGTCGTCCACGACAACCTGCTCGGCCATCTCGGCCTGCGTGGGCTGCTTCAATTCGTCGGCAAGGGACACGCTGACCGAAGCAAACACCAGGCCCAGAAACAAAATGCCCGTCCATCGCAACGTCGACATGTTCATTTGAGCCCCCACTGCGCCAGTTGCGACCCGGCCTCTGCGGCCTTCAGGCGCAGTTGCACAGCCTTCTCCAGATCCTGTGGCACCCACAGGCCGGACTCGTATTCGTCGGCCAACAGCGCCATGGCATCGGCATCCCCCGCCCCTGCGGCTTCCTCAAGCAGGGCCACGGACCGGATCGGATCCGGCGATCCGCCAGCGCCAGTCCTGACCGCAAGGGCCAGGCTGACCTTCGCCTTTGGATCACCACCTTCAGCCTGAGCGCCAAGTACCCTGATCATTTCGCCAAGGTCTTCGACCTTGCCCGTGCCATCGACACCGACAGCAGGGGATTGCTGGACAACGGACACATCTGAAACGTGCTGTTCGCCTGAGGGCAAACCTTCGTCCATGCGGCTGATCAGCTGTCCGATAACATCGCGTTGCGTTTCGCTGAGGCCAAGCTGACCCTCGTCTGCCTGCCTCAACCAGGAGGCAAGCTGCGCCCTGTCCGCGGAAATGAGGTCCAGGCCCAGGGCGCGGAACTCCATGGCCATTCCCGCAGTCGATTCCGGGACCAGTTTCCAGGCCCACAGGGCCCTGACTGTAAGCTGCCCTTCGTCCCGCAGCCTGACAAGCTCGGGCGGCAATGTGTCGTAGGCCGGTTCGGAGGCAAGAGCCGGGAATGGGAGCAGCAGGAAAAATAACGCAATGGTGAGCCAACGTTTCATTATGTCTCCGAGTTCAGAGCGCTTAATTCTCAGCGAAAACGACAGTCCTCATTTTCGACACAGTCGTAACATCAAGATCATCCCACCAGACCCTTTTTTCTGGTTGGTCATTTGCCAGCCAGGATGCTGTCCACCACCCTTACCAGCGACGCCAAATCCATAAGCTCCGCGTCCAAGACTTCCCTGTCCGGCACGAGCCCCGCACCCGAACAGGAACCCCCGCCCGGAAGCAGGACGTCGCTATTGGTGTAGCGCAGCACCGAGCCGTCGGACAGGCGGGCATCGGTCTGGGAGCTGCATTTGCCGTAGGTGCGCTGGCCCACCAGCGTGGCCCGGCCGTGCTGGTGCAGGACTCCGGCGAAGATTTCGGCGGAACTTGCCGTGTCCGGACCGACGATGAGAGCCAGGGGCATGAGGTATTTCTCCCCGGACGAGGCGCGCACTTCGCGAATCTCCTCGCCGCGCCCCTGGATAGTGCCCAGAAGCGTGTCCGCAGACAGAAACATGCCCGCCATGTCAAAAGCCTCGTACAGGTCTCCGCCCGTCGCGTCGCGCAGGTCGATAATCAGGACCCCTCCGCGCGCCGCACCCTTTCGGGCCAGAAAATCGATGGTGGCCTGTAGTGCGGGCCTGGTCATCCCGGCGACGAATTCACGGATGCGCAGCACCTGCCGGTCGCCGGGAGGCACGGGCTCCACATCCAGGGGCTTGAAGGCCTCGCGCACGACCCGGACGTCAAAGCTTTCCCCGCCGGGCCGGGCCAGCGTCAGGCGCACGACGGTGTCCTCTGCGCCCCTGAGCAGGGACGCCACAGCCTGAGCATCGCGGCCGGCCACGCTCTGGCCATCAACTTCAAGCAGCCTGGACCGATCGGGTATGCCCGCCATGTCCGCCGCACCGCCCCGGTAGACCGAGAGGTAAATCTCGCCGTCGCGCACAACCAGTTCTGCGCCGATGCCTATCCAGGCCTCGCGCCCGGACATGGGGGACTGATATTCCCGGGCCGGGAAATACCGCGCATACGGATCGAACTGCTCCAGGAATGCCGGCAGTCCGGCCTCGTCCAGTGTCTCGAGGGCAGCATGGGCTGGGGGAACCAGCGCGTCGCTGAGCAGAATCCGGCGAATCTCCTCCAGGGGCACGGACTGCGCCCCCGCAGGAACAGGCAAGGCCATCATCACGGCCACCATCCACAAGACCGCAATCCTCACTGCGCCAGCTCCATCTGCATCTTCATGAGCAGATCGTACTCCTTGCGCAGGGCGTCGCGCTGCTTTTCGAGCTGCTGGCGTCGCAGATCCATGTCCGCGTCGCCAAGGCCGCTGCCTTCAAGATCATCCAGGGACGACGCCTGCTTGTTCATTTTCCCTTTCAGGTCGGTGACCCGCTTCTGCAGGTCGGCCACACGCTGCTTGTCCGTGCCATCCTTGGCGGCGAGGCTTTTGGTCCTTTTTTCCAGGGACGAGATTTCGGTCTGCATGGCCCGCACCAGCGCCTGGTCCTTGTCGAGCTGGGCCTGGGCCACCGACTTCTGGACCTCCAGCTGGCCCTTTTCGGCATCGAGTTCACTCTGGGTGGCACGCAATTCTTCGAGCCGGGCCTCGCGCTCGGCCACGCGGTCCTTGTAACCGCCACCACCCAGCCCGGCGACGCCGCCGAAAAAACCGCCCGCGCGCGGATCATGCTGACCCGCGCAACCGCCTAGAAGCATCGCTGCAAACAGCACCGGGATGAGAAACGCCGTCCTCATACGGATAGCCTCTGATCGATCTGGGCCAACTGGGTGCTGCCATCACGCAGCTTGTCCAGATTCTTCTGCAGTGTGTTCACTTCCTTCTCCAGACTCACGATGTACTGGTCGTCCGCCGGACGGGTCTTTTTCTCGTCGGCCAGGATCGCGGTCTGGACCTCAAGCTCCTTGGCCAGGGTGTCTTCGAGCTTCTTGCTGGCGTCGATCTTCTTCTGCAGCTCGTCGCTCTTGGCCACCAGCACCTTCTTGTCCACCGTGCCCTTGTCGTACTGCGCGCGCAGGGTTTTGGACTGCTTTTCCAGCGTGACCACGTCCTTGGAGAGTTGCGCGTTGTAGGCGAGGGCTGTCCTGTTGTACTCCTGCGTATTGGAGATTTCCGCGTCGAGGAACTCCTCCGTGCTGGCATAAGCCTGCTTGCGCTTGGCTATCTCGTTGCCGACCAGAAAGCCCAGACCCGCACCGGCCGCCGCTCCGATGGCCGCACCGCGTCCGCCGCCAACGGCGTACCCGAGCAAGCCGCCCAGCACCGCGCCCACGCCCGTCCCTTCGGCCTGGGTGCGGTTCTTGTCAGACATGGTCGCGCATCCGGGCAACAGGGCACAGACCAGCAGCACCACAGCGAGCACTTTCAAAACTTTTTTCATGACAACCTCCTAAAATTGTTCATTTTATGAATCGGAAAATTCGGCAAATCCCTTGCGATATTCTTCCAGCCACACATCGGTGTCGGCCCGCCGCTGCTCCGCGAAGCTCTCGGCGTGGCCTTTAAGCAGCTTCATGACCAGACGTTCGCGTTTGGTCATCTCCCTGGCCTCAAGCTCCGTGAAGGCAAAGTCGATGTAGGCCTTCTCGTACTCGCCGAGGGTGCCGATCTTGTCCTTGTAGCCCAGCATCTGCTCGCCAAGCGCCGTCTCCAGCTCACCTATGGACTTCTGCACCGCCGCGACCTGCTCCTGGTAGCGCGACGATGTCTCGGCAAGTTCCTTGGCCAAGGCCAAGGTGTCCGTCAGGCGCTCCAGGCGAGAAAGATAGACCGACAGGTTGACCCCGTTGCGGGCCGCATCCTGGGCCAGACTGCGCGCGCTCTCGCGCTGGGCCAGTTCGAGCCGTTCCCGTGCATTGTCCAGGGTGGACTGGACCGACCCCAGGGGCTCCTTCAGGGCCGGGTTATCCTTGATGAGACGCGCGATGATGGGGTCGGCCGCACCGATCTGGACCGAAGCCTGGCTGACCAGATTGTCCAGGGTGCGCTCCACGGGCATGGTCTTGCGCAGGTCGGCCTTGTAGGTCTCGTACTCTTTCTCGATGCGGGCGCGCTGGGCCGAGGTCACGACCACGTTGGCCCCGATGGCCAGACGCGCCCCGGTGTTGAAGGATTTGCGCTCCTCAACCTTTTTTTCGTCCACGTTCCAGGCATAGACGTCGAGCTCCGCCCGAAGCGCGCTGCGCAGGTCCGCAGCCGGGGTGGAGACGCTCCCGCCGCGCACTGCCACGCCGCCGGGCTTGCCCTGCCAGATCTCCGGCCGAAACAGCCCGGAGGTCATCTCCTGAGCGTTGCCGATGAGATCGTGAAACCCGCCCGCGTCGGGCTTGCGCAGCCCCACCGGCCGCAGCTGGTGCTTGGCGTTGCCAAGGTGCCAGGCAAACTCGTTGGCCTCGGCCGCCGGGAACGGCAGACCGTTGTCGAAGGTCCCGGCCTGGATGGATGCAAGACCGCCACGGGCGCAGTATTCCCATTCGTCCTCTGTGGGTAGCCGCAAGAATCCGGGAACCTCATCCACGCGGGGCATGGCGGCCACACGCTCGGGATGGGCGGGGTCGAACAGCCACTGGTTGTAGCGGCGAATGAATTCGAGCACGTCTCCGTGGCTGACATAGGCCAAGGGCAGCATCAGCGCGTCGCGCAGCTCCCGGCCCTGCAGGGTCGGCAGCTTCTGGTCCTCAGGGTCGCCGCTGGCGGCCAGAAGCGCGTCCATGCCCATGACCGCGACATACTGGCCACGGGTGAGTTCATACTTGGCCATGACCAGCTCCCAAGCCTCATCCGTGCCGGATGGAAAGGAGCCGCTGATCTGGGTGCGCTGCAAGCCCTCGAAGATGCCACCGGCTGCGTCGCCGATCTGGATGATGCGGCTCTGGTCGCCCCAGAAACCGCTACCGGACACCGGGACCCGGCGGAAAACCATCTGGGCGTCGTCCGGCATGGGCAGGACCAGGTCGCCTTTGGCTGGCTTGGGATTGTACGGGGTTTGCGGCGGCGCTTCGGCCAGGGCCGTGTTCATCGGAACCGCGAGACCGCATGTCACCGCGAAAAGCAGGAAAAACATCATGGCCGAAATTCGCCGGCCCGGCCTCACGCCATCATTGTTCACGAATGACCTCCGCAGGATCGATGCATGTCGCCCGCCACGCGGCTGCCAGGGAGGCCAGGGCCGCCAGGGCGAGGGTTATCAGACAGAAAACCGGGACATACTGCCCCGGCAGAACGCAAAAAGCCTCGCCCGGGGCAAGCTCCGAGGCAAAGGCATGGTTGATGGTCCCGGCCAGGGCCGCGTAACCGCCGAATCCGGCCGCAAGGCCCAAGGCCGCGATCATGAGCCCCTGGGAAATGGGAAAGAAAAAGACATGCCTGCGTGCGAAGCCCAGGAGCCTCAGCACCCCCAGGTCCCGTCTGCGTCGCTCCACGGCCGCGTACAGGCTGGACACCAGCACGGCGGTACCGCCGAAAACTCCCAGCAGCGCGATGAGCCAGAAGAGGCGAGTAAGACCCCGGTCGAGAACCTGGATGCGCTCGATGGCCTCGACTTCGGCGATGACCTCGATGCCCTGGCCTTTGAGCCTGTGGTACAGTCCAGGCACATCGTCGATGCTGTGTGCATAGAGGCGAAAGCCGCGATACCCGCCGCGTGCCATCTCAAAGCGCCCGGCCTCACTCTCAAAGGCCACGGCGCGCTGCGTGGCTGTGCGCAGCACCCCCAAAAGCTCCACCGGGACCACAGGATGCGCGAGTGCGGTCCGGCCGACCGGATGAAGGTCGAATTCCAGGGCGGCCACACCCGCGCTGCGCACACTCACCTTTTGTTGCAAAACTTCCTCCCGCGCCGAGGGCCACAGGACATCCCGGATTCCCAGGGGCAGCCTGCCCGTGTATCCGCCCCACGGCGTCTGCGGCAGGCTCAGAATTCCTGCCTGCTCCTCATCCACGGACAGCCCAATGAGCCGCAGCTCCTCCTCGCCAAACCTGATCTCGACATCGCTAACATAGGGCAGCAGCACGCGGGTGTGTCCGCGCAGCTTCTGGTCGATGGCCCGCAGGTTCGAAGCGGTGATGGACGCGCCGGGGGAAAGAAGGTTGTAGGCCGCAAGGCCCGGCGGAGGCGAAAAGCCAAGCAGTTCCCCGGCGCCATCCTCCGTAATGTCCGCGATGCGGCCAAAGCCGGTGTTGATGACCAGCCCCGAGCGGGTGATGGGCGAAAGGGGCTCCGGCAAGAGGAGCACGGCCCCGTCGAAACTCGCGTACGGCTCGGGCGTATCGCCGGTCCAGCCCCGCGCAGGAGCCGCGTAGCCCTCCTTGTAGGCTTCCACGTCGACCACAAATGACAGGGGCGCGTAGATCCGGGGCAGGGATCCGGCCCTGGGATCGAGCACCGCCGCGACCAAAAGTGGCAGCTCCGCCGCTTCGGTGCGTCCGCCGCGTGAGCGGGTCACGCGGGCGAGAATCTCCTCCCCGGCCGCAACACCCAGACGGCGCGACGCCTCGGCCGTGAGCACCGCTTCGCCGTCCTCGGGCACGGTCCCGCCGTTCTCCAGCAGGAGCGGATCGCCCGCCGCCGTGGGGATGAGATCGAAGAGTTCGCCCTTGCCCGTGTCGGTGCGCACCACGCTGAGCACCGAGGACAGGGGCAGGATGGTCGGAGTCAGAAAGCCGATACCGGGCCAGGTGGACACGTCCTCAAACCATTCGGGCTTGAATTCGCGGGTCTGCGCGGGCCTGATTTCGCGAAACACCGGATCCTCGACCAGACGCTCGCGCAGGGTGTGGATGGTGCCGTGTTTCAGGCCGAGCAGGACAAGCAGGGGGGAGATCACCGCCGCCAGGGCGATGACGAGGCAAAGGGTCAGAATCCATTCGTGCCGCAGATGCAGAGCGGCAAGGCCGGGGATGAGCCGCAGAGGCCGAGCGCGCGTCACGACCCGCTCCCATTGACCGGCCGGCACAGCGAGCTGGTGACCTGTTCGGAGACCTGGTGCGTGTCAAAGGTGTAGGCCACGTCGGCGCGGTCCATGACCAGGTCCACGTCATGGGTCACCACCACCACGGCCACGGCTTCGTCGCGGGCCAGGCGGTGCATGTCGTCCATGATGGCCCGCGCCCGCGCCTTGTCCACGGCCGCCGTGGGCTCATCGGCCAGCACCAGGCGCGGCTGGTGGGCCAGGGCGCGCAGGATGGCCACCCGCTGCCGCTGCCCGATGGACAGGGCCACGGGCATGCGGTCCAGACAACCGGCGACTCCGAGACGAGCGGCCAGCGCCTCGACCCGGGAAGCGGGAATGTCGCCGCCCTTGATGCGCGCGGGCAGGCAGATGTTCTGCCGCACGCTCAGAAAAGGCAGCAGGCCGCCGGTCTGCAGGACGTAGCCGAAGAGATCGCGGCGCAGGGCGGACAGGGCATCTTCGTCGTCCCGGGCCCACAGGGCCGCGACATCGCAAGGGCCTTCCGATTGCGAGGAAGTGATCTCAAACCGCCCGACCCGAGTTGGGGCCATGACCAGAGCGACCATGTCCAGCAGCGTGCTCTTGCCGCAACCGCTCTCGCCGATGACGGCGACCATCTGCCCGGGCCGGACCGCGAAATGCGGCACGTGCAGTTCAAAGACGCTCTCGTTCTGGGAACGCGTCTTGACGAGCCCTTCCAGGCTGACCATGGGCGCGGTCGCTTCAGCCATGCCTCTTCCCCGCCTAGGGCAGATAGTCGATGTGCAGGGGGTAAACCAGATCCTGGTCCGGGTCCGTATCGTTCAGACGGAACCACGCATCGACCTGCTCATTGATGGTGCGGTACTGGTCAAGCTTGGCCAGGACGCTCCACTCCAGCTGCGAGCGCTGCTCCGCCGTCATGCTCGCGAACATGTCATCGGTCAGGGACAGGATGTCGCTCTTGTAGGGCAGGCTCTGGATGAAGGCCGGGAGCAGACCCGATTCGGCCAGGGTCGCCGCACCGCCAATCTCGTCAGGGCGCTTCATGGCCTGGCCGGAGACGCTTTGCAGGGCCTCGAAGAACTGCCCCTGGGTGACCTGGGCACGCATGAGCGCCTGCACGACCTGATCCAGGGACTGGGCCAGGGACGACAGCTGCTCGCGGGTGACCAGGACGCGCACTTCCAGGGACCGGTCAGCGGGGTTGATCAAGTCGCGGTCCAGGGTCCAGGCCACGATATCCTTGGGAGGGGTTGCTTCCTTGCCCACGTATTCGATGAGCGCGGCCTCCCAGAGCTTGTCGAACTCTTCAAGCGGAGCCGCTCCGACTGCGTCGGTGCTGGCGGAACCACCCATGGCCTCGTTGAGCTTTGCGTTGATGCGGCTGGTCAGATGTTCGGCCAGATCACGGTACTGCTGCTCTTCGAAGGCGTTGACCGCCATTATGGCAGAACTCTCGGCGTTGCCGCGCACGCGGGAGAGGTGGGAAAACTGGGCCTGGGTCTGGGGATGATCCTCGGCTGCGCGGGGGTCCTGCAAGTGGATGGCGAAGAGATGCACCTGGGCGTCGTCGTATTCACGGCGCAGGTCGGTCTCGTCCTTGCCCGAGGTGTTCTGCGCGTGCCCCTTGGGGTGCGAACTGGCGTCACCGATGAGGATGACGAAACGCAGCGCCCCGTCGCGCCACTGGGAGCGCAGGGCCACGTCCACACCGGCAAAGGCTTCCTCGGCATAGTCCACGCTGCCGACGGCAGTGGCTCCGCCCTCCTTTTCCAGCAGTTCGACAAGCGCTTCGCCGGAGACCAGCTCCGGGGTGAGGTTGCGGGTCACGTATTCGAGCTGCGGCGCGACCTCCAGGGAGTCGCGGTAGGCCACCAGACCAAAGCGGAAACGGTCGGCCGTCTCGGCGCTGAATTTCCTGGTCATCCCGGCCACGGCCTCACGGGTCATGTCAATGAAGGGCTGCATGCTGCGGGTGGTGTCGATGACGAAAACCACATCGGTTTTCACGTCGCGCATGGCTGCGCCTCCGGCGGAGCGTCCCACCTGGGCCTGCTCCAGATAGTCGGGGCTTGAGAGGGTGTCGGCGCCCCGGCTGCCCGGCACGGCGGCCGCGAGTTGCAGAAGGCGGACGTCATCGCCGTCGATCCTGGTCTGCGACCACTGCAGGATGGGCAGCACGTAGAAGCTGCGGGTGATGTCCACAAAACGCTGCGGCTCCATGCTGACCACGCTGTCAGGAATATTGCCGCCGTTTATGGCATCGTAGAGGCCCTTGGCCTTGCCAGCCATGTCCATGTCATCGACCACGGCCTCCAGGGCGGCGCGATCGCTGAACATGAGCACGGGGCTGCGACCTTCCAGGGGGTTGCCGGGGTGGGTGTAGGAGACAAGCAGGGCCTGACGCCATTCGAGCACATCCTTGGCCTGCATCCAGCCCTCGGGTTCGGTCTTGGAACGGCCGACCTGATACCAGCCGCGCGGGTCCGAAGGCAGGCTCAGATCGGGGCCCTGGCGGTCAAAGACATACATGGGCTTAAAAGCGGGAACGTTGGCCTGAACCACCGACTCCTCGTTGACCGAGGCTTCGCGATACATTGAGGCGAAGGGGCGCGGCAGGATGCGCAGCGGAAGTTGCGTCGCGGTTTCAAGACAGGCGGTTCCGGGCTGGCAGACAATCCCGTCATCGGGCGGCGCAGCGCCATCGGCATGCCCGGCCGTTCCTTCCAAAGCGGAAAGGTCAGCTGGAGCGTGACCCTGTGTGCCTTCGAGATCCGCAAGCTGCGCATGTCCGTATCCGGCAAAAGCCGTCAGGCACAGGACCATGCCCAGAGTGAAAATCCTCCGCGCGGACGCAAGATAACCAAACATGACGCCTCCTGACTTCGAGGGTTGAACGTATCCCTATTGCTATGAACGGCCATACAAAAAAACATCACTCTTTATGTAAAATATACCGAACAATAATGCAAACTTATAATAAGCAATCCGACGCGGTAGGGACAAATTAGGTACTCATATTCAGCAGGGTATACTCGGAAAAATATCCATCCTTTATTTCAAGGTGTTGAAAAGTGAGCCGCGCTGAACACAGCTACAGTGCAGGTGACACCAATGGGACAACGTCCTGGGCTGCCCTGTGACAAGACGAACTCCCGCCTCACTCGTTGCGCAGAAACGGGGCGGCCTTGCGGCCCAGCACACGCCAGGTTCCAAGCAGGCCCATGACCAGCGACACCGTGACTCCGACCAGCACGGTCAGAAGGCCCATCGCCAGATCCGGACTGAAGTGCATTTTCAGAAGACCCTGGACCACGCCCCAGGCTGTCAGCGTGCCCAGTGCCAGGCTGCCCAGGCCCGTGAACAGTCCGGCCAGAGAGAATTCGGCCACCAGGATGGCCAGGATGTCGCGCCGGGTCGCGCCGCAGACCTTGTAGATGACGCTGTCGTAGATGCGGCGGTGCTGGTCCGCCGAGAAGGCCCCGGCCAGGACGAGAAAGCCCACCAGCAAGGCGACGCCGGCCATGACCTGGAAGATGCGCACCGTGCGGCCAAGAATCAGGGCCGCGTTGTCGAGCACCTCGCGGATGGTGACCACGGCCACCTCCGGGAAGGCCTGCGTGGTGCTGGCGTAAAGCGAATCCTCTTCGTCCACGCCATACGCCGCGCCGAGCCAGGTCTGCGGGGCGCTGTCGAGGGTTCCCGGGGAGAAGATGATGGCAAACTGCATGGCCAGGGTCTGCCAGTTGACCTCGCGGATACTGGCGATGGTCCCGGTCAGGTTGCGGCCGAGCACATTGATGGTCAGGGTGTCGCCCAGGTCCACCCCGAATCCCTTGGCCAGGTCCGAGGTCAGGGAGATGAGCGGCGGCCCGGAATAGTCCTCGTCCCACCACTGCCCACGCACCAGGGTGCTGCCCTGCGGAAAATCCTTGCTGTAGGACAGCCCCCGGTCCCCGCGCACGGCCCAGGCCACGTCTTCGGCCACGGTGGCGTTCTCCACGGGCGTGTCCGCGATGCGCACGATGCGCCCCCGGATCATGGGCCGCAGATCAAGGCGCGACACTCCGGGAGTCTGCTCCACCAACGTCCGGAACGCGCCGACCTGATCGGGTCGGATGTCCATGAAGAAGAAGGTGGGAGCTTCTTCCGCCAACTCCGCAGTCAGCGCTCTGGTCAGGCTGGAGTTGACCATGACCACGGCCACCAGGGCAGTCAGACCGAATCCCAGGGCAAAGACCAGGCTCACGCCCGGCGAGCCAGGACGGTGGATGTTGGCCACGCCGATGCGCGCACTCGGCCAAGGGAGTTGCGGGGCCTTGCCCGCCAGCCAGCGGATGACCTGGGCCAGTCCCTTGAACAGCACGAAAGCCACGAGGGTGCCGCCCACGAACCAGGACGCGAGTTTGGCATTGCCAGCGAACCAGAAGACCATCACCGCCAGCACGGCAAAGGCTGCGGCCGTAGGCAGGAGCGCCTGACGCGGAACGCGGGCCATGTCCGCCGAGATATAGCCCCTGAAAATCCCCGAAGGCCGGATCGTGACCGCGCGAAAAAGGGGCGGCATGGAAAAGGCGAGAGTCGTGACCAGCCCGAACAGGGCGGCCTGGATCAGGGGTGCGACGTAAATCCCGCTGCGGATATGGATGGGCAGCACGTCGGAAAAAAATCGCCCAACCAGTAAGGGCACGAGGCTCCCGGCCAGCAGCCCGGCGCAGGCCCCGACAAAGCCCAGGAACAGAACCTGCGCCAGATAGGATACAAAAAGCACCTTGCTCGACCCGCCCATGCATTTCATGGCCGCCATGTGGTTGAGCCGCCCGCCCAGATAGCCGCGCACCCCGCCGGCGATACCGAGGCCCCCGACCAAGAGCGCCCCCAGGCCGACCAGGGTCAGGTCCACGCTCAGGCGCTCCAGCACGTTGCGGATGCGCGGGGCCGCATGCACGTAATCCCGCACCCGCCAGCCCGAATCGGGATATGCGGCGCGAATCTGCGCGACGACCTGCCCGGCATCCGCGCCCCCGTGGCGCAGCAGGTATTCCACGCGAAACAGGCTGCCCGGCTGGGTCAGACCGGTTTGGTCAAAGGCCTCGGCGGAGACCATGAGCCGGGGTCCAAGACTGAAAAACTCGACCACGCGGTCCGGCTCGCGCTCGATGACCCCGCGCAGGGCCAAGCGCACGTCGCCCACCGCCAACTCGTCGCCAACGGCAAGACCAAGCCGGGTCAAGAGCCCCCGGTCGGCCACGGCTCCGGGCAGACCGTCCCTGACGGCGAGCAGCTCCTGCAACTCTCCTCCCCCTTCCAGCTCCAGGCGGCCGTACAGGGGGTACAGGCTGTCCACGCCCTTGAGCTCGATCAGTACGGACCGAGGGGCGGCGCCCGCGTCGCGGACGACACGGGCCATGGTTCGTGTGCCGAGGGTCCGGCTCACTTCGCCCAGGCCGCCGAGATACGCGGCCTCCTCCTCGCTCAGGGCTCGCGAGGTGAGGCTTACGCTCACGTCACCGCCAAGAATGGCCTTGGCGTCGCGGGCCAGCCCCGCCTCCAGGGCCTGCCCGAGGGAGCCCACGGCGCTGATGGCCAGGACTCCCAGAAACAGGCAACCCAGGAATACGCCGAAGCCGCGCAGGCCGCCGCGCAACTCCCGGCGGCACAGGGTCAGGGCGAGGCGCAGATCACGGATGTCCATCATGCCTCCATGCGCCCGGAATGCATGGTCGCCACCCGGTCGCAACGCTCGGCCAGGGAGCGGTCATGGGTGACCAGGATCAGGGTCGTCTTCTCCTCGGCCTGCAGGGCGAAAAGCAATTCCATGACCCGTGCTCCGGTCTCTTCGTCCAGGTTGCCCGTGGGTTCGTCGGCAAGGATGATGCGCGGGCGGGCGGCAAACGCCCGGGCCAGGGCCACGCGCTGCTGCTCGCCCCCCGAAAGCTGGGCGGGGTAATGATCACCGCGCTGGCCAAGCCCCACCTGTTCCAGCGCCTCCATGGCCCGGCTCTTGGCGTTGGGGTGATGGGCGAACTCCAGGGGCAGGGCCGCGTTTTCCAGGGCGGTCATGGTCGGAATGAGATGAAAGGCCTGGAAGACGATACCCAGGTGCTCGCGCCGGAAACGGGACAGGGCGTCCTCGCCAAGCTGCGTCAGATCCACCCCGGCCACCTCCACCTGACCGGATGAAGGGCGCTCCAGGCCGGCCATGAGCATAAGCATGGTCGTCTTGCCCGAACCCGACGGACCAACCACGGCCAGGGTCTCGCCCTGGGCTACCCGCAGGTTGACCCCGCTCAGGATGTTGACCGGGCCGGAGCCGGCGGTTAGCGTCAAATGAACGTCGGCGAGTATAACAGCAGAGGGAGTATTCATGTCATCAGTCCTTTTATGGGGTATCACCTGGGCCGCAGCCCTGATCATTATCTGCCCGGCCCGCGGAGCCTGCGCGGGGACCGAGACGCATATTCTGGCCTTTGGGGACAGCCTGACCGCAGGCTATAACCTGCCCCCCTCCAAGTCTTTCGCCGCCCAACTGGAGCAGCGTTTGCTGGACCAGCGCCTGCCGGACCAGGGCCGCCGGGTCCGTGTGACCAACGCCGGCCTGTCCGGGGACACCACCAGCGGCGGCCGGGCCCGTCTGGGCTGGTCATTGCAGGACAAACCGGATCTGGTCATCCTGGAACTCGGGGCCAACGACGGCCTACGCGGCCTGGACCCCGTCACCATGCGCGAAAATCTCGAAGCCATGATTAAGGAATGCCAGCAGGCCGGAGCCAGGATCATACTGGCCGGAATGCGTGCCCCGGTCAATTGGGGAGAAACGTATCGGCAGGAGTTCGAACGGGTTTTTCCGGAGTTGGCCGAAAAACATGGGTTACCCCTGTACCCTTTTTTTCTCGATGGGGTTATAGGTAATTCAGCCCTGCTCCTGGATGACGGACTGCATCCAAATGCCGACGGAGTCGGGCGCATCGTGGACGGCATCCTGCCTCTTGTGCTGGAGCAAATGAACGAACTGGACGGCCGGAAGCAGCCCATGACCGGAACCGGGAACAAGCAGGAGAATTCATGACCAGTCTGCCTTTCGTGCTGCTGGGCGTCCTTATCGGTGCCTGGTTCTTGTCCTCCAAGATCATGCGCATCACCGTCGGCGCCCTGTCATCCCCCCGGGAACGCATGACCCTGCGCTCCCACGTCCCCTCGGACCAGGACCTTCGCCAGCCCCTGCGCCAGACCGAAGACTGGGCCCGTGAACACGGATTCGAGGATGATGTCATGTTCGATTTCGAAATCGCCTCCAAGGAAAACACCCTCTTTTGCCGGACCTGGAAAAATGCCGGAGAGAAAACCTATCTCGTTTTTTATTACGGGATGGGAAAGCATTTCATGGAGCTGGTCACCATTTACGATGACAAGACCGGCGTGACCACAACCAACGCCCCGGACGCCCACACCCTGCCCGCGGTTCCGGGAGCTTTCATCCAGAGCTTTCCGGAGACCGAACTGACCAGCATGCTCGGGCTGCACCTGCAGGGCCGCACCACCCTGGAGCGGCGCACCGGCCTCACCCCCCAGGAACGCCAGGAGAGCACCATGGATCTCATCGCCAAGGCCCTCAAGCGCCAGGCCACCTACGTCATGTCCATCCCCGGATGGCAGTGGAAGGGGCTGTGGTGGATCACCGTGCGCAAGAAGAAAATGGTCGGCAAGGATGTGGGCTGGCAGCTGGACCAGCTCGGCGTTTACGAGCCCAGCGCCACGCCGCCGGAGATGCTGCAATGAAAGCCCGCCTCGGGCCGGGGCTAGTCCTTGGCCTGCTGCTGGTGCTGCTTGCGCCGATTTTTGTCTGGGCGCTGGATTCAGCGGAGCCGGACATAAAGGTGGCCTACCTGGAACGACCGCCCTATTACTGGACGGACAACGGCCAGCCCAGGGGATTTTTGCTTGAACTGACGCAACGGATTTTCCGCCTGGCCGGAATCAGGACAGCCTACGCGCCCGCCCCTCCCAACCGCATCATCGCGGACCTGCGCGAAGACCGCGAGCCCATCTGCTCCATCGGATGGTTCCGAAATCCCGAACGGGAGCGCTACGCCAGATTCAGCCTGCCCATCTACAGGGACAAGCAGCTGGTAATTTTGACCACCAAAGACCGGGCCGCAAATTTCAGAAACCATGATCGCCTGCAGGATGTCTTTAGCGACCCGTCCCTGGTATTGGCACAGGTTGCATCCTTTTCCTTCGGCGAGACAGTGGACGGCCTGCTCGAAAAAACTCCCGCCCGAAGCCTGACCGTGTCCTCGGGCCAAAGCGTTCTGCCCCGACTCATTCTGGAAGGACGGGTGGCGTACATGCTCGTGGCTCCAGAAGAGGTGCCGACGCTGCTGCAATCCGCCAACGTCGATCCCGGACTCTTTGTCCAGCTGACCATGCGGGACACCCCCGCAGGCAATCTGCGCCATCTCATTTTCAGTGCGCGGGTGTCCGAGGATATGCTCAGAAAGGTCAATGCCGCCATCAAGGTCCTGACCGATCAGGAAGCCCTTTTGTCCCCGGAGCAGCCCTGAACATGACCCTGGAACCTCTGGACTACAACCCGTCAAGGGAGCCGCATCTGGTCGTTCTGCACGAAGACCGGGACATGGTCGTGGTTAACAAGCCCGGCGGCCTGCTGTCCGTGCCAGGCCGCACCCCGGACCTGTTCGATTCGGTGCTCTCACGGGTGCGCGAAACCCACCCCCATGCCCAGGCCGTCCACCGCCTGGACCTCGGCACCTCCGGCGTGCTGGTCGTGGCCACCCGGCGCAAGGCCGAAGCTGCGCTGCGCGTGCAGTTTCAGGAGCGCCTGACCCGCAAGGTCTATCTGGCTAAAGTCGGCGGCGTGATGGCCGAAGACGCAGGACAGGTGGATCTGCCGCTCATCTGCGATTGGCCCAACCGCCCCCGGCAGATGGTCTGCCAGACCACCGGCAAACCGGCTCTGACAGACTTTCTTGTCCTTGAACGCGCCGAAGAGAGCACCCTGGTCCTCCTGCGCCCGCACACCGGCCGATCCCACCAGCTTCGCGTGCACATGGCCAGCCTTGGCCACCCCATCCTCGGCGACAACCTCTACGGCAACGCCAGGCAGGGCGACGCCTTGCTCCTGCACGCCAGTCAGCTGGGCCTCTATCACCCCTTCAGCGGGGAATGGACCGTGTTCCACGCCCCCTGCGACTTTGCCCCGCACGTCCTTCCGGTTGCGCTTGACCCCACTGAACCCGTGATGCCCTGAGACGATTCACGCCCCTGTCTGATCCGCCCCAAACGCCCCTTATCGTCGCCATTCCCGCGCAGGTGACCTGCACCTTCGACGAGCCGTTGTGCCTCATAGTGACGATTGGTTCGTAATGCGGGAATGACTTTTAACGGTGTCTCGCAACGCGCAAAATTCCATAATGATCAATAAAATCGATGCACAGCTGAGCTTTCAATCCAAAATAACGATTTGACCATAAGCCCGCCTCAGGTCAGATAGTTCCCCATGATCCCAATTTGCTGGAAATCCTGGTCCTACGCCTTTGTGCGGATCGGACTGGCCATGTCCTTTCTCGTGGCCGGAGTCATCAAGATCCTGGACCCCATGACCTTTGCCATGACCATCAACGCTTTTGGCATCCTGCCAGGGCCGCTGGTCCTGCCCGTGGCCTTTTTGCTGCCGGTGCTTGAGATCCTCGGCGCGGTGGCACTCATTTTCGACATCCGGGGCAGCCTTGGCCTTATCACCCTCATGATTCTCATGTTCATCGTGGTGCTCGGCTACGGGCTGCACATGGGCCTTGATATCGACTGCGGCTGCTACGGCCCGGGAGATCCCGAGGGTGAAGCCTTTGCCGGAATCCGTTCGGCGCTGTGGCGGGACCTGATCATGCTTGGATGCGCCACCCTGCTCTATGTCTGGCGGAAGATGCTTGGCGTTCGCCCGAACACGTTTGCCGGTAAATATCAGTCCATCAAAACCTTTATTTTCAAGGATGAAACCGCATGAAAAAGACGATTGCCCTTTTGGTGACCATGGCCTGCGTACTGCTGGCCAGCCCCTCCTTCGCCCTTTTTGAAAACAAGTTCGAGGCCGAAGTGAGCACGGAAACCGTCGCCGTGAAACTGCACCGCGACACCATTTCCGGAGGCTATGAACTGATCGCCACGGGCGAACTCAAGAAGATGATCGACGAAGGCAAGGACATGATCATCATCGACACCATGCCCTACGAGGACAGCTACAAGAAGGAACACGTCCCCGGTGCCCTGCAGTTCCTCTTTCCCATTCCCGACATGCCGGAATGGAATGACGCTGAAACAGCGGGCAAAACCCAGGCCGACTTCGAAGCCATGCTCGGCCCCGACAAGGACAAGACCATCGTCATCTACTGCGGTTTCGTAAAGTGCACGCGCAGCCACAACGGCGCAGTGTGGGCCAAGAAGCTCGGCTACACCAACGTCTACCGCCACCCCGGCGGCATCTTCGCCTGGAAGGGCGCTGGATTTCCCATCGGAAAAATCAAGTAAGCATCACTTTCCCCTGGCAACACGTCCCTATCAGCAACAAAGCCCCTGATCTCATCGTGGATCAGGGGCTTTGTTTTTTCTCGGAGTCTTTTTTTCAATACTTTAAAATTATGGCAGCTTCTTACGCCCAGGGATTGAACAGGCTAAGCCCGACATCCTTGAAATCGGAAGTATTCCGGGTCACGAGCACCATATCATGCCGCAAAGCCGTGGCCGCGATAAGCGAATCCATCACACTCATGGGTTCGCCCTTCTGCTTCCGCGCGGCTGCCATTTTCCCCCACACGACAAAGACCTTCGCATCAAGGGGAATGATGCGCCCGTTGAACTGCCCGACCAATTCCTCGCTTAGCCAAACTTCCAGTTCGGTCCGGCGGTTCGACGCTGCAAGATTGCTGATCCCGCACTGAATTTCGCCGATGGTCACCGCACTCAGATGCGCATTGTCCATCTCAAAGGAATTCAGCCATTCTATAACCCTCGGCTCCGGTCTTGGCTTGACAAATTCTGAGATGACGCAGGTATCGAGAAGGTAGCGTTGGCTCACAGGTCAATCTCACGCAGGTCGTTTCGCTGATCCCTTTCAATGCAGAGTTCGCTGCTTCTTAAAGGTGAGACCATCAGAAAATCGCCCAGACGTTTTTTTGGAGCCGTCAGCTTCTTGTAGCCTGCGATGGGCATCACCACGACAACTTCAACCCCATGGCGCGTAATAACTTGCGGACCTTCCGACATGGCACGATCGATCAATTCGGAAAACTTGTTCTTTGCTTCCTGCAGTTGCCAAGAAATCATAGCGCCCCCTAAAACCTGTCTAGACTGTCCAGATTATATGGCGAAAACCAGGGAAGCGCAAGCACCCAGCACTGACACCTATCCCACTACGTCATATCGGCTGAAAACCAATGAATAAAAAGCCTTGCCCTTGGTTCGCGAGCGAAGTTCCGTGGAAAAGCCGAACAGCTGGCGCATGGGGGCCATGGCCGTGATGCCGGATTCGATATCCGAGGTGCGCACATCGAGGATACGCGCGTTCTTGGCCCCGAGCAGGTTCACGCAGTCGCCCACGTAGTCCTGGGGCATACGCAACTCCACGCTCATGATCGGCTCAAGCAGCACCGGCGAGGCCTTGGACAGGGCCTCCTTCATGGCCTCCAGCGCCGCCATGCGCACCCCAAGGTCAGTCAGGCCGTCCTCGAACGGGGCGATCTCAAGCAGAAAGGCTTCCACATCCGCCACCAGACAGCCTTGCAGCATTCCTGCCTGCAGGGCGTCTTCCATGGCCCTGAGCGCGATGTCCGTCTGGACCGTAGCCGGAAGGGCCGTCACGCATCGGTTGCCGAGCCCCCGCTTGGCGGGACGGACCGAAACGCGGACCAGAGCGCGGTGCGTCTGATCCCCGATGAGCTTGCGACAGGAACCCTCGGCCTCAGCCTCAGCGGCAATGGTCTCGCGGAAAATGACCTGCGGGTTGCCGTAACGGAAACTCACCCCGCTTTCGCGGCGCAACCGCTCCAATACGACCTCCAGATGCAGCTCGCCCAGCCCGGCCACGATGAGCTGATCCGTGTCTTCGTCAGTGAACGATTGCTGGGTCGGATCTTCGATACAATATCTTTGAAGCAATGCTTGAAGTTTATCCGTGTCACTGGCGCTGCCCGGGACCAGGGCGACGTTCAGGACCGGCTGGATGATGTCGATATTCTCCAGACGCAGGGACTGTTTGCCAGAAAAAAGCGTGTCCCCGGTGATGCATTCCTTGAGGCCCGTGGCCAGGATAATCTCTCCGGCCCTCGCCTCGGGGATGGGCTCGTGTCGGTTGGCGTGCACGGTGTAGACTTTGTGAATCTTCTCAAAGCGCTCCAGCCGGGAATTGTACACCGCGCTGTTTTCCCCGATGTGTCCGTTGTAGACGCGCACAAAAATTTTCTTGTGCGCGCCCTCAAAAAGCACCTTGAAGACAAATCCCACGAACTGGTCTTCGCGAACCTTTTCCGACTCCATGCGTCGCAGCACATGGGCATGGGAATGGGACTCCACCGGTGAGGGCAAAAAATGCGCGATACCGTTCATGAGCGGCTGCACGCCGATGTTCTTGAGCGCGCTGCCGCAATAGACCGGCACGGCCTGGCCCGTCAGGGTCGCCTTGCGCAGGGCCGCTCGCAGCTCGGCCTCGCCGATGCTCTCGTCGGCCAGATAGCGCTCCATGATCAGATCGTCGAAATCGGCCACGGTCTCGATCAGCTCCCTGCGCCGGATCGCAAGCATCTCGCGGTCTGCGGCCTCCGGGTCGGATTCCAGGACCGTCGAACCCTGGTCGGCGGGATCGAAAACAAGGGTCTTGCAGCGCAAAAGATGCAGCACCCCGCCCTCGATGCTCACGGACGGCACCGTCACCGGCAGCGGCCTGACCCCCAGGCGGGCCTGGATGTCACGCGTCACGCGCCAGAAATCCGCGCCCGGCCGGTCGGTCTTGTTGATGAAGACCAGCCGGGGCAGCCCGTACTTGCTTGCCTGCCGCCACACCGTCTCACTCTGGGACTCGATGCCGTTGACCCCGCAGAAAACGACCACCGCGCCGTCGCAGACCCGCAGCGCGCGCTCCACCTCGACGTTGAAATCAACGTGCCCAGGAGTGTCGATGATGTTGACCTGACTGCCTTCCCAGTGAATCGACGTGCAGGCCGAGGTGATGGTGATGCCTCTCTTCTGCTCTTCCTCAAGGTAATCCATGGTCGCGTTGCCGTCATGGACCTCGGCAAGCTTGTGGATCTTGTGCGCGTAGAAAAGCAGGCGCTCGGTGAGCGTGGTCTTGCCCGCGTCGATGTGAGCGATGATGCCGATGTTGCGGATGGAGGAATCGATGTCGTGTTTCTTCATAAATTCAACCGGATTGGTCAGGAGAAGGTGGAAGTACGGTAACGGAACGTGTCGGGAGTGATGACATCCCAGACCCAGCAGCCAAGCAGCCGCTTGGCCATGACCACGGGCGCGCAGTCGGGCTCACCCCCGTAACAGATGTAGGGGCGGCCCTGCACCGCAACCTCGGCGGTGACGGCCTTGTAAGCCTGCACATACCCGCTATCGGGAAGGCGGATCTCCACCCCGTACGCGGCCGGATCGGGGCGCAGCGTGCGTGGATAGGCGAGAGCCGCCCCGGCCAGATCCACGCAGATCCCCTGCCCACTCGCCGCGAGCAGCTTCAGCACAGGTTCCGGATCGGCCGTGAAGACCTGATCCACGGACAGAAAATCGCAGCCGAACAGGAGCGGGTCAGTCACGGGCCCGGAAACGTGCACGACCAGGGTACCGACCTTGGCCACCAGGGCCTGGACCATGGCCGAAAAAAGGGCCGGCAAGGGAAAACGGCGCAGATCCGCCGCGAAAAATGCCCATTCAAGCCGCTCGCAGCGTACGCTCTGCTCCACATGACCCAGACGCCTGGCCTGCATGACCGGCTCGACGCCGTCCTGGGCCAGGGCATAGGCAAAGCTTACGGCATTCTTGATCACCGATCTTTGTACCGCCGGACAGCGCTCGTACGCCTCGCCGAAAGCATCGTCGTCAATGTCCGGGACAAGGCCGTTCTCGGCCAGCAAATCTTCGATCACCTCGCGCTCCTGGAGAAAAAAATGGGCAGGTCATGCATGACCTGCCCAGTGTCCCATATTTCAAGGCGTTGTACAACAGGTGCGCCAGGCAAAGTTCAGATGGCCCCTGCCACCAGTGCGCCCATTTCCGCGCAGCCGACCTTGCGGCCTTCTCCAACATAGATGTCGCCGGTGCGGTAACCCTGGGCCAAAACGCTCTTGACCGCCGCGTCGATGGACTCGGCCTCGGCCTCCAGGCCGAAGGCGAAGCGCAGCATCATGGACACGGACAGGATGGTCGCCAAGGGGTTTGCGATGTCGCGGCCCGCGATGTCCGGGGCCGAGCCGTGGATGGGCTCGAACAGGGCCGGTCCTCCCGATCCCATGGATGCCGAGGGCAGCATGCCGATGGAGCCGGTGATGATGGACGCCTCGTCGGAGAGAATGTCGCCGAAAAGGTTCTCGGTCACGATGACGTCAAACTGCGAAGGGTCGCGGATGAGCTGCATGGCCGCGTTGTCCACGTACATGTGCGAGAGCTCGACATCCGGATATTCAGCCGCCGTGCGGATGGCCACCTCGCGCCACAGGCGCGACACGTCCAGCACATTGGCTTTGTCCACGGAGCACAGCTTCCCCCCGCGCTTGCGCGCGATCTCGCTGGCCACGCGCACGATGCGCTCGATCTCGGACTCGGAGTAGATCATGGTGTTGAAGGCTGCCCGCTCTCCGTTGACCACGGTCTCGCCGCGCGGCTCCCCAAAATAAGCCCCGCCCGTAAGTTCGCGCACGACCATGATATCAAGGCCCTGCTTGATGATGTCCGGACGCAGATACGACGCCCCCGCCAGCTCAGGAAAAAGCACGGCCGGGCGCAGGTTCGAAAAAAGGCCCAGGGCCTTGCGGATGCCGAGCAGCCCCTTTTCAGGGCGGATGGCCGGGTCGATCTCGTCCCATTTGGGGCCGCCCACCGCACCCAGCAGCACCGCGTCCGCAGCCTTGCAGGCGGCCACGGTGGCATCGGGCAGAGGATTGCCCACGGCGTCGATGGCTGCGCCGCCGATGAGCGCCGTCTCGGTCTGAACGGTGTGTCCAAACTTCGCCGCCACCTTCTCCAGCACCTTCACGGCCTGGGTCACTATCTCAGGGCCTATGCCGTCGCCGGGCATGAGGCAGATTTTCATTTGCATGAGAAAACTCCAACTCTTTCTAAGATATTTAAGGCATGCCTCCGGCGGGCGGGACTCGTCCCTCGGGGGCGCGCCCCCTGCACCCCATTCAGGGGGGTGGGGGGCGAAGCCTCGCGCGTTTGGCAAGGGTATGCCTCAGGAATTTATTGCGCCACCTTGCGCTTCACGTACTCCACCAGACCGCCGCCGGAGAGCATTTCCATCATGAACGGGGCCACGGGGATGAAACCGATGGTCTCGCCCGAAGTCAGGTTCTTGATCGTGCCTGCGGCCACGTCGATCTCAAGCTCGTTTCCTTCCTTGATGCGCTCGATGTCGTCGCCAAGCTCCAGGAGCAGAAGGCCCATGTTGAAGGCGTTGCGGTAGAAGATGCGCGCGTAGCTCTTGGCCAGCACCACGGGGATGCCCGCGCCGATGATGGCCAGAGGGGCGTGCTCACGCGACGAGCCGCAGCCAAAATTCTCTCCGGCCACCAGGATGTCCCCGGGGGTGACGCGCTTGACCCAGCCTTCCTCCAAACCCTCGAAGCAGTTCTTGCCCAGTTCAGCCGTGTCGGCCGTGATCAGAAAGCGGGCCGGGATGATGGCGTCAGTGTCTATATGATCACCCACCACGTGGGTTTTGCCTTTGAATTTCATGTTTCCTCCTTTAGCCGAGCGCGCCCGGATGCGTGATGGAACCGGTCACGGCCGTGGCCGCGGCGACAGCCGGGTTGGCCAGGTAGACTTCGGATTTCAGGCTGCCCATGCGGCCCTTGAAATTACGGTTGGTGGTAGCCAGGCAACGCTCGCCGCCAGCCAGGATGCCCATGTGCCCGCCCAGGCACGGCCCGCAGGTCGGCGGACTGATGATCGCCCCGGCATCGAGGAAGATGCGCAGCAGGCCTTCGTCCAGGGCCATGGAGTAGGCACCGGGAGAGGCCGGGATGACTATGAAGCGCACCCCTTTGGCGACCTTGCGGCCC
>Ga0180017_100096_pt1 | contig 35975 bp, 36 predicted proteins | sample KR46_S_MetaG_FD_129674 | JGI IMG/M metagenome (GOLD analysis project Ga0180017, IMG submission 129674) | Groundwater microbial communities from the Olkiluoto Island deep subsurface site, Finland - KR46_S_MetaG | ecosystem: Environmental > Aquatic > Deep subsurface > Groundwater | place: Finland...
CACGAGCAGCACTACGATTACTAGAATTGGAAAGTGAGCAATCATTTCTTACCTACCCGCTAATTCCAAATTTTTTTCTTCCTCAACCCGGTTCAATTCCAAGATCTCATTCTCTTCGATAGTATCGTAAGTCCTGTATATTTCGATCACTAGGGCCAGGGCGACAGCCGTGACGCTGACGCTCACGACGATCGCGGTAAGGATAAGGACGTGCGGCAACGGGTTGTCATAGATCACAGCGTGTTCCCACGTGATCGGGGCGGTGCCGCCGTGTACCTTGGAAATGGAGATATAAAATAGAAAAACCGCTGTCTGAAAGATATTCATCCCGATGATTTTCTTAAGCAGGTTCTCCTTCGCGATCATCGCGTAGAACCCGACCACCATCAGGGCGATACAGATCCAGTAGTGATACTTGCCGAGGATAAACTCCGTGATTACTCCGTAGTCGCTCATTTCACATCTCGCCTTGCTGTTTCAAAGAATAGGGTGATCATAATCGCTGCCACCGTAACCCCGATGCCGAACTCAATCCCAATGATCCCGAGGTGGCTGGCGAGCTTCGGATTCCCGGCGATCAGGGCATTGTACTGGAGGTAATTTCCTCCCTGGATCAGGCACAGGAGGCCGATCCCCGCAAAAACCAACAACCCGACGGAATTGAGGACATCCGATTTCCACTGGTGGATTCGTTTGGCTCCATCGTCAATGCCGAAGGCGAGGATATACAGGATCACGCTGGCGCCCAAGATGACTCCCCCCTGGAATCCGCCACCCGGACCGGCCTCACCATGGGCGATGACGTAAAGTCCGAAAAGCTGAATAAAAGGGATCGAAACCCTGGCTGCGATCTGGCGCATGATATGTTGCGAGTCATCCACAGTGCTCACCCCTTCCTCTACGATCTACGGTTAGCCCGGCGCAGGAGCAAAATCACGCCCATGCCGGCGGTGAAAATCACGGTAACCTCACCGAGTGTATCATAGCCTCTGTAGGCGGCCAGGACGGCGGTGACGAAGTTGTGTACGGCGGTCTCCTTGTACGAGTTTTCGATGTAGTACGGCGCCACGTGCAGATTCGCGGGTGCATTCGGATCGCCGAAGTGCGGCATATCGATGGTGCCCCACATCAGGACGGCGCCGGTGACCAGAACCACGACGAGGCTGAGGGTAGGTGAAAACCGATCCGAAGACTTGGCGGCGCTCATCGGCTCGCCACGGCGCGTCCGACTCAGTGCGGCAATGAGCAAAACGGTAGTGATCCCGGCACCGACGGCCGCTTCGGTGAATGCCACGTCCACGGCGTTCAGGCGGACCCAGATGACCGCCATCAACAGGCTATAGACCGTAAGGAGAATGATCGAACTCAGCAGATCCTTCATCCGTACAGCTCCGATGGCACACACCACCAGCATAGTTAGAATAATCAGGTCAATAATCATGATGCGCTGTCAACCCCGCTTACTTTCTTATCAGTTGACGAACCACAGGCCAACGAGGAGGCGTGGGCGCATTCCTCCTCCAACTCCTCGTCCACCGACTTCACCCCGGCCACGTAACCGGCCTTGGCGATGAAGTGGGCACTCGTTGGGTTGGCCAGGAAGATGAACAGCATGATAATCAGAAGTTTCACAGAAACCAGCGTAAACCCTTCGTAAACCATCAGGCCGAGGATAACCAAAGCCTGGCCCAGAGTATCGCCTTTACCACAAGGGTGCAACCGGGCGAAGAAATCCGGGAAGCGGACGACCCCGATGGCCGCCACGACCATGAAGAAGCATCCAACGGCCAGCAGTATAGCGGTGATAATTGTCTTAATCTCCATAACTTCTCATCCCACTAGCTTCATATTTTGCCTTCGTCACTAGTCCAGCCCCCACGTTTCACGGTACTTCAGGATAGCCAATGTGGCGATAAAGTTAATCAGAGCGTAGACCAGAGCGATATCCAGAAAATCCGGGCGGGCATAAATAAACCCGATGAGGGCCAGCAGCACCACGGTCTTGGTACCCATGACGTTGGCTCCAAGCGCCCGGTCATAAAGCCTGGGCCCGACAATGGTCCGGTAGAGAACCAGAAAGACGGCCAGGAGGATGACAATCGCCGCTATTTCAAAGATAAGCGCATCAGACATTATTGTCCCTCAATCTCCTTTACTCGCGCTTCCATATCGCCGGACAGCAGACCTTCCGCCGTATATTTCGATATGGCGTGGACGACAAACTGTTTACGGCCGGCTTCCAGGGTGACCGTACCCGGAGTCAGGGTGATGGAGTTGGCAAATATGGCCACTCCCATATCGGTCTTAAAGTCTGTCTTGATGGTCAGGAATGCCGGTTCAATGGGCATTTTGGGGTGCAGGGTAAGGTAAACCAAGTGAAAGTTGGCAAGCACGATTTGCCAAAGGAGCCACGGGAGGTACCTGATCAGGCGCAGGATCCGCATCAGACCCTGGCCGAAGTTAACTTTGCCAAATATCAGATCGTGAGACCAGTAGGCGACGAGCAGGGACGAAATCACACCGAGGGTAACGAGGATGAAATCAAAATGTCCGGAAAGAAGCATCCAGAAGGCGAACATAAGCAGAAAAGTAAGGATAAAACTCATGGTCCGTTCTTCAACTCGCATTCTGACACAGATTTCGTAAGACCAACGATCTTACAGGCCCGTCCCTTTTGGCAACAACCCGGTCTTCGCTTGTGCCTATGGTGACAAACTGAACAAGACTATGATAACAAGCGGGGAATAAATATTCAAGCTGTTTTTGCATTTATTATTTTCGAACTATTCTCCCCTGCGGAATATATTCCAAATTACGACAAGACTCTCCCATGATATGGATGAGTCCTGTCGTAGTGTGAACTATTTTAAAGAAATAATTTGCACAAATTGTGATGACAACTATGCAAAACCCGCGTAAGATTAGATACCAACTACGGTTCCAGCCTCAGTCATCTGTTCGGGTTCCGGCTGTTCCGGCACCCGACGGTGCAAAATCACGCACATTCCGCATAAAGGTCGCGGCCTTGCCCACCTTTTCCACGTCCGCATACCAGAAGGCACCGGCTTCAATACCCTCATCCTGGACTATCCCGTGCGCCCGACCGATGGCCGGTACGCGGTCGATCAGGGGTGCCACCACGAAGACGAACCCCCAAATCAGCAGGACTCCGAGCAGGAGAGAGAGCCACTTTTTTGGTTTAGATTTAGGGGCAGGCGGGCTTTGCAGCCCGCCCGCCGTACGCATGTAGACACTCAAAGCGGTAACCTCCATATCCCGTGTCTAGCCGCCCATCAGCTTCTCGGTGACTCCGGGGAACACCACGAAGAACATCAGGTAGGCCATCAGCAGGGTCAGGATGAGGTTGAAGGACTGGCCGCAGACGTACAGGATGACGACCTTGCCGCCCTTGAAGTACTTAGCCAACTCACGGAAGTTGGTAGCTAGGCCGATGCTCGCAAAGGCCAGGGCGAAGAACCAGCCCTGCAGGCCCGAGGTCCAGCCCTTAATGACGCCTTCATCAACTAGGACCTTACCGACATCGTCGCCCATGGAGCTGTAGATGATCGAGAACACGACGGATGCCCCGATGAAGCCGAGTACGAATTTCGGAAAGCGAGCCCAGATTTCGTACATAGCGTCCTTGAAGCCCAGCTTCGCGCCCGGTGTGCACTCCACCTTGGTGCACCAGTAGGCGGCGACGCCGAAGGCGATGACGCCGATCATTACGTTCTGGATCATCTTAATCGTCGCGGCGACGTACATTGCGGTGTCGCTCAGAATGGCACCGGCGGCGACAACCGCACCGGTGGAGTCGATGGTGCCGCCCATCCAGGCACCGCCCAGCACGTGGTGCATGCCCACCGATTTAATGAAGGCCGGCATGAGGATCATCATCACGGCGGTAAAGGCGACGGATATACCGACGGCCAGAGTCAACTCTTCCTTCTTGGCCCGGCAGGCGGCGGCAGTGGCGATCGCAGCCGACACACCGGAGACGGACATATCCGCCGAAACGGTGATGTTTAGTGTCTTAGATTCCATCTTCAACACTTTCTGGCCGAACCAGAAGGTGCAGATCAGGACGATCGGGGTGACTACCCAGGTTACGAAGATACCGGCCTGACCGATCAGCAGGATCTTGCTGAACAGGATGCTCGCACCTAAGAGTACGAGACCGGTCTTGATATAGTACTCAGTCTGGACAGCCGGCATTACCCACCTCGGGGTACCGACGGTGTTACTGATTAAGAGGCCCAGACCGATGGCCCAGATTACATATTCAATACCGTAGGCCTTCATGGTCCCCTGATTCGACATCATGTAGGCAATGATGGCCACCAGGAACACAAACGGGAAACCCATCAGGAATCCAGCCACATCCCGGCCCATAAAGCGCGTGCCGATGGCAAAGAACAGGGCGAAGGCCACACAGAGCACGATCAGGGTCGGGATGAGGTTGTACGGCTTAACGTTGGCCCCACTCTTGGCCTTTGATTCCGCGGCCTTTGCGGCCACCCAGGCGTCGATCGCGGTGTCAGCCTCTTTGTTCAACTGAGTGTTCTGGAACCCGGCAGCGGCAGCGGCGGCTTCGGCTTCCTCGGCGGCAGCCCGAACGGCAATAGTCTTCTCTTGGGCGGCCTCATACTTGGGCGCCTCAGCGGCACTCTTGGCCGCTGCATCCGCTTCACTTAAATAGAAGGAAGGAACCGGATTCGAATCCCATCCCTTGGGTCTGGAGAGATAGTTGGCAAGCGTCTTCGCCAGGTCTCCGTCACTGGCCTTTAGTTTACCCTTGGCTTCGTCGGCCTCAACATAGGCGATGGTCTTAAACGGTGCTCTTTCCGCTTCGGCCTGCATCGTAGCGTTCGCCTTGGTAATCTTCTCGTTCATTTCGGCCGGCGGATTGTTAAAAAAGATGAACATTCCAGCTACCAGTAGCAGAATGCCGAGCCAAATTGCCCAGTAATCTTCAAACTTCCATAGATCGGACCAACTTGATTTTGGTTTGTCTACTACTATGTCGTCAGACTGCGTTGGCTGGTTCTTGAACTTGTCGTCCACAGTTTACACCCCCTAAATAATTAATCCGTAAACTAACGAACCAAATGCCGATTCGGCTCCGCAACCACCCCCCAATGTATGAAGATTTCTATTGCAGCCTTCTTCGACACCCATGATAGCAGCATACGACTAAACAAAATGTCGTGTAGCTTACAAATTATTTGTTTTCAATATTACATATTTACTGATTGTTCAGTAAACTTCGGGGATGCGCTCGGTCCCCAAACTCGTGCCCAAAGAGATCATTGGTCTCTTTGAAATCGTCCAAATCGATGAACATCACGGCCAGGCGATGTCCCTGACGCTTCGCCCGGAGCAGGGCGTTCGACGACAACTGCTCGAACAGGGTCCGGTTGGGTAGTCCCGTCAGCGGATCGTGGAGCACTTTCGGTCTGTCTTCATCCGAAATGACTTGACTAATCACGGCTTGTACGAACACTTATGTGGCTTACCCATCGTACCGTGCCAGGGTGGGTAGGGGGTACTTCCGGCAGTGGTTTACTATCGAAACCGGATGATCTGGGTGTGCTGGATTCCGCAGGAACTATGTGGGATGTTGGCGAACTATTGCCAATGAATAACTAGCAATCTCTCCAATGTACTACACCAACCATTACAAAAGCCTCAATGCTGTCGCTAGTACGAGCTCAGGCCGTTCTATTTCTAGATGCTATTCCGGTCAAAATCTATTGCCTACGAACTTACCGAACTAAGGATGTTACTTAATCGAACCATCTATTGAAGTTTAGTGAATCAGGCTACCTACGTCTTTTGAACCAATTGGCTTGTGACGCAGTAAACTCCTCGCGTTTGAACATGCCCATAGCTAGTGAAGGAGCGGTGCTTCATGGTTAGAATTCTTCACCTGAGTGACCTGCATCTCGGACGGCCCTTTGGTTTTCTTTCTTCCGAAAAGGCGAGATTCCTGCGGGAAGCGCAGTTGAGGGCGTTCCAGAGAGCGGTCGGGTGGGGCCAGCGGGAAGGGGTAACCGCCATCCTGATTGTCGGTGACCTCTTTGACTCGAATGATGTTTCGGCCAAATTGCTCGGTGAGGTTCAGGCTATCATCCGGACCAGCGGGATACCCTTTTACATCCTGCCCGGAGCAGCTTCCGAAGCCAACGCTGGCCACGACGGTCTAGGGCCGGGCAGTGTGTACAACCGTCGGAGTTGGAACGATCTTAGTAATGTATGCATCTTCAAGGATGAGGAGTGCTTTTACCTGGATAACGGCGGGGTGGCCGTCTATGCCCGGCCGTCTTATCCGGAAAGCCCCGTACTGCCAAGGCTACCGCGGCATTCGGAGGCCCGGCACCACATCGGGCTCTGCCACGCCAGTGTATGTTTCCGGGATGAGATAGACGACTACCCCCTGACTTATGAAGAGATTGCGGACTGCGGTTTTGACTACCTGGCTCTGGGCCATTGGCATAAGCGCCAGGACCATTCTTCAGGCGGTGTCTTGGCCTGGTATTCGGGCTGTCCCGAGGTTCTGGACTGGGACCGCGATGCTCAGGGCGGTGCTCTACTCATCACCTTACAGGACGGGTCAGTGGAAGTCGAGACCCGGACCACCGGTGAACTGACCTGGCAAACCACGACTGTGGACATCAGTGCCAAGACCGCCGCTGAGATTGCCGCTTCAGTTGCGGCCGGAGTTACCGATCCGGAGTACACTCTGCTCAAGGTCGAACTCTTTGGTACGGCTGACCCCCAGCGATGGCAGGAAGCGGAACAGCTTATCCGGGAGCGACTGGACAACGTCTTCCATCTTCAGATTGACAGCAGTCGCGTAAGGCCGGAGATTGATCCGGCAAAGTATCCCCTGGGGACAGTGGCTGGCGAATATGTTCGACTGTTACAGGACGAAATCGCCGCCCTTGTGGGCGACGATCTCCAGACCGAACAGCAGCGGACGGTTCTGATTGATGCCCTGCACCGGGGCCTAGCAGTCCTGGAAGGGGAAATGACACTTAAGGATCTTGATTTGGAGGTGGTTCTGCCGTGAAGCTGAAAAGTTTGGAAACGGTCAACTTCCGGGGGCTGCCGGATAACGTCCCGTTCCGGTTTGACGGAGGCAACTTCACGGTAGTGTACGGTCAGAATGAGGCCGGCAAAAGCTCAATCCTGGAAGCGATCTCATTGGGCCTGTTTGCCAAGACCAACAGGGAGCATCCCGCCTTCCAGCGGTGGGACAGCCCCCATGCTCCGATCATCAAGATTGCGGTCACCGATGCCAAAGGCCATGAGTACAGGATCACCCGCAACTACCAGGAACGTAGGAGCTACCTTGTAGGCCCCGGGATTGAACTCAGCCAGGAATCGGCCATTGCTAATAAGGTGAATGAGTGGTGGGGTGGCAGCGACCTCTTTCGAAAGCTCCTGATTGTCAGCCAGAAGGAACTCAAGTTTAAGGACGGTAAAGCGCTCAATGCCCAAATCGAGGCTCTGGCTTCCGGCACCGAAGGCGGCAAGCCGGTAGCACATATTGCTCAGTCGATCGAGAGTAGGCTGGCCGTCCGCGGTAGGCCGTTTAAGGGCAAGGACGGAGCACTATTCGACAGCATCGTCCAAGAGCTTGCAGAAGCGAACGGGAAGCTGCGGCAACTGGAGGACAGTTTGCGTAAGGCTTCATCTGACAGAGGCACGCTCGCCGATCTCCAGGAGCAATATGGGCACGCCGACAGAGAACTCGATGAAATAGCCCGCGTGCTGGAATGGACCGAGGCCTTTGTCCCCAGCCGTAAAGCGCTAACGGTCATTAACAAGGTGACCGAACTAAGTATCCATAAGGGTACCTTTGACGAGGCCATCGGGGAATTAACGGAGAAGATAGACAAACTCAATCTGGATCTCGGCATCCTTCGCAAAGCCCATTCTACTCGGGAGCAGATCAATGCATTAACCAAGACGGTTGAGAAAGACAAGCGCTGGATCGCCGATGTCGAGGAACTTCAGCGCAGTATTACCGATGCCGACAAAGCCATTGACGGTCCGGAGATTTCAGAACGTGACAAAGCTTCGATTGACCGTTGTTATACTCAGATGGCCGGAGCAAAGCGCAGCCTCGAACAGCAGAAGCTAACCCTGATCGTCGACCCGAAGACAGCCCTTACGGTGACCGTTAGGATTGAGGAGTGTACGATTGAGTCCAAGACGGCTTTCAACCTCGCCGGATACGAGAACGAAATCACCGTCGCCGGGGTAGCCGAGCTACTGTTAAGAAACGAGGGGCTGTCCAGTCTGCAACAGGATCTTGAAAAGTACCTTGTTCAACTCAAGGGTCTTCAAAACAGGTTGGGGTTCACTAATCAGGCGACAGTTGAGACTCGCTACAGGGAGTGCCGGCAGAAGAACTCCTTGCTGACGCAGCTCAAAGGTCTACGCGGAGGGCGTGACATCGAACAAACCCGCATCGAGGTGGGTGAGAACGAAGCCAAGATCAAGCACCTGGAGAGTCTAATCGCTCTGGCAGCCGGAGATTCAAGAGATCTCACACAGGAAGAGCAACGCCTACAGGACTTGAGAACCGAGAAGGAATCGATGGGGAAAAAACTGTTGAACAGCGAGAAGCAGATTGCTGCCTACCTGAACAACCAGACCCTGGAATACTGGGAAAAGGCCAGGGATGAAGCCCTTACCCGTCTCGCCGGGTGCAGGGCAGCGGAGAGCCTGGCAAGCGTACAAGCCATCAAGGCGCTCGCCAACGACCTTCCCGAACTAGAATCTACTCTTCGGAATTTGCAACAGACCAAGCAGAGCGGCGCAGCTAGCCTGACCACGCTGGCCGGTGATATTCAGGTGCTGCAGGAACGGCTTCGGCACGTTCCGAGTTATGAAGATATGGCTGAATGGATAGAGAAGAAAGATCGGCTGGAGAAGCAAAAGGAGCGGGCCGAAACCCACCATGAAGTATTACTGAAAATCAAAGCGACACTGCTTGCGGCCTACGAGAATGTTAAATCCGGCTTAGCCCAAGCCATTGAGGACGAGGGGAGCAACATCTTCGCACTCCTCACGGACAGACGTTATCCTGGAATCAAGGTTGACATCCGTGACATTGAACTCTCTGTGATCGACTCCACCGGAGTGGTGCGTCCCGTCCAGGAGCGTGATTTCAGCGAGGGTACTTTGCAACAACTCTATCTCTCCGTGCGCATTGCCGTGGCAAAGACCTTGCTTCAGACGGATGACCTCCCCCTTGTCATCGATGACGCTCTCGTTGATTTCGATGACCACAGGTTTGATCGGGCGATGGACATTTTTGCCCGACTAGCCCAGACCGGTCAGCAGGTAATCCTGTTCACCTGTCACCAACGGTATAGCCAACATAACCCAGGATACACTGCCCTGACACTATAAGGTGTAGCTTTTGCAGTAAACGAAAAACCGCCAGGATCCAGTCCTGGCGGGCTTTTTTCTATGGTGGGCACGGCTGGGATCGAACCAGCGACTTCTTGAATGTGAGTCAAGCGCTCTCCCCCTGAGCTACGCGCCCATCGTAAACCTCATATTAACACACATGTATCAGAAACACAAGGGGGTTTTGTTAGCACTTTATCACCAAAGGCTCGTGGCAGAGGGTTCTCAGGCTCTACGCCGAGTCCCTTCCGCACAATATCCAGAGGACTGGCGCTGGCGCTAAACTGGAGTGGCCAGAGGGTAGCAAGCAAGAACCGTCCCCACTTGCTAGTCCCCACTTGCTACTGTCCCCACTTGCTACTGCTACTTGCTACTATTGTTCTAGGATTTTGGGCTCTGAGGCTTCGAATTTGCTGCTTAGGACGACGAAATCTACACGGCGGTTTAGCTGGCGGTTCGCGACCGTATCATTAGCAGCTTTGGGCCGGTACTCGCCGTAACCGGAAGCGGACAGCCGTTGAGGCGGGAAGTTGTGGCGGGCTAGGAGATACTGGATCACACTAGTGGAACGGCCCACGGATAACTCCCAGTTTGAGGGGAAACGTGGTGTGTTGATGGGCAGGTTGTCGGTGTGGCCCTCAACTCGGATATAGTTGGGGGTCTGCAGCAGAATCAGGCCGAGCTTATCCATTATTTCCGCAGCCCGTGGGGTTAGGTCAGCGGATCCGGACACAAACAGCACCGTATCCTGAACACTGATTACTAAGCCGCGCTCCTCGGTGACGGTCTGAACCTCTGCTTCCAGACCGTGTTCCTTGATTAGTTCCTGGATTTGTCTTTCAATGACAGCGAGTTCAATAGAGTCTGACACTGCATCACGGCCAGGGACACTCGAGTCGCGGGTAAAGGGTTCGAAGGTATCGGGGCCGACCGCAGCCAGCGGGGCTTCGATGACAATGTTCCCTCCGCCGCCCATAGCATTCTGCAAGGCCCGGGCCAGCTCTGAGAATTTCTGGGCGTTGATGCTGCTTAAGCTGTACATCACGATAAAGAAGCAGAGCAAGACGGTCACAAAGTCGGCGTAGGCGACCAGCCAGCGTTCCCGCGTATCATGCTCCGCGTGATTAGATCGCCGTTTCACGGTCAGCCTCCTCAGGGGATGCCTTATTCTTACCATTAGAATCCGCAGGACGCAGGAAGGAGTTCAGGCGTTCCCGGATAATGATCGGGTTGTTCCCGGCCTGCAGAGCCAGCACACCCTCCAGAATCAGTTCCTGCATCATTGTTTCCTTGCGGTGTAAGTTCTTCAGTTTCGTGGCGATGGGAAAGCAAACACAGTTTGCAAAGACCACACCGTACAGTGTAGCGACGAAAGCGGCTGCAATCGCCGGACCCAGGATGTCCGGATCGGAGATGCTTCCCAGGGCTACGATCAAGCCCATAATCGCCCCGGCGATACCCATTGTCGGAGCGTAAGATCCGGCCGATTCGTAGAAGTCCTGGGCCACCTTATGCCGTTCCTCGAGAGAATAAAGCTCGGTCTCGAGGACCCCGCGCACCACTTCCGGTTCCACCCCGTCGATTACTAACTGAATCCCTTTGCGCAGGTAATTGTCATCGACCTGCTCCAGATAATTCTCTAGGAACAAGAGCCCCTCGCGCCGGGCTTTCTCGGCCAGCATGACGATTTCTTCAATCATTTCCGTCGGATGTTTGGTTTGTTTCCCGACTAGTACCCGCAAGCTTTTCAGTACCTGCGGGATTTCTTTAGCGGTTAAGGTGGCAAATGCCGAACACAGGGTACAGCCGAAGACCACCGCGATGGCGGCTGGTACAAATAGTGAAGCTAAATGCCCATGCTTCAAAACGAAACCAATGATGACAAACGCTAATGCGGCAATAATACCCACCAAGGTGGTCGGATCGATGGAAATCCCCCCCAATTAAATATCTCTCGATAAATACGGTATGATTGCCCTTTCTATGCAAAACAAGGTATGTCATTATTCTCTAGACGGTTAGTTGGTTCCTTCCACAACTCGGGTCAAATTCACAGTTCCTTGGTTCGCAAAACGGTGAGGATCAACCAGACACCTAACACCGTTCCGGCGATAAAGGTCAAATCAGCTACCATTATCCGCCCCAGAAGCTGAAAGCCCAGCTGAGCGAACAATGCCGATCCCAACAGCAGTGCGACCGTCAGGATCGTCAGGATCACCCTGTTGATCAGAATGATACCCCGTTTCCCAAGGCGGTCGAGGTCGGGGTTATCCTGCCGGAGCCGGAACTCACCACGTACGGCCTTGTCCAACAACTGATGCAGTTGCATCGGAATCTCACTCAAGGCCCCGGCGTACTCCGGAAGGCGTTCAGTTGCCACCCGACGGAGAGAGGCGTAGGAAAACCGCTCGCTTACAATTCTCCGTCCGATGGGCTTAGCCACGTCTATAATGCTTATCGCCGGGTCCAGCTGTTTGGCGATGCCCTCGGTCGTGACTAGGGTCTTGATGACCATGGTCAGTTCATTGGGCAAACTGATCCGGTGGCGATAGGCCGTCGTTAAAAGATCGCCCAGCGACTCGGCGACACTGACCTGGCTAAGCGGGATCTCGTAATACTTTTGTTGCAGCTTCTCCACGTCCCGGCGCAGCAGGCGCAAATCTACCGTCTCCGGCAATACCCCGAGTCCAATTACGGCCTTTAGCACCATGTCGACATTCCGGCGCACCAACCCAAGTACCATTTGGCCAATTTTTTCTCTGGTGTGGGGACTAAGCCGACCGATAATCCCAAAATCAAGAAAGACAAGGGTGCCGTCCGGCTTTGCGGCCAGGTTTCCGGGATGCGGGTCGGCGTGGAAGAGCCCGTCGAGCAGCATCTGTCTCAGCAGGGCTTCCGCCAGCAAATGGGCGAGGCGTTCCCGGTTCAGGCCGGCCGCATCCAGTTGCTTGAATTCACTCAGCTTAATGCCGTGCACGTACTCCATGGTGAGCACCCGGCGTGAGGTGTAGCTCCAAAATATCTGGGGGATGTAGATATTGTTGTCCTGGGTGAAGTTTCGACGGATGCTGTCCGCGTGCCGGGCCTCGGCCCGGAAGTCGGTTTCGTCGGTAATCCGTTCCGCAAATTCTTGGGCCATCTCCGTGAAGCTGTATACCCGACCCCAGGGCAGGTGTTTTTCCGCGAGGGCCGCAAAATCCTGCAGGATCTCGAGGTCCAGGCGAATCCGTTCTTCAACGCCGGCGCGCTGTACCTTCACCACCACGTCCTCTCCGCTGGCCAGCCGGGCCCGGTGCACCTGGGCGATCGAGGCTGCCGCCAGTGGTTCCTGTTCAAAGTCAAGGAACACTCCGCCCAGGGGAGCACCGAGTTCACTTTCGATTTGGCGTTGAATCTCCGCAAAGGACACAGGAGGTACGTGATCCTGCAGCTTCTCAAGCTCCTCGATGTATTCCTCGCTCAGGATGTCGCCACGGGTGGAGAGAATCTGTCCCAGCTTAATGAACGCCGGACCAAGTTCTTCGAGCATCAGGCGGAATCGCTCCGCCTGAGAACGGCGGAGAATATCCCGGGGCTGACGGCTTACCAAGTGGCGTGGGTATGAGACTACCTCGGATAGACCAGCCTGCCCCAGCAGATAGTTAAAACCGTAGCTGGTCAGAATACGGATGATCTGACGGTATCGTTTAATGTGTCTGATACGCCGGCGCAGTCGGCTAAACATCTGATCCCCCCCACCTTATCATTAGCCCTGAATGCCAAATCTAAAAGTCGATCCGGATATCTGAGCGGAGCTTTACTTCGGACGTGACATTTTTCGCTTTTTTCTGCCAACTTTAGACTAGGCGAATGAAGTAAAATCAAGTATTATTTGATTAACTAGCTAAATGGAACATTATACCGATCTGTCCAGGATTGTTCATGGGCACAGGTTCTTCAGTTCGGGGAGAGGGAGTGATCAAGTGACGCAGGAAATCCCCGATATTATTCAGTACCAGCAGATTGTGGCCTTCGATTTGGCCGGGCAGGTCTACGGAATTGATATTGCCCGGGTTTATGAGATCATCCGGATGGAATCACTGACCGCGATCCCGCGGGCACCCGAGTTCGTGGAGGGCGTGATTAACCTGCGGGGACAGATCATCCCGGTGATCGACCTCCGTAAGCGTTTCGGTCTCCCGAAGGCTGAGCAAACCCGATCCAGTCGGATCATTATCGTTGAGATGAACGAAATGCGGGTGGGCTTGACCGTTGATGCCGTACTTGAGGTGTTAGACCTCGGTGTCGGTACCATCAATCCCCCTCCGCCTGTGGTTCAGGGAGGGGTTGACTCGGCCTTCCTGCAGGGCATCGCCCTGGTCAAGGAACGTCTCGTAGTGCTGCTGGCGGTAGACAGTATCCTGATTAAAAAGGAACGGGATGCATTGAAGAAGGCCGGCCGGGAGTTGGAGACAACAACGGGGTAAGGGGGGTCTGTAATTGTTTTCGGACGAAGAAATCGGCGTATTTTTCGATGAACTAGACGAGAAGATTCAAGTAATGAATGACGGTTTTCTTGCTCTGGAGCGAGACGGGGAGAACCCCCACATCATTCAGGAGATTTTCCGCGCTGCCCATACCGTCAAGGGCTCTTCTGCGATCATGGGCTACGAACAAATGTCCAAGCTGACCCACGAGATGGAGAACCTCTTCGATCGTATCCGCCAGGGAGAGGTGAAAATCACGCCCGAGATGATTGATGCCCTGTTTGATGGTTTGGACACCCTCAAAGCCCTCCGCGATCAGGTCACTGGAGAAGGAATGCAGGAAGGGGTAGTAGACCCCGCGATCTTCATTCGGTTGCAGGGCTTGATTACAGGGGCGCAAGATCCGAGCGGGATAGGGCCTGAGGAGCCTGTTCCCGGGACCGATTGGGCAGCGGACACCGATCTACCGCCCCTGCCCCGGATTGTTCTCGAAGCCACTGAGCTGGAAATTATCGCTGAAGCGCTGCAGATGGGCCAAAATGTATTCCGGATCGGAATCCATATTGATTCCGACTGCCAGATGAGGTCGGTCCGGGCTTTTCTGATTTTCCAGCGGCTCGAGGAATGCGGTGAGATTATCCAGTGTGCCCCGACCGCAGAGATGATCCAGGATGGCAAATATGACGCCGGTTTTGAGGTTCTGATCATCAGCCGGGACGACGGGGACTACATCAAGAGCATCTTGATGAGCATTGCCGAGGTCGTAGACGTCACGATTGAGCCGGGCCTTGCACCCTCCGCCCCCAGTTCGGAAGAGACACCCGCAGCCAGTCCGACGGAGCAACCGAAAACGGCGGCCCTACAGGCCCAGGACACCCCCCTTGCTCCGTTCGCGGCCCCGAAGGCCAAGGAAAAGGAAACCCAAGGGCCGGTCCCTGCTGCCGATCGGAAGAACGTGAAGACCGTTCGGATTGACGTGCAAAAGCTCGATAGCCTCATGAACCTGGTGGGCGAACTGGTCATTGAACGGACTCGCCTGGAGCGATTTGCTAGTATTATGGGCAGCCGCCTCGGTTCCGATGGAATGGCCGATACCTTAAATGAGATTTCCAACCACCTCGGTCAAGTCACCTCAGATCTTCAGGACGAAATTATGAAGGCCCGCATGCTCCCCATTTCCCAGGTCTTCAATCGTTTTCCGCGCATGGTACGGGACTTGGCGCATAAGATGGGCAAGGAAATCAATCTGGTGATTGAAGGCCGGGATACCGAACTCGACCGGAATGTGATTGAGGTCATCAGCGACCCGTTGATCCACATGATCCGGAACGCGATCGACCACGGCATTGAGTCCCGTGAAGATCGTCTGGCTACGGGCAAACCGGAAGCCGGAACCCTGCTGCTGCGTGCTTTCCACCAAGAAAACCATATCGTGATCCGGGTTCAGGACGACGGCCGCGGCCTAAACCTGGAACGCATCAAGGCCAAGGCAATTGAGAGGGGTTTGCTCAAGGCCGATGTGGCTAACCGCCTCACCGACCAGGAAATCATCGGTTTCTCCTATATGGCTGGTTTCTCCACAGCCGCCGAGGTGAGCGACCTCTCCGGCCGGGGAGTGGGGCTGGATGTGGTGAAAACCCAGATTGAGCAGGTCAACGGCTCGGTGGAAATCGGCAGCACGCCCGGGCAGGGCACCAGTTGCACCATCAAGCTGCCCCTTACCCTGGCAATCATTAAGGCCCTGATGGTGGCCCTTGGTGATCAGGTCTATGCCTTCCCCCTGGCGCACGTTGTGGAGACCGTGCAGATTTCCCGCGAGGAGATCCAACTGTTGAAGCACAGCGAAGTCGTGGTGGTCCGCGGCATGGTTCTTCCGCTGGTGCGCCTAAGCAGAATCTTCGCCCAGTCGGAAACTAATACGGAGAAGATATACGTGGTTATTGTCGGTACCAGTGAGAATCAGGTCGGCGTTATTGTGGACCGGCTAATTGGGGAACAGGAGATCGTGATCAAGTCACTCGGTGTTCATTTGGGGAGGGTTACCGGTATTTCCGGAGCAACCATCCTGGGCGATGGACGGGTTTCCCTGATTGTGGATGTCCGGGCGTTGGCCAGTGAAACGGCTGGTACACGGGCCAAGGCTAGAGCCGTTTGATGGGTTCGGTAAAGGTATTCCTGGTCGACGACTCAGTGGTAATCCTGGGCATCGTCGGCCGGTTACTGAAGAGCAAATATGAGATTGAGATCGTGGGAACCGCGCGCAACGGTCGCGAAGCGCTGGAGCGGATTCCCGCCGCCCGGCCGGATGTGGTCGTCCTTGATGTGGAAATGCCGATCCTTGATGGGCTGAAAACCCTCGAGGAGTTGATGCAGCTAAAGCGCCTGCCGGTGGTGATGCTCAGCGCACACACCCAGGCGGGGAGTAGGGCTACGATCGACGCCCTGGCCTTGGGGGCGGTGGACTTTGTCTCGAAGCCCGCCTCTGCCGGTCAGCTGACGGAAATGATGGGAGAACTGGCTGAGAAGATTCGGATTGCCGCTGGCTCCCGGGGTGCCGTTACGTCACCGATGCCACCGACACGTACCGTACCGATCAGAGCAATCCGCGCCAAAGGGCGTGCCGAAGCCGTAGTGATCGGGTGCTCAACGGGCGGTCCGGCGGCGCTACGTTCGATACTACCGTTCCTGCCCAAGAGCCTGGCCGCCCCGGTTGTCGTCGTCCAACACATGCCCAAAGGTTTTACCGCCGCTTTGGCCGAGCACATGGATCAGCTCTGCGCAGTGGAGGTGAAGCATGCGGAAAACGGTGATGTCTTGCGTCCGGGCTTGGTTCTGGTGGCTCCGGCGGGACTTGAATTTGGTCTGCGGCGGGAAGGGAACCAGGTAAAGGCACGGGTCCAGCCGTCTACCGTACCGCTTGCCCCCGGGGGGTTCCGCCCTGCAGTGGATAAGGTAATGACCGCTTTTGCGCAGGTGTACGGATCAACGGCACTCGGGGTGCTCCTCACCGGAATGGGTCGCGACGGAGCGGAGGGGATGGTCGCCATTAAGCAGTCCGGGGGACGTACTATCGCTCAGGATCAGGAGTCCTGTGTCGTGTATGGGATGCCCAAAGCCGCAGTGGATGCCGGAGCTGCCGACCAGATTATCCCCTTGTCGGAAATTGCCGGACAGATTACACTATTAGTGTGAAAAAATTGCACACTAGGTTATAAAGTGGGGCACAGAGGTGGTCGATAATCAACCAAGGACGGTGTTTCCGAAGGGGGAGAGGCCGATGAAAATAAACGGGACCAACGGAATAGACATTGCGCGGGCCTATGCCAACAAAGCAGCGGAACGTAAGCGCGAGACCGAAAGCAGAGAGCGAACTGAAAGCGTCAGTCCGGTCAAAGCGGACAGTGTCGAGTTCTCCAGTCGGGCCAAGGAATTGCAGTCTTATCGCTTGGCATTGGCAGACATGCCGCCGGTCCGTGAGGAACTCGTGAGCCAATTGAGACAGAAAATCCAGGATGGCAGTTTCGTGCTCAGTGAGCGGCTGATTGTCGAGGGCATCGCGCAGGAGATGAAAAACCGGCTCAGGGGCTAGTAAATCTGATGTGGGATAGGTGAGATGGTGGAGCAGACAACAGCGACGCAGGAATTGCTGAGCTGTCTCCGGCAAGAAATCGAAATCGCCCAGAGGATCGTGCAAGAACTGAATATACAGCAAGAAGCCCTGCAGGAGTTGGATTTGGCAGGGCTAGAAGTGTCTTTACCCACTCTTGAAGATCTCACCGGAGAGATGAATGCCGTGGAAGAGCGGCGGATGCAGGCGGCGCAGAAATTGGCCGCCATGTTGAGACTGCCTGAGGACGCGCCTCTGCGGGACGTGCTGACGGTTGTTCCCGACCCAATACGTGACCAGTTGGCTCAGGCGCGTGTGGAACTCCAATCCCTGATCGCGGAGATCCACCACCGGAATGACGGGAATTATCTCCTAATGTTGAGTGCGGCGCGCTTTAACCGGGGGATCCTCCAGTTTTTGTCCGGGACCGCGCCTACGTACTTCAAAGATGGGGCCTCCGGTGAGGCCGGACCGACCCAATCAGTCGTGCTGAATAAAAAGGCCTGAGGGGTGAGGGCAAGTGTCGTTTTTAGGTATTGAGATCGCCCGCCGCAGCCTGCAGGCGCACCAGCGGGCCCTAACCGTTACTGCGCACAACATCGCCAACATCAATACCCCCGGCTACAGCCGCCAGGCGGCAGTCTTCCAGACTACAAGCCCCATTTCTTACCCGTCCGTTGGCACGCCAAAACCCGGCCAAATCGGTACCGGGATGATGAATACCGAGATTATCAGGTACCGCGATGTCTATCTGGATCGCCAAGTGCGCGAGGCCAAGTCGGCCATCGGCTACGCCGACGGTATGGAGACCGCCCTGCAGCGGGTGGAGGCGGTGATTCCAGAACCGAGCGAATTCGGCATCCAGGCAATGCTCGGGAGCTTCTTCAGTGCATGGCACTACCTGGCTCAGGACCCGGAGAACCCCGGTTCGCGCGCGGCCGTGAAGGGCGCCGCGGAAATGCTGGCCAACAGCTTTTCCATGGTCCACGACTCCCTAACTAGCGTGAAAGTAGATCTGGTTGGGGTGGAAATGGATGATCCCTCTGAAGTCGACCCACAAAGCCTTTTCGCCCAGCAGCTTCGCGATATCAACGCCATCGGGAAACAGATCTCAGAACTGAACTGGGAGAGTGCCTACCAGCGAACCGCCGGCACCAACCCCAACGACCTAATGGACCGGAGAGACCGTCTGTTGGAGCAGCTGGCTACCCTCGCCGACGTTACGGTTACTGTCTCATCCATAGACTTGAACTTGGTCAGTGTAGATGTCTACGGCGTACAGCTCGTGGACGGCACTCAGTACCGGGAGATCGGAAACGGTTTCGTCGAGCTTGAGGCCGAAGACGCTCGTGAATCCCTGATCGGGAATACCAGAGGTTCACTAGCGGCCACGGTGGCGGCGGCGGAAAACATTGATGGTTACCTGGAGATGTTGGAGACCCTGATGGGGAGTCTGGCCGATGTAGTAAACGACCGGCTTAATGCCGAGTTTTTTGTGTACGGTGAGGGCCGTTTGGCCCTGAACGAAGAGGCCATGGACGCTCTGAAGCAGGTAACTGCGACACAGGCATGGTCCGTGGCCCAAGTCCGCGAGCAGCGGGTGGTGGGAGACGTACACGGTGACGGCCAGTCCACCCTGGACGGCTACTATCGGGAACTGGTCACCGGCATCGGGGCCGACCTCGCTACGACCATGAGGGGGCGGGACAACGTACAGGCCATCCTGGGACAGATTGAACTCCTGCGAGAGTCAGTCTCCGGAGTTAATTTGGATGAGGAACTGACCCGCATGATGCAGTACCAATACGGATACCAAGCTGCAGCTCGGGTAGTGACCATGATGGATGAACTCCTGGATACTCTGATCAACCGGATGATGTAGGACTCCAAAGTATTAATCCCGGGGGTGTAACGACGTGCGCATCAGTACCAACCTCTTCTTCTCAAATATCCTGAATAGCATCCGGAAGGAAGATCTGGGCCGGGCCCGAACCATGGAGCAGATCGCCAGCGCACAGCGTATCAACCGCCTGAGTGAGGATCCGGCGGCCTTAAGCCAAGTGTTGTCGTTACGCGCCGCTACGAACGAAATCGATGACTATATGCTCAGCATCGACCAGCAGATTTCCCGGCTTAATCGGGTCGAAGAGGCCCTGGCTCAGGCCGGCACTGTGTTTCAGGATGCCTACGGCATTGCTGTCCAGGGCTCGACCGGTACTTACTCCGGTGGTGATCTGAAGAACTTGGCCTACCAGGTGGACCGGATGATCACGTCTTTGGTCGGCTTTGCCAACGCTTCCCGTGGCGGGATCAAGCCGGAGGCGCTCTTTGCCAGATCCGAATCGGGATCCGAAGTCATCTACACCTATCCCGAGACTTGGGAAGGTACGATTAAGGGTGAAGGCTGGGGCCGGGTGCTTACCCTCAACATGCTAGTGGAGACCATTGATCCGGCGGAAGTCTTCAAAGTCGATCCTGACACGGGTCAAGCGACGATGTTTGACACTCTGATTAAACTACGGGACGCCCTTAACAACGGTGACCAGAACGGTGTTTCGGAATTGATTGGAGAACTCCAGGGACACGGAGAGACCCTGATTCAGGCCCGAAGTGATATCGGCAGCCGCAGCTACCAACTGGAAAAACTGCGGGGGCAGATTGGAATACAGAAGGAACAGCTCACTGAGGTCATGTCTAAGATCGGGGACACCGATTACGCCGAAGCCGCCATTCGCATCAACCGCCACGAGCTGGTCATGCAGGCCACCCTTTCTACCGCTGCCCGTCTAATGAATGTCAGCCTGCTGAACTACTTAAGGTAGGAAAGGGTAGGGGAAAAAGGGGACAGGCTACTTTTCCGGTAGAACAACAGTCTAGCCTTCAAATGGAATCCTCCTAAGGTGTATTAACGTAACCACTACCCGGTAAAAGAAAAAGTTGCCTGTCCCCTTTTTCCCCCGCCCCCAGAGGTAAAAGAATGAAAGTCGGTGCCGGGGGTCTACAGTCTTTAGCGCAGTTCGAGGCAGTGGCGCGGCGAGCCCAAGCCGGAGACCGGCCGGAGGTGATGCGTCAGGCACTACCGCCGAGCGTAATGCGTCATGACTTGGGAGCCTTAGTCCGGGCCGTGGCGCGTCTAAATGAACTGGCCCAGCTCTTCAACTTGAACATCCGTTTCAAGGTTCGCCGGAAGGAAAAGAGGGAAGACGGGGAAGGACATGGGCAGGGTGCCGATGTCTACGACCTACTGACCGGAAAAACACTTCGGCAACTGGAACCGGAAGAGGTGGCGGAACTGGCCAAACTGGATGGCCGGCTGCAGAACCAGACTGGCGTGATCATCGACCGCGAGCTATAGGGAGATAATGCAAAAGCGACCCCTGATCAGGTCGCTTTATGATTGAATGCTTGTTTCCGCTTACTTGTTTTTATCCACAAAGGCCGCCTCAGGATCACTTTGTCGGCCGTACGCCCCCAGAGCCTGTTTTCCTTGTTTTAGCTGCTCGATCAGCTTAAGCATCGCCTCTCGCTGCGCGAGAAGCGCCTCCTTGTTGGCCGTGTCCAGCTTGGCTGCATCCCGGAGAACGGTCTTTAACTCATCCGAAATTGCCCGTAACTCCCCATCTGTAGCCTTAGATTCAATGATCGCTAGATTAGTGGCAAGCTCGCTCAGCCGATCAAACTCATCCATACACCGCTGCCGTTCTTTCACCAAGGCGTCCATCCGGACGAAAGCCTCCTCCGAGGGAAGAGCGGAAACCACAGCCCGCTGCTCTGCCGTTAGCTCGCGAAACCACCTTGCCAGACGCAGCTTTTCGGTAGCGATCCGCCGGAGTTCTTGCTGGTTATTAACCGGCATTTGTCCCGCCATCTGCTTCACCGACACCCGCCTGTACTCCACCGGCTTGCTTCGTTAAAGCCTCCGTCCAGGTGTCCCGCAGTTCTTCGATTATTTTTAGGACCTGGGCGAGGATGGCCGGGTCCTTCTTAAGGTTGGCCTGCAACAGTTGGTCGTAGACATACCCATAGAGTGAATCCAGCTGTTCTGATACTTCGTAGTCCATATTTAGGGTGGCCTGTAGATAGGTGATGATGTTCTGCACCTGTACCATAGCGTTGTGTGCAGCTTGGAGATCTTTCTTCTCCAGTGCCATATCCGCCTGCTTGGTGTACTTGACGGCCCCGTTGTACAGAAGGGTCACGAGCTGCTCAGGCTTTGCATTCAGTATCGCGTTTTGCTGGTACTGCGCATACGGGTTGTTAGCAGCCATAAGAATTACCTCCTTGTTAGTTCTTGTCTACGTCTGGCCGGATCCCATCTGTTGCATGAGCCACATGCTTTGTGAGTTCGTCCTGGCAATGGCCTGCTCTAGGGCCGAGAACTGCTTCCAGTAACGGTTCTCAAGCTTCTCCAGTCGCTGTTCGGTCCGGCTAACCCGGGTTCCCAAAGCGTCAATCTGCCGACCAAGCCAGCTTTGGTCATATAGAGAACTAGTCGCTGACGAACCGGAATGAGCCGTAACCCGCTTGATCGCCGAATCCAGGTAGTTGTATAGACGCCGACCAATACCCTCCTCGGCGCTCGTACTGCCGTTCTTGTTGAAAATGCGGGCAACCCCTTCAGGGTCTTGTTCAATGGCGGCGCGCAGTTTGGCCTCGTCGATTACCAGTTTACCCCGCTCTTCACGGCTGCCTATTTTGATACCAATCTGTGTCAGGTGGTTTAGACTAGGGTCGAGTCCAGAGACTGAGGAGAAGACATCGTTACGCAGCCGTGTCACTATACTATCAAGAATGCTGTCCCCACGAAGAAGACCGCTCCTGGCCTTCTCCTGCCACTGGTCAATTTGCTTCTCGGTCAGGTTTTCGCGGGCCGGGTCGTCCTCAAGCAGAGGAAGATAGTCCTGGAAACGCTTTTCCTGCAGCTTGCCGTTAAACTGGTCAAGCAGGCTGTTGTACCCGTCGATAAAAGCCTTTATGCTCTGGAACACGGACTCCGTGTCCCCGCGCACGGTCACCGTGGCCGTGCCCGATCCCTTTGGAGTAAAGTTGACGTCATTCACGGTAAATTCGTTAGTGGCACGGACGATGTCGAGTCCGTTGATGTTCAGTACGGCGTTGGTGCCGCCTACCTCGACAGCATTACCCAACCGTAGCACTTGGGCCAGGAAGCCGGTTGTACCGAGCTTGATCTCATCGCCTAAAGCGTTGTTGTTGCCCGTCCGGGTCGTGGAGAGGGATACCTTATCCGCCGAGCCTTCGTAGAAAGCCGTAAGCCCCAAATCGGTGTCCGTCGAGATGCGGTTTAACACCGCATGCAGGGTATCCGTGACTGCACTGACTTCAATGGTCTTGTTTACCGCTGTCCCGTCCTGCTTGTAGGTGGTGACGTCGAAGCCAAAGGTGCGGGTGTTGTATTCGTAGTTCGCTTGAATTGTGTCTCCCGTAGCGATGAGCTGGTTGAACTGAAGCGCCCCGGTTTCGGTGTTCAGCCACACCTTATGTACCTCAAGACCGGTATTATAGTCCGCTTCGGAGTAGTAGACCGTGTACGCCTGTTCCCCGCCTCCGGCCAGGACGACCTTGACCGCCGCGCTGCCGGAGGTCACCCAGGTGTTCGCCAACTGATAGGAAGCACTATCCGTTCCTGCTATAGTCTCTCCGGAAACCGCCTCCATTTTCCAGTTAAAGTTGGTATCGCCGAACTTGGCACGCTGCGACCAGAGGCTCTGGCCCGGGTCGACCTTATTTCCACTGGCAGCCGACACCGGGACCGTACTCGTCTTGTAGGCGGTGGTAGCGAGAGAAGTGACCGAAACACTGTAGGTGGCATTTGCGGCAGCGGTGTTCGCTGTGGCCGTTACGACGGATGTGTTCGATGATAGAGCAGACCTCGCCAGAAACGTCGAACTCAGGCGCATCGGGAACACAGCATTCTGGCGGAAACTGAGAAGGGAAGAATTGATGCTTCGGAAGTCTTCTCGTTTCCACTCCAGCAACTGGCGCTGCTGTTTTAGTTTATCCAGCGGTTTACGGTGGGCCTTCATGAGGTCCTGGATCATCTGTTGTGTGTCCAGACCGCTGGCCAGCCCGGTGATCCGGTTAATGTTCACGCCAAACACCCCCCTGACAATAGTAAAGAAAGACTCCGATAACGAGGGCCATAGACTGCTCTAGCGTCTTTCGTCCACTACGATTCCAGCCATCTCCCATAGCTTGGCGATAAGGTCTAGGATCTCCTCGGGGGGGATCTCTTTTACAACCTCTTCAGTTTCCGCGTCGATGATCCGTACAATGATCTCCTTGGTCGATTCGTGGATGGAGAAGTTGAACTTGTTGTTGTTGATCTGCAGGGTACGGTTTGCCTGCTCGATGGCCACGATCAGTTCCTTTTCTGCAGACCTTGCATCCGACACCTGAGGCTGCGGCGGCTGTGGCACTGCAGGTTTCCGGGCCGGGGTTTCCGCCCGGCTTTTCAGTAGCTCATCGGTAGCTTTGCCATGTGATACCGGTTCAACGCGCATTGATGATCCCTCCAGACGCACGACTCTCCTACCACTGTTTTCGGCACGGGGCGGGGAGAACTTAAGTAACTAACGGGACTGTAAATCTATGCTAAATATACCTCACAACTACCTGTAAAGTAAAGGGAGCCACCCTGACGGATGGCTCCCCGGCGAATTGCTTATCTAAATGATGGTTGAGGTTAACCGCCCAGCAGCTGCAGGACGCTCTGTGGCTGCATATTTGCCTGCGCCAGCATCGCGATGGAGGCCTGGTTCAGGATGTTGAACTTGGTGAACTCCATCATCTCCGCCGCCATATCCACGTCGCGGGTCCGGGACTCAGCAGCGGTGAGGTTTTCACTTACGGCACCAAGGTTGTTGGCCGTGTGCTCAAGGCGGTTCTGATAGGCACCGAGTTTGGCCCTTTGGGTTGAGACGCTGCTAATGGCCGTATCAAGCGTCGAAATTGTGTTGTTTGCACCGGTTGTAGTGGATAGATCGATAGTATTGATACCCAAGTCGGTCGCATTCATGCTGGCAATGCTGACGCTCATGTTCTGGTCCTTGTTGGCCCCGATCTGAAGCTCCATCTGGTTCTTGGTGACTGTGACCGACCCCTTGGCGGCTACGGTGTTTGCAGCCTGAGTAAAGGTGACGGAGAGTCCACTGTTACTCAGGGTGAGCCCGCTCCCGGTGCCAACCACCCCGTCGATGGTACCGGCAACGTTGACCCCGGTCAGACTTCTGTCGGTAACGGCATCTGCAGTCAGCCCAAGCCCGGTGGTTATGGCGGTGGTGGCGTTAGCCGAAATCACGAAGTTACCGGCGGTGCCAAAAGTATTCGATGTCAGGCTGATACCAGCACTACTGCCGCCAGCGGTGATGCCAATATTTGCTGCGTTCACGGCTGCGATAAAATTGGTCGCCGTTGCAGCCACATCCGCTCCTGCAGTGAAGTTGATCGTGTGACCCCCGATAGTGACCGCCTTGGCCAATCCATCAGCAAGACCAACGGTGCCACCGGTGTGGGTAGCCTGGCTGGCGGCGGTCGTGATCGCCAAAGCCTTGGTGCCGGCGGTTACCGAGTCGGAGTTGGTGATCTGGGCAAAGCTCAGGTTGGTGTTGTGGGCGTAGGTGACCTTGGTTCCGGCTTCACCGTTTAGAAGCTTCTTGCTGTTAAATTCAGTCTGGGCGGAAATCCGGTCGACCTCAGCTACAAGCTGATCGGCTTCTTGGGTGATCTCAGCACGATCACTGGCGGTGTAGGTGTCGTTCCTGGATTGAACCGCCAACTCACGAACACGCTGCAGAATGCTGTGCACTTCCGTCAGGGCACCTTCTGCCGTTTGGATCAGTGAAATACCGTCTTGAGAGTTCCTAATGGCCTGGTTGAGGCCTCTGACCTGACCGCGCATCTTTTCTGAAATTGCCAGACCGGCGGCGTCGTCGGCGGCCCGGTTTACCCGGAAGCCGGACGAGAGCCGTTCCAGGGACTTGCTGGATCCCGCCTGGTTGATACCTAACTGGCGATGAGCGTTGAGCGCGGCGATGTTGTGTTGGATTCTCATAAACCTTCCCCTCCCAATAATAATCTTGGTGTTGATCACTCTACTGGGGGACTTAGGCCGTGCATGCAACCGGAGCCAAGTCCCACTATCATCTATGTCGGTAGTCCCAGGAGCAAACTTTAGCGGTTCTTTCAGAATTCACCGTCTGTTCCCCACCAAGTGTAAAACGGGGACAGTCCCCTTTTTATCGTCCAATGTCAGTTGCTGAGGTACCTGCCAACGATCAGCCGGAGGAATTCCTCGAAGTCGGCAAGGTCATTCTGAAGGATGTGATAGATCTCCGGCGGATCGATGTCGTCATCGTTTCGGCCAGGTACGCCGTACCGGCGTTTATTTAAAGGAAGACGGTTGTGTTCGGTCATTGCCTTAATCTGGCTTTGAACGGTTGTCGTGCCCTGGGACAGCTTATTAGCTTTATCGGACCTATGGGCGGTCGGTTGGGGGATTTGAATAGGGTTAAACCCTCCAACGAGTTTCACCGGTAATCCACCTCCCAATGATGCGGTAGTCTTATAACATTATCGGGAAGCATCGAGGCTTCTTTATTCTTTCTCAGACTCCATGCTATATGAAACCTCTATGTTATCGAGATCGACACGGAGGGTTAACACAACGCAAAAAAACAAACCGTACAGGCAGGAAAAATATCGGTTTGCTGGAAGTATTGTATATCATTGTAGTTTGCTGGCAGAAGCTGGGGGGATTAATCTCGAAACGTGTAGTTAAGTCTTGACATTACATGGACGATTACTAAGTACAAGGACACGTCTATTAAGACTTTTGTTACGAGCCGCAACGGCTTCGGCAGAGCACGAATGCGTTATTACTTTTTATCTTTTAAGGAGGAGTTTTCATTTGCATCAAACAACAGCCGGAACTTATCGTAAAAACAGGCTGGCTAGAGTTCCAATCATGGTACTGGTTTTAGGGTTAATGCTTGCGATTGTTCCCGGAGCGGCTCTGGCTGCCGTCTCTCTGTCAAGTATCACTCCTAACTCAGCCACCCTTGGTCAAACCGTGGAGGTGACTCTCACGGGAACGGAATTTGCTTCAGGAATGACGGCCAAAATCAATAAGACTACCGGAGAACTAATCGTGAACGGTACCGAGCTCAGCGTTACCGGCACCACCAGCGCCGTTTTTAGGTTTGTGATTCCGTCCGGTGCTGCTACCGGAACGCACCGCTTGACTGTGGTCAAAGATACGTATGAGGCGTCGCAAGATTTTGCAATCAGTTCAATTGTAAAATCTATCAAGTTCAATAATGTCAATGTATTGACTTCCCCCCAGTACACCAACTCGAATAACACCCTGGAAATTGTTGTTGAGACGAACAACAGCAGCGCGGAAGTGAAGTTTGGTTCGGTTTGTACGATTAAGGCTGACGGGACAATCTTAACTAATCAGGCTGGCCTGGGAGCCGGAAAATCGGGCAGTGTTTACACGGTCGAGCGGTACCCGCTTAAACCGGGGAAAAACAGCATTACGATCACCGCGAGTGTAGGGAGCAGAAATGAGACATTCAAATTTACGGTGACCTACCCCGATGTGCCTGCTACCGGTGCAGAGTATTATGTCGGAGATGTATCGGGTCAAAGCAAGATTGAGGCTTTTGGTAAGAACGTAGTCGTTGATCTGGAGAAAGGAAATTACCTTTCCGATGCTGACGGATTCCTTGCTACGGATCAATCGATGCTGATAAGTGTTTCTAGTATGACACCGGCCTACAAGCCTGCCGGTTTCACCGCGGTAAGCCCTGTTTTTCAGATTACGGCGGATAATTCTTTGAATCTCATTGGAAAGCCCGGCAAGCTGACTCTCAAGTACACAAGCCTGGGGGCACCGGACAATCTCACTGTATATCGCGCTAGTACCGCAGCGTTTAACACAGGGCTGAAGAACATGGGGGGACAGGTCAATCAGAAAGCGGGGACGATCACTATTCCGCTTGATGGTGCCTTTTCCGGATTCTATGCTGTCTTCATCAGTTATGTCGGAGCTGAGACCTATTCGGACCTGCCTTCCCATGGTTGGTACTATCATTCGGTTTCGGCACTGCGGGCCAAAGGGGTTATGGAACCGACAAACAGTGTCACGAATCCCTGGGCTTATGGTAGTGTTGGTGACGCCAGTACGTTTGGACTCGGCACCGGAATGAATGTCCGTCGGGGCGAGTTCGCCTTTATGATGGTGCGTGGACTCGGTCTCACTTTTGTTGAGATTCCCGACGCCGGTGGGGGAACCACCATCTTCAGTGATGTAAATAGCTCGGTTTTGACGAAGTACTACAGGCAGAGCATTGAGACTGCCGCCCGCCATGGTTTGATCCGCGGCTATCCTCCCGGCGCCGGTGGCCTTGTGAACTTTGGCTGGGACGAGAACCTGAACCGTCAACAGGTAGCCGTAATCATTGCCCGTGCCGGCGGTTTGCCCTTAGATCAGGACGAAGGGCGAGTTAAGGCGGCCCTGGCAAAGCTTTATAGCGACTATGATCCGGGGGCTGTCGATCCATCCATTTCTACTTGGGCAGCTGCATCCGTGTTGGCTTGCAACAAAGCCAAGCTAATGGGGGGTTCTCCGGTAACGGTGGACGGTAAGACTACTTACGAGTTCAATGGTAAGGACCATCTTACCCGGGCGGAGGCCGCTTCCCTGGTTCACCGGTATATGCTAGCCAAGAAGCTGATCTAGATATGTAAGCTGTTCAATATCCGAACCGGTGGGGCACACGCCTCACCGGTTTTTTCATGGGTCGGTCCAATCGGGGGATATAGATGCTGCTGCCGTTGTGATGGCAGAGGGGTGTAAAGGATATAACCGATCCTCAGTTGGGGCCCGTATTGGGGATGCATGGGGGGCAATCCCAGAAATATCAAGCGAACAGATAAATAATATGCCAACTTAGAGAGGAATTTCAAACTTACTGTCAAACTTTACTGAACAAGGTAATCATCTGCCATGCGTGGATTTACTGGTACTATTGCTTACCTGTGGCGTTTTCGGTAGAATTGAGCAAGCTGGAACCTGCGGATTATGTTTCTTATTGACTGATTATTCCGAAAGGTGGTGGGTGCCGATGCGGTTCGAAAGCCCAACGCTCTTGGCCCTGCAAAAGGCCCTGGATGCTGGTTCGCTCCGGCAACGGGTGATTGCGAATAACATTGCCAACATCAACACGCCGGGGTTTAAGAAGTCGTCGGTCGAGTTTCAGATCCTTTTCGAGACGGCCTTGAATCGGCCGTTACCGCTGGCCAAGACCGACCCCAGGCATCTCAGTGCCAGGGGTGTGGGGTTAGAACCGCGGGTGATCACGCACAACAACACCTCCATCCGGGCTGACGGGAACAACGTGGATATCGAGGAAGAAATGATTTCCCAGGCGGCTAATATGCTGGCTTACCAAACCACGGCACAGCTGGTCAGCGGAAAGTATGCTTCCCTGGAGAGGGTGATCAGGGGGAGGAGTGGTTAGTTAGATGAAGATGTTTCAGAGCCTCGCGATCAGCGGTTCAGGGATGACCGCCCAGCGGATGTGGCTGGACCTGATCAGCAACAACATTGCCAACGTGAATACCACGCGTACCCGTGAAGGCGGTCCTTACCAGCGCCAGGCGCCGGTCTTTGCGCAGCGTCTGGAACAGGTGCTGCAGGGCGGCTACCAGGGTGCTGGAGTGCAGGTTAGCCGCATCACCCGTGACCAGAGCCCGCCGCGATTGCAACACGAACCGGAGCATCCAGATGCAGATGCTAATGGGTTTGTCTCTTACCCGAACGTCGAGTTGAATAAGGAATTCGTGAATATGATCACGGCCAGCAGAGCCTATGAAGCTAACGCTGCTGCTTTCGAGTCCGCAAAACAGATGGCCCTACGCGCGCTGGAGATCGGTCGCTAGTCAGCTACCTGGTTAATCGAAAGGGGTGTATCTCAGTTGATAAAAAACATTACCCTTACCCCGGTAACCACCCTCCCCAAGATCAGTGAACCGGTGGTTCCGGCGGGTAACCAGCCCGGTTTCGGAGAACTCCTGGCCCGGGCCATCGAGACCGTTAATGCGGAACAGGTCAAGGCTGATGTAACGATCCAGAAGTTCCTGACCGGCGAGATCCAGGACGTGCACCAGGTGATGATTGCGGGCCAGCAGGCTAGGCTGACGATGCAGCTGGCGCTTGAGGTTCGGAACAAGGTGGTCGAGGCCTACCAGGAGATTTCGCGCATTCCAGTTTAGGGAGGTAGCCGGGTGGACGGTCGGGCTACTCTTTCCGGGGCAGCCGAAAAATGGCGGGGGATGGGATCGACCCACAAGGTGGCCGTCATCCTGCTTGCGGTTGCCCTGGTTGTCACCGTATTCTACACAGGTTCATATGTCCAACAAGCCAACTACGCGCCGCTGTTTACCCAGGTTGATCCCCGAGAAGCCGGTCCGATTATCGACCGGCTGGACGCCATGAAGGTGCCTTATCGTCTTACAGACGGAGGATCGACGATCCAGGTTCCTAAGAACAGGGTTTACGAGGCCCGTATCCAGTTGGCGTCGAGCGGTGCGCTCCTAGGCGGGGGTCTCGGTTTTGAACTGTTTGACCGAACCAAGCTGGGGATCACCGAGTTTGAGCAGCAGATTAACTATCAGCGGGCTCTGCAGGAGGAGCTGCGCCGGACGATTGTCCAGCTTGATGCGGTTGAGCAGGCGCGGGTGCACTTGGTAATCCCGGAGAAGACGATATTCTCGGAGGAGCAGCACCCACCTTCGTCCTCGATCGCCCTGAAAGTACGGCCCTTAAGTGAACTGACCCCGGCACAGGTCAAGGGCATTGTGGCTTTGGTTTCCGGCAGTGTGGAGGGGCTCAATCCAGAGAACATCCACGTCATCGATATGCGGGGCCGGGTGCTTAGTGAGGATATCGGCTCGGACTCCCTGTCGGGCGTGGCCCTAAGTCAGCAGGAAGTGCGGCGGGCTTATGAAAAGGAGCTGGAGAAACGGGTACTCTCGCTCCTAAGTCCGGTCTTGGGCTCCAATAAGGCCGTGGCCATGGTCTCGGCGGAACTGGACTTCCGGCAGCAACAGTCGGTAGTCAATATCCCGGCCGGAGATACGGAGGTCACCAGTGAATATGAGTTGCGCGAGGAGAGTCAGGGTACCGGAACGGGCGGGGTACCCGGCACAGATAGCAATATCGATGGTCCCCCCGTGTATTCGGGGACCGGCGGGGAGACCAGCCAGTCGCATTCCCGAGAGGAACGTACTACCAACTACCATGTGGGAACGATGGTCGAGACCACCGTACAGCCCCCGGGACAATTAAAGCGGCTGTCCACTTCCGTGGTGGTGGATGGTCCGGTATCTGCGGCCGTGGCCGATCAGATCCAAAACGTGGTGTCAGTAGCCTTAGGCCTGGACAGTGAGCGTGGAGACCAGGTGCTTGTTTCTTCGATGACCTTTGACACCAGCCTGCAGCAGCAGTTGGAAGAGGATCTGGCGGCGGCGGAGGTTGCGGCCAAAGAGCGTGAGCGGGCGGCGATGATCCAAAACCTGATCATCGCCGGAGCATTATTCCTGCTACTGGTGATCACGTTGGTTGTGGTCATCCTAACCGCTAAGCGCCGCACGACGGCTCATAGCGAAGCTCAGGTGGTAGAAACAAAGGGGCCTACGGATCTCGGCAGTGTTTTCGTACCGGGTAAGGTTAGTCTTTTGGGGACGGTAATTCAGGTTAGTGAGGACCCGGAAGCGGATCTCAGCCCGGAGCAACGGGACATTAGGGAACTGGCCAAGAAGAAGCCTGAGGACGTGGCCCAGATCATCAAGCTTTGGCTGGCGGATAAATAGGGGGTGCCCCTGTGCCTCAGAAAAGTGGACTTCAGAAGGCGGCCATACTCCTGATTTCGCTCGGTGCGGAAACATCCAGCCGGGTTCTGAAGCAAGGCTTTTACGATGAGGAGATCGAGCAAATCAGTTACGTAATCGCCAATATGGATCGAATTGCGCCTGGAGCCAGGGATCAGGTTTTGGATGAGTTCGTGGAATTACAGCGGGCTAGGCAGTTCCTCGTCCAGGGTGGACCAAAGTACGCCAAGGAGATGCTCGAGAAGACGGTTGGGTCGGCCAAGGCGGCCGATATCCTGAAGCGGTTCGCTTCGGCTTCGCAGGGGATTCCGTTCCATTCACTGCGCAAGACCGATCCCAAGCACCTCCTGAGCTTTATCCGGGAAGAACACCCGCAGACGATCGCCATGATCCTGGCTTACCTAGATCCCGAAAACTCCGCAGCCATTCTATCGGCCTTGCAGCCGGAGCAGCAGGTAGAAGTGGCCAGGAGAATCGCCATTATGGAGCGTACCTCTCCGGAGATTGTCCAGGAAGTGGAGCGGGTTTTGGAGCGCAAACTTTCCGTAGTGATGTCTGAGCAAGTTACCAACGTCGGAGGCGTGAAGTCCCTGGTGGGGATGCTGAATATGGCGGATCGCTCTGCGGAGAAATCCATCTTGGAAGAACTGGAGCGGGTTGATCCGCGACTAGCTGAGGAGATCCGCCAGCAGCTCTTCGTCTTTGAGGACATCATTAAGCTGGACGATATGAGTATCCAGCGCATCTTGCGCGAGGTGAACACCAAGGACTTGAGTCTGTCGCTGCGGGGGGCGAACGAAGACGTCCGGGAGCGGGTTTATCGAAACCAGTCACAGCGTGCTGCGCAAATGTTAAAGGAAGAAATCGACTTCATGGGTCCGGTGCGCCTGAAGGAAGTCGAGGACGCCCAGCAGCGTATCGTGAAGGTTATCCGATCGCTGGATGAGGCCGGTGAAATTGTAATCTCGCGGGGTGGTGAGGATGCCTTTGTCAACTGATTTTCAAATCCTGAAAAAGGATTATCACAAGCCGGACGGTCAGATGCTCCTCCCCCTGAGGAATGCGTCCAATTCGGATGATTCACCCGCTGGCATGGCCCACCGCATTATCGAACAAGCCCGGGCCGAGGCCTTAGAGATCAAGGAAACTGCTCGCCGCGAGGGACACGAACAGGGATACCGTGAAGGTCAGCAGGCCGGGGAAAAACTGCGCACTGAAGCGCAGAGCATACGTAAGCAGGCCAAGAAAGTATTAGCTCAGGCTGAAGAAATACGATCGCAGACCCTGGATGAAATGGAACCGGAAATACTGCAGCTGAGTGTGGAAATCGCGGAGAGGCTGGTCGAATCGCAACTGACCGTTGCCCCGGAGACGATCAAAAGCATTGTGCGGACAGCCGTGGAGGCCGCGCGTGACCGAGAGCGAGTGGTAATCCATGTCAGCCCGGGCGAGGCGGAATTGGTGCGAAACCACTCCAACGAATTTCTGTCCGCTTTAGGTCCCGGGGCAACCATTCGGGTAATCAGCGATGCGGAAATCGCTGCCGGCGGATGTCGTATTGAGACCGAAGGGGTACTGCTGGACGCTACATTGGAGACCCGGTGGAAGCTATTGTTGGAGGGTCTCCGAAAGGATGCCCGCTGATGAATGCTAGTATGGTTGATCTTTCCGCTTATAGCGAACGGTTAAGAAAGCTCCGCCTGATTCGCGTGTTGGGACAGGTTACCAAGGTGATCGGTCTTACCATCGAGGTCGAAGGGGTGAAGACCTTCATCGGAGAAACCTGCGAAGTGTTTTTGGAGGGTGAGGGCCGGCCAGTTCTGGCGGAAGTGGTCGGGTTTAAGGGGCAGACGGCACTGTTGATGCCTTTAGGGAACCTTCAGGGCGTACGTCCGGGCTGCAAGGTTGAAGCCCGGGGGCAGGTTCTGACGGTCAAGGTCGGGGAGCATTTGCTCGGGCAGGTTCTGGACGGTCTAGGTCGACCGACCAGTGGCCGATCCGGGGAGGGTCATGACTTTTCCGTTAATAACCCACCCCCCGATCCCATGCTCCGAAGGCGGATCAAGGAGATGTTGCCGACCGGGGTGCGGGCCATTGATGGATTTCTGACCTGTGGTCGCGGTCAGCGCATGGGCATCTTTGCCGGAAGTGGTGTTGGTAAGAGCGTGCTTCTCGGGATGCTCTGCAGATACTGTGCCGCAGATGTGAATGTGGTCGCTCTGGTCGGAGAACGGGGGCGGGAGGTTCTCGATTTCATCGAACGCGACCTGGGTTCGGCCTTGGAACGTTCGGTCGTTGTGGTCGCCACCTCGGACCAACCGGCACTGGTACGCCTGCGGGCCGCCTTTGTCGCTACGGCGATCGCCGAGTATTTCCGGGATCAAGGCCGGGACGTGCTGTTGCTGATGGACTCGGTGACCCGTTTTGCATACGCCCAGCGCGAGATTGGTTTAGCCGTGGGGGAACCACCCACGACCAGAGGCTACACGCCTTCGGTGTTCGCGCTTCTACCCCGGCTCTTGGAACGGGCCGGGACCAGCGCGGTGGGTTCGATCACCGGTTTTTACACGGTGCTGGTGGAAGGGGACGACATGCAGGAACCGATTGCCGACGCCGTGCGCAGCATCCTGGATGGACACATCGTGCTATCACGGGAGCTCGGGGCGCGAAACCACTTTCCGGCGATCGATGTCCTGCACAGTGCTAGCCGGCTCTTTCCAGACATCACCGATCAAGAGCACCAGCTGAGCGCAGGACGAGTGCGAAACCTGCTGGCTACCTACAACAAAGCGGAGGATCTGGTCAATATCGGGGCTTACGTATCCGGTTCCAACCCGATCATCGACCTGGCTGTAGAGAAGAACCCAGTGATCGTCGATTTTCTGAAGCAGGACATGGTTGAGTTTTCCGCTTTTGACGATACAATTACCCGGCTGAGAGCGCTTGCCGGAAGGGAAGATACGGATGCCGATGTTTAGTTTTCGGTTGGAACCGGTGCTTCAGGTGCGAAAGATGCGGGAGCAGGAAGTCCACCAGGAACTGGCCCGCCTGGAGCAGACCCGGCAGGCGGTCGAACAAGACATGGTTTCGACCGTTGCCCAACTCAACAAGGAGATCTGTACACCGAGTGTAGCTTCGATGGATATGTTCTTCAGCCTGCACCGGGAGCATTACCGGGAGTGTTTACGCGAACGCGTGGCCACCCAGGAGACCGCACTGCAGGAACACGGTCTCGCGGTGGAAGTGAAGCGCGACCAGTTGGTGCGAGTGATGCAGGACCGCCTGGTGCTGGAGAAGTTGAAGGAGAAGCAGGCGGAGTCGTTCAAGAGTAGAGAGTCGGCCCGGGAGATCCGGCAAATGGACGAACTGGGCACAACGACTTTTTGCTATAGAAGAATCATGAAGGGAGGTGAATAGTTGAACGTAGACCTATTTAGGATGCTCGTACCCACACCGGGTACGCCGGCGGGAAAGCCTGGATCAGGGATGCCGGGTAGCGTCTTTGCGGATTTGTTGCTTGTGATGCAACAGAGTTCGACCGAGTCCCTGGAGACAGTACCGGCGTACATAGAAGAGCGATTGAACCTGTTTGCTTGTCCCGGGCAGCCCCTGGAGTTCGGGGAAGTGCTGCCGCAGTTGGAAGCAGCGCAGACTACCGAAGCAGCGCCGATAACAGTGCCAAATTCAGATTGGTTTTCCGCAGGGGTACCTGAGGAACAGACGGGGGTGCCGGTGTTTCCGGTTCCAGAACAGCCGGAGAGACCACTGGCAGCACCAACACCTTTGGCACCGTCAGAGGTAGCACCGCAGGGTGTAATACCGTCTGCAACACCGTTGACACCGTCAGAGACAGCACCGGTGGTACAAGCTGGTCAGATCATTCCGTCCGTGTCGGTCGAACCCAGACCGTCCCCGGGGCTAGGTACCGCGGAACACCAGGTCGTCTTGCGTGCGGAAGCCTTATACCCGTCTGATTTATCTAGGACGGTACCAGTGCGGGTGGACGTTTCTCTGATGCCAGAGTCCGCCGCGGCTCAGGTTAATACCCGAGAGGTAATCCTCCCGGTGGTGCCTCAGCCGGTACGAGATTCGCAAACGGGGAAATCAGGAACAAGAACACTGTCCGAGACCGTGATCAACGCACCATCAGCGCCGGCTTCGAATCAGTCCAAGCCAGCCCCGGCCCTGCACCCGTTTCAGCCGATACCTGGCAAGGAACAGTTGCCGCCGGAACCGGTTCGCTTGAGCGTCCCGGTGGAACCCAACCAGAGTCAACCGGTAAAGCCTGCCCCCGAGATCAGGCTTTACGTAGCCGGAAAAACGGCGGAGCCGATCCTGGCCCCGGATCAAATCGTACCGACGACGACGGCAAACAAGGGAGGCACCGTGACCGCTCCTCCGGTGATTGCCAAGACTTTCCAGGAATCCATCACCCGCCAGGTGGTGGACCGGGTACTAGTTGCACTGGAGGGGATGCGCGGTCAGGTGGGGAAGGTCAGCCGCCTGGAACTAGCGTTGAATCCGCCCCAGCTCGGAAAAGTGGTGATCCGTCTGGTTTGGCA
>Ga0180017_100097_pt1 | contig 35955 bp, 39 predicted proteins | sample KR46_S_MetaG_FD_129674 | JGI IMG/M metagenome (GOLD analysis project Ga0180017, IMG submission 129674) | Groundwater microbial communities from the Olkiluoto Island deep subsurface site, Finland - KR46_S_MetaG | ecosystem: Environmental > Aquatic > Deep subsurface > Groundwater | place: Finland...
ATCCTGCTGACACCAGCCGTAGGCGCGGTGCTGATGTCGGTGAGCACGATCGTGGTGGCGATCAACGCGCAACTGTTGAAGCGGGTCAAACTATGAACCGGTTCAGGAATGCCCCTCCGTCGCCCTGTGCATTCCCTCACCGGAGCTGCCACCCTGTCTCCGATGATGGAACGAAGAAGCGGCTCGTTGGCCTTTCCGGTGTCCGGGCGGCGCCTCGCTGCACCCCCGTTCCATGCAAGACCCAACAGACAGGACCTTCGCCATGACAGAACAGATTTCTCATACCGGAGCCTGGGCGATCGCGCTCATCGTGATCGTCCTGGTTTCCTGGTTCCTGTACCGCTACCTTGCGCCCAGAACCTGGAAGGAATGGGCCAGCGTCGGCGTGATCCAGGCCTTCATCATCGCACTTTACGCCGAGATGTACGGGTTTCCGCTCACCATCTATCTGTTGGTCCGGTTCTTCGGCCTCGATCAGGGCGATCTCAGCGCCAGCCTCTGGTCGACGCTGCTGGGTGTCGGTGAGACCGGAATGATGATCGCAATGCTTCTCGGATACACGATCTCGTTTGCCGGCATCGGGATATTCATGGAGGGCTGGCGTGAACTGCACAGGGCCCGGCAGAAAAACCGGCTGGTCACGGATCGTCTCTACGGATTGGTGCGGCATCCGCAATATACCGGCCTCTTCATGGCGCTCGCTGGCGAGGGCATCGTGCACTGGCCCACCGTTTTCTCCGTCGCGCTGTTTCCCGTCATTGTCGCCGCCTACTACTTTCTGGCGAGAAGCGAGGAGCGAAAGGTCGAAGAAGAATTTGGTGAGGCCTATCGCGTCTACCGCAGGCGGGTGCCGATGTTTATCCCCCGTTGGGGTCAGTGGCGCACCATGATCACCACGCGCGAGGATACGCCGAATTGAAATATTCCATGGTCCCAAGAACGGAGAATAAAATGGCGAATACAATTGTCGCAGGAGCGAGACTTGACGATGCACATACTCAAGGGCTGTTTCTGATCGCGGGAATTTGCGGTCCGGGCGGTCTTCCGGGTGAACAGTAGTCACATGGAGCCTACGCCCGACAGAACGTCGGACTACAAGGCGGACAGCCTTTCGCTGAGCGGCGCGGTCTCCATGGGGACTGGCGTGATGATCGGCGCGGGCATTTTCGCGCTGACCGGGCAGATCGCCGAGTTGGCAGGCCCGCTGTTTCCGCTTGCCTTCATCGCCGGGGCCTTTGTCACCGGATTCAGCGCCTATAGCTACATCCGCATGTCCAACACCTGGCCGTCCTCGGGCGGGATCGCGATGATCCTGCAGAAATGCTACGGGCCGGGCGCGGTTGCGGGGGGCGCGGCGCTTTTGATGGCACTCAGCATGGTCATCGCCGAAAGCCTGGTGGCGCGGACCTTCGCGACCTATGTTCTGCGGCCCTTCGACATTACCGACGGGCCGTTGGTTCCGATTCTCGCTGTCGGGGTAATCCTGTTCGCGTTCCTGGTCAACATCGCGGGCAATCGCTCAGTCGGGCTGTTCTCGCTGGTCATGGCGACACTCAAGATCGGAGGCATCGCGCTCTTCGGGATCGCGGCGCTGTGGGTGAGCGGCTTTTCCTTCGCCGCCGCCTCCGAGAGCGGACGGGACTTCACCGCGACCGGGTTCATCGCCTCGGTGGCGCTGGCCATTCTCGCCTTCAAGGGCTTTACCACGATCACCAACAGCGGCGCCGAGATTACCGAACCCAACCGCAATGTGGGCCGGGCGATCACGATCTCGATCGCGCTGTGCGTCGTCGTCTATCTGCTTGTCGCCTTCGGCGTCGGTTCGAGCCTGACCATCGACCGGATCATAGCGGCGCGCGACTATTCGCTGGCTGAGGCAGCAGAACCCGCGCTCGGTCAGACGGGGTTCCTCCTGACCGTCATTCTCGCAGCGGTGGCGACGGCCTCGGGCGTGCTGGCCAGCGTCTTTGCCGTATCACGGATGCTGGCGATGCTCACCGATATGAAGATGATCCCGCACAGCCATTTCGGCATGTCCGGCCCGATCCAGCGCCACACGCTGATCTACACTGTCGTCGTCGCTTCGGCACTGGCGGTATTCTTCGATCTGGGCCGCATCGCGTCACTGGGCGCGTTTTTCTATCTGATCATGGACATGATTATCCAGTGGGGCGTGTTCCGTTACCGGCGGCAAGAGATTGGGGCCGCCGGTGCTGTGCTGCTCGCAGCGCTGGCCTTCGACGCGGTGGTGCTCGTGGCCTTCACGGTGATGAAGCTGCAGTCTGACCCGCTCATCGTGATTATCGCTGCAGTCGCCATTTCCGCGGTGTTCGGTTTTGAGCGGCTCTACCTTGGTCGATGGACCGAAATGCGTGGAAATGGCCATGCGATGCACAAGGCCGGCAAATCATGAGCTCCCTCGATTCACTGTTTTCCCGGCCAGCCCGGCGGGGGGCGGCGCTGGGCGTCTGGTCTGAACGGAGGCCAGCTCAGTCGTGGCTGTCTCCGTCATACAAACTGAAAGCGAACAGGAACCGACCATGAGCAAGAAATCGAACAAGAAGGCCGGGCCTGAGCCCGAGGGCTACAAAGAGACCCTGCACCATCTTCAGGTCGAACTGGTCAAGCTGCAACGCCACCTGATCAAGAACGATCTGCGGATCCTGGTCCTGTTCGAAGGCCGCGACGCCTCGGGCAAGGACGGCGTGATCAAGCGGATCACCGCACATCTGAGCCCCCGCGAGACCCGTATCGTGGCGCTCGGCAAGCCCTCGGACGAGGACCGCGCCAGCTGGTATTTCAAGCGCTATGTCGCCAGCCTGCCCGCCCGTCAGGAAATGGTCATCATGAACCGAAGCTGGTACAACCGGGCTGGCGTCGAGAAGGTGATGGGGTTCTGCACCGCCGAAGAACACGAAGAGTTCATGCGCTCCGTCCTGCCGTTCGAGCGTATGCTCGTCGGGTCAGGCACGCAGCTTTTCAAGTATTATCTCGATATCTCGAAGCCGGAACAGAAGAAACGACTGGCGGACCGGCGTATCGATCCGCTCAAGCAATGGAAGATCAGCCCTATCGACAAAGGCGCGCTACGACGCTGGGACGACTACAGTGCCGCGCGCAACGAGATGTTTACCCGGACCCACAGCGAAGATTTGCCCTGGCACGTCGTGCGGGCCGATAACAAGAAGCTAGCCCGGCTGAACGTCATCCGTCACCTGATGACCCGCGTCGATTGTCCCGACAAGGACACGCATAAGGCCCAACCGGATCCGGAAGTAGTGTTCGACTTTGCCGACGAGCACATCAAGAGCGGGGCGATCGTGCCATGAGCAGCATGCATGCAGCAGCTCGGATGACACGCGCAGGATGCTGCGCGAGAGAGACCCGGCAGATGCCGGACGGAACAAGCATCCTGACGGTCAATGGTGGCTCGTCGAGCAACAAGTTCGCTTTGCAGCGGATGGGCGACCCGCCGAGGCGAGGTCTACGGGGCAAAATCGACTGCGTCGGCTTGAGTGGAGCCAGTATCGCTTTCAATGACCCTGCGCGGAAGCTGCAAGATGATCGAGGTATCTGTGACCTTGATCACCGTTCAACGGCGAATTTTCTGCTCGACGGGCCCGATGGTCACATCGGGCTTGCGGCGATCACAGCACTGGGCCACCGCTTCGTCAGCGGCGGTACCAACTACCGTGACCCACTTCGCTTTACGCAGGAACGCCCAACTCGAGGAGTAGGCCCATGAACAAGCTGCTTTCGTCGGACCTCATCCAGAAGATGGACGCCTATTGGCGGGCGGCCAACTATCTCTCTGTTGGCCAGATCTATCTGTATGACAATCCCTTGCTCAAAATTCCCTTGAGTCTTGAGCACGTGAAGCCACGACTGCTCGGCCACTGGGGCACCACGCCGGGGTTGAACTTCATCTACGTCCACTTGAACCGCGTTATCAAAAAGCTAGACCTGAACATGCTGTATGTCACCGGCCCCGGGCATGGCGGCCCGGGCCTCGTGGCCAACACCTACCTCGAAGGCAGCTACACCGAGCTCTACCCGGACATCTCGCAGGACGAAGCGGGGATGAAAAAGCTGTTCACGCAGTTTTCATTTCCCGGCGGCATTCCTAGTCACGTTGCGGCAGAGACTCCGGGCTCCATCAATGAAGGCGGTGAACTCGGCTATTGCCTGTCGCACGCCTATGGTGCCGCCTTCGACAATCCCGGCCTCTTGGTCACTTGCGTCGTGGGCGATGGCGAGGCGGAAACCGGTCCACTCGCCACCAGCTGGCATTCGAACAAATTTCTCAATCCGGTGCACGACGGCGCGGTCCTGCCGATCCTGCATCTGAACGGCTACAAGATAGCAGGCCCCACCGTGCTTGCCCGCATTCCCCGTGACGAGCTCGAATCGCTGTTTCGCGGCTACGGCTACACGCCTCACTTCGTCGAGGGCGACGATCCGATGGAGATGCATCAGCTCATGGCTGAGACGCTCGATACCGTGGTCGAAAGCATCCGCCACATCCAGCAAGATGCCCGCGCCAACGGATTCAAGAAGCGTCCGCTCTGGCCCATGATTATCCTGCGCTCGCCGAAGGGCTGGACGGGGCCGAAGGAGGTAGACGGCAAACAGACGGAGGGAACCTATCGCTCGCACCAGGTTCCAATGGGCGACATGAGCCACCCGGGCCACGTGAAGATTTTGGAAGAGTGGTTGGAAAGCTACCGCCCTCGCGAACTGTTTGATGAGACCGGCAGGCTTCGGCCCGAACTCGCTGACCTGGCCCCGCGCGGCACGCGGCGAATAGGCGCCAACCCGCACGCCAATGGCGGTCTGCTGTTGCGCGACTTACACCTTCCGGATTTCCGAGACTACGCGGTGAAGGTTCCGAAACCCGGTAGCGTGAGTGCGGAAGCTACGCGCGTCCAAGGCGAACTGATCCGCGACGTGATCAAACTGAACCTCGAAACCTTCCGCGTTTTCAGTCCGGACGAAACGGCGTCGAACCGCTGGGGTGCGGTATTCGAGGTGACCAACCGTTGTTCGACCGCGGAAATAGTTCCCGGCGACGACCATGTTGCGCCGGACGGCCGGGTGATGGAGGTCTTGAGCGAGCACCAGTGCGAAGGATGGCTCGAAGGATATCTGCTCACGGGCAGACATGGCTTTTTCTCCTGCTACGAAGCCTTCATCCACATCATCGATTCGATGTTCAACCAACATGCCAAGTGGCTCGACGTTGCAAACCACATTCCGTGGCGGCAACCGGTTGCTTCCCTGAACTACCTGCTTTCGTCACACGTGTGGCGCCAGGACCATAACGGTTTCAGCCATCAGGATCCCGGCTTCATCGACCATGTCATGAGCAAAAAGGCGGAGGTCATCCGCGTCTATCTGCCGCCTGACGCCAATACCTTGCTCTCCGTTACCGATCATTGCCTGCGCAGCCGCAACTACGTCAACGTCATTGTCGCCGGCAAGCAGCCGTCGCCGCAATGGCTCGATATGGACGCAGCGATCAAGCACTGCACCGCCGGGCTGGGTATCTGGGAATGGGCCAGCAATGATGATGGCAGCGAGCCTGACGTAGTGATGGCCTGCGCCGGCGACGTACCGACCATGGAAACGCTGGCCGCGGTGGAGTTGCTTCGGCAGCATTTCCCGGAACTGAAGATCCGGGTCGTCAACGTGATGGATTTGATGACTTTGCAGTCACAGAGCCAGCATCCGCACGGCCTCAGTGACGAGGATTTCGATGCCCTGTTCACCAGGGACAAACCCATCATCTTTGCCTATCACGGGTACCCCCTGCTGATACACAAGCTGACCTATCGCCGAGCCAACCATCACAATCTGCACGTTCACGGGTTCAAGGAAGAGGGGACTACCACGACACCATTCGACATGGTCGTGCTCAACGAGCTTGACAGGTTCCATCTGGCCAAAGCCGCTATCGACAGGGTGCCGGGATTGGGTCCGGAAGCGGCAGCCTTCGCTCAATTCATCGGCGGCAAACTCTCCGCTCACGGAGCCTACATCCAGCAACATGGCGAGGACATGTCGGAAATCCGCAATTGGAAATGGGGTGCAAATGGAACGAATTCCAATAATTCCAGGCACACATGATCAAGCCGCTTCACGAGGCAAATGATGAGCAAGCACGACGATGCAATCGGGAACAGCCGGGCTCACTGGCACATCATACGCTGGATCTTTTGGTGCTTCATCCGCAACGCCGCTCAGCGTGTTCTCATGGATAGAAGCCTGAGGAACAGGACGGGCCGCGAAATCCGTTGGTTGCGCACCGACATCGATTTGTTCTTGAGCCAAGTCTCGGCAAGAACGGCACACCTGCGTCCGCTGGCGCGGCTTGATGCATTGCCAAATTTCGGCAGTCGCCTCATGGTCGAGCTTGCAATCTATACTGTGGCTGCGGACCAGGCGCTGCGTGACAGTGATCTTGATCCCCAAAGCGCGCGGGATGCCCTGGCGGACATTGGATGGTCCGTCTATCGCAGGCAGCTAGCCTTCTCGTCCTTGCCATCCCGCCTCGTCACGCGCGACCCTGGAAAGCGATTACGGTGGAGCATCCGTGGGTTGCTCTTATTCCCCTTCCGGCCTGTGGGCGCGCCCGGCTACGCCGCCGAGGTCATTCGCGAGGGCGAGGACATCCACACGCACTTCACGCACTGTCCCCCGCAAAGCTTTGCCCGGCGCATTGCGGAAGAGGCGGGCGATCCTGAAGCGCTGGCCGGCTTCGCAAACAGCTGGTGCAAATATGACTGGCCTGGCGCTGATCTGATCGCCGCCGACGGACATCGGGGACACTATATCCGGCGGCAAACACTCTCGGCCGGGGATCCGGTCTGCGACATGTGCTGGGCGGCGCGGGCACCCGGCGAGACCAGCGAAAACAACAATGAGGCCGGCCAATGAGGCCGGAGCGCAAGCAAAACAGAAATCGCTCTGCGGAGATGAAAGTATGAAAAACGCGCCGATCGATGCGCCCACCAGTGATCCCCTGAAAAACAGGCACTGTGCTCAGCCTGTGTACAGGCAGGCCCCGTGATGCAACGGCGATCGCACATGAGGCTGCCCCACCCCGGCGAAACGAGGCTGGATGCGTTGCAGCGCCATGCCTTCGATTACTTCCTCAACGAAACCAATCTCACCAATGGCCTCGTAGCCGACAAATCGCAACCGGGCGCCCCCGCGAGCATCGCGGCCGTAGGTTTCGCGCTGGCGGCCTACCCCGTCGGTGTCGAGCGCGCATGGATCTCGCGCATCAGCGCAATCGATCGAACGCTGGCTGCATTGCGGTTCTTCAGCACGGCCCCGCAGGGCACGGGCCCTGACATGACCGGGCACAAAGGCTTCTTCTATCATTTTCTCGATATGTCCACGGGGCGGCGCGCGGGGCTATGCGAGCTGTCCACCGTCGATACCGGCTTCCTGCTGGCCGGCATGCTCGCTGCCGCGGCGTATTTCGACCGGAACAGCGAAGACGAACAGGAGATACGGACGCTCGCCGATGCGCTCTACCGGCGGGCGGACTGGCAATGGGCCTGCGACGGCGGCGCGACGATCCCCCACGGGTGGACGCCTGAGGGCGGATTTCTGCCTTACCGCTGGGAAGGCTATGACGAGGCTTCCCTTCTGTACGTGCTCGGGCTGGGCTCGCCAACCTATCCGCTGGCTGCGGAGAGCTACCTAGCGTGGACCTCGACCTACCAATGGAAAGAAATCTACGGCTATGGATTCATCTATGGCGGCCCGCTCTTCATCCACCAGTACTCGCACATCTGGATAGACTTCCGCGGAATCCAGGATGGGTTCACGCGAGACAAAGGCATCGACTATTTCGAGAACAGCCGCCGCGCAACCTACGTCCAGCAAGAGTACGCGATCCGCAATCCGCTCGAATTTGCGGGCTACGGAGAGAACTTCTGGGGCCTGACCGCGAGCGACGGGCCTGGCTGGACGACGCGGCGCGTCAACGGCATCGAGCGCACGTTCTTCGACTATGCCGCCCGCGGCGTTCCGTACGGCCCTGACGACGGGACGGTCGCGCCGTGGGCCGTGGTGGCGTCGTTGCCGTTCGCACCGGAAATCGTGTTGCCGACGATCACACATTTTCAGGACGTGTATCCGCAAGTCACAGGCGCATATTGCTTTCGGTGCAGCTTCAATCTGACTTTTCAGAACGAGGCGGAAGCCGATGCCGGCTGGACGTCGCCCTATCATTTCGGGATCAACCTCGGTCCCGTGGTGCTGATGTGCGAGAATTACCGAACGGATCTACTTTGGCGCCTTATGCGCGCGTCCCCTTACGTGGTCACAGGGCTGCGGCGCGCGGGGTTCAAAGGTGGTTGGCTGTGACGCTGCGGAGGACAACAATTGATGAAGGCGAGATCAATCGCCGGTGGAGCGTGAGAATGCATACGCAAACACCCAATACCCCCATCGGGAGATGCGCGGCAGCGGCGGACGGCCGCCGCAGTCATCATCAAAGCCTGTTCGGAACTGCAATGCTTCGACAAACCGCACTGATGACCAACTTCAGCGACCAAGCAGGAACCAAACCATGCGGCTGATCCTTCCCTTACCCGGCAACGAAACTCTCGCGCGCCAACTTGCAGAAGCGGGAGAATGGGAACTCGGGCGCCTCGAAACCCGGCGTTTCCCAGACGGTGAGTGCTATGTCCGTATTCTTTCGGATGTCGCCGAACGGCCGGTGGATCTCGTCTGCACGCTTGCACGGCCGGACGATAACTTCCTCCGGCTCGCATTCGCCGCCGACGCGGCGCGCGCTCTTGGCGCGAGCCAAGTGACGCTGATCGCGCCATACCTCTCCTACATGCGACAGGATCGCCGCTTCCAGCCGGGTGAGGCGGTGACGTCGATAACCTTTTCGCGTCTGGTATCTTCGACCTTCGACCGGTTGGTGACAGTCGACCCTCACTTGCACCGGTATCCTGCGCTCTCCGCGCTCTACACGATCCCGGCCGACACCCTGCACGCAGCGCCACTGCTGGCGAACTGGATTGCTGCGGAGGTCGATCAACCGCTGGTCATCGGCCCGGATGAGGAGAGCGAGCAATGGGTGTCCGCCATTGCCCGGCGTATCGGCGCCCCTTACGCCGTGCTTCGCAAGATCCGGCACGGAGATCGCAACGTCGATGTCGAACTCCCCGACCTGTCCCAATGGAAAGCCCGCTGCCCGGTCCTCGTCGACGATATCGCCTCGTCGGGGCACACGCTCATTGAAGCCGCTCGCAAATTGCAGCTCCAGGGCTTCCGGCGACCCGTCTGCGCAGTTGTCCACGGAGTGTTCGCGGAAGATTCCTACAGGCGCCTGAAGCCGTTCACAGACAGAATTGTCTCCAGCGATTCCATTCCACATGAGAGTAACGCCATCCGGCTTGCGCCGTTGATCGCAGCAGCGATCGCATCAGCCGAGATGGCCCGGGAAGACTTCGTTCGGCACCGCCGCCCACACGAACCCACCGCCGAAACTAAACAGGCAGAAATGCAGTCGATTCCTGCCAGCGTCGCGCCGCCCTGGACAAGTGGCGTTGAATGAGGGCGCACACAGTCCGGCACTCAACAATATTGAACCCGATCAGGAGACAGTCATGCTCAATCTCACATCCCTCGGCGGCGCCGGCACAGTCACCGGTTCGAAGCATCTGCTTGTTCATGATGGCAAGCGTATTCTGATCGACTGCGGATTGTTCCAGGGCCTGAAGAACCTGCGCGAGCTGAACTGGGCGCCTTTGCCGATCAAGCCTTCAAGCATCGACGCCGTCGTTCTCACCCATGCGCATCTCGATCACTCCGGCTATTTGCCGAAACTCGTGAAGGACGGCTTCCGCGGAAACATCTTCGCAACAGATGCGACCCGCGACGTGGCAGAGCTGATCCTGAAAGACAGCGGTCACCTCCAGGAGAAGGATGCTGAATACGCCAACCGGAAGGGCTTCTCCAAGCACAAGCCCGCCATGCCGCTTTACGGCCTTCGTGATGCGGAGCGCGCACTCGAACGCTTCTTGTCCGTTCCTTTCGGCAAGCCGGTCCAGCTCCCCGGCGGGGCGACCCTCATGTTCAGACATGCCGGCCATATCCTGGGTGCCGCCACCGCCGATATCCACTGGGGCGGCAAGCGCATCGTCTTTTCGGGGGACTTGGGCCGCTACGGCGATCCAATGATGCATGACCCGGCGTCTGTCTCCGAGGCTGACTACATCGTCATTGAATCCACGTACGGCAACCGCATCCATGAACAGGGCGATCCAACCGAGATGCTCGGTTCAGTCATCGAACGCACGGTTCAGCGCGGCGGGTCCGTGGTGATCCCGGCCTTCGCAGTCGGTCGGGCACAGTCGCTGCTTTATCATCTGTGGAAGTTGAAATCTTCGGGTCGGCTCTCAACCATTCCGATCTACCTCGACAGCCCGATGGCGATCAGCGCGACGGAATTGCTCCACGCCCATCGCAACGATCATCGGCTCTCGCCAGAAGATTGCGATACCGTCTGCGGTATCGCCACTTACACAAGAGACGTCGAAGCATCCAAGGAAATTACCGCTATCTCCTTTCCAAAGGTTGTGATTTCAGCCAGCGGTATGGCAACTGGTGGTCGCGTTCTCCACCATCTCAAGGCATTTGCATCCGATCGAAAAAACACCATCCTGTTCTCCGGCTTCCAGGCTGCCGGTACTCGTGGACGGGCGATGCTGCAAGGTGCCCGCGAGATCAAGATTCACGGAAAATGGATACCGGTAGAGGCAGAAGTTACCGATTTGCCCGCGCTTTCAGCGCATGCGGACTCTGATGAATTGATGCGTTGGCTTTCCGGCTTCCGTCACGCGCCGACACGCATCTTCATCGTTCATGGGGAGGCGGAAGCAGCCGAGGCGCTACGCGTCCGCATCGGCAAGGACCTCGAATGGAATGCGACGGTTCCGCGCCAGGATCAGGCGTTCGACCTATGACCCCGGTCGATACTCAAATGCCCGATCCAGCGACACTTCGCGCCAAACGCCTTCAACTGCACACCCAGCAACAGGCGGTGGCCATCATGCGGACGGACTGCTATGTTTGCCGATCAGAAGGTCTGGCTTCCAGATCGCAAGTGCTGGTGTCAAGCAACGGCCGGGAGGTGCAGGCAACGCTATTCCAGATCGAAGGGGACAATCTGCTTGCCATCGATCAGATTGCGTTGACGGAAACTGCGTGGCAGATCTTACGCATTGAAGAGGACGCGACGGTCACAGTCACGCATGCACCATCACTCGAATCCCTTGCGAGTGTCCGGCGTCGGATCTACGGGAATCGGCTCGACGCGAACGCCCTTCGATCGATCGTGAAGGACGTTGCCGCACACCGTTATACCGATGTGCATCTCGCGGCCTTCCTGACGGCGAGCGCCGCACTTCCTCTCGACGAGCAGGAAACCACGGATCTCACCGGCGCCATGGTTGATGTTGGCGAGCGCTTGCGCTGGGATTCACCGGTCGTCGTCGACAAGCATTGTATCGGCGGGCTCCCTGGCAACCGCACCACTCCGATCGTCGTCGCGATCGTTGCAGCCCACGGTCTCGTCATTCCGAAGACCTCGTCGCGTGCTATAACATCTCCTGCAGGCACTGCGGATGCCATGGAGACACTCGCGCCGGTGGATCTCGATATCGCGACGCTTCGACGCGTGGTCGAAGCCGAGGGTGGCTGCGTTGCATGGGGTGGGGCAATGCATCTGAGCCCGGCTGACGACATTTTCGTCCGCATAGAGCGCGAACTCGATGTCGATACTGAAGGGCAACTCATCGCGTCCGTTCTGTCCAAGAAGATTGCCGCCGGTTCGACCCACGTGGTGATCGACATTCCGGTCGGACCTACCGCCAAGGTTCGCAGCGAGGCTACAGCGCGCCACCTTGCAGAACGGATCAGCGCCGTCGCGGCGCGCTTCGAACTGTCAGCGACATGCCTTCTGACCGACGGATCGCAACCGGTCGGTCGCGGAATCGGCCCGGCCCTGGAAGCGCTCGATGTCCTCGCGGTTCTCCGAGGTGCGCCCGATGCACCGGATGATCTGCGACGCCGCGCGGCGGCGTTGGCAGGCGCGGCACTTGAGATCGGTGGGAAAGTCGTCAAGGGGGAAGGATCCGCTGCTGCGCTGGATACCATTGCGGACGGGCGGGCTTGGAAAAAATTCCAGGCCATATGCGAGGCGCAGGGAGGCATGCGTACGCCACCCAAGGCGATCAATATTCATCCGTTGATCGCGCCGCGTGCCGGGCGTGTTGTTTCGATCAACAATCGCAAACTCTCAAGGCTCGCAAAACTGGCCGGCGCACCGGAGGCCAAGGCTGCAGGCGTCTTCATGCGTGTGAATCTCGGGCAGGAGATCGACAAGGGCCAGGTGATGCTCGACATCCACGCCGAGTCGGCGGGCGAGCTGGCCTATGCATTGGAATACGCGCGACGGAGTCCCGACATCATCGAAGTCGAGCTTTCGTCGTGATGGCCTCTATCGAGCTCGGACGGCTGAACCTGCCGCGATGCTGCCTCGCGGCCATGGCGTTCGGGGATAAGCGAGCATCAGCTTTCGAAACAAGATGGCTGAGTTCGCAGGAAGGCGGAAAGCTTGCCCCTCCCCGGCAAATCGACAATGTCCCTACTCGACGCGTCGATTTCGAATGGTAGCGGGGGGACCCTCCGATTCGCCACCAAAGCTCCTACATGCTAGCATCCAATTTGGTGTAATCCACGGGAGGTGGTAATGCGGGCGCTTTATTTTACGGCAATCATCTTTTCGTGTCTCATGCTTCCTGCGAATGCAAGCGAGCATCAAATATTCTATACTGCGAACATTGAGGGACGAAAAACGATCAACCTGAACCTTGTTAGCAGTGATGTTGCTCGTGATCGCGATTTTGACGTTGACGTGGTGATCACTGTGATGAAGAAAGACGCCTTTGGAACTTCTCTGTACATCGACCGGTCCAAACATTTGGCAAGCGTAAGATGTGCCTCCCCGGAAAAAATCAAAATTAGGAAAACCGACTATATGGTCGATCCCGCAGGTTCTGCCGGGATTGACTGGAAGCACGATCTTTGGATGTTCGTGTGCAGGCCGCCTATGTCGTGAGCGGTCCTGAATTGGCAGAGCACCGTCGGCGGTGGTTGTGGAAAGCCGATTGCGAGATCGACTCCACGCTTTCTGTCCGGGTTCTCTGAAGCATGATTTTTAGATCGGCAGGGAGTGTCATGAGCGGCCCCAATTCAACGATGGACCGCTCATAAGCACCTTACTTCAGTTCGATGACCGTCAATTTGCCTTCCAGTCGGTCGGCGACGAACTCAATCGTCGAACCCACCTTCATCTTTTCGAACAGCGCCTCGTCTTTGACACGGAACACCATGGTCATCGCAGGCATGTCGAGGCTCTTGAGTTCCTCATGGATCAGCGTCACCTTCTTTGCCTTTGCATCGACCTTCTTGACGGTCCCCTTGGTGAACTCCATGGCGGACGCGCCGGAAGCGAGGCCGAGGGCCAGAAAGGTAGCGGCTGTGATCTTGAACATATTTTTCATCGGTATTTCTCCTTGGGGGCTTTACTGTGTGGCTACAGTGACGTTGCCGTGCATTCCTGAGTCATAGTGACCAGGTACAAGGCAAGCGACTTTGAAGGTGCCGTCATTTGTGAATTTCCAGATAATTTCACCGGACTCGCCAGGCGCTAGCCGAATCGCGTTTGGATCGTCGTGTTCCATCTCTGGGAACTTCTCCATCATGGCCTTGTGCTCCATGACCTTGTCTTCTTGATCGAGGACGAATTCGTGGTCCAGTTCGCCGACGTTTTTGATCTCGAATACGATAGTTTGACCCTTGCTAACCTTGAAGTCGCTCGGGGTGAACAGCATTTGGCCGTCGTCGGTCTCTGTCATGGACACGCTGATGGTCTGGGTGGCCTGGGCCTTCTCGCCAGGCTCGCCGACAGCCATGGCCTCATCGTGGCCGCCTGCGTGCGAACCGGCTGCGAGGGCTGGCGACGCGATCGCTGAGAGGAACAGTGCGATAATTGCAGCTTTCATGGTTTTTCCTTTGGGTGTTGCATTGGATCGAGTTGATGATCAGCCGTGCTTCATGGGGTTGGGCGTGACCTGTGTCTTTGCGTCATTGGCCTCGGCGAAGTCGGGCAATTCCCCGGTCCACTCATAGGCCTGGGTTCCAGGTGGATTTTCATACCAACCGGGATCGCTGTAATCGCCGGCGGAGATGCCTTCGCGAACCTTGACTACAGAAAACATGCCGCCCATTTCCAGCGGACCGTATGGCCCCCAGCCGGCCATCATTGGCACCGTGTTGTCGGGCAGTTCCATAGACATCTCACCCATATCAGCCATGCCGGCGGTTCCCATCGGCATGTATTCGGGCTGGACTATCCTGATCTTTTTGCTGACGGTCGATTTGTCGACGCCGATGAAAGTCGGCACGTCATGTCCCATCGCATTCATTGTGTGGTGGGACTTGTGGCAGTGGATCGCCCAGTCACCCTCATATTTGGCGTCAAATTCGTACGCCCGCATTGCCCCCACCGGAATATCGATCGATACTTCCGGCCAACGCGCTTCGGGCCGCACCCATCCGCCATCTGTACAGGTCACCTCGAAATCATAGCCATGCATGTGGATCGGATGGTTGGTCATGGTCAAATTGCCGACGCGTACTCTGACGCGATCGTTTTTCGATACCACCAGCGGATCGATATCGGGAAAAATGCGGCTGTTCCATGTCCACAGGTTAAAATCGGCCATGGTCATGATCTTCGGCACGTAGGAGCCGGGATCGATGTCGAAGGCGTTGAGCATGATCAGGAAATCACGATCAACCGGCATGAAGGCGGGATCCTTCGGGTGAATAATGAAGAATCCCATCATGCCCATTGCCATCTGCACCATCTCGTCAGCGTGAGGGTGGTACATAAAGGTTCCTGACTTCACCAGATCGAACTCGTAGATGAAGGTCTTGCCGGGCGGGATTGCGGGGTGAGAAAGGCCGCCGACGCCGTCCATGCCTGATGGCAGGATCATGCCGTGCCAGTGGATCGTGGTATGTTCCGGCAGCTTGTTGGTGACGTAGATCCTGACCCGGTCGCCTTCAACTGCCTCGATTGTCGGGCCGGTGGACTGTCCGTTGTAGCCCCAGAGATAGGCGGTCATTCCGTCGGCGAGTTCACGCTCCACCGGCTCAGCGATCAAATGAAATTCCTTGATCCCGTTGTTCATCCGGAATGGCAGGGTCCAGCCGTTGAGCGTGACTACCGGATTATAATCCGGTCCGGTTGAGGGCATCCGCGGCGCCTGGGTCAGCGGGCTTTCCATCAGGGCAGCATCTGGCAATCCCATATTAGCGGTCTTCGACCAGGCCGTCGAGGAAACCAGGGCCGCGCTTGCAGCACCCGCACCGAGCAGTTGGCGTCTGTTCATCATGGTCTTTTCCTTTCAGGAAGGTTAGTGTCCGGCACCGCCAGCGGCAGCCGTGGCAACTTCGGTTTCACCGCCTGCTGCACCCACGCCGCCGCCGTAAATGGCAGGCGCGAGATTAGCTTCGGACAACCAGAAATCGCGTTTTGCATTGACAGCGAGCAGGATCGAGTTGACCTTTTCGCGGCTGTCGGCGAGCAGTTCGAACGTGCTGCTGATCATTCCGTTGTAAGTGAGGAGCGACTCCTCCTCGATCTTCGTGCGCAACGGCACGACACTGTTGCGGTAGTGCCTGGCGATGTCGTAGTTGGACCGGTAGGCCTGGTACGCTGAACGGGCTTCGGAGCGCACGTTTACAGCCTTCTCGGCAAGCAGGTTCGCTGCGCGCATGTATGCGAGCTCGGACTTGCGCATGCGCGCTTGTCCGCTGTCGAAGATCGGAATGACGAACTCGAGTTCGACGTTTCCGGTGGTCTGCTTGTGCACCTCCCCATCTTCGAGTTCCCGCTCGGTTTCGAAACCGGAGAGGATCTCGAGATCGGTGACGTAGCGGGTGGCTTCCGTGAGCTTGAGCGACTTCGCGGTCGCCTCAAGGTCGAGCTTGGCCATCTGCAGATCGACACGGCGTTGCAGAGCTTCCGCCTCGATCATGTCCCGCTTGATCAGTCCCTTCGGAAGCTGCGGCAAGCGATTAGGGACCTGAAAATCGAGGTCCGTGCCCCACAGTCCCATAAGCCTTGTTAGCTCCTCTTTTGCCAGACGAGCTTCAAGGCGAGCTTTCGCTGTCTGGCCTGCCAGTTCAGCATAAAAGACATGCTCGCGGGCCTGACGGCCCTTCGTTATGGAGCCTGTTTCACCAAGTTTCTGCGCCAGTTCCGAAGAAGCGTCAGCCGCGGCTTGTGCCTGGTTGAGCTGGGCAACGGTTTCCCAGGAGGCAACGGCGGTGATCCAGGCACGTCTCGTGTCGGCCGCCAGTTGCAGCGTTTGCACGGCCGCAGCAAGTTCCGCTTTCCGTAGAGCTGCGTCGGCTATCTCGATATTGCTCTTCCGAGTAGCCAACGCCAGGATATTGGCGGCGATCACGCCTTCGACGGCTTTGAACGCGACCAAGCCCGGCGTACCAATACCCGTCAGACCCAGGGAAACCGTGGGATTGACCAGCATGGTGGATTGCCAGGCGTTAGCTGCAGCATCTCCAAGGTCGGCGTATGCCGCTTGAAGCCCCTTGTTGTTGATGAGGGCAACTTGCACCGCCGTGTCAGCATCAATGGTCTTCCTTGTCATCAATTGTTTGACCCGGCTCTTGGCGGCTTCCGCGTCGTGACGATTTTGAATCCAGACGGTGTCCTTGCCCGTCGCGGCCAACGTCGTTCCCGAGACGGAAGCAAAGCCCGCGTTGGCAGCCGAATAATCGACCGCGGAAACACACCCCGTCAGAAACAATGGCAACGCCAGAGCTGCAGCGAGTTTGAAATGGTGTGTCATCATGAACCAGCTCCCTTTGGGGCCTGAGCATCATTCTGGTTTCGCCACGGCTTTGGATCGACCGGGATGCGGTGCGTGTAGTCCCCGACGGGATTGTGATAGTGGATGGGGCGAGCCGTTGCCGTCGTCGCGGTAAGGTCGCCCGAAGCAATGACTTCAGGAGGCAATGTGCCTGCGCATCCGCTCGCAATGAGCGGCACTGCGGCCACAAGAAATGAGATTTTCATGGTATGATCCGAGTAGGAGATATCAGCGACGCAGTGAGCAAACCATGCTCAAATGCGCACGATCAAACCCGCAGAACGGGCATTCCTACTCAGATTCTGGGTGGGCGGTGGAGGCCGGGGAATTCGCCGAAAATGAAATCTTCGTCGACAAATTCACGGAGAGGCAAAGCCGCAGGGTTGATCGAGGAATCCTGAAACGTCACGAGCATGAAGCTTGCGCAGACATCACTGCAGCAATCCTGCTTCGCAAGCCTCGAACCGTCGTTGCCAGTCGATTCATCATCGTGATCGTGATGCAATGCAGTGTGGATAGCCGGCTGATCCATCGTCTGGGATAAACTTGCTTGATTGTCGGCAGATGGAGCGCTGTGCATGGCCGCTGCGGCATTTGACAACGAGTAGCCGGCCAGCGATGCGATGATCGCCAACCTGATGAGAACCAGCAGCTTCCTGCAAATGATTCGATACATCACGCTCATGCCCATTGCGTAGATTCAAACCGCTCCGACTTCAAGCGCTTGAATTGATCTATTTTGTTAACGATTTCTTAACCATTTGAGACCTTTTCGCCTAGTCGAAGCGGTTTCCCGTCGAGAGGAGTTGCCTTCAGGATGCAGGCTTTTCTGCGACACCCTCTACAGAGCTGAGAGACACCCTAGTGGGGATCCGATGACGCGAGCGACGGGTTCGTTTCAGTGTCACCATACGATCAAAGTGTGATTGCAGTACGTCGCTATTTCGTAAGTCCTGTCCAACGGGTTTGGACCCGTCTCAAACGCCGATCTCAGAAATTTCACCCATCAGGTGAGAGGTAATCAACATGCTGGACAAGAAGGCAGCTTTTGTTGCTAAAGTGCAAATTGCCCTGCCCAGCAATCCCTCCCTCAAACTCAACCCTTTGCTGTGCAGTTCAATTCGAGACGCGTTGCAAATATCTTGCTTATGTCGGTACCTGCCGGATCATTGAAGAATTCATCCGTCAAATTGTCTTGATTATCTGTGATCGCTTGGTTCGGATCGGGGCGAATGACAGCGCGTGTGCAGCGAGCGGGAAGCCCTTCCACTGCCAAACTCCCGTCCTTCACAAAGTCAATTGCAACGTAAAATGTCGGATCGTACACGCCGAAAACGACTTTACCAGCGAGCTTCAATAGATCTTTCGGTTCCGCTTCAAAAAGAACTATCAGCTGATCCTGGTCATAGCTGACGTTGAACCTTGCCGGTCGATTCATAACGATATCTTCGCCGTTGGATGTGACTAATTGGAAATAATTGTAGTCGGCCAAGGATTCGAAAATTGTCGTAGACACCTTCTGGAGTTCCTCATCATCTAACTTGAGATCGTTGTTGGCGTCAAAATCCAGCACGACGCTGCTTGAGAAAATTTCATCGAAACGCCAGAAATGCCGAAGGAATCGAACGGTTTCGTCTGAATTCACGATCACATCTAATCGTGCCTCGGCAAGGATATGTGGATGCGCCCGAGCTAAAGTTGCGGATAGGAGAACGGTGGCTGAAGTGAAAGCCCAAAAGAGCAAGCGTAAAGAGATATACATGGCTTGGGCTCGCGATGAATAGGGCTCGCTGACAGGGATCTAGGAATTGGGCCAAATTAGGACCGGCCTTAATCAAGCGAGGATTGGTGGTTATGACGAGTGCAACGATCTTCATCTGTCTAGAAAGGAGAATTCGATGAGCTTCAAGGTATATGCAGTTTTCGCGCCTGCAATCGCTTTGGCTGGTATCGTTGCGCCAATTCCGAATCAAGCGCAGGCCAATGAAAAGACAGTCATCGCTCGACAACTTGACATGAAATCCATGGCTGAGGCAGCAAAGCTGATAGACGGTATGTTCAAGGGCAGCACTTCATACGATTCTGGGTTGTTCAAGGCAGCCGCGGAATCGATACATAAGAGGTCCGGCAGAGCATTGGTGGCCCACTTTGAAGACAATCCGGTCCTTGCCGGATCGGCGGCGAGTTCGACGATCATGACCGAGAGCGCGGTGTTCGCTGCACTCGCCAATGACCTTCGCGTCTATGCGAATTCACTCTCCGCTTCCGCAGAACGCCATCCCGATGAATTGACCCCGGACATGCGGATGAAAGCGGGGGACGTCAAAGGGCTCGGACCATTCGGAAAAAAAGTTGATCCCGCCAAAGAGATTTTGACGATGTCCGCCGAACATGCTTTTCACATGATGCTTCAGACTTGCACTTCCTGCCACACGAGATTCCGCCAGAAACCAAACTGAATTGGTCTAAACCAGGTGGGTGAGACCAAATTTCGACGGTAGTGTGTGGCCGTCGTCCGCCACCGGTTTCGAGATGCCGTCAATGATCGGACAATCGGGTCTGCCGTCGCCGTGGCAATTGTTGACGAGGTGCTTTAGCGTTTTCGTCATGGCCTCTATTGCAGCAGCCTTGCGCTCAAGCTCGGCTATATGGCCAAGGGCAAGCGCTTTAACGTCCGAGCTTGCCCGGGAGCGATCCTTCCAAAGGGCAAGCAGGGTCTTCATCTGTTCGACGGAAAATCCGAGGTCGCGAGCCCCGCGAATGAAGCGCAACGTATGGACATCGCTGTCTGAATACATGCGATAGCTGGACTCGGTGCGGCGTGCGGGCGCGATCAGTTCGATCTGTTCATAGTAGCGGATCATTTTGGTCGAGACGCCGGACGCCTTGGAAATTTCCCCAATATTCATGGTGGTCTCTTATTCTGCTTCGAGAGCGTTCATGCTTTGATCAATCTTCAGTTTGTATTGAACTGACGTAGTCGCAGCGCGTAGGTCATGCCTTCGATTCCGACATCGGTGGTAGCTGAGGATGTTACGGGTATTCTGATTTTCGATGCGACATTCATAATAGCGGCTCCTTTGCTAACCACCCAGATGTATAATCCTTCCCATGGTGGGAAGGTCAAGGCCATTTTTATCTGTTTGAGAATTGTCGCGCCGCAGGCGGGAAGCGCCCATGTTCGGGCGCGAACAATAGCGATCAAGGTCTGCACAGCGACGGCTTGCTCCCACACCGGCGAGAAGGCAACCTATGAGATGGACCTTCGCAGTCAACTGCATGGTTTACTGAAAAGCGGCCGCCCCACGCATGTGCAAAGGGCGGCCGGCCAGGCAATCAGCGTTGCACGTAGGATGCCGGATATCCGGCATTCTTTATCGCCTCGCTGATGACAGTCGGGTCAAGGCTTGTTTGCACCGTCGCCTTTTTGGTGGCCAAGTCTACTGTTGCGACAGCATCCGGATCGGCTGCTTTGATCGCTTTTTCGACCGTCCCCCGGCAATGGCCGCAGGTCATATTTTGAACGTCGAACTCATGGGTCATTGTGTTCCTTTCAATGTTGCTCGTCTGATATGGGACTTCCAACAATGGGAAGGTCAAGGGTCGCCATTCCGGTATTCTCATGGACGAATGGTTCGGCAAGGACCATTCACATGGCCTTCGTCGCTGCCGGCCAGTCGTCAATTCCGTTCCGGTTACATTTTGTGCGGTTTGTAGGTGATACCGTTGGCGAGCTGTAGTTCGCGGACATAGCCAATGATCTTCGCCACCTCGTCAGGTGTCACCTGACTTTGTTTCGGCATGTTTCCGAAGGGCCAATGGTGTTGTGGAACACCGTTGGCTACCGCCCGATAGAAAGCTTCGTCGGGATGGTGTCCGGGATTGTAGATATCATGGATGAGAGGCGGCCCCTTTTCGCTGCCTCCACCGGAATCTCCATGACAAGAAGCGCAATTGGCTCCGAACAGCGCCTGACCGGCTCGCGCTTCATCAGACATTTCGGTCAAATTGGCCATCGCATAAGATGTCTCGGAATCTGGCATGAAGTTCTTTGAGACAAGAGCAGCCAATCCAAGCCCGAAGAATCCGATGACGAAATATTTTGGCAGGTTTTCCTTGAGTCGCATTTTATATTCCCTGATTCATAGGACGACGCCTCGGTCTGAGGTTTCGAACATGGTGTCTGGTTTCCGGTTGCCTGGCTCACTGCAAGATTGGGCTACCATGCGGTCGCGAATACGCCCTTAACCATCTCGCCAAGGGTGAGTATGCGAAACTACCAAAGCACCACCATCTGGTGGCCCTCGCCGGAAACGGCGATTTCGCCAATAACCGTGAGATCGACCTGGTTGATGATCCAAATCTTGGGTTCGTCGCGGCTCGATACGTAAATCTTGCCGGTGCCATCGATCGTTGTCAAATGATAGGGAGCGGGCGACAGTGAAACGGTTCGCGTCGCACCGGAATGCAAATCGATCGCGACAAGTTTGTCATTGCCCTTTCCACTGACGAACAGCGTGTTCCCGTCGTCCGAAAAGTCCAGGCCGTGCAACTCCCCGCCGATCTCGAATGAACGGAGAACGGCGCCATCGGATACTCCAATCTCATGGATTTTGCCGATCTCGGCGTCAGCAACGTATAATTTTGACCCGTCGCCGGAAATGACCAGATGCTCGGGAGATGAGCCAACAAGCAAATTGCGCCTGACAAATCCCTGCTCGATATCAACTTCACTGATTGTTTTATTGCCTGAATTTGTCACGAAAACCGAATCGCTATCTCTAGAAAACACGACATAATTCGGCACCGATCCGGTTGGAACAAAAGCCTTGAATGCCAGTTTTTCGAGATCGATTATGCTTATCCCGTCACCTGAAGGATGAGTGGCAGCAGCGTAACGACCGTCGGGTGAAGCGGCGGTATGATGGACCGCGCCAGGCACTTCGATCCGACGCAGCGCCTCCCCAGATTTTGCATCCAGGATGGTCAGAATGCTGATCGCGGCGTCCTTGGGCATCGCCCCCGCCGCTGGTTTTGCATGATGGGCCGCATGTTCGTCCTCCGATACTCCTTCTGGTTTGGCGAGCGCCAGGGTCTCGGTGGCTGGAACCTCGGAATAGCTCCCGGCGACGAGATACCGAACGCCGGATGCTCCGGAAAGGCCATGAATGGCTTCCAAGCCGGTGATTGTGCGTTCCACCGCCCCTGTGTCGGCATCGACGACGATGATTTGACCGGCGCTGCCGTCAGCAATGTAAACTGTCGCGGCCGTTGCTGATGCCGATGTCAGGAGAACGGTGAGGACTGCCGAAAGAGATAGCTTCAATCGTGATGTCATGGTTGAGTTCCTTTTGTTGTGCAAAGCATCAACGTGCCCAACGGGCCGAGAAATAATTGAATAGCGGCGCGAATATCAAAGCGACGAACCAGCCATAGGCAAAGGCCTCCACCCCGCCGAGCAGAAAGCTTGGCCAAGTCAACCAAGTGAACCCCGGAAGCAGTTTCGACCAGGTCTGGTACATGGCTTGACCGGGAAACATGAGATCGAAGCCGACACACAGGACAAACGTGGCCACCAGAAAGAGGCCCAAGCTCATGCCGAACGCGGCGACGGGGATGCGCGGTGGACGGATCACCGGCAGCGGCACGCCTGCTCGGCGAGGTTGATCGGTTCTGGCCAGGTTAGCCATGAGCTTGCTCCCTCATGTCTGTCATGGCCCCATCAGCTTTGGCAAGATAGGAATCTGGCGCAGCCTCGAAGCGCTCGCGGCACTCCCGTGAACAGAAGTAGTAGACGTGGCCGTCATGGACGGCCGACTTTGCGTTTCGGGTCTGAACGGATATTCCGCACACCGGGTCAGTGTCGGTCTCGGGGGCAGTCCAGCGAACATCGGTCTTTGAACCGCTTGGCCGATCGCGGGTTGTTGCCGGATTGCCATGACCCATGACATGAGCGCCACAGCCAAACCGCATCATGATGAAGATGAGGCCGGCCCAAAAGAGAAAGTAGAGTATCGTTTCCATTGCATGCTCCGCGCGCAAATTGAATTACGCATCCGCCGTTTCGGCTATGTCCGAACCGGGCCTGAGCCAACGAAGGTGACTGGAAGATGGTGGAGATGTGTTGGCGGGCGGTTCAACTCAACCCCCAACATCAAACACCGTTCCGATCGCCGCCATGCCCGCGTGGAAAAGTTGAACCGCCAATAGCAGCGGACAGCTCTCTTCCCATCGCTGGAACAAGCTCAGCCGGAAGAACGATTCCGTCGCATCAGGAAAATTTGGGAGGGGGAGCTGGAAACGGGGAAAACTGTTGCCTTACGAAGGCCTGGGTCGAGGAAATCGCGCCGGCCGCATCGGCTGCACGGCTCGGTGCCTCGCCCGGCAAAATCGCCGCGGAATTGCAATGTACTTGATCGGCGCATTGCGGTGAGTACGGCGACATATCTCGTTCGGAGTTTCCAGGATCAAGCGAATGTACGGAAATCGCAACCGTCTGCATGTCGGAGAATTCGCTGGCATGCGTTTGTTGCAGGGAAATGGCGGAGAAATACAGAGCGATGATAACCACAAGCGTCAAGGTCTGCCAGCTAAGCCGACCTCCTTGCAAACTGCGATTTCGACGTGTTGGCACGTTTTCAAATCCCTATTGAGGATGATCATTACCACATCGAATACTCAGCCTTCATTGACATAGGTCAATTTAGCCTCAAGGCTGCAATGCTTGCCGGTCTGCATCTGGACGCGCCGCGGTATTTGCCCTCAAGCCGGTCGCGGCCGCGCCATGCAGAACGTTCAAGCCGCATTCCTGATGTCAGCAGGTAAAGAGGGAAATATGGGATCTGGAGCGTCTACGATCGGGATCACGCGGCAGCCAGAATTTGGCATAGTAATATTCTCGTTCCTGTTGCATTTCGTTTGGGAGTATCTGCAGGCGCCCACCTATGCCGGCATGATGGAGTTATCCCACTGGGAAGGCGTCAAACTATGCACCTCGGCAACTATCGGTGATGTCGGCTTTGCGTTGGTGGCCTTCTGGGTGGCGAGTGCTTCAGCTCGATCCCGCGCCTGGCTGCTGTCGCCCAGGACGCTCCCTTTGCTAGTTTATCTCGGCACCGGCGTGGCGCTGACGATCGGTTTTGAATATTACTATACCCAGGTTACACAACGGTGGACTTATTCCGAGCTGATGCCGCTGGTTCCGCCGTTCGGAACCGGTTTGAGTCCGCTCCTACAGTGGTTGGTGGTGCCCCCGACCGTGCTGTGGTTAACTCGCCGACATATTGGTAACTGATCGACTTTCTTTGGACACCCTGCGCCGAGGTGTAGGAGCTGACCAGTAGCGACTTTGCTGTGCCAGCAATGGTCTACATCACCGCATCGCTGTTGTGACGTTGCACAATCGGGGAATTGACAGCGTCCCCTTCAAGCCTTCCGGGTTTTGCGTGGATACGTTTCCTGCGGCGATGTAAGCTCAAACAGGAAGCCGCGTGACCGGTTCCAGGCGGGTGTCTATTCGCCTGGAACCAATTCTGATGGGACTGCGTGGGCTCCAGCCAGTTCACGGTTGATCCGTTTCAGGCCCAGCCGCTTCCAGATGACAAAGAGTGCCGGGATAACCAGAAGCGTCAGCAGCGTGGCGGTTGCCATGCCCCCGATCATCGGTGCCGCAATCCGTTGCATGATCTCCGATCCGGTCCCTATGCCGTACATGATCGGAATCAGGCCGGCGAAAATGGTGGCGACCGTCATGATCTTGGGCCGAACGCGAAGCAATGCACCTTCAAAGACCGCCTCCTCGATATCGTCGCTGGTGACCATGCGCTGTTCAGCCGCGGCCGATTTCTTGCGCTTCTCCCAGGCCAGATTGAGATAGAGCAGCATGATAATCGCCGTCTCGACTGCGACCCCGGCAAGCGCGATGAAGCCCACGAGAACAGCAACCGAGATGTCGAAACTCAAATACCAGATCAGCCACATTCCACCTGACAAGGCCACTGGCAGTGATGCCAGAATGATGGCGACCTCCGTCACCCGATTAAAGGCCAGAAAGAGCATCAGAGTGATGATCAGGAGTGTGGCAGGAGCAACCAGTGTCAGTCGCTCCTGCATGCGTTCGATATATTCGTACTGGCCCGACCATGTGATCGAATACCCCGTCGGCAGGGACACCTGATCGGCAACAATCCGGCGGGCCTCCTGAACATAACCGCCGAGATCCCGACCAGCGATATCTATGAACACAAAGCCGGTTCGCCGCGCATTTTCCGAGCGGATCATGGCAGGTCCGTCAACCACCTTGACCTCCGCAATTGCTCCCAGTGGAATATGCGCGCCAGAGGGTGTGACCACCGGAAGTTCGCGCAATCGTTCGGGGCTGTTGCGCCAGTCCTGGGGGTAACGAAGATTGATCGGAAAGCGCTCAAGCCCTTCCACACTTTCAGAACCCTGCATCCCACCGATGGCGGTTTGCACCAGGTCCTGGATTTCGCGCACGCTCATCATGTAGCGCGCCGCCTGGTCACGATCGACGTCGATTTCAATGAACCGGCCACCCACGGGGCGTTCCGCATAAGCAGAGGCCGTTCCGGAGATCCCCGCAACAACACGCTCGATCTCAATCCCGATCCGCTCAATGACTTTCAGATCAACGCCAGAGATTTTCACGCCAACCGGTGTCTTGATACCGGTTGCCAGCATGTCGATCCTGTTCTTGATCGGCTGTATCCAGACATTGGTGACACCCGGCATTTGCACGGCCCTGTCGAGTTCATCACGGATTTTCTCCATGGTCATTCCTGGCCGCCATTCGGCTTCCGGCTTGAGCTGGATTGTCGTCTCGATCATCGTCAGGGGCGCTGGGTCGGTGGCGGTGTCTGCGCGTCCGAGCTTGCCGTGAACGGTCTTTACCTCCGGCACTGTCGCAATCAGCCGGTCAGTTTGCTGCAGCACTTCCCGTGCCTTGCCGATCGAAACGCCGGGATAGAGGGACGGCATGTAGAGAAAGTCGCCTTCATTCAGCGCAGGCATGAACTCCGTGCCGACACGCTGCAATGGCCAGGCGATCGATGCAACCACGACGACCGCCAGAAGGCTTGTTCCCCAAGGCCAAGCGACGGCCGCGTCAAGAAATGGCCTGTAGAGCCAGATGCAAAGTCGATTGAGCGGGTTCTTTCTCTCCGCGATGATGCGCCCGCGCACGAAATAGCCCATAAGAACCGGAACCAGCGTGATCGACAGAATGGCCGCCGCCCCCATGGCATAGGTCTTGGTAAAGGCCAGCGGTTTGAACAGCCTGCCTTCCTGACTTTCGAGCACGAACACCGGAAGGAAACTGACGGTGATGATGGCGAGAGAGTAGAAAAGCGCTGGGCCAACCTCGGAAGCGCACTCGGCGACCAGACGCCAGCGGTTCTGGGGCGTCAACGGCTCCTTCTCGATCCGTCGATGCATGGCCTCGATCATGACAATCGCAGCGTCGACCATCGCGCCAATGGCAATGGCAATGCCGCCAAGCGACATGATGTTGGCGTTCACGCCCTGGAGTTTCATGATGATGAACGCGGCCATTATGCCCAGAGGCAGGGAAACCACGATCACCAGGGACGAGCGGACATGCAGCAGAAACGCGCCGCAGACCAGGACCACCACAATGAACTCTTCAGTCAGCTTGTCCTGGAGATTCTCGATCGCCCTTTCGATCACGCCTGCGCGGTCATAGGTGGTGACGATCTCCACACCTTCAGGCAGACCTTTCTTGACCTCTTCGAGCTTGGTTTCCACGGCCTTGATGGTGGCAAGCGCATTTCCTCCCCACCGCATGATGATGACACCGCCCACGGCGTCGCCCTCGCCACCGAATTCACCGACGCCCCGCCGCATTTCCGGCCCGAGCCGTATATCCGCTACATCACCCAGGGTGACCGCCGCGCCGCGTGAATTGACCATCAAGGGCGCGCTGGCCAGGTCCGCAATCTCGTCGATATACCCGGTCGAGCGGACCATGAATTCAGCCTCGCCCATTTCCACGACGCTGCCGCCGGTTTCGCGATTGGCGTCCTGAATAGCGCTACGGATTCTGGACAGGGTAATGTCGTAAGCCCTGAGCTTGTTGGGGTCGACCACGACTTGATATTGTTTGACCATACCTCCGATGGTGGCCACCTCGGAGACGCCATCGACGGTTTGCAGCTCATATTTCAGGAACCAGTCCTGCAAGGTCCGCAGCTGCGCCAGATCATGGCCACCGGTTCTGTCAATAAGCGCATATTGGTATATCCAACCTACTCCTGTGGCATCAGGCCCCAATTGCGGAGATGCCCCAGCGGGCAGGCTGTTGGTGATTTGTGCCAGATATTCGAGCACGCGGGTACGCGCCCAGTAAAGGTCAGTACCGTCTTCAAAGACGATGTAGACGTAACTGTCACCAAAAAACGAAAAACCGCGAACATCGGTGGCTCCGGGAACGGCCAGCATCGCCGTTGCAATCGGATAGGTGACTTGATCTTCAACCACTTGCGGGGCCTGCCCGGGATAGCTGGTCTTGATGATGACTTGCACATCGGACAGGTCAGGGATTGCATCCACGGGCGTGTTTCGAATTGCCCAGATACCTGCCAATGCCATCATGATCGCCAGGGCAATGATGATGAGCCGGTTTTGAATTGAGCCTCGAATGACTGCGGGGATCATCGGCCCGGCTCCGTGACAGCTTCAACGCCAAGCAGTGTGAGGCTGAAGTCCGGGTTCTTGCGCATCAACAGCTGCAGCTCGCGGCCTTTTGGCAACTCCTCGAGCATGACCGTATCCGCAGCGAGGAAATCCATCACCATGCCTGGCATGCCGATCTCGACCATTGGACCATGACTGATATTGACCATACGGGTATCGGGGTCGACGGAATTGATGATCCCTGAAACCCGCATCGGCGGCGCATCGAGAGCAACCGAAGCCAACACCATGGTCATGCCGTCAGGTCGCTCAAAAGTCAGCATGGCTTCGGATTTGAGCGGAAGTGATGCGGGATCAAGCGCATCCGAGATGGCAAAATCCATCGTCATGCCCGGCATGCCGATTTCCTTGATCGGCCCATGCTTTATGGTTGCCATTCCCGTGTTCGGGTCGATCTTTTCGATCTGACCGGAGACCATGATTGGTGCGGCCAAGGCAGCATCCACTTTGGGTTCTGCCATCGGCTCTGGGGCTTTCGCAATGCCATTCGGTTTTGGTGCACCTTCCTGGCCAATCGCGCGCACGGCAACAATCGAGACCATGCCGCTATCGTCCTTGGATAGATCGAACTCGACTTCTGCGTTGAGCGGAACGGCTGCAATGTCCACTCCGGCAACATCCATATCCATTCTCATGGCAGGCCAGCCCAGTTCCGGAATTGGTTTGTGATCAACGGTCAGTTTGCCATCTGCGGTCACCGCCTGCACCATCCCGGTTCCTGTTGCAGCGATACCGTTGTCCAGACCGAGTTCCGTGAGCGCCAAAACGCCGTCTGCATCCCGTACGGCAGCAAATGCCACTTCTTCGCCCGGATTCAGGTGCGACTGAGAGATACCGGCACGGAGCGGAAATTGCGTCTCCATGGCAGGCCAGCCGAGCATTTCGAGTTGATCATGCCTTATCGTCGCTGTGCGGGCCTCGGCATCAAGGGCAACCAGTACTCCCTTGCCACGGGCCGGCTCCTGATCGGTCGGGGCCATGCGCATTAGGCCCGCACTCAGCGAACTTTCACTGTCGATCAGGAATTGCGCAGAGGCGACAACCACTTCGCCAGCGGCAAGACCTTGAATGATTTCGGTTCTGGCACCTTCCCCGAAACTGTCATTAAGCCCTGTGGTCACCAGCCGTGGAATGAACGTTCCGTCAGCTGTCCTGAGAATGACCCGCTCAGCCGTTCCCGTACGGATGACGGCTTCAGTTGGAACCGTGACCGAGCGCTTCGTTGCATTGGGCACCAGTGCGACCTCACCGAACATGTTGGGGCGCAGCAGACCATCCTTGTTGTCAAATCGGAGCCGGACAGGAAGCGTTCGGGTGGTGGCATCCAGTTCCGGGTAGATGTAATCAATCGTCCCATTCAGCTCGATGCCTGGCAGGTGCTCGAACTTTGCAGAGGCCTTCATGTCTTCGTTAAGCCGTGCAATGTCACGCTCGAACACGTCAACAACGACCCAGATCGAGGACAGATCGCTCAATGAAACGGCTAGCGTATTGGGCTGGAGATACATGCCGTCGGCGGCAGTCAGACCAATCACAACTCCGTCTCTGGGTGCATAGACTTCAATCCTGTCGGTATTCTTGCCTTCGTTCAGGATCGCATCGATCTGTTGCTCGGACGCACCATGGCTGCGAAGCTTGTTCCGGGCGTTTCTTTGCAAGCTTGGATCATCGTTCTTGTAGTACAACGCGATATCTGCCACCGCGACGGCAAACTCGGGCGCAAACATTTCAAAAAGCAGATCACCTTCTGCAACCCGGTCACCGACTGCGCGGACATTGAGCTTTTCAATCCAGCCGTTCACACGGGTGTGCACATGGCTTGTGTTGTGCTCATTGTAGCGCACAAAACCGACCGTCTCGATCCGCTGCGAGATTTCGTCGATCTGGGCAGTCGCTGTCCTGACGCCGATTGAATTGATTTCGACAGCAGAGAGCTTGACCTCGGAGGGGTCGCCCGATTTCTCTTCACCCGCATAAACCGGGATAAGGTCCATCCCCATGGGCGACTTCCCGGGTCCAGGCCGGCGAAAATTCGCATCCATCGGCGCGACCCAGTAGAGAATCTCCGGGCCGGCATCTTCCGAATTAATTGTCGAGGCAGAGTGAAAACGCTCCCCGAACACACCTCCGGCAACACCGGCACCAAAAGCAAGGATAGAAAGCGCAACATAGCGTCCACGCATGGTCAACTCCTTCAGGCAAGCAAGACTTGCCAACAAACAGACAAATTTAGCCCAAAGGGATCTATCCCATTGGGCAATCAGTACTGTCAGATTGTGCGAGGAGGACGCTCATGAACCATCACAGCATTGGTTTTGGATGGCAGCAAATTGAGGTTGAGGTAACTGCTGAGGCCAAATATGAAAAGCGGGGAGACTGAGCGCAGGCGATCTTCTACCACAAAATAGCATGACAACGTGATGCAATCGCCGACCATAGAACCCAACTGATCGCCCTGCTTTTCATCATCGATCTGCATGTGCGCCCGCACATGCGTGATCTCGCTCTCGGCATTAGCGGGCTGTGCTACCACAATTGAAAATGCAGCGGTTTTGTCGGCCGCGCAAGTGGTTGCATTCGCGACAGGCGCTGACTGAACCATCAAAATCGCGACAATCATTGCGCTCGCCAAGATGCGAGCTGTTATGTTTGAAATGTTGCATATGATCAACGACATCGTCTCCTGCCTATTCCAACTGCAGCAGTTTGCAAGCTGGAGGGACAGATTTGGTCAACGCGCTGTTCACTTTGGTGTGAGACTTGATTGGTTTAATCATCGGTCGTTTTCCTTGTCTGGCTGGTTTGGGATAGGGAATGCCGGGACGAAACCGCAATACTGACGGTTTGTGCGTCTCTGCCAGTTTCGTTCGGCAAAAAATTATCTGGAGCACGGCCGGGTAACGAGGTTTGATCGCCTACGGCGGCGGTGTTTTCGGCCTGGCTTGACTTGCAGGAACCGCCGGTCACCTTGTTCATGCAGAGTCCGAGCGCGCACATGGCGGCGCATGGTAGCGCCGCAAGCAGCAGAGGGGCCGCCCCCACGGCGACGAGCCAGCTCCAATTGAAGACAAGGCCACCAAAGAGCGCAAGCGTGGCAAGTATGAGGAGACCCCTGCGCCCGCCGAGGTAGTAACGAAGCGCGTAGAGAACGCCGCGGCCAAGCGAACCGTCGTCTGAATCGGGTTGTCGTATCGTGGCCATAATGATTTCCTTTTCAGTTCGCCGCGTTCCGGCCACCGGTTGCTCTCTGACCATGCTCATGACCCGTTCCCGTCTTTGGCAGTTACTCGAGCCTGTGATTCCCGTTGGCGCTCGGGCCAGGTACTCTTGATAAAAGCGAGCACGGCGGCGATGTCGGCGTCGCTCAGGATCTCGCCGAAGGCTGGCATGTCACTCTCATAGCCCGGGACGACGCCACTGACACCAAGCTTGGTGATGGTGAATAGGTCCTGGTCCGAGTGATGCCAAGTGTGGCCGTCCTCATCATGCGGCGGCGCGGGCATGCGGCCGTTCTCCAGCCTGCGCTTCCAGTCCGGCTGGCCCTCAAGGTTAGCGCCATGGCAGGAGGCGCAGTTTTGCGTATAGGCCTGCCTTCCGAGGGCGATCTGCTCGCTTGTTACTTGCTGGCCAAGGACGGTTAGGCTCTCCGCTCGCACATCGCCGCTCGGCAGTTGCGCAAGCCCAGCGATGGCAGCCAGAGCCGAAACGGCGATAGCGGAAAGGATGATCATGTATCGCATCATCTCGGTCCCCACAGATATTTTACCAGCGCGAAGAGGCCGAGGACCAAGACAGCAAGGACCAGCAGCACGAAAAGACCACCTCCGGCCATCATCATTCCCATCATGGAGCCATCCATCATCCCGTTCATGCCATCACTCATCGGAATAGACCGTGACGCCGTTCGTGCCGAACGCGTAAGTCTTAAGCGTGCCGGTTTTTACCGGCGCCATGCCGGGAGCATTCCCCGGCATCCCGGGCAATGTGATGCCGGTGACATCAGGACGATCGCTGACCAACCGCTCAATGATCTCGACAGGCACGAGCCCGCTCACGACATAGCCGTCGATCTCGGCCAGATGGCATCCGATTCCCTTCTCGGGAACGCCCATCTCAATCGAGCGCTTGTCGAAATCGCGATCATCGACGCGTGTCACGGTAAAGCCGTTGGCCTCCATATAGTCGGCATAGACGTCACAGCAGCCGCAACTCGGATCGAGCCAGATCGTGATCGCCTTTGCGTCAACTGCGGTGGCGCTTTCTTGCGCGGTCTGAGCCGCGGTCAACGTGATGAAGGCCGTACCACCTACTAGAGCTAGGGCGGCAACGGATGGGACAAAAGATATCTTTTTCATGATGTTCTCCTTCAAAGGTTTGCGAGCGCGGACCAGGACCTGCCGCCATCGCGAGTTTGTGTGAGGCCGTCCCGGGTCAGGGCGGCGACGTGATCGGCATTTTCTGGATGGACAGCGAGCGCTTGCGCGCGAGACGATGAGCGTTGCGCCCAGACAACTCCAGCGTCCTCGGACACCCAAATCCCCGAAGGCAGGGCCGCATAGAGCCTCATCGGAAGCGATGGCGCGCTGATCAGCGCGAGGATTGGCTCGCCTTTGGGCAATGGCACCTCGGGAACGGGTGCTCCTCCAGAAACCAATGCATCCATCGCATCGCCAGGCTGCACGTCTTGCCAGCGGCAGAAGCAGTCGGGCACGCGCGTCAGGCCCAGCTCAGTTCCGGCATAAATCCAGATACCGCCCATGCCTGTGGCCAGATCGACCGAAGTCAGGGCCATCGTGTCGCGCTCGGAGCCCTCCAACCATGGCCGGTCCATCGCGAAGGCCCAGGACCGGCCGGCATCATCGCTTTTCCACAGGCCGTCGCCACGAACGGCCGCGTACAAGGCATCGGGGCTCAAGGCCGCCACCGTGACGGCCGTCACCGGAGCATCGGGCAAGCCCTGATTTCTTGCCTCCCAGCTCCGCCCTCCGTCCACGGATAGGGCGACGCCCCCCTTTGCGAGCCCCGCCGCAATCCGGCCGGCACGGTCCTTGTGCGTCACAAGCGAGAGAACATTGCCGCCCGCAGGTCCGCGGAGCGGTGTCGATGCTTCGCCATCGTCGCGGCGCAACAACTGCTCACTCCCAACGATCAGCGCATCGCCATCGAAAGCAATCGCAAAACCAGTTGCGGCGGGCGTGGCGCCAACGGTCCGGATTCCTGAAGCCGAGGCCGCCGCACCGGCCCCGAAAGCCACAACGGATGTGAGAAAAGTTCGACGCGTTGGCGTCGGTAAAAGCAATGTCATGATATTCCAACCATCCTGAGAGGTGCTCGAACTCGCAGTGCGCGACCTCGCGATGCGATGTAGGATCATGGGCGATCAGACAGACCGCGCATGATTTCAGCCGCTCGCCGGAACGGAGTCCGGGCGGCGTCAGCTCAGGGCAATGGATCGTGGAGGGTAAGGCTCCGGCAGTCCGGTGCGTCCGGACACGCTGTGAGAAACCAGGCTTTCGATGGTCGTCTCGACCTCAGGAAGGCCAGCTTGGTCGACTGGCACGACGGCCAATATGGGAAATACGCAAACATTGCCGCATGGCTGCATGTCATCACCGCCGTCTGGACAATCCTGGCAGTCGCCCATGTCGCCGCTGCCGATAGCGGCAATCGTCATCTTCGCGTTCATGCTGGCGGCATTCGCAGCATGCAGAACCGATCCTGCCGAAAAAACGGCGAGTAACAGGATCAACAGAATGCGGACGCTCCTTACCATACCACAGTGAATAGTCTGAAACCCCTGCCCTGTCGATATACGTTTTGTCGCATCACTCGTAAGGGGCCAAAAACCGATCGCCGCTCGAAAATCTAACCCAGACCTTGGTAGAGCCTGCAGCAGGAGCGCAGTGTTTCTGTTCTCGCTGGCAAATATGTCTCGGCTGAACGAAACGGGTGCGTTTTTCACACGAAAAGTTAACCATGGATCATATAGAAAAAGGACGCCCTTGAAGCCAAAAGAGTGCCATGATCCGCGTATTGACCTTCATTCTAGCCTTGCTGCTGGCGCTTCCGGCGCTCGCGCATTCCGTTGACTCGGTCAACATTCTCCCTGACTGCCAAAGCCGAACTGATGCGACCGAATGCATTTCAATCGCCGTTGGCAGTGCTCTTGGTTCCGACGCGATGCCGCTCGGCGAGGAAACCGGAAGCACATCATCCGCGCACTGTCAGATGCACTGTGCAATTTTTGCTGAGACGACTGTTCCAACTGTCGCGCCCGACATAGAGGAGCATGACACCGAATTCACACCCGTGCTTCTTTTCAACGTCGGATATGTAGTCCCACGGCCGCCAGACGCTGACGCTTGAACGTCCAAAAGCGCATTTTGCGCCTATCGGCAACTTTCAAAGACGTGAGTGTGAAACATGATTTCAAGAAGAGGACTACTGATTGGCATTGGCGCTGGCCTTGCCACATCCCATGGGCTACCCGCCTACGCCCATACTGAGACATTCAAACTGGACGAGAAATTTGAACCGCAAACTATTCGCTTCAGCGGTTACGAGCCAGGTACAATCATAATCGACCCGAAAAACCATTTCTTGTATTTGCAGCTTGCAGCAAGCACGGCGCGTCGCTACGGGGTCGGAGTGGGCCGGGCCGGGCTTGCTTTCAAGGGACAGGCAAAGGTCGGACGAAAAGCCAAGTGGCCGTCATGGACCCCTACAGCCAATATGATCAGGCGAGATCCAAAGAAGTACGCGCGATTTGCCAAGGGTGTCCCAGGTGGACCGAACAATCCGCTTGGCTCACGGGCACTCTATCTGTACCGGGATGGGCGCGATACGCTCTACCGCATTCATGGCACCACGGAACCCTCGTCGATCGGGCGGTCAGTATCCAATGGCTGCATTCGCATGATCAATAACCATGTCGAAGATCTCTTCGAGCGGGTGCCGGTTGGCGCTCAGGTTGTGGTGCTTTAGTATGAGCGCCCAGCTTGCCATGCAAGCAATTGCGAGCCGCAAATCGATCCCGGATTTTGCGGCTCTCTTTCTCCCAAGAACAGTTTTGAACAGGCCCCCCAGGCAAGAAGTTGTGAAAGTTGAAATGATATGAACCGCCGTCAATTCATTTGTGGAGCTGCAGGCTCCTCAGTGCTGGCATTGTCCGGATGCACCACCGCAACCAGAATCGAGCAACCGGTTGAGGTAGTGACACCTAATCCGAAGTTGGCAACGGTTAGGGCGATGTATGGACCGATGCCCGGTGAACGATTCCCCCTGCCCGCTGTCGACATAAGCAAGGTACCGTCAAAATTCTGGAGGCGGCAGGTGGATTTCTCCAGTCCGTATCCGGTTGGTACAGTCATCGTCAACACAAAGACATATTTCCTCCATCTGATCCAGGAAGGAGGAAAAGCCATGCGTTATGGCGTCGGCCTCGGTCGGCAAGGTTTCGAATGGTCGGGTGAAGGCGTGATCCAGTGGAAGCAGGCTTGGCCAAAATGGACTCCGCCCGACGAAATGATCGCGCGGCAACCCGAGTTGGTAAATTGGAGCGCCGCCAATGGCGGCATGCCGCCTGGTCTCGACAATCCTCTCGGCGCGCGCGCCCTCTACATCTTCCAGAATGGGGAGGATACGCTGTATCGCATCCACGGATCGCCAGAATACTGGACCATCGGCAAGTCGGTTTCCAGCGGCTGTGTGCGCATGATCAATCAGGATGCTGTCGATCTCTATGGCCGCGTGACCAACGGAGCCAGGCTGATCGTAGTCTGACGCCAAGGGCAAGAAACGGAAAATGATGCTGCGGATGAGCACAAAGAAGCATCGTACAAGTCAGGGATTCCGATCAAGTGTGATCGGCATCCTCATGGCAGGTCTGGTTGTGTCCGGATGTGTGACGAGCACGCTGGAGCTTGATGGCCGCGGCGACGTTCCGATCCCGCAAAAGACTGTTGCCAAAATGCGGGAGATGGGGATGAGGCCAGCAGACCCGGTGCTGGTTCGCATTTTCAAGCAGGAAAGCGAACTGGAAGTTTGGAAACGGGATTCATCCGGCAAGTATGCCCTGATAAAAACCTATCCGATGTGCCGATGGTCGGGCGTTTTGGGTCCGAAAAAATTCGAAGGCGACCGCCAAGCCCCTGAAGGGTTCTACACGGTCAATTCCGGCAGATTGAACCCGAGATCGCAATATTATCTTTCCTTCGATCTCGGCTATCCG
>Ga0180017_100099_pt1 | contig 35400 bp, 22 predicted proteins | sample KR46_S_MetaG_FD_129674 | JGI IMG/M metagenome (GOLD analysis project Ga0180017, IMG submission 129674) | Groundwater microbial communities from the Olkiluoto Island deep subsurface site, Finland - KR46_S_MetaG | ecosystem: Environmental > Aquatic > Deep subsurface > Groundwater | place: Finland...
CCCCGAGACGTTGGACACGGACTGCACCCCCTCAAGATTCGCTATGGCCTGCATGATCTCCGCGTTCGCCCGCCCCTCAAGGCTGACCCCAACGGTGGCGGTCAGGCCGTCTTCGAAGAACATGGGGTTCACCGAAGCGCAGATGCGCAGATATCCGCTTTTTAGCAGCCGCTCCGTGCGCAGCCGCACCGTGCCGTCGGACACGGCCAGACGCTGGGCGATGCTCTTGTAGGATTCGCGCCCGTTTTTCTGCAGGGCGGCGATGATCTGACGGTCCGTGTGGTCCAGGGTAATTTCTTTTTCGTTCACGTGCGTGCTCCCGCGTGAGCGCATAGCCCAGTCCGGCCGGAAAGACAAAAGCTGGACGGAGAGGACTTAAGAGGGTTGCAAATTAAGTTATTCGTTATTATAGTGCTTCTTAATTCATTGACAAGAAATTTTATGGCGATAAAATTGCGTAAATCGAAATTTTCAGGGAGGCGGCATGAAACGGATACTTCAGGACCTGGCGCAGCGGACGGAAGAATTGCGGCAAGAGGGGCTTTTCAAGGCCGAACGGGTCATCACCTCGACCCAAGGCGCACAAATCTCCGTGGCCGGGGGGCGCGAAGTGCTCAATTTCTGCGCCAACAACTACCTTGGCCTGGCCGGAGACCCGCGCCTGGTGGCCGCCGCGCACACGGCCCTGGACCGATGGGGCTATGGCCTGTCCTCCGTACGCTTCATCTGCGGCACCCAAGGGGTGCACAAGGAGCTTGAAGAGCGCCTGTCCGAGTTCCTGGGCACTGATGACACCATCCTGTACAGTTCCTGCTTCGACGCCAATGGCGGCCTCTTCGAGACCCTGTTCGGGGCCGAGGACGCGGTCATCAGCGACGCCCTGAACCACGCCTCCATCATCGACGGGGTGCGGCTGTGCAAGGCCAAACGGTTCCGCTACGCCAGTAACGACATGGCCGACCTGGAAACGCAGCTCAAAGACGCGGCGGATTGCCGTTACAGGCTCATCGTCACCGATGGCGTCTTCTCCATGGACGGGCACATCGCCAATTTGAAGGCCATCTGCGACCTGGCCGACAAATACGATGCCCTGGTCATGGTCGATGATTCCCACGCCGTGGGCTTCATGGGCAAAAACGGGCGGGGCAGCCACGAGCATTGCGGGGTCATGGGCCGGGTGGACATCATCACCGGCACCCTGGGCAAGGCCCTGGGCGGGGCCTCCGGCGGCTACACCTCCGGGAGGAAAGAGATCGTCGAGTGGCTGCGCCAGCGCTCACGGCCGTATCTGTTCTCCAATACGCTGGCCCCGGTCATCACGGCCACATCCCTGGCTGTACTCGATCTGATCAGGGAGGAACCGGAGCTGCGCGTGCGATTGGAAGAAAACAGCCGGTATTTCAGGGCGGCCATGACCGAGGCCGGATTCACCCTGGCCCCGGGCGAGCATCCCATCATCCCGGTCATGCTGGGGGATGCCGTGCTGGCCCAGCGCATGGCGGCGCGGATGCTGGAAGAAGGGATCTACGTGGTTGGGTTCAGTTTTCCGGTGGTGCCCAAGGGGAAAGCCAGAATCCGCACCCAGATGAGCGCGGCGCATACGCGGGAGCAGCTGGAGCAGGCGGTGGCGGCGTTTGTGAAGGTCGGGAAGGAACTGGGAGTGATTTAACGGGGGACGCTGGGCGGAAGGGGCTTTGCGGGCTGGCGGGATGACGGGCCGCCGAAACTCCTTCGCGGGCCTCGTAGAGTTGCATTGTCGCTGCTGTCGAACGGAGGCTTTGACTTCGAGTGATGGGCGACAATGCAACAAACGATGCCTGGCTCAGTCAGACAGTCGACGCCCCGCCATCCCACCAACCCGCAAAGCCTTGAGCGCTGTTCGAAAAAGGCACTCTTGAAAAGCATGAGTGCTTTATTCAATGAGGCAGTGGGGGCATTTCTGGCATCACGAGGGCGTTCTATCTGGCGTCACTCCCGCGAAGGCGGGAATCCATCTTCAAGATTTGGAAAGGCTGAGAATACAATTTCAGAGCATACGAGGACAAGGAAATGGAAAAAATGAAAGCGCTGGTAAAGGCGAGGCCCGAGGTCGGGATCTGGATGGAAGAGATCCCCGTTCCCGAGGTCGGCCATAACGATATTCTGATCAGGGTTGGCAAGACCGCCATCTGCGGCACTGACATCCACATCTACAACTGGGACGCCTGGGCCGCCAAAACCATTCCCGTGCCCATGGTAGTGGGGCACGAATTCGTGGGCCGCATCGTGGAGGTGGGCTCGGAGGTGCGCGGGCTTAAAGTAGGGGACCGGGTCTCCGCCGAAGGGCACATCACCTGCGGCCACTGCCGCAACTGCAAGGCGGGCAAGCGCCACCTCTGCCGCAACGCCATCGGCGTGGGCGTCAACCGTCCGGGCTGCTTCGCGGAATACGTCTGCGTTCCGGCCGTCAACGCGTTCAAGGTCCCGGATACCATCTCCGGGGACGTGGCCGCCATGCTCGACCCCCTGGGCAACGCCACGCACACGGCCCTGTCTTTCGACCTGGTCGGCGAGGACGTGCTCATCACCGGGGCCGGGCCCATCGGCATCATGGCCGCAGGCATCGCCCGCTTCTGCGGGGCCCGCCACGTGGTCATCACCGACGTCAACGACTACCGCCTGGACCTGGCCCGCAAGATGGGGGTCAGCCGCGCCGTCAACGTGGGCAGTGAATCCCTGGCCTCGGTCATGGCCGACCTGCGCATGGCCGAGGGTTTCGACGTGGGCCTGGAGATGTCCGGCAGCCCCCATGCCTTCCGCGAAATGCTTTCGCAGATGAACCACGGCGGACACATCGCGCTGCTGGGCATCATGCCCGACGACACAGCCATCGACTGGGGTCAGGTGGTCTTCAAGGGTCTGAAACTCAAGGGTATTTACGGACGGGAAATGTTCGAGACCTGGTACAAGATGACGGCCATGCTGCAGAGCGGCCTGGACATGACCCCGGTCATCACTCACAACTTCGCGGCCGAGGACTTTCAAAAAGGCTTCGACGTCATGCGCACGGGAAAATCCGGCAAGGTCATTCTGGACTGGAACGCCTGATTCGGGTTCCCTTGCCCCGCGAATACGAAGGCTAATGGGATGGATTCCCGCCTTCGCGGGAATGACGCATCTGTGGCTCGATGGGATCAGGCTTGTCCGAATCTTCGAGAAATGCACGAGCCGCCCGTCCTCCACAGTGTCATCCCCGCGAAGGCGGGGATCCATGTCTTTTTCATCTTTAGAAGGCGTTCTTCGACACGGTCTTGCGCCTTATCACGGGTCCTGACATACTCGCCAAGTCCCCGCCATCCCTGCACCAAGGAGCCCACCATGCGCCACACCATCTCCGCCCTGGTCCAGAACAAGCCTGGCGTCCTGGCCGCCATGGCCCATGTTTTCCAGCGCCATGACATCAACATCCGCTCAATCTCCTGCGGCGAGACCGAGCTTGAGGACGTCTCGCGCATGATTATCTGCGTCGAGGCCGAAGACGGGAAAATCAGGGCCGTGACCGACGAAATCGCCTCCCTGGATTTCGTGCTGCGCCTGGAAGACCTCTCGGGCCAGGATCTCATGGACCGCGAGCTGGTCATGATCAAGGTCCGCATCACCAAGGACACGGTCAGCCAGATCCTGCAGATCTTTGAAGTGTTCCGGGCAAATGTGGTTGACATGGGCAACGAGACCATCTCCGCCGAGTTGTCCGCACCTCAGGGCAAGGTTGCCGGGCTCATTCGCACCCTGGCCCCGCACGGCATCCAGTCTCTGAGCCGCACCGGGCTCATTGCCCTGTCGCGCGGTGACGGCTGATGGCCGCCGGGCCTGTTCGCTCCCTGGATCAGATGGTCGAACTGGTCCGCTCCCGCAAGACGCCGGTGCGCGTGGTCATCGCCGCCTGTGCCGAGGCCAACGCCGTCCTCGCAGGGCTTGAGGCCGCGCGCCAGGGCCTGGCCGAACCGGTATTTGTCGGAGATGTGGACCGCATGCGCGGTTTGCCTGAGCTGGCCAAAGAGGATTTCCATGCCTTTGAGTGTCTGCATGAGCCGGATGACAAGACAGCCCTCGCGGTGAGCCTTGACCTGTTGCGCGATGGCCGCGCCCGGTTTTTGATGAAGGGCTCGGTCAAGACCGACGTGCTGCTGCGCGCCGTCTTGGGCCGCAAGCAGGGTGGAACAGGTCTTTTGAGCCACATCGGACTCTTTCCCCATCCGCGTGAGGAGCGCCTGCTCATCGTGACTGATGCGGGCGTCAACATCGCGCCTTCGCTGACGCGCAAGATCGACATCATCAACAACGCCGTGGGAGTTGCCGCGAAGCTGGGCATGAATCCGCCCAAGGTCGCCGTGCTCTCGGCCACGGAAAAAGTTTCCTACAATGACATGACTTCCAGCAAGGACGCCGACATCCTGGCCAAGCTGTGCCGCATGGGCATGTTCGGCGATGCCGTGGTCGGGGGACCCTTTGCCCTTGATATCGCCGTTTCCGTGGACAAGGCCCGGGCCAAGGGCGTGGACCATCCCGTGGCGGGCCGGGCGGACGTGCTCTGCGCGCCCAACATCGTCACCGGCAACGTGCTCTACAAGGCCGTGACCAGCCTCATGGACCTGCCCATGGCCGGAATCGTGGTCGGGGCCGGTTACCCCCTGGTCGTGCCCTCGCGCGGCGATTCCGACCAATCCAAATTCTACGCCCTGGCCCTGGCCGCTTTTCTGGCCGGGATGTGATCTGAAAACAAGGACCGGCCCCGCGCCGGTCCTCTCATTTGCAGGCGTTCCTGTTCAAAGGCGAGGGTGCGCTTATGCGCAGGGCATAAAAAAAGGGAAGAGCCGCAGCCCTTCCCTTTGATGTTCAAGCCGGAAGCCTTACCATTTGCGCTCGTATTTGTTGCGCAGCAGGATGGCCACGGCGTTCATGGTCAGGAGCACGACCAGGAGCACGATGATGCCGGCCGAGGTGCGTTCGGTGAAGGCGCGGATGGACTCCGAGGACCAGACATAGATCTGGGCCGGCAGGACCGTGGCCGAGCTGGTCAAACCGCGCGGCACGTCCTGGATGTAGGCGACCATGCCGATGATCAGGAGCGGCGCGGTCTCGCCGATGGCCCGGGCCAGACCGATGATGGTCCCGGTCAGGATGCCCGGCAGGGACAGGGGCAGGATGTGGTCCCAGACCAACTGCCAGTGGGTGGCGCCCAGCGCCAGAGCCCCTTCGCGGATGGAATCCGGGATGGCGCGGATGGCGGCGCGGGTGGAGATGATGATGACCGGCAGGGTCATCAGCGCCAGCGTCAGGCCGCCGACCAGGGCCGAAGACCGTGGCAGTCCCATGAAGTTGATGAAGATGGCCAGGCCCAGGAGACCGAAGAGGATGGAGGGGATGGCGGCAAGATTGTTGATGTTGACTTCAACGATTTGCATGATCCGGTTGTCCGGCGCGAACTCTTCCATATAAATCGCAGCCATGACCCCGGCCGGAAAGCTGAAGATGAAGGTGATGCAGAGCACGTAGAGGGTGCCCACTGCCGCCGAAAATATGCCCGCCATTTCCGCGAGCTTGGAGTCGCCGTTGGTGAAAAAGCCGATATTGAAGGCCTTCTTGATCGTGCCCTCGGCCAGGAGCTCGTCGACCAGGGCCGCTTCATTGGGTTTAAGCCGGTTGGGCTTGCCCTTGACGTACTGATCCACCTCGGCATTGGCCAGCACCCAGAATTCTTCCGTCTGGCCGAGGAGCTGCGGATTTTCCCGCAGATGCATTGGCAGGATGCGGGTAACCCCGCGGCTGACCAGAGGATTGATCCTGGGGTCCAGGGCCGAACGGGGGTTGTCGAAAATGGTCTGCGAGTAGGTGATCACAGCCTTGATCTCGGTCTGCTGAAAGGCGGTGTATCCTTTGCGGATGATGTCGGAGAAGAAGAGGACCAGAAATATTCCGGCCACGGAGATGGCCATGAAGGACAGGGCCTTGAACTGTCCTTCGCTGTTCTTGCGCTTCTTCAGACTGCGCGGGTCTATGGGCATGCTCACGATGGACTCCTTATTCGTAACGCAGACGGAACTTGCGGATAACTGTCAGGGAAATGATGTTCAGGCACAGGGTCAGCATCAGAAGCACAAAACCCAGGCCAAAGGCGGCCATGGTCTCCGGGCTGTCAAAGGCCTGATCGCCGGTCAGCGCATCGACGATGCGTACGTTGACCGTGGTCATCCCTTCCAGGAAATTCCAGGTCAGGTTGGGCTGCAGTCCGGCGGCCATGACCACGATCATGGTCTCGCCCACGGCGCGGGACACGGCCAGCAGGCAGGCCGAGATGATGCCCGGCAGCGCCGCGGGCAGGACCACGCGCTTGATGGTCTCCGAGGGGTACGCGCCCAGTGCCAGCGAGCCCTCGCGCAGGCTTTGCGGCACGGAGCTGATCACGTCGTCGGACAGGGAGGAGACCAGGGGGATGATCATGATGCCCATGACCAGGCCAGGGCTTAAGGCGTTGGTATAGGAGGCATCGAGGCCCACCTTGGCGGCCAGATCTACGACCAGGGGGCTGACTGTTATGGCCGCGAAGAACCCGTAAACAACGGTGGGGATGCCGGCCAGAATCTCCAGGGCCGGCTTGGCGATGCGCCGCAAAGGCAAGGATGCGTATTCGGACATGCAGATGGCCGAAAGGAGCCCCACCGGGATGGCCACGCACATGGCGATGGCCGTGATCATGAATGTGCCGGCGAAAAGGGGCACGGAGCCGAAGAGCGGCTGGGTCCTGCCGTCTTCGTCGATGGTGGCCGAGTCGGGGTTCCAGGTCGTTCCGGTCAGGAAGTCCCAGAAGTTGACGAGGCGGAAAAAATTGACGGCTTCGAAGACGATGGACAGGACGATGCCAATGGTCGTCATGATGGAGATAAGTGAGGCCAGCAGCAGCACGCGGATGATGGTCTTCTCGATCATCGTACGCACCTTGAGGCGGGGATTTATGGCCCGCACGGCCAGCCACATGCTCCCGGCCGCCAGGAGCAGGGCCGTGGCGGCGAACATGGGCCAGGGTACCTCGAAACTGTCGACGAAAAGGTCGAGGATGGTGGCCCCCGCGCAGATGATCACGGCCGGAACGAGCATTCTGACCACGGCAAACCAGCCGAACAGGTTTTCCGATGTCTTGTAGCGGGCCGCGGGGTCCTGCTGGGCGCGGATTTTTCTGCGTCCGATCAGGTAGCCGAACAGCGCCAGGGGCAATAGGCCCATGAGCAAGTATTGGGTCAGATAAGATGTGGTCACGTGGCTCCTCGCTTGTATCAGGCGCGGCAAAGGGCCGACCCGTCTGATAACGGCCCGGCCCCAGGTTGCTTCATGGTGGGCGTTATTTCTTCTTCAAGCTTTCAAGGGTCAGCTTCTTTTTGTCCAGCACGTTCTGGCGGGCCTCGGCGCGCATCGCGTCAGGCATGGGCACCAGTCCGATGGACTTCAGCAGACCGTCGGTGCCGATCATCTTTTCGCTCATGAACAGTTCCACGTATTCCTTCAGGCCGGGGATGGCGTCGTAGTGGGCGTTCTTGATGTAGAAGAAAAGAGAGCGGGAGATGGGGTACGTGCCTTCGGCGATGGCCTCGGGAGTGGGGTCGACGCCGCTGATGGCCGTGCCCTGGAGGCTGTCGGAGTTCTCGGACAGGAAGCTGAAGCCGAAGATGCCGAAGGCGTCCTTGTCATTGGTCAGCTTCTGCACGATCAGGTTGTCGTTCTCACCAGCCGGGACATAGGCGTTGTCCTGACGGATTTTCTTGTAACCTTTTTCGTATCCTTCGATCTTGCCGCAGACCTTCTCAACAACCATCTCTTCGAAGGCGTCGCGGGTGCCGGAAGAGGTCGGAGGACCGTAGAAGACGATCTTGCGGGCCGGGAGGTTCGGGTTGATCTCGTTCCACATCTTGTAGGGGTTGGGCACGATCTTGCCGTCTACCGGCACGTCGGCGGCCACGGCCATGGCCAGTTCCTGCAGGGTAATGTCGAAGTGGGCGTTATCCTTGTTCTGGGCGATGGCGATGCCGTCAAAGCCGATCATGGCTTCGGTGATGTCGGTAACGCCGTTCTTTTCGGCCGCTTCGAATTCGGTTTCCTTCATGCGGCGCGAGGAATTGGCGATGTCAGGAGTGTTGGCACCAATGCCGGTACCGAACAACTTCTGGCCTCCGCCGGAACCGGTGGATTCGACGACCGGGGCGGGGAACTTGGTGGTCGCGCCCATTTCTTCAGCCACGTAGCTGGAGAAAGGGAAAACCGTGGAAGATCCGGTAATTTTGATCTGATCACGGGCATGGGCCATGCCCGTGCCGACCAGCAGCAGGGCCATGTCGAGTACGGCTTTGTTCAGAAAACGGTTCATGTAGGTGCCTCCTTGGCTATGTTTCAAATTCAGGTTCGCATCATTGCGTTGCAGCAGTATCTAGACAGGTTTTGTTACAGGATATTGAGGTGTCTGTGACAGCTTTGTGACAAGCTTGCGGTCTTTGCCCGAGCCTCAGATTTCGCTTGACCGGGAGTGGTGAACAGACAGGGCCCGAAGATTCAAGGGAAACCAAACCCTTGCAAGGAGGACGGCTTCCTTGCCGTTCTGGGCACGCAGCGCTACAGGGCCGGTGATGAGTGCGCAAAACCTTGATTGCGGCGGATATTGCCGGGATTGCGGGCGGGAACACACCCTCGCCGCCGAGCCAGCCCTGCCCCTTGCCCGCGACCTGCTGGCCGAGCTGGAGCGGTGCGGGGGGATTGGCCCTGACCCGCGCCTGTCCCTGGACTACCTTTATGGCCCGGCCCGTGGGCAGATGTTCGGGGTGCTCAAATACAGGGACGAGGAAGGAAACCAGGGCGCACTCAAGGCGTTTTCGGGCCAGTACAACGGTCTTTGGCACGTTGCGGGCTGGGTGGCACCTATCCTCGATGCGGCGGAGTTTGCCCGTGTCATCCGCTTCGACGAGCCGCGCATCAAGGACTTGACCCTGCGCATGCGTGGCCTTCAGGAGATTGACCCCCTGCGGCTGGCCATGCTTGCACAGCGCCGCGATTTGTCCCGCAACCTGATGGAGCGTATTTTCACGTTGTACCAGTTGACCAATTTTCGTGGCCAAACCAGGGCCATGGCCGAGGTGTACACGGGCAAGGCCATGCCTACGGGCACAGGAGAGTGCTGCGCTCCCAAGCTGCTGCACCATGCCGCCGTGCATGGCCTGACCCCGCTGGGGCTGGCGGAGTTCTATGTCGGCCGCGAGAATCGTTCCGTCACCCGCCGCCATGGGGAATTCTTCGCCCCGTGCGCGGAAAAATGCCGCCCCATTCTGGGCTTTTTGCTGTGCGGGCTGGAAGAAAGAAACGGGCGCACATGAGCGGCACGCCCCTTGTCACCAGGCATTCTCCTGCCTCAACGGCCTCCATATATCGCCGTATCCTCAAGGTTTCCATGCCCCTGGTCGCAAGCCTGGGCGCGACCACGGTCATGGAATTCACCGACCGCCTCTTCCTGGCCCGCTATTCTCTCGACGCCATCGCCGCAGCCACGCCCGCCGGAATCATGGCCCTGCTGGCCATGACGATTTTTCTGGGCACCACCAGCTACGTGTCCGTGTTTGTCGCCCAATATACGGGGCAGGGGCGGCCCGAGATGGTCGGAAGGATTGTCTGGCAGGGCATCTACGTGGCTCTGTTTGGAGCCGCGGTGCTCGCGGCGTTGGCCTTTCTTTCCGATCACATCTTTGCCCTGGCCGGGCATTCCCCGGAAGTCCAGGAGCTTGAATCGGTCTATTTCCGCGTTCTGTGCCTGGGCGCGGGGATCCATCTGGTGGGTGGTGCGTTGGCCGGATTCTTCACCGGACTGGGCCGCACGCGGGTGGTCATGCTGGCTAACGTGGCCGGCATGCTCATCAATATCCCCCTGGACTATTGCCTGATTAACGGAGTGGGGCCGTTTCCGGAGATGGGAATTTTTGGCGCGGGGCTGGCCACGGTGCTGGGATGGGGCGTGATCACCGCTATCCTCTGGCTGGCCATACTCCGCCGGGAGCACAGGCGTTTTAAGCTGGGACAGGACCGACGACTACGGTCAGAACTGTTGCTGCGCCTGGCGCGCTTCGGGCTACCGACCGGCATGGAGTTTTTTCTCGACATCTTTGCTTTCACGGTGTTCATCTTTGTGGTCGGCAGGCTCGGGACCGTAGAATTGGCGGCTACCAACATCGCGCTCAACGTCAACGCACTGGCCTTCATGCCCCTGGTCGGATTCGCCATGGGCACCAGTGCCCTGGTCGGCCAGGCCATGGGCGCGGGCAGGCAGGATGACGTGCCGATGGTGGTGCGGGCCAGCCTCGTGCTGACCTTCGCCTATCTGACGATCATGTCCGCTGTGTTTCTCCTGGCCCCGGAAGCGGTGTTGGGGCTGTTCCAGCCCCGCGACATGGACCCGGTCGCCTTTGCCGCCGTGGTCGGAATGGGTCGGACCCTGCTCATGATCGTGGTCGCCTATCTGTTTTTCGATGGGGTCAGCTTCATTGTTTACGGGGCCCTCAAAGGAGCGGGGGACACGATCTTCGTCATGACCTCGCGTCTTGTCCTGGTTATCTTGTTCATGATCGTGCCGATTCTGGTCGGAGCCAGACTTGGCTTTGGGATATATTATTTCTGGGCCGTGAGCTGTACGTTTCTGGTCATGCTGTCGCTGGTGGGCTGGTGGCGCTTCAGACAGGGAAAATGGCGGGACATGCTGGTGGTGGAGAAAATGCCGCCCGCCTGATATCGTACGACTGTCGCCGGGCGGCTCTTTGCATCAGGCCGACTGTCCGCAGCTGGACGAGCCGCGCCGGTCGCGAACATACACGTTCCCGGGCTGGGACTTGGCGTAACCCTTGATCTGGGCCGCTTTTTCCCCGAGGGCCTGCAGGCTGCATGGGGCAATGCAGTCCATAATGCCGATGGATACGGAGACAAGCGGAAATTGCTGCTCCCTGCCGTCGCGGCCTTTGCCATTGATCCATCCTCTTTCGCGGTCCTGCGCGTGGTAGCACTTCATGATGAGCCGCTTGAAGCAGCGGATGACGGCCAGGCAGATACGCTCCGCCTGTTCGGGGTTGACCATGGCCACAAAGTCGTCTCCGCCGATGTGGGCCAGAAAGTCGCCGCTGTGCCCGTGCCGGGCGATGGCCCAGGTCAGGATGCGCCCCAGCAGCAGGATGACGATGTCTCCGTCTTTGAAGCCGTAGACGTCGTTGTACACCTTGAAATTGTCCAGATCCGCATAGAGCATGCAGAAGGGGCTGCCGCGCTTGAGACGTGTCTCGATCTCCTTCTCAAGAGCCACGTTCCCGGGGATACCCGTCAGAGGGTTGGTGCCCTTGGCCATTTCGACCTGCACCTGGGCCAGGGTGGTCAGCATCTTTTGTACCGTGACCACGCCTGCGAATTGCCCGCAACCGGTGACGATGACTTCGTCGTAGGCCTTGAGCATTTCGCGCGTGTTGGCGTTTTTGGCCACGGACTCCACGGGTTCGCGTTCGTCCACGATCATGGGCGCGGAGTCCATGATCACGGACACGGGTTTATCCGCGTACAGCGCCCGGCCGTACATCGTGGCCAGGTGCCGGTCCAGGCTGTAACCCATGACCAGACCCAGAGGCATGCCATCGTCCACCACGACCACGCTTGAGAGGGAGGGGCTGGTGGTGAAAATCCGTTGCACCGACTGCACCGGAGTGCGCGGGCTGACCGTTACCGTCTTCTGCGCCAGGTGCCCGATAGGGATCGAACAGGACAGCCTGCTGAAAGTGTCGGACTTGAGCGGGGTAAGCTCCTTCATGTCCAGATGTGTCTCGGGTTTGGGAAAATGGGGGCGGCTTAAGAAATACCCTTGCCCGTAATGAACGCCGATTTCCGTCAGCGCACGGGCCTCGCCCTTGGTCTCGATCCCTTCGGCGATGATCTCCGACCCGATGCGTCCGGCCAGGGTGACCATCGTCTCCATGAGCGCCCGGCGCACCGGATCCTTGTCCACGTCGCGGACCAGGGACATGTCCACCTTGATGAAATCCGGCTTCAGGGCCGCGACGGTGGAGAGCCCCGAATAACCGGTCCCGGCGTCATCCACGGCGATCCTGAAGCCCTGGCTGCGGTAATGGTCCAGGGTCTTGTGAAAGGAGGTGAAGTCCTTGATGCAGTGACGCTCGGTGATTTCAAAGACGATGTCTTCCGGACTCAGACCGTGGGCTTCCAGGAGTTCAAGGGTTTTTCCGGGTGCGAAGGTCGGATCGACGACGGTGCGCGGATGGATGTTCAAGAACAGGCGCTGGCCTGTTGCCAGAGCGCCAACCGTTTCCATGGCCTTGGCCCGGCAGGCCTGCTCCAGGGCGAAGAGCTGCCCGAACTGTTCGGCGAAATCAAAAAGGATGGCGGGCGACTCGAATTCCGAACCGCGCGGTCCGCGCGCCAGGGCCTCCCAGGCCATGACCGTGCCGTTTTTGAAATCGTAGATGGGCTGGAAGAGCATCCTGATCTGACCGTTGCGGATGATGGAGCGAAAAATCGAGGACAGCTTGACCGCTTCGAGGTCAATGCCGCCCTGGGCCATGCGCCGCGCGTCTTCAATGGCTTCGTGAAAAACACGTTCGCGTTCGAAGATGGTGGATTCGGGCAGCAGGGCGAAGCCGACCTCGATCTCGAATTCCCTCCCCAGCGAGGAGACGGTGTGCTTTCTGAGCGCGGACTGCAGCGTCACCTTGAGGCTGAAGGCCTGATCCATGAGCAGCGTGTCCCCGGCGTGCCCCGGACAGCGGATGAGCAATGCTTCCCCGGCGGCCACGCGCAAGGCGTGCCGGGGGGGCGCGGGGGGATGTGCGGATTCGTGATTGCTGAGTGCGGTGATGAGCAGATTTTCGAGTTCCTCGGCGACATGGTCGCCGTAAAGCTCCCGGCACAGAGTGAAGTCTTTGAGTCTGAATATGAAGATGCTCAGACCGTGATAGGTGTGCAGAAATTTTCTGAGCTCGAAGATGGGCTGCGTTGTGCGCTGTGTGATCTCGGCTTGAGAGTGGGACATGATTTTCCTCGGGTGATGACGCGCTGACCGTTTTTTAATGTGCGCGCTCACTACGACGCGTTTTGTTTTAGGCGTGCGTCGTTTCGGCGACAAATTGACGACAGACCCGAGGCCGACTGATTGAATAGCACAGAGGTGAATGTTACAGGAAATTCATATCGGTGTCACAAAGCTGTCACACGTCACCTGTACCACATGTGGGGTAAAGTGATCCGGCTGACCTCGCCAGGGCGCTTTTCGACACCAAGGGGGAAATATGGCTCAAAAGATTGTCGTCATCGAAGACGAACCTGATATCGCCAACCTGCTGGCCTTTCATTTGAAGTCCGGCGGCTATGACTGTTTCGTGGCCCGTGACGGAAAAAAGGGGTTGCAGCTGATACAGTCCGAAAGGCCGGATCTGGTGCTCCTTGACCTGATGCTGCCCGGGATGAGTGGCACGGATGTGTGCAAGGCCGTCAAGAGCAGTGCCGATTGCGCCCACATACCAATCATAATGCTCACCGCCCGGGGGGACGAGGTCGACCGCATCTTGGGCTTCGAGCTCGGTGCTGACGACTATGTCATCAAGCCCTTCAGTCCCCGCGAACTGATGCTGCGCATCAAGACCATCCTGCGTCGCAACGTGAACATCCTGCCCAAGGTCTCGCACTGGCAGCGTGATGGGTTGGTGGCGGATTTCGAGGCGTATACGCTGCTGGTCGATGGGGTGGATGCGCATCTCACGCCCACGGAATTCAATCTTTTCGGGGAATTCGTGCGCAACGAGGGCAAGGTGCTGTCCCGGGAACAGCTACTCAGCAACGCCTGGGGCTATGAGTTCGAGGGCTATTCGCGCACCGTGGACACCCATGTGCGGCGATTGCGCAAGAAGCTGGGGCACTATGCCGACTGGCTGGAAACGGTCCGGGGCATCGGCTACCGTATGCAACGTGAAAATCAGGCCGATTAAAAAATGACTACACCGATTGTTTCCCTGCGGCTGCGGCTGCTTCTGGCCTTCGGGGTCATCCTGCTGCTGGCCCTTGGCGTGCCGGCCTATTATCTGCACCAGAATTTGGGGCAGACCATTGAGCAGGAGGCCCGGGACGGGGCGCTGCGGGATCTGCATTCCGTGGAGTGGATGCTCACCTCCATGTCCTTCGACGATGTCGCCGACATCAACGAGGCTTTGCGCAATCTGGCCGCGCGCATGGATATCCGGATCACATTCATAGCACTTGACGGTACGGTGCTGACTGATTCCGGGGTGACGGCGCAACAGCTGAGCCTGCTCGATAATCATCTTGGCAGACCGGAAGTGGAGCAGGCCCTCGCCGGGACGCCGGGACTGAGCCAGCGCTACAGCGAGACCCTGGGACAGGACCTTCTGTATGCGGCGCAGCGAATCGCGGCCCGCGGCGCGGTGCCGGAGGGAGTTGTGCGCATCGCCCGGCCTCAGAGCCAGACGCGCAAGACCCTCGACAGTATTTACGGCGGAACTGGTTGGGTCTATGCACTCAGCCTCGTGTTCGCATTCGGACTGATCTCGCTTACCTCAAGGCAGGTTTCGCGCGCCATCGGGAGCGTGGCTCAGGCTGCGGCCGGCATCGGCCAGGGCGAGCCGGGCAAGCGCATCCGTTTTTCCCCGAGCACAGAGTTCACCCCCCTGGTTGTGGCCTTCAACAACATGCTTGAGCGCATCGAGTCCAATATGCAGACCATCGTCAAGCAGAAGATGGAATCCGAGGCCGTGCTCAACGGGATGCGGGCCGGGGTCATCGTTCTTGACGGAAACGGGCGGATTCTGCGCGGCAACTACGCCGCCCAGGAGATTTTTCCCGGTCTGTCCACGTTCGCCAGCCGCAAGCCCATGGAATTGTCATTGCTACAGGACCTGCAGGATGCCTGCGACTTGGCACTGAACAAGCGTCGTCAGGGGGATTTTTCTCAGGTCGGATTGGTGGTTTCCTTGGCCGGAAGCAAAAGCTTCGACGTGTCCATCGTGCCCATCAAGGGCGACGCCGATCTTGGCGTGATCATGGTTTTTCACGACATCACCGAGATAAAGCGCGTGGAGCAGATCCGTCGCGACTTCGTGGCCAACGTGTCCCACGAACTTCGGACCCCGCTGACGTCCATCAAAGGGTATGCCGAAACCCTGGTGGGCATCGAGAAGTACGAGCCGGAGCAGACGCGCTCGTTTTTAGAGGTCATCCTGCGCAATGCCAACCACATGAACACCATGCTGGACGAGCTCTTGCAGCTCTCTCGCCTGGAACATGGCAAACTGCGCGTGGACCTGGTCTCGGTGGACCCGTCGTCGGCGCTCTATTCGGCCTGGAAGAGCTGCCACCCGTTAAGCAAGAACATAATGTTCGTGAACGAGCTTGATGCGTCCACACCTGCGGTGCGGGCCAATTTTGAGCAACTGGTTCAGGTTTTCCGCAACGTGCTGGAGAACGCCGTCAAATACGTGCCCGACGAAACGGCCGTCATCCGCGTCCACGCCCACCCGGAAGGACGAGAGCTGGTCGTGTCCATCGAGGACAACGGGGCGGGTATTCCGGCCGGGGACCAGAGCAGGATTTTCGAGCGGTTCTACCGCGTGGAAAAGGACCGCAACAGCTCCATCGGAGGTACTGGCCTTGGCCTGGCCATTTGCAGGCACATTCTGGCCAACCATGGAGGGCGGATCACGGTGCAGAGTCCCGTGCCGGAAACCGGGACCGGGTCCCGATTCATCATCACATTGCCCCTGGCCGGGCAGATTTCAGAGGAATAGACATGACAGAGCAGATCAAGATTTCGTCCAGAAATCTCAATTTCTACTATTCGGACTTTCACGCCTTGCAGGACATCACTTTCGACATGCACAAGCATCAGGCCACGGCTCTGATCGGCCCTTCGGGCTGCGGCAAGTCCACTTTCCTGCGCTGCATCAACCGTATGAACGACCTTATCCCCGGAATCCGGGTCGAAGGCTCCCTGACCATGGAGGGACAGGATTTAAACGATTCTGCCCATGACGTGGTCGTGCTCCGGCGTCGGGTGGGCATGGTCTTTCAGAAACCCAATCCCTTTCCCAAGACCATCTTCGAGAATGTGGCCTACGGGTTGCGTGTCAACGGCGTTACTGACAGGGAGTACATTGACGCCAGGGTGGAGGAGAGCCTGAAGCTCGCCGCCCTGTGGGACGAGGTCAAGGACCGCATGGATCATTCGGGGCTCAGCCTCTCCGGCGGACAGCAACAGCGTCTGTGCATCGCCCGGGCCATGGCTGTGGAGCCCGAGGTCCTGCTCATGGACGAGCCCGCTTCGGCGCTGGACCCCATCGCAACCCAGAAGATCGAGGAACTTATCCACGATCTCAAGCACAAGTTCACCATCGTCATCGTCACGCATTCCATGCAGCAGGCCGCCCGTGTTTCCGACCGGACCGCCTTTTTCTACATGGGCCGCCTTATCGAGGTCGGCCCCACGGATAAATTGTTCACCAGGCCTGAGAACAAGCAGACCGAGGACTATATCACCGGACGTTTCGGTTGATGCGGGTTGCTCTCCTGAACGGTTTAATAAAAATTTAAGGAAGTCAAATATGTACACGCATTTACATGAAGAGATCGAGGTTTTGAAGCTCAGGGTGCTGAAGATGGTGGCCCTGACCGAAGAAGCGGTGCACAAATCCATCCAGGCCTACGTGAACAAGGATTTGTACTTGGCCGAGGAAGTGCAGGACGGGGATGTGGAAGTCAACCGTCTGGAAGTGGAGATCGATGAGCTGGCGCTCAAGCTGCTGGCCCTGGAACAGCCCGTTGCCGGGGATCTGCGCTTCATTTTGGGATGCATGCGCATCAGCGTTGATCTGGAGCGCATCGCCGATGAGGCCGTTAATATCGCCGAACGGTCCATCATGCTCAGTTCCCGGCCGCCGCTGCCTTTTCATCAGGACGTGCTGGAGATGGGCAACAAGGCGTTGGCCATGCTGCGGCATGCGGCCCAGGCCTTCTCCTCGGGCAACGTGGAGGCGGCCTTGCAGGTCTGCCAGCTCGACAACGAGGTCGACGTGCTCAACCACAAGAACGTGCGTCAGGTCATCGAGTACATGATCAACGAGACCCCGGCCATCGAGCGGTCCGTGCACACCATCATTCTTGTTCGCCGACTGGAACGCATCGGCGACCTGGCCACCAATATCGCAGAGTCCGTCGTTTTCATCGCCAAGGGCGTGAACATCAAGCACAAACTGTACTTCGACGAGCGCTGAACCCGGCGACATCACCGCATAAGGGCGCCTGCGGGCGCTCTTTTCGTTGGTGCGCAAAAGCTTGCGCTTGCACCTTCAACTGGCTAGTGGTCGCGCATACACTGTCGTGGAGGATCGCGAATGCATCGTGCCCTGTTGTCGTGGCTTCTTGTTCTGGGCTGTTTCACGACGGCCCTAGCCTATGAGTATCCGTTCAAGAACCCTTACGTGGCCACGGTTCTCGGCACCCTGCCTGAGGACCAGCTGCCGCTGGATTCCGTGCGCCCCGCGAGACTGGGCGATCTCAACCCCCTCAAAGACCTTGGCGCGGTGCGCACCCGGGAACTTCTGCTGCACGATCGTCCTGTCCCCGACATCCTCTGGTATGACGACACCCTGCAGTATTCCGTGGCCATGCAGCGCAGGGTCGCGCCGCTCCTGTTCATCATCGCCGGAACCGGCTCCTCTTATGAATCGGCAAATTGTCGCTATTTGCAGGCAGTCTTTCATCGGGCCGGGTTCCATGTGGTCAGCCTGTCCTCGCCGACCTACCCGAATTTCGTGGTCAGCGCCTCCACAAATCAGGTTCCAGGGTTCATTCCCTGGGATGTGGCCGATCTGTATCAGAGCATGGACGCCATCGCGAACCAGATCGGACGGGAAAGGATATCCTCCTACAACCTGACCGGATACAGCCTCGGCGGGACCCAATCGGCCTTTTTGGCCGAGCTCGACACGCGCGAGAAACGCTTCGGGTTTGACAAGGTCATGCTGCTCAATCCAGCCGTGAGCCTCTTGACCTCGGCGACCACCCTTGACCACCTGCTTTCCGATAACGTCGCCAACCGGGACGAGGCCACCAAAGTCGTGGCCAATCTGGTTTCCGATTTGTCCGAAGCCTACCGGAGCAGCAGCGAGGTCAATTTCGGCGATGATTTCCTTTTCGCCCTGTATGGCAAGCGCTCTCTTTCCGAGACGGAGCTCAAGATCCTCATTGGGGTGGCCTTTCGCATGTCCCTGGCGTCCATGGTCTTTGCCAGCGACGTATGCACCGGGGCCGGCTACATTGCGCCCCGAGGACATCGCATCTCCAAGACCGAATCCCTGTCGCCCTATCTGGACGCGACCGTGGGCGTGAGTTTCGAGGACTATGTGGACGAGTATCTCCTGCCTTTCCTGGCCTTCCATGACCCTGAAATGACCAGGGAGCGCGCCGTGGCAGCGAGCAGCCTTGAATTCATCGCGCCTTTTCTGCGCGACTCAGGGAACATCGCGGTGATGACAAACGCCGACGACCCCATTCTGACCCCGGAGGATTTCAAATTCCTAAAGAGCACCTTTGGAGATCGGCTCCGGCTCTATCCGGTCGGGGGACACTGCGGTAACCTGCGATTCAGGGACAACGTCACGGCCATGCTCGAATTTTTCCGTAAGTGAGATACTCCATGCGCACATTTCTGCTCTGCCTCATGCTCTTCTTTGCCGCTGGCTGCGCCACCACCTCGGAGCATCAGCCTGGTCCTTTCGAAGCGCCCGTGCACCGAGGGTTGCCGAAGGACCCCACAGTGGAGCGGCACTTTCAGGTGGATGACCCATGGGAAGGATTCAACCGCAGCATGTACCATTTCAATGCCAAGTTCGACCGGCATGTGTATCTGCCGGTGGTCGGCGTCTACGAACAGGTCTTGCCGGACAGCATGCAGCAGGGGATTTCAAATATTTTCAATAATTTAAAAGAAATCCCCATTTTCGTGAATTCCGTTTTGCAGGGCAAGGCCAAAAAGGCTTCAGTCTCACTGGGCCGGTTTGTCTTTAACACCACCATTGGCCTTGGAGGCATCATCGATGTGCTGGGCGATGGGGGCATCCCGCAGGAGGATGAGGATTTCGGGCAGACCCTGGGCGTCTGGGGTGTACCCGCTGGCCCGTATCTGATGCTCCCGGTGCTCGGGCCTTCGGGAGTGCGGGACGCGGGCGGCGTGTTCACGGACGCGATCATGACCATAAACCCGTCGTATGGGCTTTTCCAGGACTTCAACTGGCTCGCGCGCGAGTCGGCCTCTACTGGCGTAAACACGCTCAAGGCCGTGGATGCGCGCCATCAGGTCAAGTTCCGCTACTACGAGACGGGAAGTCCCTTCGAATACCACTTGGTGCGTTTCATCTACACCAAGAAGCGCGCGCTCGACATCGAGAAGTAGCCCCGTTTTCATCGCTCTGCTTCGTAAAGGCACGGACACCCTCGCGGTGCTCCGTGCCTTTTGGCTTTGCGGCGCAGGCCTCCCAAATGAACCGGCTGCGGGGTGGATACTTGAGGAATATGCTGCAAACCAGAGTATGCAGCTGCAAAGGCTTGTTCGCAGGTTCACAAGCAAGTCGATATTCTATTATGCTGATATCATGGATTTTTAATATTTTTAGGCCATGGCATGCCTCTTGTAATGGGCCTGTTGAAAATGAAGCCCCGTAGTGGGGAACAGGTATCAATCAATCACGGAGGATGAAACACCAATGGCACAAGACAGCAACGTCGTAATAGACCACGGCCAGAGCAGTTGGTCGGATTTATGGAAAAAAGAGGATTATCTGGCCATCTGGCTCGGCTTTTTGATCATAGCGGTGTGTTATCTGGCTTACACCAGCTTTGGCCCCAAGGCCGAGTATGCCGAGAAATTCGCGAGCCTGAATCAGATTCAGGAAACAGAGCTGACCGCTGCCCCGTTCAAGACCATCGCCTGGCATCAGGCGCAGGACGGCAAGGGCAAGCTGAAGGGCACGAGCACCGCTTTCGGCAAGTTCGCCATCAACTCGACCAAGACGCCCGGTTCCTGGAAAACCAACCCCGTGGATTCTCTGATCCGGTCCGAGAGCCAGGCCAAGGCCCTGAACGACAAGGCCATGCCCGCTTTCGAAGAGGCCAAGGGCAAGAGCGAAGCCGCCTTTGCCATGGCCGTCGCCGCTGAAGCCTCCGCCAAGGACGCTTCGTTCCAGAATCAGGCCTTGAACGACGACGCTGCCGCCAAGATCGCGGCCTGGCGCGACGCGCAAAAGGCCGCCGGGGACGCCAAGAAGAAGACGGAGAACAAATCCTACAACTATATTCCGACCCTGATCGGGCTGGGCATTTTCCTGGCCGCCATGTTCGGCCTGGGCATCGCGCTCATGGGCAAGAGCATGCCTGCCTTCATGCAGGGCTTTTCCATGGTCTTCCTGGTCGCGGTGCTGGCCTACATGCTCGGCGGACAGGCCATCTCCAGGCAGTACGGCTTCGGCGCCGAAGCCTGGGGTGTCATCCTCGGCATGCTCATCGCCAACACCGTGGGCACTCCCAAATGGGTGCTGCCGGCCTGCGAAGTGGAATTTTTCATCAAGACCGGCCTTGTCCTGCTCGGTGCCGAGGTGCTCTTCAACAAGATCGTGGCCATCGGTACTCCCGGCATCTTCGTAGCCTGGGTGGTCACTCCCGTTGTTCTCGTGCTGACCTACATCTTCGGCCAGAAGGTACTGAAGATGCCTTCCAAGACGCTGAACGTGGTCATCTCCGCCGACATGTCCGTGTGCGGCACCTCCGCCGCCATCGCCACGGCAGCCGCCTGCCGGGCCAAAAAGGAAGAGCTGACCCTGTCCATCGGCCTGTCCCTGGTCTTCACCGCCATCATGATGATCGCCATGCCCGCCTTCATCAAAGCCGTGGGCATGCCGGAGATTCTGGGCGGCGCATGGATGGGCGGCACCATCGACTCCACCGGCGCGGTGGCTGCGGCCGGTGCGTTCCTGGGCCAGAAGGCCATGTATGTGGCCGCGACCATCAAGATGATCCAGAACGTCATGATCGGCGTGACCGCCTTCTGCGTGGCCGTTTACTGGTGCACGAAGGTTGATTGCGTAGCCGGCAAGACCGTTGGCGCCGGAGAGATCTGGCATCGCTTCCCCAAGTTCGTCATCGGCTTTATCGGCGCTTCGATCCTCTTCTCCATTCTCGATGTGCATCTGGGTAAGGATATGGGAGGCGCGGTCATGGAGCACGGCATCGTACGCGGCGGAACCAAGCTGCTGCGCGACTGGTTCTTCGCCCTGTCCTTTGCGGCCATTGGCCTGTCCACCAACTTCCGTGAGCTGTCCAAGTACTTCAAGGGCGGCAAGCCTCTGATCCTGTACGTTTGCGGCCAGAGCCTGAACCTTGTGCTGACCCTGACCATGGCGTACATCATGTTCTACTTGGTCTTCCCGGAAATCACCGCCAAGATCTAAACCATATCGGCCGGGAGGCTTTCCTCCCGGCCATTTTCAAGGTGACCGCCATGAACGAAAAAAGCCTGCCAGTCCGGCTGAAGAATTTTGTCCTGGCCTTGGGGGCGACGTTTGCGTTTGTCTATCTGTTCCTGCCCCTGCTGACCAGTTCGTGCGGCATCCTGAACCGCATGTCCGTCTATCTCGACGCCAACGGCATCGACCCGACCCGCTATTACTACACCGATGTGGAGCAAGTCAAAGAAGGGGAGGAGTACCTGCGCAGCGTCCTTGAGGAGAAGTAGGGCCCGCCTGTAACCGCCCTGCGGGTGACCGGCAAAGCGGCTCTTGATCATTCCCCTCTTTCCGCCGTATCATTTCACTGTTGCGCCCTGCTTCGCCGGGGTTTGATTTTTCGCTTCCGATCATTGCTCGCCGTTTGTCCGCAGCGACGCGGCCCCTCGACCCAGGCAGGCCCATGCATTTTCCCAAGCCGTCAAAGATTCAGACCAAGTTCATCTCCGGATTGCTGATTGCGTCCATCACGCTGGGCATCGCCTTTGCCACGGGCTTCTATCTGCACATGCACAGCGTCCTGGAAGAAGAGGTGCGCGACAAGGGCAAACTCATCTTTCTGCAGGTGGACTCCATCCAGAATTACGTCCGCAACCAGCTGCGGCCCATCATGTACGACCGTCTGCCCGCCTCGTTTGTCATTGAGGCCATGTCGTCCTCATACATCTCCCGGACCATCATGGCCTCGGTCAACGAAGAGCACGAAGGCACGATCTATCGCCGAGTGGCCATCGGGGCGCGTAACCCCGCCTATGAGGCCACGCCAGAGGAGAAGGAGCTGATCGATGCGCTGAGCTCCGACCCTGGTCGCGACATCTGGGAGGGGTACAAGATCATCGGCGGGGAAAAGTATTTCATCAAGGCCCGGCAGGTCCGTTTCGGCAAAGAATGCATGTACTGCCACGGCAAACCCGATGAGGCTCCGCCCGAGCTGATCACGCTGTATGGAGAGCGTGGGTTCGGCAAACACCTCGGTGCCATCGCGGGCGTGGATTTCGTGGGCATTTCCGTGCATAGTAGCGTGGGCAGGGTCCAGAAGACCATTCTGACCTATTTCGCTTTTTTCGCTTTTGGAGCGCTGCTGTTTTTTTCCGCCACCAATCTGCTGTTTCGTGTCCTGGTCGTGAACAACTTGAAGCGGCTCAGCGTCGTGTTCCGCCGCAATGTGGCTGACGACAAAGGTACCGCGTTGCTGAAAAGGCTGGAGCAAGGGGATGAGATAGAGGAACTGGTCGACGGCATGGAGCAGATGGGCGAGCATTTATATGATGCCCGCCGCCAGCTGCAGGACTATGCCGAGAACCTGCGCAGGATGGTCGACGAGCGCACGGACGAGCTTTCCCGGGAAGCCGCGGCCAGGCAGGCCGACGTGCATCTCTTCGTGCATCTGCTGGAAGACATGCGCCAGAGCAATTCACGCTCCGAGTTGTGGCGGCTGGCCCTGCCCCAGATCTGCACGCGCTTCGAGGCGAGGCGCATCGCCTACGTCTGTACCATGTCTTCCCAGAACTATTTTGTATGGCCAGAGTCTCCGGACCGTCCTGATTTGCCGGAAGATTTTGTCGGGGCGTTGACCAACAGCACCTGTGTGCAGTCAGGGTCCAGAATTTTTATTCCAGTGGAATCGAGCACGGGCAATGCGGAGGGCATGCTGTGCCTGTACTTCGATTCCGCCGCCGAGGCTGCCAGCCACGACCAGGGCGTGCTGGTGGCCCTGGGCCGCCAGCTCGGCACTGCCGCCGAGAACCTGACCGCCATCGACAGCCTGATCCGGCAGATGCGGGTGCTCGAAACCATTGTCGAGGGCATAACAGACCCCCTGGCGCTCATGGATTCGACCTGCTCCGTGCTGACCGTGAACCAGGCCGCCCGGCAACTGACCGCAGAACTGACCGATGGCCGCCGCACCGACGGGAACATGCTGCCCATCTTTTTCGACCTGGATGCCGACAATTGCCCCCTGCGCAACGCCATAAGCCAGGGCGCGCCGGATTTGCGCGAGGTCGAGCTGCCCTGCGGCCGGTCCTTTTCCCTGTCCATGTATCCGGCCTATGCCCACGGCGGACAGACCGACCGGGTTGTCGTGTATGTGCGGGAGACGACCATGGAGAAGCGCATGCGCGCCCAGGTCTGGCAGTCCGAAAAGATGGGCACCGTGGGCAAGCTCACAGCCGGCCTTGCACATGAAATCAACAATCCCTTGGGGGTCATCCTCTGCTACGCGGGCCTCCTGCGGGAGACCCTGACCGATCCCCAGCAGGCCATGGATCTGGACATCATCGAACGTCATACCCGGCAGGCGCAGCGCGTCCTGCAGGAACTCCTGAACTTCGCACGCCCCAAGGCCGCAGGTTCCGGTACCGCCGATGCCTGCGCCGTGGCCGCCTCGATCACGGAGGTTTTCTCCGTGAAGGCGGTCAAGAGGCAGGTTCGTCTGAACGTTACGGTTCCGCCGGAAGCGCTCATGGTGCGCATAGGTGTCGGAGAACTTGAGCAGGTAGTCAGCAACCTGGTCATCAACGCCTTGGACGCCGTTGCCGAGGGCAGCGGCGAGATCATGGTCCGGGTTACGTCCGCCCAGGAAGGCGTGGTCATTGCTGTCGAAGACAATGGTCCCGGTGTTGCGGCTCAGGACGCCCCGCATATCTTCGATCCATTTTACACCACCAAGGCCGTGGGCGCGGGAACGGGCCTCGGGCTGGCCGTGGTCTACGGGCTGGTCCGCGACGTGGGCGGCGAGGTCGGCGTGCAGAGGTCGGACATGGGCGGCGCACGCTTTTACGTCGTGCTGCCTGCGGCGGTCGATGGCCAGGACGCGGACCCCTTGCAGTGAGGAAACAGTGAATATGAACACCATCGCATCGCCCCGGACCATATCCGAGGTTCGCATCGTCATCGTCGACGATGAGGGAGATTTTGCCCGCGGACTGGCCCGCCTGCTGGGGCGGCGCTATCCGGATGCGGAGGTTCTGGCCGTGCAGAGCGGCAGGGAAGCCCTGCAGCTGCTGGCGGAAAAGCCGGTACAGCTCATGATCACGGATCTGCGCATGCCCGAGATGACCGGAATGGAGTTGCTGACGCAGGCTCTGGGGCTGCAGCCGGAATTGAGCATGGTCGTGCTCACGGCCTACGGCACCATCGAAACGGCGGTGGAGGCCTTGCGGGCGGGAGCGTATGATTTTTTGACCAAGCCTATCGAGCCGGAGCAGGTGTTCCGGGTTGCGGCCAAGGGTCTGGAACGCAGCCGCTTGCTGGAGGAGAACAACCGGCTGCGTCAGATTCTGGTTCGTCAGGAAGCGGGCGGGGAACTCGTGGGGGAAGGCTTGGCCATGCGGCAGCTCAAGCAGACCATCGCGGCGGTGGCCCAATCGGAATACACGGTGCTGGTGCGGGGCGAATCAGGCACCGGCAAGGAGCTGGTGGCCCGCATGGTGCACCATCTTGGCTCCCGCGCCACAAAGCCGTTTCTGGCGGTGAACTGTCCGTCCATTCCGGAAAACCTGCTCGAAAGTGAGCTTTTTGGTCACGTCCGGGGAGCCTTCACCGGGGCGGACCGCGATCACAAAGGGCTTTTTGCCGCCGCCGACAAAGGGACCCTGCATCTGGACGAAATCGGGGACATCTCCCCGTCTGTCCAGACCAAGCTTCTGCGCGTCATGCAGGATGGCGAGGTCCGGCCCGTGGGCTCAAGCAAGTCTTCGCGCGTGAATGTGCGCGTGGTCGCGTCCACCAACCAGGATCTCGAAGCCCTGATCCAGGCTAAGACTTTTCGCGAGGACCTCTACTACCGTCTGAACGTGCTCACCATCACCCTGCCGCCCCTGCGCGAGAGGGTGGAGGACATCCCTTTGCTGGCCGGGCATTTTTTTCGCGCAGCCTGCCGCGAGATGGGCCTTCCCGAGAAGGAGGTCGATCCAAAGGTGCTGACCTGGATGGCCGCCCATCCCTGGCCCGGCAACGTGCGCGAGCTGCAGAACTTCGTGCGCAGGCTGACCGTCTTCGCCGCCACGGACCGGGTGGACATAAATCTGGTCAACCTTGTGCAGCAGGGCGGCTGCGTGCCGGTGACAGCGGCCTTGGTCGGCTCTCAGGGCCGGATCGGGGAATACAAGACCGCCAAGGAAGAAGTCCTCGCCGCCTTCACGCAGTCCTACGTGCACGACCTTCTGGCCCAGACCAAGGGCAATGTTTCCGAAGCCGCCCGCGTCTCGGGCCTTTCCCGCGTGGCCCTGCAGAAGATCCTCTCGCGCATGGGCGAAAGCGCGGCGCGATTTCGGGATTGAAATCGATTCAATTCTTTTCATTATAATTTCTTGGCGGTACGCGGCCCGTTGTCGCCATGGGCCTTTGACCCGCCGGAACTCCCTCTTCGGCCTCGTAGAGTTGAATCGTTGCGTGCAGGGCGGAAAATTCAGGCAGCACATCAGGCAACGATTCAACAAACGATGCCTGACTCGGTCAGACAGCCGACGAGTCAAAGGCCCATGGCGACAACGGTCCTTGAGGCTCGCCGGAGCCCTTCTTTGGTCTCGATGATTCGACTCTATTTTTGCGGACGGAAAAACCAGGCCGCATCAAAAGCGATGTTTGGCTCGGTCGGATAGCAGACCAGTCTCAAGCCTATGGCTACAAGGGGCATTGAGGCGCTGCGGGGTATTTCTTTGGCTTCGGGGAGCTACTCGACGCGTACGGGGCGGGACACGCGCAGGCCGTGTTTTTTAATCTTGTTCAGGATGGCGGTGTGCGACAGGCCCAGGGTGCGGGCGGCCTGGCGTACGCTTTTGGCGCGGCCAAGGGTGCTTTCGAGGATTTCCTTTTCCAGGAGGTCCAGCTGGCCTTTGAGGGGTTTTCCGGGTTCGAGGGTTCGGGCCGGACGGCTTTGCCCGGGAATTCCATCACCGAGTTCATGGGCGAGGATCAGGAAGCGTTCGTCGATGCTTTCCCCAGGGCAGAGGATGGCGGCGCGGTCGACCACGTTCTTGAGTTCGCGCACGTTGCCGGGCCAGTGGTGGGCGCGCAGCTTGGCCAGTCCCTCCGGCGTGAGCGCTTTGACCGGTCGCCCCATGCGCGAGGCCAGGGTGAAGAGGAAGTGCTCGGCCAGCAGGCCGATGTCGTCCAGGCGCTCCTGCAATGGCGGGATATGGATGGGCAGCACGTTGATGCGGTAATACAGGTCCTGCCGGAAGGTTCCCTCCTCGACCATTTTCTCCAGATTCCCGTTGGTGGCGGTGATGATCCGCGCCCGGATGGGGATTTCTCGCGACCCTCCGATACGCCGCACGCAGTGGTCCTGCATGACCCGCAGAATCTTGGCCTGCGAAGGCAGCGGCATGTCGCCAATCTCGTCCAGAAAGACCGTGCCTTCCCCCGCGACCTCGAACAGTCCGGGCTTGCCGTCCCTCAGGCCGCCGGTGAAGGCTCCGCTCACATAGCCGAAGAGTTCGCTCTCCAGCAGCTGTTCGGGCAGGGCCGCGCAGTTGATGGGCACGAAAGGGCCGGACCGGCGGCTTGCCGTGTGCATGGCCCGGGCGAAGAGCTCCTTGCCCGTACCCGACGCGCCGCGGATGCACACGATGGAGTCCGTGGTCGCGATGAGCTGGGCGTAGCTGATCAGGTTGTTGATGTTCTGGTTCTGGCCGACGATGTCCGAGAAGCTGATCTGGATGGGCTCGGAGATGCTGCGCGCCAGCATGCGGATCTCCTGCATGTCCTTGGCGATTTCCACCGCCCCGATGATATGGCCTTCGGCGTCGCGGATGGGGCGGCAGGTGGCGAAGTACTGGAAGCGGCCCGAGGGCGTGACCAGGGTGCGTTTCACATCGGCGCTTTCGCGTCCGGCCAGGCTGTCCAGGATGGCCGTGTCGCCAAGGCCCAGCTCGCGCACATCGATGCCGGGCACGCTGTCCTGGTCGAGGGTGAGGATCTGGCAGGCGGAGGCGTTGATGGTCGTGACCCGCCCGCTCGCGTCTACGGCCACGACCCCGTCGGCAATGTTGTCCAGGACCACGCGCAGCCGCATGGCCTGTTCTTCCTGGGGCAGGGTGTCGATGGGGCGGGAGGTGAGCAGACCGGGGATGTCACCCAGGGCGTGAGGCAGATCCGTCGGCGCGCCTTCGGGCCGCCGGTCTTCGGCTTGCACGTAGACATGGGCCAGATCGTTTATCCGGTCCACTTCCATGGCCACGATGTTGTACATGCGCTCGGCAATGCGTCGCGAGACATCGGCGACGATGCCGACCCGGTCCTGAAAGACAAGATGCAGCTTGATGGCCATGAACCTTCCTCCGTGCCGTTGCCTATCAGGGCTGCCCCGCGCTGCCAAGACCAGCCTTGGCCGGATTGCGCACGCTGAAGGATGAGCTGGCGCTGCGCCCCTGGTCGTCGGTGACCATGACTACGTGCTCGCCTTCTACAAGAGGGATGAAGCAGGGTGTTTCGGGAGCGGTCCGCGCCACATGCCGTCCGTTCACGTACCAGTAGTGCGCCGATGCGCCCGCCGCTGCGGCTGCGGACAGGGCCAGGCGCTGAAAGCTCGGGGGCGCGTCGGGGCGGATCAGGTAGGGAGTGGACGGCGACGGGGACGTGATGACCGGTCCGCTTTCCTCCGGCACGTCCGCGCAACCGGGATCGGTGGCGGGGAGTCCCTGTAGGTTTGCGCCCTGGGCGCGGCGGAAGGCCACCAGTTCGGAGGGCCAGACCAGGGCGGTCTCTTCCCTTGATTCCCCGGCGAGCAGGCAGTCACCGTGCAGACGCAGGCCGGTGTCTGGGTTCACGAATATGTGCCTGTGCATGGCGCACGCCGGCAGCTTGGTCACGCCTGCGATGGCCGTGGTCGTGGTGGTCTGGCAGGCCGGGCCGGGGCTGTCTCCGCTGACGGAGCAGACCTGGATGCGCTGCAATGCGGGGGTGGGGAATGCGGGCAGCTGCGTGGTTCCCGGGGAGAGGGCCCGGAAGAGGTCGAACAGCAGCGGAGCGGCGTGACGCGCCCCGGATATGTTGGCGCATTGGGAGCCATCGGGGTTGCCGACCCAGACGCCGATGGCCAGCTCGCGGCTGAGGCCCACGGCCCAGGCGTCACGGTGTCCGAAGGAGGTTCCGGTCTTCCAGGCGACCTTTGGAGCGGCCAGGGTGAATTCCCAGGCGTCGGGGAGGTCGGGTCTTCTGGTCCCGGTCAGGATATCAAGGACCATGGCGCACGCCTCGGGCGAGAAAATCCGCACGCCCTCGCCGGTCGCGCCCGAACCACCTGACTGTGGCCGCACCGGCTTGTGCACTCCACCCTCGGCCAGCGTGGCGTAGAGGTTGGTCAGTTCCAGCAGGCGGACCTCGCTGCCGCCGAGAGCCATGGACAATCCGTAGTGCCCAGCTGCCCTGTCCAGGGTGGAGAGGCCTCCCCGGCGCAGCAGGTCGTGAAAGGGGACAAGGCCGCAGCGGACCAGCAGCCGCGCGGCCGGCACGTTGAGAGACGTGGCCAGCGCCAGGCGCGCGCTGACCAGGCCCTGGAAATTTTGACCATAGTTTTCAGGAACATAGCCCGCGAAATCCGTGGGCACGTCAAGGAGCATGGAGCCGGGCGCGAGATGTCCCTGGTCGAACGCCAGGGCGTAGAGGAACGGCTTTAATGTCGAGCCGGGCGAGCGTCTGGACAGGGCGTTGTCGACCTGGCCCTGGGTCTTGTCCCAGAAATCGACCGATCCCGCGTAAGCCAGGATCTCGCGGCTCTTTATGTCCAGCACCACCACCGCCGCATTGCCGATGCCCTGGCGGCGCAAGTCGTCCATGCGTCCCGTGATCCTGGCCTCCATGATGTCCTGGGCGCGGCGGTTTATGCTGCTGCCGATCACGCTGGCTTCGGGCTGCCGCGCGCGCACCCAGCGACTAAAATGCGGCGCTCCCTGTGGCACGGTGGCGCGGCTGGCCAGCAGCGGGCGTGTTTTGGCCTCTGCCACGCGGGCCGCATCGAAGACCTCGTGCGCCGCGAAGCGGTCCAGAACCCGGTCGCGGACTTCGCGGGCAAGCCCCGGGTTTTTGAGCGGATTGTAGCGGGTCGGCGAGCGCGGCAGGACCGAGAGCAGGGCGATCTCACCCAGGGACAGGGTCGCCGGGTCCTTGCCGAAATAATGCCAGGCCGCCGCCCTCACCCCGACCACGTTGCCGCCGAAAGGAGCAAGGTTGACATACCACAGCAGGATCTGGTCCCGGGGGTGGTGCCAGCAGAGCTGCAGGGCGCGAAAAGACTCCACGACTTTGGCCTTAAGGGTGCGCGGGCGCGGATCGGCCAGACGGGCGACCTGCATGGGGATGGTCGAAGCCCCGCTCACGACCCGCCCATGGCGGACGTTGATCCAGGCTGCGCGCAGCACGGACAGGGGGTTGATGCCCGGGTGAATGCGGAAATGGCGGTCCTCGGAATCGATGAGGGCCGCGGCCAGATCCGGGGATATTTCCTCCAGGGTCATGGGAAAGCGCCACATCCCGTCAGGAGCCAGGAAAAAGCGCAGCGGCTTTCCGTCCCGGTCCAGGACACGGGTCGCGGGAGACGGCTCAAGCTGCTGCACCGGGAAGGGGAAGAGGCGGTCCAGCAGCAGACCCAGGCCCGCCGCGATCCCCAGGATCAGGGTCAGGATCGCGGCGGCCCGGCGCAGGGGACCGGCCGCAATCCTGATCAGTGAATTCATGGGCGCGGCGCTTCCTTTTCGACGGTGATGCGTGAGAGAGGCCCAGCGGCGCGCAGGCTGGGAATGTACATGGCTTCAGCCTGGGCCGGGGGCAGCGTGAACTGGCCAGGGGTCACGGCCCGGAGCACGCTGTAGCCTGTTTTCCAGCCGTTGCCGTCAAGACTGGTGAAGACCAGAACACGGTCGTCACGCAGGTCCTGGTGACCTTCCAGCGACGCTTCTTCGCCCATCCAGTCGAGGCGCTCCGTGGTCGCCAGGCGCGGGTTTTCCACTTCAAGGCCCGCAGGCAGCAGGCTTTGCACGACCACGTTGTCCACCGGGCCGGAGGTGCTGCGCACCCTGGTGCGCATGACAATAAGCTCGCCCTGGCGCACGGAGTTCTCTTCCAGGGCGCTTCCGTCATCGCGCAGGAGCGTCTGCTCGACCTCAAGTCCCTGGCTGACGGGGGCATGAGCATCCGCTCTGGGCGTGGCCGAGGTCAACACCGTGGCGAACACGGTCCGGTCAGCGGGGGTTTTGTCCAGGGTGATGGCGCCCGAAGTCAAGATGCCTTCGCGCATGAAGAGCTTCGTGTCGGCGAATATCTGGGCGCCTTCGGGCCAGGCCACCGTACCCGCGAAGGGGCGACTGTCGTCAAGCAGGCCCAAGTACTTGCCCAGGGCCATGAAGGCCAGACTCGTCTCCTGGGTCGAATGCCACCGGTCCCCTGCAAGCTCCGCGCTGAGCCGGGTCATCAGTTCCGGCAGGCGGGGATCGTCGGGTATGTTTTTCAGCAGGACAAGAGCGATGAGCGCCCGGTCACGCAGGCCCGAGCCAAGGTTGCCGCCGCTTTCCCGGCGCGAATCGTCAATGGCCGGGGCCGTGTGCAGGAGCTCGAAGCCTGCGCCGTGGTTTGCGGTCTCCAGGTACGCTCCGGCCAGAAGGGTCCGCGCCACGCCGCCAAGAGACTTCTCGAAGGTCGCGCGCAGGTAGTCCTGGCTGCCCAGGTCGCTCCTTTTGCCGAGCGCCAGCACGTAGAGCGCATAGGCAGCCTGTTCGACCTGCTGGCCGGTGCTTCCCGGTGCCGGATTGGTCAGTGATCCCAGATAGTAAAATGCGCTTTCGAGCATGCGGCCCGGGATGGTGTGCCCGGCCTGGCGGGCTTCGAGCAGGAAGTGGCAGACATAGGCCGAAACCCAGGGGTCCGGCTCGCCGCCTCCGGGCCAGAAGGCGTAACCGCCCGAGGCGGTCTGCATGGACTGCAGGCGGCGGATGGCTGTCTGCACCAGTCCGGCGGGAGCCGTGGCGTTGAAACGTTCCGGCGCGAGTTCACGGGCCAGGGCCCCGAAATGAAGCAGCGGGAAGGCCTTGGACACGGTCTGTTCGGCGCAGCCATGGGGGTAGCCGAGCAGCGTCTCCAGATGTCCCGAGTAGCGCAGCAGCGGCCTCGTTGAGAGGCGCACCGCACGTTTGACCGAGCCGGGCAGGAAGCTGTCCGCAACAGGCGCGTCGATTTCGCCCGAACCTGCGTCTAGCACGGTGGAGCGCATGGTCCGGGTCACGGGCAGGGGCGAGCGCTGGTCGAGTTCCTCTCCGGCCGTGGCTGTCTCCCCGCCGCCTGTGGCGGTGAATGACAGGGTGATTTTGCCTTCCTCCATGCCGCAGCGCAGCGGGAGGTACACGGTGTCTTCCCGGCCCGGTTCCAGAGTAAGGGGGCCGGGCATGGATCCGAGCGTCGCCGGACCGGTGATACTCGCGCCGATCTGGAAAGATCCGGCAAGGGGGGTGTCGTTGCGCAAGGTCAGGGGGATCTCGATCTCGTCGCCGAGGGACAGGAAGCGGGGCAGGGTCGGGGTCAGCACCAGGGGCGTGCGCACGCGGGTCATGGCCGTGCTCGTGCCGAAGCGCTTGCCCTGATTGCCTACGGCCACGATGCGCAGTGCGCCTTGGAAATCGGGCAGGGATACGCGGTGGATGATTGCTCCGCTGTTGTCCGTGTCGAGCACCCCGGACCAGAAGGTCACGGGCTTGACCCGTCGGATGCCTTCGGTGCGCATGAAGGACGACGCACCGCCCAGGTCGTCGCCGCCCCCGGCGAGCGGCCGGGCCGCGCCCACGTGCGGGAACATGAAGGCGAAGTTGTCGTAGCTGATGACATCAAGGGCGCGCTTGGCGTAGAAATGGGCGAAGGGGTCCGGGTTTTTGCCGCCGGCGAGCTGCATGATGCCTTCGTCGACCACGGCCACGGTCACCCGGGAGTGGGGCTCGGCCTGGACCTTGAGTTCAAGATCGGTCAGGGGTCGGACTTCGGCCGGGGCATCGATGCGCAGGCTCATACGGTTCGACAGGCTGTCCACGAACAGGGCCGTGGCCCCGAAGGCCCGTCCCGCGCTCCCCGGCGCGATGTCCGCGCCTGGGCGGATCAGGGTCGCGGTGATGTACGCGCCCGGCTGCCATTCCTCGCGCACCGGGATGCGCACCTGGCCCGTGTTGCCGTCAAGCTCGACAAGCTGCATGAATTCCACGTTCCGGCCTTCGACCGTGACCAGCGCCTTGCCCGCGAAGGGCGAACGGATCTGGACCGAGGCCGTCTCTCCGGCCTGATACCCTTCCTTGTCCGTGACCAGCTCCAGCCTGGCCGGATTTTTCACCGCCCAGGGCGAGTAACCCCACCCGCCGCAGTAGAATTCCAGCTCCGACACCGCCCCACTGGACGGGTCGCCGAGGCGTATTCGGTAGGAGCCGTAATCTGGGGGCGTGATGGAAAAAGAGCCCCCGCCCTCGCCCGGACTGACCCGCTGAGTGGACACCTCCACGGGGTTACGCACGGATTCGTAGCTGAAACCGGACTGGGTTTTGCGCATGACGGTCTGCCACTGGTCCTGAAACAGGGTCGCGACCAGTTCCGGGTGCTTCACCCGCTGGCCTTCGGGGCTCACGGTCACAAATTCGAACACGGCCGCCTTGCGCGGCTCAAGTTCCATGGAGTCCGGCCGCTTGATGCCCGGATAAAGGGCATAGGCGTGCACGGGGATGCGCTTTCTGGCGGTCACGCCGCGACCGCCCTGCTCGCGCACGCGGCCGGTGAACTCGGCCCACAGGGCCAGGGGAGGCCTTAGATCCTGCGGGATGTCCACGCTGAAGGACTCCCGGCCGTCGCTGCCGAGTCGACCTTCCGTGGACAGCAGGGCCAGGGGCTCGAAGGTTCTGCCCGGATCGCCGAAGCTGTACGCTTCAAAGCCCTTGGGCGCGAAGTCGGCGGCCAGCAGCCTAGCCTTGGCCGTCACGGCGAGGTTCGAGGCGGGCGGGCCGAAAAGATAGCGCGACACGACCTCAAAAGGCAGGCTTGCCCCAGGTTTACCCGTGGTATCTTCGGAGGCGATCTCCACGCTCAGTCGGTCGGGGATGAATTCCTCGACCTGATACGAATAGGAGCCGATGACCTGTCCGCCGCTTGACGCCTGCAGAAGGTAGTTTCCGGTCAGGGACCAGTCCGGGATGTCCAGGCTGAAAGCGGCCATGCCCCGGTCCAGGACCAGGCTCAGGGTGCGCAGCAGGCGACCTTCGGGATCGAGTTGTTCCACGGTCACGGGCAGGTCCGGCGGTGTGCCGATGCGCCCGTCGCGGACCAGCAACGCGCCGTCAAGGGTTTCACCGGGCCGGTAGATGTCGCGCTTGCCGTAAAGATAGGCCTGCAGGCCCGCCTCGCCGATGGAGGCGCCGCTGACATCGAGTCCTGTGGTGTCGATGCGGAAACGGTCCAGAAAGATGAAGCTGAAATCGCTTCCGTGCCTGGCCAGGATCATGGCCGGGGAGCCGAGTTCGTCGTTGTGGCCGGTGAAGGGGATGCGGGCCAGGCCCTCGGCGTTGGTGCGGCTGGTGCCCAGGATCTGGTTCTTGAAGCTCAGCAGGGTCAGCTCGACCCCGTCCATGGCGCGCAGGTCCCTGACGGAACTGGACCAGATCAGAAAGCCCGCGCTGTCCTCCTTGGCCACCAGGCCGATGTCCGTGCGCAGGACCCAGCGCGTGGCTCCCCGATAGTCCGATGGCAGGCTCAGGCCGAGCTTGTACAGGCCCGGGCGCTGATCGGGAATGAGTTCCGATACGGACAGGGTCCGCTTCTGCACCCGGTTCGGCGAGGAGGTCACGGAAAAGGTTTCGCGGTGGATTTCGCTGCCCAGATGATAGGGCACGGAATCTCGGGCCGCGCCGCCGTCGAAGATGGAATAGCCGTAGTCCTGGAACATGGCGCTCAGGTTGTTGGGGAAGACCCGGCTTACGGTCAGTTCCACTGTGTCGGCGTTGACGTATTCGAGCTCCAGAAGCCCCTGGCCCTGACGGGGCAGGAACATGCCCTCGGCGGAGAAGTCCACGCTTGGGGGAAGATCGGGCATGCGCACGGCCTGCTCGAACGCGGTTTCGAGCACCGCCCCGTCCTCGGCCCGCAGGCCCTTGGCGATGCGCACGGTGCGGGTGCTGCCGGGTTCGAACTTGCCGCTCAAGGAAGCGGTCCTGCCGTGAGCCGAAATGGACAGCGGGGCATCTGGCGTGAGGGTCAGCAGTTCGCGGATGGCGGCGGCGTTGACCGGCGCGGAGAATTCAAGGTCGATGCGTGCCTGGTCCTTGTCCGACCGGGGGCTCACGCTGGCCACGCGCAGCAGCGGGTCCAGGCGCAGTTCGATGTCCCGGCGATATTCCCGGCCCAGGGTGATGCTCTTTTCGGCCACGCTCAGTTCCGGGGCCAGGCGCAGGGTGAGGGTGCGTCCGGCCGCGTCCTTGCGTATGGGCGCGCTGCGAAAGCCGAGGCTGGCCGTGCGCCAGTGGGTCTGCAGAAAAATTTCGACGGGCTCCCCACCTGCCTCGGTCAGGCTCATGGCGCGCAGCAGGTCTTGCGGGTCCACGGGGGCGTTGAAGACGACGCGGCCCTCCAGTTCGACCATATCCGGCCCGGCGTCGGAGGCCAGTTCGTTCACGGTCATTTCCTGCACGACGAAGCTGCCGGTGCGGATGAGCGCGCTGCGTTCCCCGCGCAGCGAATTTTCCGGGAAGACCTCGGGGCTCAGGGTCAGGGTGTATTGCATGTCCAGCGGCAAAGGAACCTGGGCCAGAAATTTGAGCGTGTAGGG
>Ga0180017_100100_pt1 | contig 35161 bp, 40 predicted proteins | sample KR46_S_MetaG_FD_129674 | JGI IMG/M metagenome (GOLD analysis project Ga0180017, IMG submission 129674) | Groundwater microbial communities from the Olkiluoto Island deep subsurface site, Finland - KR46_S_MetaG | ecosystem: Environmental > Aquatic > Deep subsurface > Groundwater | place: Finland...
CCGCGGGATTTTTACCGCGAGTTGTTATACCAGTTTGGCATCCGGCCGCAGTATTTGCGTAGTGAAGCCAAGACCGGCGAGATCGGCGCCGGCAAATCCGCTGCTATTCGTACGCTGCGGGAGAGCCATGTAGTTCAGCCGGGCTACGCATTCCCGGAACGAAGCTGACGTGTCCAACCTCCCCTAGCTACATCCAGAGACGGCCTCTGTACTGCCGTTCTCTCACTCCGGTAGTAGTCTAGTATACCCCCTTGGACGTTTGCGCCGCTCCTGGGGCATCCTGGGCCTTCCCCGCGTGCGCGTGATGTGACTAATGGGATGACCCTGGGGCCGGGAGGTGGTATAATGTTGAAAAAGGCTGGAAAGGCGGTGTTTAGCGTGCCCCAAACATGTAGAATCTGTCGCCACCCGGACCGTCACGCCATTGAGAAGGCGTTGATCGGCGGAGAGCCACTACGGACCATAGCGGGACGGTGGTCCGTTTCCAAGTCGGCGCTCCTTCGACACAAGGATAGCCACCTGCCTGTCCAATTGTTGAAAGCGACGGAGGCTGCCGAAATCAGTCAGGCCGACAAGCTGCTGGATGAAGTCAGGCACCTACAAGGCAGGGCCATGGACATCCTGACCCAAGCGGAAACGGCCGGCGATTTGCGAGCCGCGTTGATGGGTGTTCGCGAGGCTCGGAGCTGTCTGGAGTTGTGTGCCCGGATCGCCGGACAAATTCGGGACCAAAGCATAAATTTGAATCAACACTTACGTGTCCAGATTGTGGTAGGCCAGGAACTGCCGCAATCGGTTTTCGGGGAGTTGCCCCAATCGGTTTACGGGGCTGTGCCGGAATAGTTACTCGCTCCAGGCGTCCAGCACCCGGGCCAGCAGTTCCTGCGCCTCGGGATGTAACGCCAGGTCCTCCTGATCCAGTGTGACGGTCCGACCCCGCCGCAGTTCGCCAGTTTCCCGGTCCTTGAAAGCCTGGCTTACTTGCAGCTTGCCGGCGATCGGGTAGTAACTCAGGATCAATCGTCCGGTTTGGACAGTCTCCGGTTTTTCCCGCTCCCAGTATGGCTCCCCCCGGTGGATCGGCACTCTCCGCGCCACTGCTTTCTTCGCCACGTTGATCACCTCCAAAACTGCAAAAATACCGATTTCCGCCAACATACTTAACGCTTATGCACAAATCGCACCTGTCGCGGCCATGCCGCCAGATAAAGACCGTCAGCAAGGAGCATAACGGTATATTCGTCCGGCTCGTTTTCGGCTTCGGCCAACGGCACCAAACCCAACGGCTCCAGTGCCCCGCGCCGGATCAGCCCCTTGACGGCCCGGGAGAACGCCACCTGAAACCGCTCTCTAACAAAACTTCCCCGGCAATAGGTCGCGCCGCGTTTCATCGCCAGGTATTTCATACTGGCCCGCAGGTCATAGGCTCCGGGAGCCAGCTTCACTACACAGCCGCGGCATCGTACCCAGCCCGGTTCATCCCATCGGTAGTTATCAAGCCTGCCGTAGTTTTCTTCCCGGGCACTGCCCCGGTAATGAAACACCGCTCCCTTTGCCTCGTCCAAGGTCTCCAGTATGTCGCGTTGCAAAGCGCCCAACCCCTGGCTCACTGCCGTCACCTACCTGATTAACTCTTTCAACTGTGTTACTTCCCGGGCCTCGACTTCCCGGACCGCCTCTAATTCAGACAAGTCCAAGTTCGCTTCTATCGCTTCCCGGATCTTCGCCCGCAGGATCGGAAGCGGGAGGGCATCCAGTTCCACGGTCATGTCCCCGAACCGCTCGACAAATGCCTTGCTCCTGCTGTCCGTCTTTTTGGTGAAGTCCGGCGGGAGATTATAGGACAGGACATCATCCGTGCTCAACGCCACTCACCACGTCCGGGTAAACGTCGAAGTGCTCCAACCCCTCCGCCAGCGCCCGGGCGATGTCCTCACCAGACGGGTCGAAGTCCCCAAAGTAGAGAATCACCGCCCGCCGATCCATTTCCATGACCCGCTTTGCCGCGTCGTGAAGCGCCGTCCAGGAGTTATAACCACGGCCCACCACAAGGGCAAGGCCATACTCTCTGGTGATCGGCTCGAAAATGCCGGACAGTGCTTCTTTCTCCAGCCATAACTCAACGTACAAACCTTGACTTGTCCAAATGTCGCGCCGGTACGAGCGCCTTACTGTGTCCAGAAACTCGGCCAGGTCGGACCACATTGCCGGGTGACGCGGTTTCCGCGTCCGGTCCTCGATGTATTCCCAGGGAACCAACCCCTGCTGCCGTGCCTTCACCAAGGCATTGCTCAGTCGCTGGTATTCGCTCCGGTTGTTGTCGATCACGTGCTTACTGACCAGTTGGTAGTACACCTGGCGTAAGGTCATCGGGTTATGCTCGGCCAGCACCGCTTCCGCCGCCTTGATCAGTTTCAACGTCTTACCGCGCATCGCTGTGTACCCTCCTGGCCGCCTGCGCCCGCTTGTAAGCCTTACCCCGCTTCAGCATTTCGGCCTCGGACAAAACCAAGATGCACCGCGTAAGTTCAAGCGTGATGATCTTGCCTGCTGTCGGCCACTCGGCGTATTCCGGCACTGCTTAACCACCTCCCAACTCCGACACATCGACACTAGCGCTTCTTGTTTAACTGCTCGTAGAGAGCTCTTACCGACTTCTTGGAAATATTGAAATGCCAGTTGATTCGGTACGGGTCCTTTACTTTAAATCCCGCTTCCAGCATCGCCCCTTTGAACGTCCCGTTTGTCACGTAAAAACTGTTAGCGGACATCTCAAACAGATGCTTTAATCCGTAGGAGCTATCCCAGGTATTGAAAGTCTTGGTTTTTTTCAGATTTTCGCGAATCCAGCGAAGCAACTCTTTCTGCTCATCATCGTTCAGATTGTAGAAAGCGGACGACTGATTAACCTGTAGCTCGTCTTTCCAGTTATAGATCCGTGCCAATTAAAACACTCCTTTTAAGGTGTAGTCTCATTGTGAATCTCCAATCTCGGCCTTCTTTAATCCGGTTTTTCATCCGGACTTAATTCGCCTAATTCGTACCCACGCGTTCCCGGCAGTGGCCTGTCGGCATCCCTTCGTCGTCGGTCAGCAGGTACAGGTTGCAGTCAGTTTCGCTTACCCAGCAGCAGTGGCCGGCCTCTAGGCAGGCTTGCCTTGCCCGGTAAACTTTCGACTTAACGCCAGGCCAAAACACTTCTTCATAACCGCGGCCAGAAAGAATAGCTATAAGTTCCGGCTTGTGTTTAGCTATGGCTTCTTTTAACGCCGGGGTTAGCACCCCAGCCGGGGCCTCCAACCGGAGCTTGTCGCCAGCTAGGGAAACTTTTATGTTACGCAGTTCCAGTTCGGTAATTAGCTCGGCAGGGGTCATATCTCGAACACCTCTATTTCTTCTGTGCCGCCTCCTCCAGAAGTACCTAAAATAGCGTCATTAGCGTCATTAGCGTCATAGCCCTTATTTCCCAAGGGTTCGCGGCATGACGCTTTATTTTCAATAGCGTCATTAACATCGTCAATGGCGTCATTGCTATTACTGGCTTCATGACGCAATGACGCAAGTAATGACGCTTGCGATGAAATAGCGTCATCCCCGGAATGCCCGTTTTCCGTGGCTTCATGACGCAATGACGCTAGTGACGCTATTTTTCTATTATTAGCAAAGGCAATAAAACGCTTTTCCCCTGTCCTGCTAGTTTCAACATTGATGCCGTAGTCAGCCAACGCAGACTTAATTTTATTTAGCCTCCTGGTTAGCGTATACGCCTTTTTAGGCCAGCCTTTTTCTTTTGTGTTTACGCTGGGCAGTTCATTTAACTGCTCCAGTAGCTCCGTAGCCGTTCCCTGCCAAGATTCTTTGTCGTCCATGAATTCCGCCACCGCCGCACCTATAACATCACTGATAACCGCTTCTTCAACCGCACCGGCAATATTTTTATGATACGCCCACAAAAACTCATCGCCGCTGCCGTCTACCGCCTGCATAATGGCATACCCCCATTCGGCAAAGTCCGCCATCCTGGGCAGGGCCGGGAGATTAACCGTGGGGTATATCCGCATCGCGCCCGATAACGCTGTAAAAATAGCACCCAGAATATATGGCCTGTCCCACTCAAGCGCCCGCCAGAAATCCTTTTCGGTTTTTCTCTGCTCCTGAGAAATTCTGTCTAGCTTGAATAAAACGCTCCGGTCTAACAGGTCATCCCTGGACGCCACCAGATTAATGCCGTTAAGCATTGGGCAGCGCAAAAACGATAAGATAATCTCCTCCATGTCGGAGTACAGTTCTCTCTTGCTTATTCCGCCACCTGTGGCCGCCTGGCATAGCATGTCAGACTGCCAGGGCTTAAGGCCATCTAAGTTATCGAAAATCGGGGAGTAGTTTGTCGTCAGCATTAATGCCAACTCATTCTTGTCCTGGGGCAGGGCCATAGTGTCCCTTATGGCAGGGTCAATCAGTTTCCTTATAACTCTCTGCGCCGTAGTCTTTGCGCTCCCTTTGTCGCCGTGAAAAACCGGTATCCCGTGGGGAACTCCCGGGACAAACGCATGCACGATCAGCGCAAAAAGCAGTGCCCAGTCCGCTTCATCTTTCAGGTTGACGTATTTCTTCAGCAGGCCCAGCTTGCCGCCAGGCTTTGGCAGCACTTGCGCGGCCGTGTTCTTGTAGCGCCTAAAGAGAATTGGGGGGTTGTCTACTACTTCCCAGCCGGCAGCAGTAATTGTAATTGCCTGCCATGCGTCGTTGGCCAGGTCGTACCACAAAGCGCCATCATGTTCCGCCGTCCGAAGGTGAAGCTTTATTTCCGGGCCGTCAAACACCGCTTTAGCCTCAACAACGTTTAGCGCCTGCCGTAGGGCCTCGTTGTTCGGGCTTTTCTCGGTTAGCTCGTAAAACTGCCGTACCAGGTACTGCTTGAAAAACTTGCTCCGCAGGGGCCAGGTCTCTTTGTGGCCGTTAATCGGAATACTGGCAAAACCGTCTCTGGCCTCGTCGTGGAAGGGAAAAGCGCCGCCAACTGCAATTTGTATGAGCTTGTCCGCCTGGCTTGGCTTTTTGCCGTCTTCTGTTTCTCCTTCTGCTTCTGGTTCGTCGGATGGTTCCCGCTCTTGGCACCCATCCACCAACCGCAACAACGCCTCCTTTGTGCCGCCATTGTTCAGCCAATCAGAAACATCGCCTTTGTCGGGCAGGTTCTCCAGGCTCACAATCCGCACCCGGCAACCTCGGGCATGTAGTTCCTGGGCAATCTTCTCCGCATGTTGGCGGCCCGGTTCGTCATTGTCTGGAAGGATGGCTACCTCAGTATTGTCCGGAAAATGCTTCGAGAGCTCTCGTTTCCACTTTCCCGCGCCGCCGTGGTTGCAGGTCGCCGTAATCCCAATGACGGCGAGGTTAAGGACATCCTTTTCACCCTCCACAATAAAAACAGGGTCTCCCTTCTTGATTGCCGTCAGGAGCTCGGGCAACCGGAACGGCAAGGGCTCAACCCCCTTCATGTTCCAAATCTTGCCTCCGGCCTCGTTGAGCTGACACTGGACGAAGCTTTTGGGATGATAGCGGACGGCCTGATACCTGACCCGGCCATCGGCATCGCGGTAGTCATAGGTTGTGACGATAACTCTTTTCGCCTTGGGCGCGTTGATATCCGGCTTGAGGCCCAGGGTGTCCATAATGTCTTCATATTTGCAGCCGGCGAAACAATAGAGAAGCACTTTGCCGCGCTCATCCTTGACACTGAGAGACCGGCGGCCTTGTGTCGCCCCGTCATTGTGACACGGACAAAAGGCCATAATGCGGTCGCCTTCGCGCCGTGGGTCCCTAAGTCTTCCTTCGATGTCTTGCAATGTGTAACCGTTAGTGCTATAGATAGCTTGCTTGATTTCACCAGCTAGTTGGTGTATATTTTTATCAGACAGTATCGTCCCCACCTCACGCCCGGCCTCGCCAGCCGGGATTTCATTTTTTTACCGGTCATTTTCCCGTCTCAAACCAGCGCCTCAAAGCATCCCGCGACACAAAAAACCGCCTCCCGTGCCGCACCGCCGGGAAATCTGCCCGATGGAACAACGCGTAAACCGCATTTTTTCCGCCGGGGTAAATTGGGTACAAATCCTTGGGCTCACAGAGCAGCGGCAACGCGCTCCAATCGGCATTCCGAACGCTCATTCCATTTCCCCCCTGTTCCTCGATGTTGTCATCCCAGCACCACTATGGCATACTGCTAATAGGCTGTCAGCACCCACTAACTGCCCACATTTTTTACAGGGGGAGATTTTCTTGACACAACAGGGCTTTCCTGGGGTAATTTTGTGGCCGCGGCTACGCTACGAATTACGGGAACGCGACGGGATTGCGGTACTCGTAGCTGCTTCAGGGGGGGGTGTTCAATACTATGCGCCACTTATTCCAAAGAAAGAGATCATGCGCCGGCCCAAATGGCCTGAGGAGCATAATGAGGCGACCCCGCATCTGGATTTGGCTCGCCTTGATGCCTCTGACCCTGCTGATGTTCTCCGCTTTGTCAATACGTGGGGATTGCTTGGTTTGTGGGCAATCCCCGCTTATCAGGCGGCGGAGAGCCTTCCTCTCAAAGGCCAGGCAACCAACCTGGGGGGAGAAAAGTATTCAACCTGGTACTATGATCGGCGTAAACGGGCTCGGCACCGGCACCAGGAGCCGTTGCCGTTGTTTGTTCAAGCTGTGCATGATTATCAAGAGATATTGAGGGAGGTAACGCACATTTCTGAGGCCGGGGATCAGACTTTTACGGCTCAACTACGCTTCAACGAGCGCCTTAAAGGGATCCGGCCTGCGGCAAGTTGGGATGAAGAAAGCCGAAAGTGGTCTGCGGGGTGGCAGTTCCGGTCACTGCTTGATGCTATTTACCTGCTTACGTTTCTTGACCTGTTGGGGGGTAAGGCATTTCGTCGATGTGCAAAAAAACGGTGCGGCAGTATTTATCTTACCGATCATCCCGACAATCAATACTGTTCCGAAACCTGCCGTAAAGCCCACCAGATCCAGAGATCACGCGAAAGGAAGTGGACTGAGGATATTGTGAAGAGTTACCCCAACATAGATCAGGGTTGGTTAGCAGAACAGATCGAGCGCGCTCTGGAACAAGGCGCGTCCGGGGAAAAGAGGTTAGCAGAAAAGGTGGCTGAGCTGGTTGCGGAGATGCAGAGAGCAACTTGAACACAGGTTTTTGTGGGGTGTCGCTTTCTTTCTGCAATTTTTCTGCAATGTTATGCAAAAGGTTATGTAAAGACGAGGGGAAAAGTGGGGAATGGAAGGCCACCAAAATCCCCGCAGGCCAGATGACATAAGGGTTTGGGGGAATACTGGGGAACACCGGGAAATCAGGGAATGCAACTTTTAATCAGGGTGTCCGGCGTTCGAGTCGCCGATGGCTCACCATTAAAACAATTTCCACGAGAACCAGCTTGTACTCACCTAGGTCGACACTGTCCCCGGTCTTGACGATGTTCAGGTTCCAGTCACGGTGAAAATGGCCCTTAATGAAGGCGGCGCCGTTCTTCGTGCAGTAGATCGAGGTGTTTGGGATCTTATCCATTAGGTACAGCAGGCTTCCGGCGTGGTCTTGTTCGGTGTGATTAATGACAATCAGGTCTATGCTATCAAGCCCGATTTCGCGCTTCAACTCCTGGAGAAAGCCTTCGTGGAAGGGAGTCCACACGGTGTCCACGGAGCGCTACTTTCCGATCTTTGATCAGGTACGAATTATTGGTTGATCCGCGGTGAGTAGAATACTCCTCCCCATGGAAACGCTTGAGTTCCCATACAAGGTTCACTAGAACCTGCGTAAGAACGGAAAAAGAGTGCAGGATTAAGATCCTACACTCTTGGAAGAAACAGCAGCTATTGCTTGTCCTGACTCTGGGTCTCTTTTATCTCTTCCCGCTTTCTGAAAGGCCAAAGCCTTCTTAGGAATCCGCCAATTTTACTCATCACAATCCCCCCTTTATATGTCATTACTTTCCAAAAAGTCTTTATCTTAGTCATCCAATGAATAAGATATGCTCCGGAATGCTTGATACCGGATTCTACAAGACGTAAAATGATGAAGGTGCAGTACCCTCAGCGCGCACTGCACCTGCCTAATGGACATTGCAGAGAGGATGCTTCTTTGATGATTCGCTATTCAGCATTGCTCCAGGAGTCCCGCTTTGCGGGTGAGAAAACGATCCCGGGCGCGGAGCCGTTAACCATGGTTCTGTTTCTGGAAAACCCCCACATCCCCACGGACAGGACAATGAACACCATCTATGTCTTCGCGGGCGAAGAGAAATCGTATGTGGGCCAGTTGATCTTTGATGTGTACCTCGATGAGCGAAAACTGGAGATTGTGGACAAACAGTTTGGCGGGGAGCTTGCAGCGACCATTCCGGCGCTCTTGTGGGCGGAACAGGTGGCGAAAGCCTTCGGGATATCCTCGATCCATGATTCTCTTCCCACCGGTGAAGTTGAAGCCGGGAGCGAACAGATGATTCTGTACCGGAAGCTGGGATATGAAATAATCCCAGGCGAGCCCGATTCCACGGTGACCCGTGTCCGTAAGCTCCTGCGTTAGCGGTCATTTCCGAGGCCGGCCTTGACAGGCTACCTCGTGGTCGAAGATGTGGCTGAGGAGTTTGATCAGCGGTTGTCTGTTCTTTTCTGAAAGATAAGGATGAACTCGTGCACCTTGTTTACCCGGAACACGTGCGGGTAACCCAGCGGGCGCAGATTGTTATACTCCTGCCGCCGGTCCCAGACAATGATATCATCGAGGACGAAGCCGATTTCCCGCATGAGCTGTGATACGTCCATGTGGTAGGGGTAGAAGCTCGACCCCTTGCGAATATCCATCACCACCACCACACAGTATGACCCTGGAGCGAGGACCTGAAAGACCTGCTCGAAGACGACGCCTAGTTCACTGAGAAACGATTGGTAGTCTTGAATGCTGCCAAGGTCTCCCGGATTGTCTCCATAGTTCCGGATCCCCTTGCCGTCGGCGGAACGCCGCTGGTTCAGGATATCCCAATAGGGTGGCGAGGTGATACACAGGTGCACCTGTCCGGGATCAACATGTTCGGCAAGCTTGCGGCTGTCTTCCTGGACAATTTGGGGATAATAATCCGACCGGCCGTGGATCTCCCCCAGACGGGAAGTGGTCAGTTCTACGTATTCCGGTGACAGTTCAAAGCCGATGGCCCTGTGCCCCCGGCGGTAGGCACCTACCACGGTACTGCCGCTGCCCATAAAGGGATCCAGCACAACACCCCCAGGCGGACAGAACACCTCGAGCAGGCGTTCGATCAAGGCCGTCGGGAACATGGCGGGGTGCTTCAGTGCCCGTTCTTCCGCCGTCTTCACAAGGTCATCCCACACACTTATCGAATAGCGCAGCCAGGTGCGACCGTCCAGCCGTCTGCATCCGGCTTCCTCGGGCCGGCGTAGCCCCTGATCCTCATTGTTGAGTGTTGTCGCATCCTTGTCACGTGCCATTAACACTGCTCCCCTGCTTGACAGCCTGACCTTATGATTCACCGGAAAGACCAAGATCCCTTGTGGATAAAAGGCTTGGGGAAGGTTGATTTGGACCACCGCATACTTTATAATAGTAAGGCATGCGGGCGTGGCGGAACGGCAGACGCGCCAGACTTAGGATCTGGTGAGCTAAGCTCGTGGAGGTTCAAGTCCTCTCGCCCGCACCATCAATGATCACCAAGTGGCGCTCTAGAGCGCCACTTTCCTTTAGGGCCGTTGTTTGGCATTATGGGTGATTTGAACCAAGGTGTCAATATCCCGAGGGCGTTCATGGGACATTTATCTAGATCGACGCCGCCGCTCCCGCTCAAGGTAGATAAATCGGGTCGCCGGAAGAGACGGGGTTTTGGCCGTGGTAACGAAGACAACCCGGGCGGCGCGCCTCGCCATGCGCCGGTACAGGTCAAGCGTGGCCTTCGCCTCAATATCGGCGATGTAACCGTCCGACAGGATGATCACAATGTCCTGCATCCTGATCCCCTTGGCCAGTTCCAGAAGGGCCGGCCCCAGTACCGTCCCACCGCCTCCCTTCAGATTCACCGGGATTTTGCGCCGTGCCTGGGCGGCAGTCCGCACCTGAATCGCGGATAGAGCTTGGGCGTCCCAGGGAATCACCTTCAGTTCACAACTGTGAATCCTGCTGATTGACCACACCTCGGTGACAAACTGGGACAGCACTTCGTCCTCGATGGAGCCGGAGCAGTCCATCAGTGCCCAAACCGTCTGCACCCCCAGCCTCTTGATTCCGGGAAAGGAAGCATATCGCCGCGAGGAACGGTGCCAGGTGGAGACGACCATCCGCCCCGCCCCCTCCTGGAGACAACCCCGGAGTTGGCGCCGCCAGCCGACCTGAGGCTTAAGAGACAAGTCCACCTGCCGTTGTATATCACCGGGAAGGACACCCGCCTGCTGCATGGTTACGGCGGCCTCAGTCACCGTGGCCCGCCAGAATTCCTCGGGGTCTTCACCCTCGTCCATGGCCCCGCCCTGCACTACCTCGCTGTCATCCGGTTCGGACGGCTGTTCAGATACGTCGTCAGGTTCTTCCTGATTGTGACTTTCCAGGTCAATCTCGAACTTCGGGTTGTTGAGCAAGCGGTACACTTCTTCGCTGGACAAACGACGCAGTTCGTCGAGTCCAACCACGATCCCCGACTCACGTGCCATGTTTTGGATCAATGGCGCCGTTACCGGGTTTCCCGGCGCACGGGTGAAGCCGTGGCGAAACAGCATCTCGTTGATAACCATATCCGTGGCCAGATTATATAGCTTGCGGTCGTGACCCTTGATCAGCCACGGATGCCGAAAGGCCAAGTGCAGAGCCTCATGAAGAAGGACAAAGGCTTTCTTCTCAGGCCCTTCGAGCTTGCTCCAGAATTCCGGATTGAAGATCGCCTCGCCATCAGGTGTAACCATCAGGGAGCGGACGTTCTTGTTAACCAGAATGCGCATCTTGCTCAGAATGATCGCCAGAAAGGGAGCCTGCAGGAACAAGAGCGCCTTGGTATCCTCGATATCCCGACGCATCTCCTGAATAATCCGATCCATATTTAGCCCCTACCTCAACAGATTGCCGACTGAGGCATATGAGTCCTTTACATTCTGCGACTGCGCGCACAACTCCAGATACAGCGCGTCGTTCCAGGGTGCGTGCAACCGGTTGGACAGGATAAACCAGAGCAGGGCCAGATACTCTTTGTTTTCCGCACCGATGATATCCAAGAGCTGCACCGAAGCCCTCAGGTTTGGCTCGATCAGCACGCGGGCAGCCGGGATCTCCTGCTCTTCCGGGACCGATGCCGCCAGCTTGAAGACCGTCTCCGCAAGGCCCTGGCCGATAACCACCACCGCAATATAACGCTGGTCCAGGTTAAGCTCTTGAAAGAGAGACGGGTTGTCAAGGAACTCCGTAAACCCGGGAACAGGATTCTGCCAGAAGGCGAACAATCGCTCTCCCACCTCGCTGCCCAAGGCGGCGATGCAAAGCGTGCGGATTATTGACGGTTTTAGGCCCGCCTCGACGGCAGCCACTAGGTCGTTGGCTAGGAAAGTGTAACTCCGCGGTGTCGGGTAGCCCTCCAGGGTCTCCCCTTCCTCAGGAACCCGGCAAAAATCATCCGGGAACCGGTATAGGTAGGCGAAAACCTTCTCGTCACACCGGTCATACTGGGTGCTAACCCAGCGCACCCACTGGTTCACGGTGGGCGGCTCCACTTCAATCCGGTACACACGATTCAGCAACGGTGCCGGCAAAAGGTTGGCAATGGAACTGTCCTCCGGGCGGTTTCCGGCGCTGATCACCTGAACCCCAGGAGAAAACCCGGTGAAGCCGGCGGCACGATCCTGGATCAACTTGTAAGCTGCCGCGAGCACGTCCGGCCGCTGGATGTTGGTCAACTCATCCAGAAACAACACTCCGGGTAGCTCCGCCAGCAGCACGGCCCACTGCGGAGGGTGGTACACGATCTGTTTACGATCCCGGATGGTCACTGTAACGGGACGGCCCATCAGGTCGACGGGCTCGGCCTCGGTCAGACGCAGGTCTACATATACAAAGTAACGTTCTGGATTGGCAAATACCTGCTCCAGGTCAATACCCGCGATATGCTGTCGTTTGTACTCCAAAAAGACACGACCTTGATCCCGGGCGATTTCCTGGGCGATCTCCCGCACCAGAACGCTTTTTCCAATGCCGGGGGGGCCCAGCAGGAGGATGCTGCGCTTAGCGCCGGTGCCATGGATAAAAGAAGCCAGTTCTTTAACGGCATAGGGCGTCAGGGCGCCGTAAGCCTTGGTAGCCAATACTGCTACCCCCTTTATGGTGTACGATCATTGTCCTCAAAAACGGTGGGAAATCGGGGTGATGAGCAAGATCAGCAAGGATCGGGGTCACTTCCCGCCCGAAGGCCGAGGAACACACCTGGGAAGCAGCATCCAAAACCATTGCGACCGTGCAGGCCCGATGAACCAATGCTTTGAGGCGCACAGTATGCCAGTTATCAGTCAACAGCAGCGCGACGGCCGCCTGTGGACACTCTTCGTTCTCGACCGCCGCCAGCCTTACCGACCCTTCCGGGTCTCGGGCCAGAAGTGCTACCACTGACGGGTCACAGTGCTCATTCCGCGCCAACTCCAGTCGGACACCGGGCTCCGGATCAGTGGCCAGTTTGCGACGAAGCTCCTGCGGCGAAACAGGGTTGGCGGCAACCCCCCGCCTGGTTTTGGAGTCGGTCGCCACGGACAGTTCGTTTAGTATGGCAAACGGACAACCGGGATTGGCCGCTACCGGTTCACGAACCCTAAAGCCGGCTACGGAGAGCAATTCCTCGAGAATTTCCGGCGGGCTGGCCTGATTCGCCGCCAACCGCTGCAATAGCAAGACCACCGGCGGACTAAAATAGTGAAGGTACGTGCGTCCAAATGCTTCTTCCATCTTATGAACAATGCCGCACCCCCGTTCCAAAAGGCGGGACAAAACCGTTACCGGGGTTGATGGATTACCGGCAACGGCAATGCATGCCCCAATCTGTTGAAAATCGGCCAGTTTGTTAAGCAAGGCGGCGGGACATGCCCGGTTGGTACCCAGGCTCTCCAATACGGCATCCGCTTTAGAGCAAGCTAACCGAGCCAAGGCCTCCCCCGGTGTACCCGGGTTCCCGGCCACGGCTGAGAGAACCGCGGTCTGGTTATCCCCAGACAGACGCCTTAATAACTCCGGCACGGCCGCAGTGTTTGCGGCTACCGCCGCCCGGATCTCAGTTTCAGGGTCTTGGGTTAGCATCTCCAGGAGATCACCCGGACACAATGGGTTGGAGGCAACCGCCAGCCGCAGAGTGGTATTCATGGATCGTGCTTCTTCTCGGAGTACTTCCGGTGCGCAGTTACGATGACTCAGGGCTTTACACCGCAATTGGGAATCCTTAACCATTGCCAGGCGGGACACGGCATCAACAGGACACATCGGGTGTTCCAGGGCAAGATGGCGCAGCCAGAGGTCGGGACTGGACGCAAACGAACACAGTAGATGTGAAGGATGTGGATAATCCACCATATGTAAACACCCCGGTATTAATGTATTAACACCGGGGTGTAGAATTATACAGTTTTATGACGATCTGTGAAGATTTTGTTTTTCCCAGCTTCGAATGCCCTCAGCCACTGCGGGACTGGCCTCAATCAGGGAGCCGTAGGCCAGAATCCAGAGCCTGGCGCGTATCAGGCGCAAGGCGGTGGAACTGCGGCGTTCGGCCCAGGCAGTTAGGGAGACGAGTCTGAGTACCAGTAACAACCGGAACAGCCGATATGATGAAAGTCTCTCCAGGGGTACGGACAACTCCGTCCGGGTAACAGGGCGACAGGCAGCCCGGCAAAACGGTTTAACCTGAGCCATAGCAGATCCCTCCTCGTTTCTATTGTCTATAGAATAAAGGAGGTCTGTGTCGACAGTCTGTCATTCGCCCAGAAATTCTTCCGGACTATTCTTTTTCGTAGAGTTTGCTGATGGCGGCGCCGATATCCCGAATTTGTACCCGCAGAGTTTCCGGCTCCAGAACCTCGACCTTATCCAGCCATTGGACGATCCAGGTCTTGAACTCGGCCAGACCGGAAACCCGGAAGGACACCGCGATCGAGCCGTCTGCGTTTTCCTGTTCGATATGCTGCGAAGGATGGTACAGGATGCGGTGCAGGCGATAAGCTACGGCCGGTGTGAAACGCAGTACCACCCGCTGAGACGCACCGTCATTCATTACGCCCCAGGCTTCACCGACAAAGTCTTGAATGCGGAAATCGGCCGGATAATCGAAATGCTCGTTACTGCGCGTAACCACGTTCTCGATTTGATCCACCCTGAAGGTGCGTACGGCCTGGCTCTTCGTACAGTACCCGACCAGAAACCAATGCTGTCGTTTGCAGACCAAGGCATAGGGTTCAATCACCCGTTCCGAAAGCACGCCCCGGTAGCCCACAAAGTACCAGATCTTGAGACGAACCTGTTCCTGCAGGGCGCTCGTAATACGGGCCAAGACCTGCCCCACCAGATCGGGATGGGCGAGGGTCTCCTCTACAAAGTAGAGCCTTTGCTGGAGGCGCTCCACAGGAAAGTCCTCGGGCCGGTAGCGGTTCTTGAAGAGATGGGCGACGAGGATGTCCTTGATCGTATTGATGTGGCCCGAGAGTGCTGATCCCTTCTGCTGGAGAAGACTCAGGAAAATGATCAGGGCCTGATCCGGGCGCAACGGAGGGAGATAGGTGGTCTTGAGGGCATACCGCGCTGGCTGGCCGTTCTTAACCAGAGGGATGTCCATCTCCTGTTCAACCGCTTTCAGATCACGGTAGATCTGTCTTTCACCGACACCACACTCTACAGACAGTTCGCGGACCGTCACCCCTCCGCGCGGTGTCCGGGCGTTTAATGCATTGAGCACTTTCACCAGCCTTGCCGCACGACTGGTATCCTTAGCCTGACCGCTCTCCGCTTCCTGCAGCAGCTTCTTCAGTTGGGCTGTGGTCAGTCGGCCGTCGAAGGTACGGACTCGGTATCGACCCCGGTTGCAGACCCGGGGCTCATCTTGCAGGCTCTGGAGCAGACGGTAAACCTCTATTGGTTCCGCTTCCAGGTGGTCGCACAGGACATCCAGCTCGGCATCTGGGTTCAGCTCCACAAATGCCACCAGGCGTTCTTCGTTCGACGTAACCGCCGCCCCCTCCCCCGTTTCCGCAAGTTAATCACCCTGTAGGCTAAATCTGGCCACTTGGGGAACCTCAAGAAAACCCCACCGGCCAAAGACGCCCGATTGAGCAGCACCGGCGGCCGACCGTCATAATGGCGTCTGGAACGGCGAACACCGATCGCTTCGTACCATTGGTGCACAGGCAAACTCACGGTCAATCACTCCCAGCCTCTGGAGAGTGTGGTTCTTCCTTCCGAGTTTTCGACAGACTGCCTTCCGGTTCCTGCCCCGCCCGCTGAGCGAAAGCGGTGTGGTAACTGCTTTGATGGGAAAACTAACTTCCGGTGCGATATACTAGTGGTCGGGAGGATGGGACGTTGGAGGTAATCTCGGCCAGAAACCTGGTTAAGGACTACAACGGTTTGCGCGCTGTGAACGGGATTAATTTCACCGTGCAACGTCAGGAGTGCTTCGGAATTCTGGGGCCGAACGGGGCCGGCAAGACTTCGACCGTGCGGATGATGTTCGGTTTCTCGCCGATCACCTCAGGCGAGCTGAAGGTGCTCGGACTGGATGTCTCCGATCACGCCAGGGAAATTAAGGCTCAGCTCGGCGTTGTACCACAGGAGAACAACCTGGATCTTGATCTCAAGGTGCTGCAGAACCTGCTGGTATACGCCGGCTTCTTCAACATCCCGGAGCGCACGGCGCGCGAGAGGGCGCTAAAACTACTGGAGTTCTTCGGCCTGTCCGATAAGCGGGACGCCAAAGTCGACCACCTTTCCGGCGGAATGAAGCGGCGTTTGACCATCGCCCGTGCCTTGATCAATGATCCGGACATCATCATCCTGGACGAACCGACCACGGGACTTGATCCCCAGGCCCGGCACACGGTCTGGCAGCGTCTCAGGCAACTGCGCAGCCGCGGCGTGACCCTGATTCTAACCACGCACTACCTGGAAGAGGCATCCCAACTCTGTGACCGGCTGATCATTATGGACCACGGGATTATCCTGGACGAGGGCACCCCGGAATTCCTCGTCGGCAAGCACGTAGGTTCCGAGGTGCTGGAAGTGGGACAGGGAGCCGGTGCCGGGGAAATGCTGATTACACAATTCCAGAGTCAGATCAGGGGTCACCTCGTAGTGGGTGACAACCTGGTTCTCTATCCCCTAAACGGACGGCAACTCCTGGCCAGCTTGCAGGAGTTGCCCCAGCAGTTCGACCACTACCTGCTCCGGCCCGCTACTCTGGAAGACGTCTTCCTTAAGCTCACCGGAAGGGGGCTTACGGTATGATCTCCGCTCTCAGAATGGACATTTCCGCGCGCGTCTTTAAGGTTTTCCGGCGTCATCTGACCGTGTACCGCCGTAGCTGGAAGGTGAGTCTGTCCTTTAACTTCTTTGAACCCTTGCTGTACCTGGCCGCACTGGGCTACGGCCTGGGGGTGTACGTACAGGCGATTGAAGGCCTGACCTACATCCAGTTCATCGCGCCAGCGCTGATCGCATCATCGGCCATGTTTTCCAGTGCCTATGAATGCACCTACGGAACCTACATCCGCATGGAATTCCAGAAAACGTTCCAGGCCATGGTGGCCACCCCGGTGAGCATGGATGAGGTTTCACTGGGGGAGATTCTCTGGGGTTCCTACAAGAGCTTCCTGTACGGCTCTGTGATCCTGTTTGTGATCCTGGTGCTGGGACTGGTCGCCTCGCCCTGGGCCCTGCTGGTTCCCGTCGTATTGCTGGTCAGCGGACTCCTGTTCGCGGCGATGTCGATGATCTGGATCGGACTCATCCCGAACATAGACAGTTTCAACTACTACTTCTCCCTAGTAATCACGCCCCTTTTCCTGTTTTCGGGGGTGTTCTTCCCATTAAGCGGACTGCCCGCGATCGTACAGTCGCTGGCCTGGGCCAGCCCCCTGTTCCACGTTGTGAACCTGACCCGCGGTCTCGTGCTGGGCGATGTGGGCGTTCACCTGGTTTGGGACTTCCTTTGGCTGGTTGTAGTCGCCGCGGTGCTAATACCGATTGCCATCCACCTCATGCGCCGCCTGGTGATCAGATAGCGCATAGCCCAAGAGCCATCTTCAAATAATTAATGTATGAAAAACAACGGTGTGGGAGCGTACCAAATCGCGGCCACATACATCGGCGTGATTATTGGGGCCGGTTTCGCCTCGGGGCAGGAAGTCCTGCAGTTCTTTGTCCTGTTCGGGCTAAACGGCCTATATGCCGTGATCGCCGCTACCGTGTTGTTCATTTTCTTCGGGATCGTGATTCTGGGGTTGGGTCATCAGCTACAAGCTAAGTCCCATCTCGAGATCATCCGGCATACTGGCGGCCCCGTTCTGGGAGGCGTAATCGACGCCATCATCACCTTTTTCCTGTTCGGCACCGTGACCGTAATGGCCGCCGGAGCCGGGGCGGTGTTCGCCCAGCAATTTGGTCAGCCACCGTTACTGGGCAGTGCGTTTATGATTGTGATTACGATCGGCACCGTGCTGCTGGGCATCCAGGGTATTGTCCGGGCGCTCAGCCTGGTCGTACCGCTCCTGGTCGTCGCCGTACTGGGCGTCTCCTTGGCGACCATCGTAACTCGTCCGCCCAGCCTGGGCCTGATGGAGCTGACTGCAGTACAGGGGGCCGCGGCCGTCCCGTACTGGCCGCTTTCTGCGGTTACCTACGCTTCTTACAACCTGGTCATTGCCATCGCCATAATGGGTCCCCTCGGTGCCCTGGCCAGAGACGAAAAGGCCATCCGCAACGGCTCTATCTTCGGCAGCGTCGTCTTAGGCACCGGTGCCTTAGTCATCACCCTAGCCATTCTAGCCAGTCCCGCCGCCGTCTTTGTGGACATTCCCATGGCCTTTATCGCCGGCCAGTTCGGTCCGCTGGTTCAGTTCTTATATTCGTTCGTTTTGCTGATTGCCATTTACTCTACGGCCGTAGCCAACCTCTACGGTTTCTGCGCCCGGCTGACTAACCCGGCCAGTCCGGCCTTCCGTGGTGCGGCCATCGGAACAAGCATCATTGCCCTGATCGCCAGCCAGTTTGGGTTTACCACTCTGGTCGGCATCCTGTACCCAGGCGTGGGGCTGGCCGGGTTCCTGCTGCTCGGTGCGTTGGTGTATGCCTACTTCCGTCGGCCCCTGCTCCGGATTCGGTAGATTGAGAGAGGTATTCAGACGGTAGGACATAAAGGCTCACTTGTTCGGAGCCGAAAACACAAACAACCCCGCAAAAACTTGCGGGGTCTTAGTTTTTTATGGCGTCCCGAGAGGGATTCGAACCCCCGACCTACGGATTAGAAGTCCGTTGCTCTATCCAGCTGAGCTATCGGGACAATTAAAATAATGGAGCGGGTGGAGGGAATCGAACCCTCGTACCCGGCTTGGAAGGCCGGTGCTCTACCATTGAGCTACACCCGCATTTATGTCGATCGTCGGATGCCGGATGCTGGAAAGTCAGGAAACACATCCGAATACCGCAACCGTCACCAGTAAATTATACTACGTAGCGGTGGACGGCGCAAGGTCGAGATCAATGGAATCAATGGGAGACAGTTTTGACGGTCAGGTCAGAACCTGCCGCACCAGGTCCTTCACCTTGGCCAAGGCCCGCCCGCGGTGACTGATCTGGTTCTTAATGTCCAGCGGCAGTTCGGCAAAGGTCTGGTCATATTCCGGTACAAAGAAGAGCGGATCATAGCCGAAACCGTTGTCGCCGCGGGGTTTGAGGATAATAAGACCTTCACAGGCACCTTCGGCGGTATGCACATCCCCGTCCGGTGTCACCAAAGCGATTACGCAACGAAAACGGGCCGTCCGATAGACCGGCGGCACATCCTCCAGCAGAGCGATGAGCTTGGTGTTATTGGCCTCATCGTTCTTCGGTTCACCGGCGAAACGGGCTGAGTGAACACCCGGTTCCCCATTCAGAGCGTCCACTTCGAGTCCGGAATCGTCGGCCAAAGTGATTTCGCCGGTGAGACGGGCCACCTCTTGCGCCTTAAAGACTGCGTTCTCCGCAAACGTCGTACCGTCTTCAGGAATGTCTGGTATGTCGGGGTAGTCGCTGAGAGACAACACCTTTACCCCCAAGTCGGCTAGCAAAGCGTGGATCTCGCGCACCTTACCCTTATTCCGTGTGGCCAGTAACAGTCTCTTCATCTCTTCTGCCTCCCGCTCCCACGGCCTGGGACAGTTCTCCCAGAACTTCCTTCTGATAGGCCACCAATTCTTTAATGCCGCCCGCAGCCAGGTCCAGGATGTCATTGACTTCCTTCCGCGTGAAGGTGGATTCTTCACCGGTTCCCTGGATTTCCACAAACTCTCCCCCGCCGGTCATGACGATGTTCATGTCCACATCCGCGGTGCAGTCTTCGGCATAGCAGAGATCCAACACCGGGTGCCCGTCTATGATGCCGACGCTAGTGGCGGCGAGGTAATCGCGGATCGGAAGCCGCTCGAAGGCCCCCCGGACAGCATATTTCTGCAGGGCGTCAATCAAGGCCACAAAGGCACCGGTGATGGACGCCGTTCGGGTCCCGCCGTCGGCCTGGATCACATCGCAGTCCAGGGTCACCGTGCGCTCACCCAGAGCCTTTAGATCGATGACCGCCCTCAAGGAACGGCCGATCAAACGCTGGATTTCGTAGGTTCGTCCGCCGGGCTTACCCCGGGCGGCTTCGCGCTGGGTTCGAGTTTCCGTCGAACGAGGAATCATACCATATTCAGCGGTGACCCATCCCTTGCCGGCACCCTTGAGCCAGGGGGGTACCCTTTCGTCCACTGTCGCCGTGCAGATGACCCGGGTGTCACCGAGTTCTACCAGTACAGAACCCTCGGCATATTTGTTGTAGTGTCTGGTGATACGTACCGGACGCATCTCCGCAGGGCTACGCCCGTCAACTCTAATCAAGAATAATGCCTCCTTAATGCTTCTGTTCTTTCATCATATCTGGAATGTTTTTAGTTCCTCAGCCGCCTCGACCTGGCCACCGTATACTGAAGACGCTTCCGCACAGATTCGACCGACATCGTACTCGGGCCAGAAATGGGTCAGGACGAGTCGGCCCACACCCGCATCGCGGGCCAGTTCCCCGGCCAGACTCCCGGTGAGATGGTTCCGGTGCAGGTACTCCCAATCGCTGTGGTAGCCGCTGGCCTCCGCCAACAACAGGTCGGCCCCGCGGCTGAATTCCACCAGTTCCGGGAAGAGTGCCGAGTCCGCTGTGTAAACGATCCGCCTCCCGCCCGAAGACAACGACAGCGCGTAACAAGGCAGATTGTGCCGGGTTGCAAGCAAGCTGATATCAATGCCGCCGATGTTTGCGGTGCGGCGACCCTTAGGATCAAAGGAAAGCTGATCGACCGGATGGATAGTGAACGACTCACGCCATGCCGCGACACGACCGTAATCCTCAGTTGGTTCTTCCGGCACATAGATGGGAAGTAAGCCTTCCCGCGAACCGTCCCGAATGGCCCCGCCGATGGCGTGCCGCACAGCACTCAGGTCAACGGAGTGATCAGGATGATAATGTGAAATGCACATGGCCGTCAGGTCTCTGAAATTCATTATTCCCGACAGGCGGCTAAAGGTTCCATGCCCCGCATCCACCAAAACCGCGGTTGATCCGGAACGAACCAGATACCCTGAACAGGCCCCGCCAGCGCGAGGATAGGGGGCCCAACAGCCTAATACTGTTAATTCCATTTGAACACAACCTCAATTCTCGTGCACTTTAGGTCAGCATTTCCAGAAAGGCGTCAATCCTAATCCCCGTACGGGCGTCCAACTGCCCTGGCCGGTCGCCCTCCACAGTGAGGATTGGCACCTTCAGCTTGCGGCGGATGATCAGGTCTTCGATCTGCCGGTAACAAAAACTCTGGGCATAGTGAATGATCCCGTGGATTTCCCGCCGGTGGATCTCCCGCTCAATGTCTTCCAGGCGGTAAAAGATCCCGTAGGGGTAGCTGTAGAGGCGGTACTGCTCCACGAGGTCATCGGTATGGAAGGGCATGCTGAACTGGCGCTGGGTCTCGTTATACACTACCCGTGCGCCTCTTTCCTCCAGGTAGTCGTAGATGTCGTCCATGATCGGAGGCACCCCGATGTAGCCAATCCGGATCGCCTCGGTACGCACCGGGGCCTGCCTTGCTTCCTTGGCAAAACGCGTAACCCGCTCCCGGTACGGCTCTGGATCGCCCTCAAAATCGCTGCAGGTCACCTGCCAGAAATGGTTGTCCCATCCGCGGACGCGGTTTTCCTGCCAGGTGAGGCGGTCTATTTCGTGAACCACGCCCCTGATCTCGTCGAGACGGCCCTTGGCCGCTTGTACTGCCGGCCAGTCTACGCCGAAGGCGTCCATCAACTTCTTAATCTGCAGGTTCAGGAGGTCATAGTCGCGGTCAAAGGGAAAGGCGAAGGGAATCACCCGGATATCGGCGAGTTGCAGAGTCTCCATCAGGGCGTGCGTATTGCTGCAGTCTCCTTGCGTCACCGCTATTACTGTGTTCAGGTCGGGGTCACGCAATACTGAACTGTAAATACCCTTAATCCATGCGCAGATGTTGCGGGGATACCCGGCCATCTCCGCTTCTTCAATCAGGTGCCGGGGGTTTTCGCTGGCGATGAAGACGTTGTTTAAGTCAACCGGCACGCGGCCGGCAGCAAAGATGACTTCTGCCGGGACGGTTGTGGTGATGCCAACTCTTTCCACCGGGCACTCCTAACCGGTCCGGAACCGCCGGACGCAATCTAAACAGCATAATATCACAATTATTCCATGCCCGGAAATAAATCATTCAGTCGGGGAGGCAAACCTCCTGGACGTCGATGTCCGCCCCAGACCCCAAGAGGGAACGGGCGGCCTGCATAAACCCAAGCGCATCGGCACTGACAAAGTAGCGGTGAAAACAGGGCTCTCCGGCATCCCCAGCAGTTAGGAGTCCCCGGTCGAGCATGTCGGCGCGGGCCGCATCCACGGTGGCTTCAGCCGGGTCGACCAGCGTCACATCTGGGCCTAACATTCGGGAAATCGCGGGTCGAAGAAATGGATAGTGGGTGCATCCAAGAACCAGAGTATCGATCTCTTTCTCTCGCAACGGCAGGAGGTAGTCACTAAGGGCCTGCTCCGTTGCCGGGGCGTCCAGCAGGCCGGCCTCTACGAAAGGTACCAGTCTGGGCGCCGCAACACTGTAGACCGCAGTGCCCGGGCTGAGGGTGCAGATCGCCTGCTCGTAGGCACCGGTATTAACCGTGGCCTGGGTGGCGATTACCCCGATACGGCCCTTCCGGGTGGAACTCACGGCCGCCTTCGCTCCCGGGGCGATTAGGCCCATCATTGGCAAGTCGTGCCTGGCCCGCATGATTTCAAGAGATAGCGACGAACTGGTATTACAGGCGAAAATGATGTAGGTGGCACCCTGACCGGAGAGAAACCGGATGATGTTGTCGGCATAGCGCACCAGTTCCTCGGGGGAACGGTTTCCGTATGGAACATGGGCAGTGTCCCCGAAATACAAAACCGGAAGACCAGGCATCTTTTCAAATACCCGGCCCGCGACGGTGAGACCACCGACCCCGGAATCAAAGAGAGCGATAGTACAGCGCGCCAATCCCGTTTCGCCTCCTCCGCAAAGCAAAACCCCTGAATCATCGTATTAATCAACGAACTCCCGCAGAAGTCCAACTGTTGACTGTTCAGGGAGAAGAAACCAATCATTATTCTGTTCGACCCAACACCAATTATTCCTGTGCACAAACAGTTGCCTATTCATAGCAATAGGCTATGCATCTGGAAAACAACAGTGCTCGCTAGTTGTTGTAATAGGCCTTAATGCCATCTACAATGGCAATCGCCGTTCTGTTTTGGAACCAGTCCTGGGCCAGCAGCCGCTCCTCTTCATGGTTTGAAAGGAAGGCGGTTTCCACCAGGGCGCCGGGCATATTCAAATTCTTCAGCACCAGGAACTGACGGTCAAAGATACCCAGATCTTTACGTCCCAATTCTTTCACTAGGCTGGCCTGCAGAGCCCGGGCTAGCTTCGCACAACCGACATGATTCTCCGGGTGGGAGTGATAGTACAGGCTGGTTCCGTGTTTGGATCGATCCAGATTGGCGTTGGCATGGATGCTTACGAACAAGTCGGCGTTGCTCTGGTTGGCGATACGACTGCGCGCATCCAAATCCTCAGCCGTCGTGCTACCCAGACGAATGTCGGTGGTCCTAGTCAGGATCACCTCCACCCCTTCCTGCCGCAGTAAGCGGGCGGTTTCCAGTGCGGTCTGCAGGTTGAAGTCCTTTTCCTTGTACCCGGTCGGGCCGGTGGCACCGGGGTCCGCCCCCCCATGACCGGGATCGATCACAATCACCCGGCCATCCAAAACGTCATTTGCAATCCAAAGCTCCACTTTCAAAGACTTGCGGTCCGGGGAGACTTCAACACGGTGACGAGTCAGCCCCAACCCCTGCGCCAGATCACATACGACGCGTCCGGCCGCTGCGTCCGATTGCCAGCCGACCCGCACCTGGCTGACCGCCTGTGAATGGGGCGTGCTACCGGAGGGCAATTCCGTATTGGGCAGGCCAAACAGGTCGATAACCAGGCGGCTGGGGCCGCTCAATGTAAAAGTATTGTACTCAAAGGGAACCGGTGACTTTATGACTATCTGCGTGCGCCCGCCGGATTCCGAAGCTTCCAAGGTCCAGGAGCCGTCGAAGCTACCGTCGCGTGACGGCGTCTCCGCCTTCTCGATGTTTACCTGAGAGGTGGCGACCCAGCCCGTCCTCCCGTCCGATAGGGTGATTTTACGCCAGATGTCCTTCTGTGCCAGCACGGGAAAGCGCTCACCCTGGAAAACAAAACACATTACTGGGTTTTGCACGCCGGGACCTTCCCGAACTCCGGCTGAACTGGCCTTTACCACCGCGACATAGCCGGACGGCATAGGTTCCTCTGCCCCACCTGGCGAACCCTGGCCAGGTTGACCCGCGGGAGGTGAAGGAACCGCAGTCGTCGGGGGCGATGAAGCCGGATTCTGGGGAGTTGACGGAGCAGTGCTCTCCTCCAAGCGGACGAGAGAACGGGCTATCCAGGCGGTTTGCCCGGTATTGAGTTTAACGTTCACCCAATCGTTAGTGCCGCCGACCACAGCCAAGCGAGTACCCTGGTTCACTTGGGTAACCACCGGATAGGAAACACCCGCACTGGCCCTCACGTTCACGATGCCAGCGGTGACCACCGCTATCTTAACAGCTATCTGTACCGGAGGCAGGAGTGTACCGGAAGGGGCTGCCGGTGTCGGAGCAGCGGAAGAAGGGGCTGGCGCGGGACTTCCTTCCACCCGGACCAGCCATCCGGCCACCCAGGCCGTTTTGTTCGATGATAGAAGTACATTCAACCAATCTCCGGACTTTCCCAGGACCGGAAGACGTGTGCCGGCAGGGACCTCCCCGACCACGGGATGTGAGGTACCGGCACCCGCACGTAACCTTACGGTACTCCCGGTTACCACTGCAGTCTGACCGGTAGCCGTCTGATTTCCAGCTTCTACCGTGATCAGCGGACTATGAATCCAGCCCGTCAGACTGCCTCGGCTGATTTTTGACCACTCACCGGAAGTATCGAGCACACTCAGACGATCGCCTTGTTTCGCTTCCCCGATGACCGCATATCCGGTACCCGGCCCACTGCGCAGGTTAACAACATTACCCTTAACGACAGCGGTCTGAGCGATGGCTAGCCCTGCGGAAACCATCGAAACAAAGCAAAAGCAACATACAATAATCGCCTGGAACAGTAATTTTTTGGACATGGTAACTTCCTTTCGGCAGTCAGTCTAACTGCCACTTCTACATAATTTGCGGAAATCCTCCTAAATTAGGGTCAAAAACCATAATCCTCTGTAATTTAGACGGATCACAACGGACCCCGGTTTTCACCAAATCCCATTTTGGGCAAAAAAAGACCGCCTATGGCGGTTTTTCCTGATCTAAGGTTTTTAGTCTCTTACAAGATTTTCGTTCGGGGTAAGTGGCTGAGTCAAGTCTAAATGCCCGGCGAGGGTAACCACCTTCTCACCCTCGATCGTAATCTCTACACGTTCCACGTCTTCGAACTGACAAAGGGTGTTCACAATTGAAAACAGGGTGATCGACTCCCCAAGGGATCCGCCCCAATGATTGGTCTGAATTTCCTCGCTGAAGTCAACGACAGCCACTTTCCCGTCGAGAATCACACTGTGTACTACAGTCCCTTCCGGAATCGTGTCTGTGAGCTTAGATCCGGGAGCCGGACCTTTAACCAACTCTTCCATCACTGCAAGCATAATGCGCTGGTTATCCGGCAAATCCCTTTTTTCAACCCTGAGGTATCCATCGCGGTCTGAAAAGTAGAGATTAACCTGTAGTGTCGGTTCTAAGGTGCCGTCGGCAATGGAGTTAGTGCTGCCAGTTTGACGGAAGTTGCCGCAGCCGACCAACCCAATCGCCAGGATGGATAAGCAAGTTACCAGGACGATCCCTTTACGCCAAAACGCCATCCCTTTCCCCCCCTGCTAATCATTATAATGCATAGTTAAGATTAATTACACAAAGATCTGATTTCGCATAAACCAAGTATGCTCACACAAATAATACTGTAGAAAGGAGAGGATTGATTAGTGGTGTGGCGACTGGTACCGATTCTCCTCCTGCTCGCGTTTCTCGGCGCTGCTCAACCTCGTGCAGAAGCGGCACATCCATATCTGGTCTGCCCCATAAACTGTGATGAAAACCGCACTCTCTATCCTTCTTCGACCAATCTCCAAACCGGATCGGACATTCGTGAACTGCAAGAGCATCTGAGTGAGGCTGGCTTCTATGACGGTTGTCTCACGGGTGTCTATGACACAGAGACCGCCGAGGCCGTCAGGCAATTTCAGAGCACTTACCACTTGAAGGCTGATGCTGTGGTGAGGACGGAAACCTGGCAGACACTGGCGGAATTAGTAGAGCCGGTAAAGACATCGGAGTTGCCTCCGCCTCCAACCGGGGAAGTCGTGTTGATAATCGACTTACGTAAACGCACCCTGACGGTACTTAATGATGGTTATCCCTATTATCAGTTTCCGGTGGCGGTGGGCAAATTTGAAACTCCGTCACCCGTCGGACCATGGAAAGTACTGCGAAAGGCCAGAAACTGGGGAACTGGTTTTGGAACGCGCTGGATGGGACTAAACGTCTCTTGGGGAATCTACGGAATTCATGGCACCAATAAGCCTGGTTCCATCGGCGGCCGGGCCAGCCATGGCTGCATTCGAATGTTCAACCGGAACGTTGAACAGCTGTTTCCATGGGTAGAAGCCGGGACGCCAGTATACGTTGTCGGCAACATCATGGGGCCGCACCCGCGACCGACTCTGGTCAGGGGTGACCGGGAAAGTGGTGTGCTTGAGCTCCAGCGGCTGATGATTAAACATGGCTACTACGACGGTGAGATTGACGGCATTTTCGGTGGAGGCCTTCGTGAAGCGGTGATCAACTTCCGCAAAGATCACGGCCTGCCGCACGACGACCGTGTGGATTCTAAATGCTATGAACTACTCGGACTTTAGCCTCTAATTGAGCTTGAGGATTCGAGGTTTGAAGGCAAGCCTATGTAACAGTTCCAGGTACTCATCCTGGGCGATCTCTTTCCACGGTTTCCCGATAAGGGCGACAAATACCCCTTCCAGCACGTTGGTGCCGAATGAACGCCCTTCGAACTCCGGGGTGGTCGTAACCAGATAGTCCGCCCCCCGCTCCTTAAGAAGTTGAACGTCGGACTTGGTGGTGGTGTTGGTAATCACCGTCTTCCCATCCAGGCGGGGCGGCAAATACCGGCGCACCAAATGATAGTCTCCAGCGATGACCTTAGACTCAGTATAGTAAGGCGCGAATCTCTGCGCCTTTTTCTCATTGTGGGTATCCTGCTTCTTGCCGGTGGGATAAAACATTTGGAAAGGAAGACGGGTTACCACGGGTAGGAGGGTTACTGCCAACAATCGCAATTGGAAGACCGATCTGATCGGGAACGGCAAACCCAGCACAAAGATCAAATCGCCGAAAGAAGTCTGACAGCCCACATCCACAAAGGCCTGTGCCATTCCATAGCGATCCACGGCGCTCACCATCATCACTTTGGTTCCACGGGGCAGAAGATCGGTTTCCCGGGCTAAGTGATGCACCACTTCCCGCTCCAAAGTCCACTTCAGGCCGCTTCCGTCCACCACAGGTGTCTTCTTCACAGCGTTCATCAGCTTAAGACCGTCTTTGATCGCATAAGCCCGCTTACCGATATGCAAATAGATATCGATACCGCCCAACCCGATAGCGTCCACCCGTCCGTCCAGGTCTTTAAGAGTGGCAATCGCCTTTTGAAAGTCACCATCCGTACCGATACGGCTGATTTGAAAGGGTTGTCCCAGCAGTTCCACGACTACGCTGTGATTGCGCCTGGAAGAACCCAGACTGACACTTACAACTCTTTTCAAGCAGGATGCGCCTCCTTGTATTTGTATAATTCTACCGAAAATAATTGAGATGCACAAGCGGATACGGTGCAGAGCATTAATACGGAAGGTGCGATAATCTCCGTCTTTCGAAAATAGGAAAACCCACGGACTTGTTCAGTCGCGTGGGTTCTTATTCACCTTATGGTACGCCCGACAGGAATCGAACCTGCGCACCTGGCTCCGGAGGCCAGCGCTCTATCCACCGAGCTACGGGCGCATAATCGCAAAGTTTATTATACACCAGTGATATGGAGAATGCAAGCTCCAGAAACCCCCTGTGGCGTATCCTACTATCACGGGTGGGAAACGGGGACAGGCAGCTTTTTCTCTACCGAGATTCCTAACCAATCCCGTTTACGCAACATTGTATTAAGAAGGAACTGTGTGTCTTTGTCCGGGAAAAACCAGCCTGTCCCCGATTCCCTCAGCGCGCACTGCACCTAGTGTGCTCAAGACAGGCCGGAGCTCCGAATCACGGACTTGAGGACGTCTGCTGAGTGGCGTAATGCTCCTTCCTCATTCTTCGGTAACGGTATGTCCAGGACGTCGCCACGGCCTTCGCACCCGACCACGCAGGGCAGGCTGAAGGCATTGTCGGTGATGCCGTATTCGCCGTTTACCAGGCTGGAGACGGTCAGAATACTCTGCTGATCCATCACGATAGCCTCGCATATGCGGCGGACACTGAAACTGACTCCGTAATGCGTGGCACCCTTACGGGCGATGATTGCGGCAGCGGCCCCTCGGACCCGATCCGCAAACCATTTGCGGTCGGGACGGGGTACACCGCGCCGGTCACAGAACTCATCGAGTTCAACCCCGGCGATGGTGGAACGGCTCCATAGAAATACTTCGCTGTCTCCGTGCTCTCCGACTACATAGGCATGGACATTACGGGTGTCGACATTGCAGTGCCGGCTGAGCAGATGGCGAAACCGACCACTGTCCAGAACCGTTCCCGATCCGATCACCTTTTCTGTAGGGAGTCCCGAATACTTTAAGGCAGCGTAGGTTAACACGTCGACCGGATTGGATACCATCAACAGGATGCCGCCTGTCCAATGCACTGCCAGGTTGTCTACGACGCTCTGAACCACTTTCAGGTTTCGCACGCACAGATCCAACCTAGACTCTCCGGGGCGCTGGTTGGCGCCAGCCGCAAAAATGACAATGGCTGCATCCGTACAATCAATGTAGTCACCCGCATAGATGCGAATCGGACCGGCGAAGGGGGTAGCGTCGGCAATGTCCAGGGCCTCCCCTTCGGCCCGTTTGCGGTCAATGTCGATCAACACCAATTCACTGGCCAGTCCCGAGGTCATTAGCGCAAAAACCACTGAGGATCCGACTGCGCCCGCACCGATAACCGCCATCTTGAGAGGCAAGGAAAAACACCTCCTGTAGTATTCTGACCCATTTACCCCTGGGTATGTCCGGAAACCACGATATAAATTGGGCTCGATTTGTTTATACTGTTACCATAACTGGAGCATACGTAAGAGCGCAATACGGAGGAACAAGGATGATTAGTAGACTCTTCCTCTTCTTACTAAAAACCTATTTTGTACGGGTGATCTGGAGACGTTCGGTGGATCGCGCCCAAACGCGCTTGGTGCACACGTTTTCGATGCGTAATATTTTGGGCGATTCCGTAGGTACTTGGTGGGATATGCGGAAATTGAAGTAACACCGGACACAAAGCGCTCGCCCGATTAAGTCTTTTGGTGCCATTCAAAGGAATGTTCGACGATCCGCCAACCAGATTTAAGCCCGACCAGTTCGAACTCTGCGGTTCCATACCATTCACTACCGTCGATCCAGTCTGGGAAATACACCCCCGCCACCGCACGGGCGTCGGAGCCATAAATTTCAATGGACGTTCGGTCTATTATTTCAGCCTGAAAAACGTTATCATTCGGCCAATCTGCCCAGAGTTCTCCAACCAATGAATTTAACAGAGGGCCGGCATAAGTACGGGCCAAAACCTGCTCAAGTTCTTCCCGGGAGGACACGGTAGTATAGTCAAGCGACGATATTGCCCGATCACACACTTGCCATATCTCATTCTCGGTGTCTGTTGCCGTTATCTTGTACTGGACGGCATCGGAAACGTTTTGGAAATAGGCCGTCGAGACCAGTAAAACTAAAGTCAAAGCACCGGCCACAGCTAGTAACCACCGCATGACACCACACCCCCTATTACAATTTCTGGTAATTACATTGTAGTATAAACCTCCGCCCATTTCCATATGTTTCCTGATGGGAATTCCCTCTAGAGTCGACATATTGGCCTATGGATTGAAACCCTCGCTGCATGTGCGTTAGCTCTGCATAAAACCGGCACTAACGGGCAAAAGATAAGCCTGTAAAGGAGGGGTGAATGAATGCCGGTTGATGGAACTCTAATCACGATCATTGTGCTAGTGCTGGTTGCTGGCGGTGTGTACCTGCTGTTCCGTAAAAACCGCGTGGGCGTAACCACCGGAGAAGGTGACCAGGGTCCTAAAAATGAAGGTGAAAAACGGGAATAAATGGCTGCAGTAATGTTATTGACAGAATAGTCTTGGTTTCGGTATACTAAGCATGCGGAGAGCGATGAGAGGTTATGGTTCGTGAATTCTGGATTCTAGTGGTGGTTGATTCCTGATCCGAAGTACTTAGTGGTTGGTCCTTAGTGGTTAGTTACTAGTGGCTAATGGTCGGTATCTCCAACTCAAGTCCCATTATCTGCGTTTCTTGATCCGTGTCATCGCTCTCCGCATCTTCTAAAGACTAAGACCGAGCCGTTTGGCGGTTCGGTCTTGTGTTTGTTACTGGTACAGCTTTTTGACAACCATCGGTGGTTTCTCCTTCATCGCCATCGGGTCGGAAAGGGTTTCATAGGTCCCGGTAGCAGCGAGCACAACCACCACACTGTTCAGAAAACCGCTACCTAACGCTTCGACAACTGCTCGGGTTTCCCCGACCAATGCGCCGTTAACATACAACATGAATACCTGCAGGGCAAAGGCAATGATCCACGCAGCCAGACGAACGGTGGCGTCCTTAAAAATACGTTTGATAGTGCCTTTAAAGAACTGCGTTAAGAGGGTAACCGCCGCCACCATTCCAGCCGTTGTGGCCAGATAGTCCATGGTGATATACTCAGGTGACATTTTTCCTGCATCCCCTTCCCATGCCCTAATATCATGAAGAATTGGATGTAAATTCCATTTTACCTTCTTTAAATAGAAAATTTTTTAAAAGATTCAGTGCTTTTAGTTAGTGTCGGCTACGATGACTTTAGGGTTAGTTTGGGACCCCGCCACGTCATTTCCAAACGGAACGCTGAAGCTATGTCCCGGCAGGCCACCACCGGTTCCCCGTCAATGGTGCGTGGCGCTATTACGTTCTTCATCCGCCGCCCGTTCACCCAAAACCCGGATTCATCCATTTCGAAGACCACCTCGCGTGGTGATGCATCCGGGTGTTCAAATCGGCCGAAGCTGAAAACTCCGAAACCGTAGTAAGGATCCCTTCCAGGCGCCCCGAGATCCTCGGCGTAGACGTTCAGGAGTAAACGAATGTCCCGAGGCCGGAGATGCTGCTTGAAGCGTCTTTTCGCCTTCCCCTGGAGCAGCGCTACAGCCCCCACCAAATGCGGACAGGCCATACTGGTTCCAGACAGTAAAGCGTATCGTTCATGCAGGTAGGTACTGTAGATCTGCACTCCGGCCGCAGCCAACTCAACCTCTGGGCCGACGCTGGAAAAATCACCCGGGTTTTTTTCAATATCTACTGCCGCCACGGCTATTACCGCCGACTGGCTGGCCGGAGAAACTACACCATCGGAACCCCGGTTGCCGGCCGCCGCGATCAGCACCATTCCCGCATCGCAACACCGGTCGATCTCGGCCTCCAGTTCCGGCACGGATGAGGATCCCCCAAAGCTCATATTCACGACGTTAACCCCTCGTTCGCGACACCACCGGAGACCTTCAACGACATTTGTCCAATTCCCTTGACCGTCATCGTTTAAAACCTTAACCGGGTAAAGCTCGGCCTCAGGGGCCACTCCCTTGATGGCCCCGTTGGCGGCCACAATGCCACAGCAGTGTGTGGCGTGACCGTGTCTGTCCTCAGGCCCGGAACCGGTAAAATCGGCGTAGTCCGTGACCTTTAAATCGGGGTGATTGGGTACACCCGTATCCAGCACGCCTACCTTAATCCCAGCACCCCGGGTCTCTCCCCACTCCAATTCGGCGCCGATCATTTTAACACCATATGGTATCGGTGGGGGTGCTTCCCTGGTCAAACGGATAATATCGATAACGGGCAACCGCACATCCGGCATATTCACTTAGCCTCCTGCCCTGGATTTTATTCGGAAACATGACTGCTAATAGGTTATGACGGGCAAGGTACAGTTGTTAAGATCATCTGCCCGTCATTGGCTAGTTTGACAGGCTCTGTGGAATCTTGTTATCTTCATGGCAGGATAATGAAGTGGGCATAACAAATTACAGTGGCAGTAGGGGGAATCACGTTGACCGAGATCCTGGTACTGGTTGCGGTTGCCGGGGCCCTGTTCCTAATCCTCCGCAAGACCGGCGGAGGGTGACGATAGCCGGACGGCGTCTGGAAGATGTCTTTTATGGTGAACCGCATAAAAAGATCCACGACACCGAACGCAAATGGGGTGAACTTGTCGACAAAGTAAGCGTTGGGGGGGTGGTTCTGTGACTGCCGGTGAACTTGTGGTTCTGCTTGTTCTCCTTGGTTTGTCGCTGTCTGCTTTGTTTCTCCGCATCAGGCATCCGGCCGTGATGACCCGTTTTTCCCGTTTGCTGGGACTCCTGCGTAACCAGGATGATCGATGACAAGATGATCGATGATAAAAGGAGGCTAACCAATGTTTGAAATTGACTCACCGATTCGTGAAGAATTCTTCCGCTGGTGCGACACAACCGTGTTGGAGCATTCCAAGGGAGACGGCACCATTCTTAAGGAGTGGCGACCGCGCAAGGGCGACGACGGTAACTACCAATTGGTATTCGAAATTGCCGCCCCGGGCGAGAACACAGCCAGGCACGAGGTACCCATACCCGATAAGTATAACCGTCTGTTGGACGAAGAGTACCCCAGTCACGACCACGAGCACGAAAACTAACCCTACCCAGGATTGAGTACACAGGAAAATCCGGCATCGGGTGGAATAGTAATACTACCATGAACAAACGGAATAATGTCTATGAATTTGACCCCAAGAAGCGCCGATCAAAAACGCATTTTGACGGCGAACGGGTTCGTCTGAACCGGAAGAAGAAGAAGGATGCTTCTGACCGGTCCTACGCCTATGAGAATTTGGTGCGGAAACGACGGATCAGGGCATTTGCCATATTCGCGGCCTTTGTCCTAGCCATTGTTTTGGCCGGTCCGATTATCTCCAGCCTGACAGTAGGAAGGTGAATTAGGAGTTATCAATGGAACCGAAAACATCGAAATCTTCGCGCACCCGCCTAAAGATACTAACTGCTGCCCGCACCACATTCTCGGAGAAGGGTTTTGCAGACACCACGATTGAAGCTATCGCCAACCTTGCCGGGGTTAACCGCGCCCATCCTTATGCCTTCTTTACGGATAAGGAAGACCTCTATAACGCTACGATGGCAGGCTGCCTCCAAGTGTACAAGGGTGTCCTTGAGGCGTGTCCGATTGATGAGCAGGACAGCCCGGTGACCAAGGTTCGCAAGATCGTGGAATCAATTCTCAAGATGGGTACCGAGCATCGGGAGTGTACGGATCTGTTCCGCTGGGACACTGCGAGCGGGAATCTGGCCTTTGCAGACGCCTATCGTTCAGGCGGAAACTTCGCTTTCTCCAGTCTTGTGGACGCCATCGATGAAGGAGTCCAACGCGAGATTTTCCGTGCCGATTTGGATGTGGTTGATGCTGCAATGACCGTGATTATGATCTGTTTTCAGTATTTCTTGCGTCGGGAAGTAATCGAGTCGCTACGGGAACAGACCCTGGAGGAGTACTTCGCCCAGCCGGGTATTAAAGAACAGATAACGGATTATTGCCTGCGCGTTTTGATCCGGTAATAATTGCACCCGCCGTACCATACCATTTACCGTACATCACACGGCAGAGGTGGGCTGAATTCGTGTTAGAATCCGCGCGGGAGCCAACCTAGGCAATTTAGGATGCATAGGATTGAGGCAAATAACCACCCTATTAATTAAGGGGGTTATGGCATGCGCTCAAACCGCGAGATTGTTGAAGCCGGGTTTATGGCCTTCCTGGCTTTAGGGATGCTGACGTTTCTACTGTCGATGGCGCGTCCCGTGCCGCAATCGCAGCGTACCAAACAACTTCAGGAGCAATAGAGGATGGTGTTGATGCCGGTTTTTCTGGACATCATTGGGGTCTTTTTGATATTGGGACTGGTGGCGGTGGCTTGGCGGATAATTTTTTCGCGTCCCAGCAAGCAATAATTCTCGACAGGGTCATCCCTACTGGTTATTGCAGTATGGGAAGTGTTCTGGTATAATCCAGCTAAGGAACGATGTTCTGGGGATTTTGAGCAAGGTCTAGGGATGCTCTCCGGTGAAGCGGAGGGTTAATAGTCCCAACAGTGCAGCTTCATCTGTGCTGGCTCCGTGGTAAGGCTGGGGAACACGTGAAAGAGCCCCCAGCAGAAGTCTACTACCCCGCCGATCAATCCAGCGGGTTTTTTGTTTTAAGGGCCGAAAGGGTGGCTTCGCCAGATGAGTAATGTGCGACTAATTCTCATTGACCTGGACGGGTGCCTGTTGCCCGGAGACTTTCGCGAGCTTGATTATCAAAGTCTGACGAATATCCGGGAGTATTGCGCCGGACTTAGTCTCCTCGATCAACCGCGAATCGCTTTCTGTACTGGACGTCCACAGCCATATGCGGCAGCCATCCTCACCGTGCTTGGTGCCATCTGGCCGAAGGTGCCCTCGGTCGTAGAGTCAGGTGCTTATCTATACTACCCCGCCGAAAACCAGGCGCAGTTAAACACCGTACTGACCGCCGAACTGATGGATCAATGGAAAGAAGCTAAGGAAGAGATCCGCCGTCTAGCACCGGCAATGTCAGCCAGGCCCGGCGTCGGAGAAAAGCTTGGGATCTCCCTGATCCCGAACAGCTCCGATATACTATCCCTATATGATCAGGTCTGCGCCCGTTTCGCGAATAATGGAATCATCGAAGTTACCCACTCCAGTGTGTGTGTGGACATAACCCCCCGCGGCGTAAACAAGCGTTCGGGAATTATGGATTTATGTGCAGAGACCGGAATCAATCCGACGCAGATTTTGGCCATTGGAGACAGTGCCAATGACCTGTCCATGCTGGAGACGGTAGGTCTCCCCACCTGCC
>Ga0180017_100101_pt1 | contig 35147 bp, 37 predicted proteins | sample KR46_S_MetaG_FD_129674 | JGI IMG/M metagenome (GOLD analysis project Ga0180017, IMG submission 129674) | Groundwater microbial communities from the Olkiluoto Island deep subsurface site, Finland - KR46_S_MetaG | ecosystem: Environmental > Aquatic > Deep subsurface > Groundwater | place: Finland...
CCAACCAGTTGCCTGGGTGGCTCCAAGGCTAGCTACCGGTTGTTGGCTAAACTTTACCGGGTGGGGTTCGCACCCACTATGTGACACGACCTAGCTCGGCCGCACTGCCTGTCCCCGTTTCCCAAAACACCTTAACTTCCGGTGATGTACTTTTCTGCGGTGATCGCGGCTACCGCCCCATCCGCCACAGCCGTGACTACCTGGCGCAGGGGGGTCTTCCGAACGTCACCCGCGGCAAACAGGCCGGGAACAGACGTCCCCATCTCCACATCGGTCTTCACGAAACCACGTTCATCAAGTTCCACCAATCCCTTGTACAGATAGGAGTTCGCCACCAGACCTACGTAGATAAATACTCCGCCAACCTTGAGATTGCCCGGTGCACCCGTTTTCGTGTTCTTAAGGATCAGTTCTTCCACCGAATTCTCTCCGCGTATCTCGGTAACTACTGTGTCCCACAACGGCTCGATCTTCGGGTTGTCCAGAGCCCGTCTCTGCAGGCTGCCTACCGCCCGTAGCTGGTCACGCCGGTGAATCAGATAGATCTTGGAGCAGAATCTGGTCAAGAAATGTGCTTCCTCAACGGCGGCATCTCCGCCGCCCACAACAGCCACTTCCTGATCCCTAAAGAAAAACCCGTCACAGACCGCACAATACGAAACCCCTTTGCCCCGCAGACGGTCCTCACCCTCTACCCCCAGCGGGCGAGGCCCGGTTCCAGTGGCCAAAATAACCGTCTTCGTCTTTATTTCGCCCTTCCTGGTGCGCAGCACAAAAGAATCCTGCTCACGCCTGATTTCATGTACCTCGTCGCTTTCAATAGACACTCCGAGATCACGGGCGTGCTTCTCAAAGCGGCCCATCAGTTCGGCGCCGTTAATGCCACCCGGAAAGCCCGGGTAGTTTTCAATCCAGTCCGTGTCCAGCACCTGCCCGCCGGTCGCCCGCCGCTCCAAGAGCAGGGCATCCATCCCGGAACGTACCGCGTAAATACCTGCAGTAAAACCAGCTGGTCCGGCACCGATGATTACGATATCCTTCATCAAATTCCACCTCACCCAGATTGTTTCTTAAGTCTTTCCAGAGCCTCGCAGGCCTCAATAATGCCAAGCTTCGCGTGTTCCTTAGTGAGCCCCCCCTGGAGATAGACCGTGTACGGAGGCCGCATGGGGGCATCTGCCGTAAATTCCAGAGAAGCCCCCTGCACAAATGTCCCCGCCGCCATCACCACACCGCCATCATAGCCCGGCAACGGTGCCGCTTCGGGGGTAACGTGGGCATCCACGGGAGACCCCGCCTGGATCGCCCGGCAAAAGGCGATTACCGCTTCCGGGTCGCCCAACTGCACCGCCTGGACAATGTCCGTTCGATGTTCATTATACCGCGGACTAGTCACAAACCCCAGTCTCTCCAGCAAACGGGCGGCAAAAACTGCGCCCTTTAAGGCCTGTACCACAAAATGCGGTGCCAGGAACAGTCCCTGGTAATAAAGCCTCAACCCCCCCGGTACCGGACCTACTTCACGACCCAAACCAGGAGCCGTCAAGCGTTCGGCTGCCAGTTCCACTAGGTCGGCCCGCCCCACAATGTATCCCCCTGTGGGGGCCAACCCCCCTCCGGGATTCTTGATCAGCGAGCCGCAAGCCAGGTCCGCCCCGGCATGGGTCGGTTCTTCCCGCTCCACAAACTCGCCGTAACAATTATCAACCAGCACGATAACGCCCGGGTGTGAACGGCGCACAGTATCAATGATGTCGCGCATCGCCTCCATACCAAGCGATTTCCGCCAGTGATAACCGCGTGAACGCTGCAGGAGGAGCACTCTGGTCTGATCGTCGATAGCCTGAAGGAGTGCTTCATAATTCACACCCCCGTCGGGTGCAAAGTCAACCCCACGATAGGACACGCCTGACCCGATCAACGAACCCGGACTGTTTCCGGTCAGGCCGATTACCGTCTGGATGGTGTCATAAGGCTGTCCGAGTGCCACCAAGCGATCTCCCGGTTTCAACAGGGACAAGAGACAGAGGCTCAGGGCGTGTGTTCCGGACACAATCTGCGTCCGCACCAGAGCATCCTCCGCCCCAAACACGTCGGCATAGACCTTGTCCAGGGTGTCCCGGCCAGAATCCCCGTACCCGTAACCGGTGCTAGGCCGAAAATGATACTCACTCACCCGATTACGTTGGAAAGCCCGAAGCACCCGGCGCTGGTTCTCAAGGGCGATTAAGTCCAACTCCGCATAAACAGGGGCAAGTTCAATTTCGGTTTCAGTGACTAACTGCTGCACGTTCTCACCCTTGTCTTCCGGGAGATCGTCATCCCCCATCACTGGCTTTTAGAAAGAACAAGACATAATTATGAAGCCCTTCTTTAAAGAAGGGCTACTGTATTACCGCTCTCGTGCCTCCGGCGTGACGGGCACCGTACTGGTGTTTACCGGTCGAGCCGGACTGACCGTGGAAATGGCGTGCTTGTAAACCATCAGTTGTTTGCCATCGCTGTCCAGGATCACCGTAAAATTGTCAAACCCTCTGACCAAGCCCTTTAGCTGAAAGCCATTTATGAGAAAAATGGTTACCGGGATGTTTTCCTTACGGAGCTGGTTTAAAAAGGCATCCTGCAGGTTTATCTGTATCTTGCTCATTGGGTTCCCCCCGTCGGATAGTTTTATGCTTATTTCGCCGGAGCGCGGTCTAATCCTTCAGCGATTTGGTAATTTCTTCTGCCACTGCCAGGCTCCCTTGATATTCCCCGGGATCTATCCAGCGAATCCGCTGATCCCGCCGAAACCAGGTCAACTGGCGCTTGGCAAACCTCCTGGTGTTGCGTTTAAGCAAATCCACTCCTTCGTCAAGGCTGTACTCACCTTCGAGGAAAGCGGCGATCTCCTTATAGCCCAGACCCTTCATCGAGACCAACTCTCGGGCATAACCCCGGGCTAGTAGTTGCTCCACTTCCGCCACCAGCCCTTGGGCCAGCATCTGGTCCACCCGGTCCTCAATACGGCGGTACAAAATCTCCCGCGCGGTGTTCAGTCCAAACATCCGCACCCGGTATTTAGAATCCCTGTGCTCGTCCCTGTCCTGGAAGGAACTGATCGGCCTTCCGGTCAGATGATGAACCTCCAGGGCCCTGATAATCCGCCTCTGGTCATTGGCGTGCAACCTGGCAGCCGTTACCGGGTCTACTGCCGCCAGCCGACCGTGCAGTGTCTCCGAACCGTCACGGCGGGCCTCCGCGAGCAGACCAGCGCGGAAAGCCGCATCACCGGGGGCTGCGAAGTCATAGTGGTCAACCACTGAACGCACATAGAGACCTGTCCCTCCGACCAGAATCGGCAGGAGTCCCCTCCCGGCAATACCCGCGATCGTGTATTCGGCCAGATGCTGATACGTCGCCACGCTAAATGCTTCATCAGGATCCACCACGTCAATGAGGTGGTGCGGCACACCTTGCATCTCCGAAACCGAAGGCTTCGCCGTACCCGTGTCCATTCCCCGGTAGATCATCATTGAATCGGCCGAGACCACCTCGCCTCCGACAAGACGGGCTAAGTCAATCCCGACACCGGTTTTACCGGTAGCCGTCGCACCAGTGATTACCACAAGATCCAGCGTGCCGGTCAAGGGGAACCACCTTCTGTCCGCAAGATTCCGTAGGCTACCGATGCCTGGCGGCCACCCCCTTGTTCGGAAAGACCGAGCCTTGCAAATTCGGGGCTTCCCCGCCGTTCCTTGACAACCACCGCTTTGGTCGCCACCCGATCGGCCTCGGCCAGAGCATCAGTGCTGAGCGGCGAAGGGTCAGCCAAGACCCGCATCGGCCCCATATTGCTGGACCGCTGCACTCCGCTGCGAAACATTGGGTCAAAGTAAACCACATCAAAACTCTTGTCCGGCAGACGGCGGAGATAGTCTCTGTAATCCGCCTCAATCACCTGAATCCGTCTAATCGCTACCGCCAGGCGGGCGTTTTTATATCTGGCCCCGGTCATTCCGACCCGAACCAGGGCGGCAATCGCCGGCACCACTTCTAGTCCTACAACCGTTCCGTGATCACCGGTAACATGTGCGGCCACGATCGCGTCGGAAGCCAGTCCCAGAGTACAGTCCAGGATCCGGTCTCCTTCCTGCAAACCCATGGCCTTCACCATTTGGTCAGTTTTCCCAGCCAAAATCGCTTTTATGCGTAAGGCCGCCATCCCAGGGTGAAAAAAGAACTCCTGGCCCGAGACAAAAAGCGAGGTGCGTTGGCGGCTGACAACAAGCACCCCGTCCACCTCATATTCCTTGACCATATCCGCGATGCTCCGGTCATCCCGACTTACGTACTGAGCCCTCAGTACCACGGCCAGTTCCCGGGCCTGCTCACTCTGACTGTAGCCTGCTTGATGGGCGGTGGTTACCACATAAGAAACCAATTGCAATCACTCCCGGAAAAAACGGCGGGCTAATTCGCTCCTGGTCAACCGAACCATAGTCGGACGTCCGTGCGGACAACTTAGCGGAGCGTTGGTGGTGCGCAGCCGATCCAGCAAACCCTGCATCTCGGCACCGTTGAGCCGGTCTCCGGCACGGACCGCCCGGTGACAGGCCAGTGCAGCCGCTGTGATGGCCAGAAATTGCTCACGTTCCGTGGGTCGCTCCTCACCCAGCCGATCCAGGATATCCAGTAGCGCTTGGCGCTCCGCACCGGCCTTAACCATCATCGGAGCACCACGCAGAACAAAACTGTGCGCACCGAATCCTTCTAAAACAAACCCGACTAATGAGAGGTAGTCCGTAAATTGCTTCAGGGTGGATAGCGCCTTAGAATCTAGTTCAAGTACCTCCGGCTTGAGCAGTAGCTGACTACCCACACCCCCCGAACTTAAGGCCTGGCTGAACTCATCATATAGAATGCGCTCGTGAGCCGCATGCTGATCGACAATATACAGACCGTCCGGCCCTTCCGCAAGGATATAGGTGGGTTGCATCTGGGCTAAGGCCAGCAAGACCACCGGAACCTCGTACTCTTGGGTGGCCTCACTAAACGACAGGATACCGTCGGGACTCTCAAACAGGGACGACGGGTGCCCCAGAAACGGTGATTCAGGGGTGTCCGTTCGAAAACCGGGGCGGTTACCCCAAGTCCTGGAACGGTTCAGATACCCCCCTTGGTTTAGACCGGGAGCGATTGACTGTTCCGCCAGGGCCTTACGTACTGCCAAAGCCACCTGCGCCGCAATGTCCCGGCCGTTTTCAAACCGGACTTCCAGCTTGGCTGGATGTACGTTCACATCAATCAAAGCCTGATTGAGTTCCAGCATCAGCACCCCAACCGGGAATCGCCCCTCGGGGATGGCGCCCGCATAAGCCGTGGCCAATGCCGCAGAGAGCAGGTAGCTGCGTACGTACCGTCCGTTCACAAAGAATACCTGATAGCGGCGGGTAGTTCGCGTAAGCCCAGGACGCCCAATCAGTCCACTCACTCGAACGCCCTGATGCTCAGCCAAAAGAGGGATCATCTCTCTCACCTGTGCGATTCCAAACACCGCAGCCACCGCTTCGTCCAGCCGTCCGTTCCCGGGGGTTTCCAGAACCATCCGACCGTTACTGGACAGCCTAAACCGGACTCCGGGCCTGGATAAGGCCAGGCGGCCGATGAGTTCTGTAACGGCAGCTGTTTCCGCCGAGGCCGTTTTCATGAATTTTTTCCGGGCCGGCGTATTATGAAACAGGTCACGGACTTCAATCACGGTACCCACCGGACAGCCCGCACTCCCAGCCCTCAGTACCTTGCCGCCATCGGCCTCCAGCATCGTGCCTTCCGCCGCGCCTTCTTCCCTGGTTTTAATCGTTAATCTCGACACGGCGGCAATGCTGGGCAACGCCTCTCCCCGAAAACCTAGGGTGCCCACTGTCAACAGATCATCCAGCGACCGGACCTTGCTGGTAGCGTGTCTTTCCAGGCAGAGGACAACGTCCTCCCCATCCATTCCACAACCATTATCGACTACGACAATCCGGTCCAGCCCCCCACCGTCAATCTCAATGCTGATCCGGTCGGCCCCGGCATCAAGCGCATTCTCCACCAATTCCTTAACCACTGAGGCCGGGCGCTCCACAACCTCTCCGGCCGCGATACGGGCCGCTGTTTCCCCGTCCAACAGAGCAATCTTGGGCATCTATCTAAACTCCCCTTAGTCTCACTTCCGACTCTCAACACACATCCATAACTAAAACGCGTTCATGTCTCTCAAATTGCTAAATGGATCCCTCTCACTTTCCACCGCTCACCACACGCTTCCCAACACCCTGTACGTCCCGCTGCATCGCGTATAGCTTGTTCAATGCCTCCAAAGGGGTCATCTCCATCAGATCCATGCCAGCCAACTCCCGGAGTAGCTTTCGCTCCGCAGCCGTCTCGAACAATTCCATCTGCCTTAGAGTGGAGTTTCGCCCGGTCTTTAGGCCGCTTCCCGTCCCTGCTTCCAACTCCCGGAGGATGTCAAACGCCCGCTTGATTAGGGATTCGGGCAGGCCGGCCAGACGGGCAACCTGAATGCCGTAGCTGCGGTCCGCTTTTCCAGGAACCACACGACGCAGGAAGACCACCTCGTCCCCTTTTTCCGCCACCGTAATCGTATAATTCACAATACCGGCCTGTTGATCCAGATCAGTTAGTTCATGATAGTGCGTGGAGAAAAGGGTTTTAGCGCCGATCTTGGAGTGAATAAACTCAATCAGGGCCCGGGCCAGACTCATCCCATCGTAGGTACTGGTTCCACGACCCACCTCGTCCATCACGATCAGACTGGCCGGTGTAGCGTGCTCGATGATCACCCGGCACTCGTTCATCTCCACCATAAAAGTGCTCTCTCCCCCGACCAAGTCGTCCGAGGCCCCCACCCGAGTGAAGATGCGGTCGACAACCCCGATTTCGGCCGCATCAGCCGGCACAAAACTGCCCATTTGGGCCATTAGTGTTATCAGGGCAACCTGGCGCATGTATGTACTCTTCCCGGCCATGTTTGGACCGGTCAGAAGCACCAGTCGCTGGTCACTTCCGTTCAGTTCGGTGTCATTGGGGACAAACTCACCCGGCCCCAGAGCCGTCTCAACGACCGGATGGCGGCCGTTGGTGATGACGATGCGGTCACTGTTATTCACCGTCGGGCGACAGTAGTTCTCCCGCACCGCTACAGTAGCCAGTGCGCTGATGGCGTCAAACGCCGCCACCGCCTGGGCCGACATCTGCATCCGCCCCAACTGGGCCATGGCCGTTTCCCGGACTTCCTGGAATAACCGGTATTCCAGTTCAATCAGGCTCTCTTCGGCCCCCATGATCTGGCTTTCGTATTCCTTAAGGCGCGGTGTGACAAACCGTTCGGCGTTGGCCAGTGTCTGACGCCGTTCATAGTCCTCGGGCACCAGGTGCTGGTTGGCCCTGGTGATCTCGATATAGTAACCGAAAACTCGGTTGAAACCGATCTTCAGCGAACGGACGCCGGTTCTCTCCCGCTCGGCGACCTCCAGCTCACAAAGCCAGTTCTTGGCCTGACTGCCCACCGCACGCAGCCGGTCGACCTCAGAGTCGAAACCGGTACGGATAATGCCGCCGTCCCGCACGCTCACCGGAGGCTCCTCCGCAATCGCTCGGGCCAGCAGCTCACAGACATCATCCAGCGGGTCGATGTTTCGGTTCAATTCGCCCAATAGCGTTGCGCTGCATCCACCCACTAGGATCTTAATCGCCGGGAGTTCCTTCAGGGAATCCCGCAGCGCCAGCAGATCACGGGCATTAGCGCTGCCATACGCCACACGGCTACAGAGGCGTTCAATATCGTATACCCGCTTCAGCCTCGCCCGCAAATCCTCACGCAGAAACGTATTCAGGTACAGTTCATCCACTCCGTCGAGCCGGGCCGAAACCTCAGAGGCACCCAGCAGCGGCTGCTCCAGCCAGTGACGCAGCAGACGGCTACCCATTGCGGTCACCGTGCCATCCAGCGTGGCCAGAAGCGTACCCCTCCTGCTCCCATCCCGGATGGAGCGTGAGATTTCCAGGTTGCGCCTGGTCGCGGGATCGAGGAACATGTACCGGCCCGGAGCATAGCTCCGAACTTCTCTAAGGTGTACCAGTTCCCGCTTTTGGGTCTCCTTCAGGTAGCCGATCAGCGCTCCCACCGCACGGGCCGTAAGGTGGTGCCTAGCCCAGGCCTCATTCTCCACCACGTCCCGGCCAAAATGCGCAACTAAAACATCCTCTACCGTGCCGGGTTCGATATCGGTGATAGTGGTAACCGAGGTTTCCCAGGTCCGTGAAGCAGAGAGGATTTCAGCCTCTTCCGAAACTGCCGCCGGCACCAGTATTTCGCTGGGCTCCAGACGGCCAAGCTCGTCGCGCAAGGCGGCCTGTGCCCACTCTCCTGTAAATGCAGTAGTCATGATGTCTCCGGTGCCGATGTCGGCAGCGCACATCCCGTACCCGCCCACGTCCCGGCAGACAGCCACCAGGTAGCTGTTACGGCGGACATCCGTTCCCGGCCCTTCCATGATTGTTCCTGGAGTCACCACCCGGGTTACAGCCCGCCGCACAATCCCCTTGGCGGCCTTGGGATCTTCCACCTGATCACACACCGCTACCTTGTAACCTTGCTCCACGAGCTTCGCCAGGTAGCCATCACCGGCGTGGTGGGGCAGACCGCACATCGGAATCCGCCCGGCCCTTCCGGCATCACGGGAGGTAAGGGTGATCTCCAGAATCGGGGCGGCCAACACGGCATCGTCATGAAACATCTCGTAGAAGTCGCCCATCCGAAAGAAGAGGATGGCGTCGGGATAATCCTTCTTAATCTCAAAGTACTGGCGCATCATCGGCGTTAGGCTCAAAGTGCGGAACCTCCCCCGATCCAGATTAGGGCCATTATACCATACGAAAATTACGTTAAAAAGGAAAAACCCTGGGGTGCTTACGCCTCCCAGGGCCGTGTTTCCCGTTTAGTCCGGACTACATCCGGACGGTCCGCAGGAAGCTCAACCGCCGCTACTTGAGCACAACGAATTCCCGCTGATCGCCTGCTGCAGAATCTGGTTAATGGTTTGAATCACCTGGTCAAAACGCTGTTGAGATTCAAAATACTCTCTCACCATTGTGTTGCCCATTACCTTTTTCTGCAAAGCTTCAAATTCCTGTTGCTTCTCCTCGGAAAGCGTACGGCCGTTCATCCGGGCCGTCTTGACTTCCTGCTGACCAGTCTGATACTGACGAATGAGGTCGTAGGCGGCCGCGTTCGCAAGAACTGCAGCCTCGGCCTCACGAAAAGACTTAAGCTCACTGGAGTTCGCAATCTCGGTACCGAGTTCCATGGCCTTAGCAATAATTGGCATTTCCCTTATTCACCTCCCCTGAATTTGACCTAGATCTTAACCTGTCCGATGGTAAAATCAAGTACTATTATATACTGATTATTCCCGCGCAAGCAAACTTTAGGTAAGCTAATCCTCGTGTCCGGACAGAAATGCTAAGTGGGCCTTGTCGATCGCCACCCTGACCAGACGGCCGATCCGCTCTTCGGATCCGGGAAAGGCCACCTGTTTGTTGGTCCGACAGCGTCCAGTAAGCACTCCGGGCTTATCTTCCGCAGTGCCTTCAACTAACACTTCCAGGACAGAGCCCTCCGAGAGCCTGTTGTTCTCCAGGGATATTTCCTTCTGAAGCGCAATCAATTCCTGAATCCGCTGGGACTTAACGGCATCCGGAACCTGCTCCGGCATCCCGGCAGCCGGCGTCCCGCGCCGTGGATTGTACACAAAGGTGAAAGCTTGGTCATAGCGCACCTGCCTTACCAGATCCAGCGTCTGGGCGAAGTCATCCTCGGTCTCTCCCGGAAAACCCACCATCAAGTCGGTGGATAGGCCTGCTTCCGAAATCTTCGCCCGAATGCTGTGCACCGTGTCCAGATAGTACTCCCTGGTGTAGCCCCGATTCATACGCCTCAGCACCTGGTTTGATCCAGCCTGCGCCGGTAAATGGAAGTTCTCACACACCTTCTCGCAGGCGGCTACGGCCTCAATCAGACGGTCGTTGAAGTCACGTGGATGAGAGGTCATGTAGCGCACCCGCCAGAGGCCTTCGATCTCGTTCAAAAGATACAAAAGATTGGCAAAATCCACACCGTTCCCTAGGTCTTTTCCGTAGGAATTAACATTCTGCCCCAACAGGGTCACTTCCCGGTAGCCCTGCTTAACCAGCGCGCGCACTTCCTCGACCACGGACTCCGGCCGACGGCTACGTTCGCGCCCCCGGACAAATGGAACGATACAGTACGTACAGAAATTGTTGCACCCGTGGATTACCGGAACCCACGCCCGAATGCCTCCCTGACGCCGTACCGGAAGCCCTTCCGGCAAGGTTTCGGCCGCCTCCCAAACCTCGTGCACCCTGACCCTTTGAGAACGGATGCGCGTGATCATATCGGGCAGTTCATGCCGATTGTGGGTACCCAAAACCAGATCAACGTGAGGAAACCGCCGCTTGATGTCAGCTGGGACGCCCGCTTGCTGAGGCATGCACCCGGACACTCCGATAATCAGGTCGGGCCGGTCATGCTTCAGCTTTTTCAGCCTACCGAGCAGACCCCATACCTTGTTTTCGGCAGTTTCCCGAACACAACAGGTATTGAGCAAGATGACATCCGCCCGGTCAAGGGCATCCGTACATTCATACCCCATGCCTTCCAACAGACCGGCCATCAACTCACTGTCCGACTCATTCATCTGGCAACCAAATGTGACAATATGAGCGCGTTTGGGTTCTCCATCCATACTGTTCAAACACCTCAATGTCTATCTTAACCATTTTGCTGTACATAGACAATTGCTGTTTGCAGGCATTATCCGGCTCATAGCGCCCATCAGCTGCCATACCGTGCCAGTGTAAGGTTGTTCAGACCGGGAAACGCTAATTCTCAGGAAGGAGGGATACATGTGGGTTGCATTAAGGACAACAATAAGAATGCGAAGAAAAAGATGGCAACTGATGACGTTACCGGAGTTTGCGCCCCGATTGGTGAGGACGAGGTCGGCCGGCTCAATAAGATGACCGATCTTGAGCAGGAAAAGGTCAACACCATCACCGACAAGAGCCCGATTTAATACCGACACTCAAACAAATATGATGAAAGCCCCTCACCATCACCGGCGAGGGGCTTTCAAGCGCTGGATAATATCCCCAGCCCATTAGGCAGGAGTTTCCACCTTCGGCCACGAATGTTGCTTCAATGAAGGTAATGTGACAGTCCGTATGCTAGCTTCAGACCACAGAACTGTAAACCGGCCTATTAAAGCATTGTTGGTCAGTGCAATGTGCGGTGTAAGAGATCCGAGGACAGTGGCACCTGGGGAGGTTAATCTATGACATACCTATCAGCGAAGGGTCAGCGTCTCTTTTACCAGGAAACCGGCGATGGCCCACCCCTGGTACTGATCCACGGGCTCGGCGCAACCCATGACATGTGGTGGCCACAGCTTAAACCCTTCTCGGAAAGATACCGTGTGATCACTTTTGATTGCCGGGGACACGGGGCTTCATCCTTTTTCCGCCCGGGAAACAATTTGGACGACCTGGGAGAAGACCTGGCTTCACTGCTCGACCACCTGCAGGTTCCAGACGCAACAATCTGCGGCGTGTCCTTCGGCGGCGTGGTTGCCCAGCATTTTGCGTTGGCCTTTCCCGAGCGCTGCCGGGCCTTGGTGATCGCCGATTCTTTCTCTGAAGTGCACGCCCTCGATTCGCTCGGCGCCTGGCTACAGGTGCCCATGCTGCGCGTGCTGCCCCGGTCCCTCTTCGCTAGACTGGCGGCTACCGCCTATCCCCGGAAAAGATGGGAGCTTGCGCGCACCGAAATTCAAAAAGCGGGGCTCACCGTACGACGCCAAGAGGTGGCCCGCCTCCGCGCCCTCCTAAACAAGCTCCACCTCACCACGGAACTCTGGCAGATCCTCTGCCCAACCCTTTTCATCGTTGGAGACCGATGGCCAACGATGATTAAATACTCGGAAATCATGCATAAGTCCATTCCCCAGAGCGAACTGCGCATTGTGCCTGACGCCTGCGATCCGACTTCCCTCACTAACGTGGAGAAGTTCAACAGCTTGGTGCTCGATTTTCTCAACCGGTCGTAAGTTAGAAGGGTCAGACTTAAAAAGTTAAGTTTTTGTATCCTTTTGCAACGCTAGTGAATTCAGTTAGTTAAATCTTACATATACTAAAAACCGGTGTCAAACTCACCCTGCTGTCAATTGGTAGACATATCTAACAAGAAGTTGAGCGTTTCCTGCACTTCAATCACAACGGCATATATTTTTGCCACTGTCACATAATAAACCCAGACTAGACCGCACCCAATTATTATCAAGGGAGGTGAATTACAGGATGCACCACTTCACCGGAATGAGCCAGGCTGAAAAACTGGCGATCACCGAACTAATTCGACACGAAAACCTTTGTGCTAAGAAGTGCTCCATCTACAAGGAACAGGTTCAGGATCCCCAGATTAAGTCAGCTCTGGGCCAGATGCAAAACATTAAACAGCAGCACTCGAACACTCTGGGCAGCATGCTCCAGCAGGCCGGCCTCTCAGGGGGCGGCACTCAAACAGTGTAGGCTTGACCGATGCCTGAACGAAAGGAGGCTATCTTGATGATGAACAGACTTGACGACCATGACATCCTGGCCGACTGCCTGGAAGATGCCAAATGGGGCTCTTCAAGTTATCACATGGCAATCATGGAGGCGGCTAACGAGCCGGTTCGCAACACCCTTCTGCAACTGCACAACGACGAACTGATGCTCCAGAAGAATATTTTTGAGATGATGCACCAGCGTGGTTTATACCCGGTGGAGCCGGCCGCACGCACGGCCACACAACAGCAGACCCAGACCGCCTTCCGGCAGGACCAGGGATATCAGCCCTATGGGGCGACCGGGTACGCTAATCCCCAGGGCACGCACCAGAGCATGTACCAGGCCAATCAGGGCCCACAACAGAATATGAACCCCAACGCTAACATGGGGAACCAGCAGCAGAGCTAGCAACTGACTCAACGGGACTTCGCAGCCCAGAGGCTGCGAAGTCTTCTTTATTTAAAGGAGCAATTAAGCGTGCTCAAGCATCAGACTGTGGCCGAAACTGTCGTCGATCAACTGGTCGAGTGGGGCCTGGATACCGTCTTCGGGGTGGCCGGAGATGCGATCATCCCGCTTCTGGATGCCCTGGGAGCGCAAGACCGGGTTCGGTTTTATCCGGCCCGGCGGGAGGATGTTGCCGCCTTCATGGCCTCCGCTTACGGTAAGTTAACCGGCAGACCCGGCGTATGTATCGCCACGTCCGGGCCGGAGCGGCCAACCTGATTAACGGTGTGGCCGACGCCGCCCAGGACCGGGTACCTTTGCTGGTGATTACCAGTCAGGTGGAAAGCTGGTATGTAGGCACCAACCATAAGCAGTATTTTGACCATCTGAGCCTCTACCGGCCATTTACCACCTACACCACAATGCTGGCGAATCCGCGACGTTGAACCGGCCAACATTGGGGTTCAAACACCGGTACACTATGGGATAGTGGGTGACGTGGGCCGGATTCTACCCATCCTCACGGCTCAGATTGCGGACAACCCCCGAACCGATTGGTGCAACACGATAGAAACGTTGCGCAGGGACTGGCAGGAGCGCATGGCCGTAGAAACAGGCTGCGATCGTGGTCCGATCAGCCCCCAGTTTCTGGTCCGGACCCTGCAGGATGCTGTTGACCCGCATGCTGTAATCGCGTTGGATGTCGGTGACCACTTCGTCTGGTTCACCCGAGTCCGTTCAGTCGGATGCCTTGGCCGGCGTGTGGAGCATCCCGCAGAGCTGGCCGGAGCACTACGAGAAGTCCTCGACGCGAACAAGCCGGTACTGGTGGATGTCCTGACTACTAATGTTATTCCGCCAGGCACTAAGCCCTAGGAGGTTTCCCCGCCCCCTCTTAGCCGATCATGATTCTACCTTCCGGATAGCGGATGTTGGGCTGTTTGCGTTGGTAGGCCAAGGCATATCCAATGGTCAGCGGCCCGACGCGCCCCAGGAACATCGTCGCCGTGATCAGAATCCGCCCCCAGTTATTCAGTTCAGGGGTAAGCCCCATGGAAAGCCCCACGGTACCTAAAGCGGACACCACTTCAAAGAGGTTACGCAGAAAGTCTCCCGGATGGGCAAAGGAGAGCAGGAACGTGACTACGAAGACCAAGAGTATTCCGAGTAGGGCAATGGACAGCGCCCGTGACACCTCGGACGCCTCAATCCTGCGGTTAAATACGTGTGTTTCCCTCCGGTTCTGAATCAGGCTTACGATGGCGATTCCCAACAAAGCAAAAGTGGAGGTCTTGATGCCTCCTGCGGTGGAGCCTGGCGAGCCGCCGATGAACATCAGGAACATAATCATCAATTGCGTAGGCAGTAACAGGGCGTTCACGTCCAGGGTACTGAACCCGGCCGTCCGCGGAGTAACTGCCTGGAACCAGGACGCCAAAAGCTTCCCGGACAGAGGAAGGTCGCGCAGGGCGTTGTTATACTCGGACACCAGGATGACCAGTGTAGCGACCGTGATCAGGATGGCCGTCACCAGTAGGACAATTTTGGAATGGAGAGACAGCCTCCGCGTCTCCCGATAATGGAAGATCTCATAGACAACCACGAATCCCAGGCCACCCACGATAAACATCACTGAAATGACCATATTTACAACGGGATCCGCGGTAAACCCGGAAAGTGACTGAAAGCCCCCAAAGAGGTCGAATCCCGCGTTGTTAAAGGCTGAGATGGAATGAAAGACACCGAACCAAATTCCCTGTACAAGACCCATGACCGGTATCCACTTCAGGGAGAGGATAAGCGCACCCAGTGCCTCCACAGTAAATGAAAACAACAGAATGTACCGGAAAATGCGGACGATGCCCTCCATCGAAGCCTTACCCAGAACTTTTTGCAAAGTCAACCGGTCGCGTAACTGAATCCGTTTACCCAGCAAAAGGGCGAAGAGGGTTACAAAAGCCATTACCCCGAGACCACCGACCTGGATCAGGAGCATAATAACGACCTGACCGAACATGGACCAGTGATCCCACGTATCCACCACGACCAGTCCGGTAACGCAAACCGCTGAAGTAGCCGTAAAGAGCGCGACCAGAAAATCGGTGCTTCCATCCCGGGCCGCCCAGGGAGTGCTCAGCAGAATGGTTCCGGTGACGATAGCCGACAGGAACCCGGCTGCCACCAACTGCGGGGGATTGGACCGCACCCGATGTAACAGCAGCCGCAAACCCTTTCTTGATGGAGCACGGTCACCCTCTTGAAACAACTGTTGTCGGTTTGGTCCCTTGTATTCATTAGCCATTTTGTATGTCTCGTCCGTTTCAGGTGTTAAGTTGTGTCGCCCCATCGAAGAACACGCCACTCTTAATCTGCCCTTCGCATGGACGGTATACCCAGCATTATAGTATAGCCGGCGTGAAAATTAGCCTCGATGAGGGCAAAGGATAACCTGTTCTGATATAATCTTCAATGAGGCAGAGAGAAGGAGCCACCGAGGAAACGTAATAGTCAATGCTGCAATGGGAGAGAAGTCATGGTTTCAGTTTTACTCTCAACTCTTAAGAAATGGAAAGGAAGCATCTCCCCCCAGCGCTTCCTTCTGCTCGGATTTATCCTAATTATTGCGACCGGTACGACTCTGCTTAGTCTCCCTATTGCCCGGGCTCCGGGGGTTGAAGCAGACTTTCTGGCTGCGCTCTTTACGGCCACCTCGGCCACCTGCGTGACCGGTCTGGTAGTGGTCGACACAGGAACCCACTGGTCCACGTTCGGCCACATCGTAATCATTTCACTGATCCAGATCGGCGGTCTCGGCTTTATGACTATGGCCACCCTGATCCTAATCATGCTTGGCCGCCGGATCGGGCTGCGGCAGCGTATCGTCATCCAGCAATCCATAAACCAGGTCCATGTTGGAGGAATCATCCGGCTGATCAAGCAAGTCCTGGTTCTGACCGTCATTGTGGAGGGAATCTTCGCAATCATTCTCGCCACACGTTTTGCTGCGGAGTTCGGTTTGGGGAAGGGTATCTGGTTCGGCGTGTTTCACTCCGTCTCTGCCTTCAACAACGCCGGGTTTGACCTGTTCGGCGGTTTCCGCTCACTGACCGCCTACCCCGAGGATATCGTGGTCAGCCTGGGAATCATTATCCCGGTGATCATCGGTGGACTCGGATTTATTGTGATCGCTGACCTTTACGAGCGGCGGAGATTCAGGCTCCTCAGCCTCCACAGCAAGGTGGTCTTAGTCGGCTCAGGCATCTTGATTCTGTTCGGTACGCTGGCCGTTTTGCTGCTCGAGTTCAATAACGCCCTGGCTGGGCTTTCCCCGGCAGGCAAGGTTTTAGCTGCCTTTTTCCAGGCAGTTACCCCGCGTTCGGCTGGCTTCACCACAGTGGCTGTGGATTCCTACCAGTCCGCCACGCAGTTCCTGACGGTGGCTCTGATGTTTATCGGGGGCGGACCGAACTCGGTCACCGGCGGCATCAAGGTCAGCACCTTCATAATCCTGATCCTGATGGTGATTACGCTCTACCGGGGTAGTGAGGAAGTCGAGGCCTTCCGGCGGCGCGTTCCCCGCTACCTGATCTATAAAGCGGTCACCCTTTCCATCATCCTGATGTTCTTGGTTTTTGCAGTGACCATGATCCTCTCAGTGACCGAAAAGGCGGACTTCTTGACCACTCTATTTGAGGCTACTTCGGCCATCGGCATCGTCGGTCTCAGCATGGGGCTTACCCCGGAACTCTCCCCCATCGGGCGGATCGTGGTGATCGTCTGCATGATCATCGGTCGCGTCGGACCGCTCACCATTGCCTATGCCCTGCTCAGACGGCGCCACCATCCCAAGCTTAAACATCCCGAGGAACAGATCATTATCGGATAGCCGGTTCTCCCGGGCATGAAAACAAGGGCAGGGAATGCCCCTGCCCTTGTTTTCACTGTGATGGATGTCTTTTTTAAGATTGTTTACCTTTGTTCTTCTCCACGGGAAGTCTGACCTCCGATACCAGTTCCGACAAGGCCATTGAACCAGGATCGTTCACAAAGACTTCCTCCGCTGGACCGTTTAGCCGGTAACCGTTACCGACCATGAACTTGAGCAAACCCTGAAGGGTATTCCCGATGGTCTCGTAGGAACCTACGTGTTGAGTACACATCACTTCCCGCTCAGGCAGTTCCTTCACTCCCGGGGTATTTTCGGTATCCGTGAAAGATATTGACTGGTCCACCTTGATCGGGATATGAACTTCCCATTGAAGCATTTCGGGAGGTACCAGCGGGCTGGTCAGGTATACCGCATAAGGTATTCCGGCCGACTCGTACCCGTTCTCCTTCATCCACAGGCGCAACTCACCGAGGGTCTTTACAATCTCACTGAATGGGGCCTTCCGCTTCAGATAGGCAACCGTCTTCGCCCGGCTCTTTTTCAGACTCACCTTTTCTTCAACCATTGCCGAAAACCTCCTCCGCAGACTGTATTCTACGGAAACTCCCGAAATCCTCCAAGGGAACCGGGAGCAGGGCCTTCTTACGGCCTAAACCAACCGCTCCTCTTAGTAGTTCTCGCTAAAAACCTCGAAATAGCTCTGCGGATGGGCACACGCCGGACACTTATCAGGGGCGGTGTCATTCTCGTGGACGTAGCCGCAGTTCCGACATTTCCAGGTCACTGGTTTCCCTTTCTTGAAGACGGTTCCGTCCTCAATGTTCTTCAACAGGGCCTTAAAGCGCTTCTCGTGCATGACCTCTACTTTGGCAATAGCGTCAAACACGGCGGCAATGTCGTCAAACCCTTCCTGGCGGGCGGTCTCGGCAAACTCCTTGTACATCGTAGTCCACTCGTGGTTCTCGCCTTCGATCGCCATTTTAAGGTTTTCCGCTGTATCCTTGACCCCGCCCTCGATTAACTTGTACATCGTACTGGCGTGGGCCCGTTCCTGATTCGCTGTCTCCTCAAAGATCCCGGCAATCTGTTCGTAGCCGTCCTTCTTCGCCTTCTTAGCCCAAAAACCGTACTTATTGCGGGCCATTGACTCACCCGCAAACGCTGCTTTCATGTTCTCCTGAGTTTTCGATCCAGCTAGAGATGTCATAATTACTACCTCCTAATATTTACATTACAGAAAAGGCACCGCTTTCCTTAAGAGGAATTATACAACAATTTGCCTAGCTTAGCAAAAACGGTCTTTAGCACTATCGGCGCAGATCACTGCAGGAAACAAACCCGTTCAGCTGAGTGTCCACGGGATGTACCAGCGTCTCCTCATCCACCTCGGAGAAATCCACAGTATACGTGCATCTAATGCCGATCGAGTTGTTAAAGATGTCCCGGTAGCTGACCTCCAATTCATAGTCCTGCCTACCCGCCGCCCGGGTGTTCCGCACCGCATTTGCGTAGAGGAATTGAGCATGCTATGCTTGATTAAGGAATCTGCGCCATTATCTGTAAGCGAACCTGGTTCCGGAGGTATTGCTGTGTCTGTACGAATGGGTTTGCCGGTGAGGCTGGCCCTAGTCGGTCGCCTTGTCACCCGGGTCTTTCCCGCTGTTGAACAGGAGCTCGACCGCTGGCGTGCCAAGCTTAGTGACTGCCGACAGCGGGAACTGGCCGGACAGGCCTACGCCAGTATTCGCCACAAGCGGTTTCACGCCCAGGGAGGTAGTGTGTATGCCCTTGCCTACGGCGGGTTCAATCGGGACTTAGTGCGTCTGATTGTCGCTCTTCAGACCATCAGCGACTACCTGGACAACCTGTGCGATCGGGCAGGCTGCCTGGAACAGCAAGCCTTCCGCCAACTGCACCAATCGATGACTGTAGCCGTGGATCCGGCACGGGAGACCGAAGACTTTTACGGTCTATACCCGTACCAGGCCGACGGAGGTTATCTTGAAGCTCTGGTTGACCAGTGCCGCTCCGTATTAAAAACCCTTCCGGCCTACCACCCGGCGCAGGAAGATGTTAGCCGTTTGGTTGGATTATACTCGGATCTACAGGTGTACAAACACACCTATCTGAAGGATCGGGAACCGCTCCTTGTCAACTGGTTCCACGAGAGGCAGAGTGACTATCCGGATCTTCACTGGTGGGAGTTCGCTGCCGCAACCGGCTCTACGCTGGCGATGTTCGCCCTGTTCGCCGCTGCGTCACGCTCCAACACAACCGAAACCGACGTGCTTCGCATCCGCGAAGTATACTTCCCGTGGGTATGCGGACTACACATCCTGCTCGACTACCTCATTGACCAGGAAGAAGACCGCCAAGGCGGCGATTTGAACTTTGTCAGCTACTACCGGGACGCCGAAGAATGCCGTGACCGCCTTCAGCTCTTTGTACGCCGGGCTCTGGAAGGGGTATCCACCCTCCCGCACCCCGCCTTTCACCGAACCGTAGTCAAGGGTCTCCTAGCCCTTTATCTCTCCGACCCCAAGGTTAAGAAGCAGGGCCTGCAATGGCTGGCTCGCGACCTGATCCGCACCGCCGGACGGGATACCCTGTTGCTCTACCAGATGTGTCGCATGCTCCGCCGCCTACGCGCTATCTGAGCGGTGGGAAGTGAGCGGTTGGAAGTGAGACTTAGAGAAGGGGATCCCTTGAAAATACCAACACCTGAAAGGTGCCGTGCGCGCTGAGGGATTGCCGGAACAAACGATAGGAAGTATAGATCAAAAATGCGCAGGGAGCCGCGGATCAGCGTCGACCGCCTGTTTGTGTGAGCGTAGCGAGCGAGGTAGGTTGGGAAACGGGGACAGGCTGGTTTTTCGTAGACGAGGACACAGAGTTGCTGCTTGGTACAGTGTTGCATAGAACGGATCGCTTTGGAAATGGGTAGAGAAAAAGCTGCCTGTCCCCATTTCCCAACCGGAGCAGATTCCTCTGTCACGTACGTGTTTGTGCAGGCAATCCCTCAGGAAAGCGCACAGCACCACACAACAATTTTCATCATTGATGGTGCCGGTCGTTGAACCAGAATGGGGGACTGTCCCTTTTGGTGGGAATTATAAGTGCTTCCAGCGGCAGACCTTCCTATCAAGGTAGTCCAGCAGGCCATACAACACAATACCCAGCAGCCCCATAGCGATGATCCCCGCGTAGACCTCATCCCACTTGGACCTTGACCAGGCATCCAGGATAAAGTAACCCAGACCCTCTCGGCTTACAAAGGTCTCCGAAATAAACAGCACCGCAATCGCCGTCCCGGTTACAATGCGCAGGGCCGTGAACACGTCGGGCAGGGCGGCTGGCCAAATGACCTGCCGGTAGACCTGCAGCTTACTCGCCCCTAGGGAAAGGATGGAGTCGATGGTCGCCTGGTCAACCTTGCGCGCCGCGTCACGGGTAGTGACCAGGATCTGAAAGAAGATCACCAGCACGATGAGCAGGATCTTCGGAAAGTCGCCCAGACCGAATATGGCTATGATCACCGGCAGGAAAACAATCTTCGGAACCGGGTAGACCACGTAGATCATCGGGGCAATATAGGCGTCGAAACGAGGCTCGCGCCCCAGGAAGAGGCCAAGGGGAACCGCTAAGAACAGGGACACGATGATGCTTACCACTACCCGGTAGGTGCTGATTTGAAGGTGGATGCCAAGGTCACCGACAATCCGCTCCAGAAACGTACGAAAGGCCACGCCCGGAACAGGCAGAGCCGCCAACTGCAAAACCACCGCCAGCAGTTGCCAGACCGCAAGGAGAAAGGCAATCGCGATAATTATCGGTAATACGGATGAGCCTAGGAGCTGTGTCCGGCTCCTACCGCGCATAACTGAGGTTCCTCCTTCACCAGCATCCCTCTGAGCCGGGTACAAAGCCGAAAGAACTCGCGGCTGCTACGCCAACCCGGAGTACCGACACCATGATTCTCAACCTCGGCGAGCACTGCAGCCGGACGGGGCGACAGGACTATTATCTTCTGGCCCAAAAAGGCCGCTTCCTCAATGTTGTGGGTGACGATCAAAACTGTCACCCGCCGCTCCGACCAGATCTCCAGAAGATTGTCCTGCAATCTCTCGCGGGTCAAAGCATCCAATGAAGAGAACGGCTCGTCCATCAAGAGCAAATCCGGGTCAACCGCCATCGCCCGGGCGATGGCCACCCGCTGCCGCTGGCCCCCACTGAGCTGCGACGGGTAAAGGTTCTTAAACGGCAGAAGACCCAGGTCGTTCATTATTTCCTCGCACCGGGCCGTGCGTTCGGGCTTCGCAACCCGGCGCACCTCCAAGCCTAGGACTACATTTTGAAAGACGGTCTTCCAGGGCAGCAGCCCGTAGTCTTGCAGAATCAGGGCCGTCTCCTGGCGTTTGGGACGCACCGGCGTATCGGAGACCAACACCTGTCCCTCAAAATCGGAACGCAGGCCCGCCAGCACGTACAACATGGTCGTCTTCCCGCAACCGGAAGGACCGATCACGGCACACGTACCGCCCCTTTCCATGGCAAAGGAAATGTCCCGGATGGCCGGGACAACCGCATTAGCACCGCGGTAGGTAACACTGAGACCATTAACCTTGATCATTAACTAGTTCAACACCTGTCCGTCGACCAGATCTGAGTATGACACCGGCTTGTTGAGGAGCCCCTTTCCGTTCATCCAGGTCAACACGCGATCGACCATGTCTTCGGTGGGCACCATCGGGGCCGAGAAGATGATCTCCATTCCGTGTGCGTCACTCTGCAGAACGTCGTGGGGCACCCGCGCCTTTTCCGCCAAGATCTCGTTGAAGGCTGTCGGATCAGCCATGATGTCCTCGACCGCCCGGGTGTAGGCACGCATCAGGCCCCCAACTTCGTTCGCCTTTCGTTCGAGTGCCTCATTACGGAAGTATATCACAGTCTGAGAGAGGTTGTCAGTCGCGGTATCGTCCAGAACCACCCGGGCGCCCTTCAACTCAGCCAGGGCTGCCAGCGGGTCTGGGAGAATCGCCGCTTGCACCGTTCCGGAAAGAAGCGCATCCACGCGCACCGGAATCTTCGGAATCAGAATCTTGGCAATCTCCTCATTAGGGAATCCGGCATCGGAAAGAACCGTATCAATAAGGTACTCCATAATCGAGTTCGCCGAAGTGGCGATTTCCACGCCCTTGAGTTGTTCCACCGAAGTGATACCGGAGCCCGGTGCCGCCAGGATCGCGAACCGCCCCTCCTCAGCCGTGACACCCTGACCGATGGAGACAATCGTCAGCGGAGTACCCCCGTCGTTCAGCTGAGCGACGGCGATGATGTCACCTAAGGCACCGTCAATGGCCTTAGCCGTCAGGGCGCTGTCACGCTCCAAAGCACTCGGGAAATCGATCAGTTCCACCGTGAGTCCCTCGTCCTCAAAATACCCTTTGTCCTGTGCCACCCAGAACGGCAGGTTGTCGGTAATCGGCAGCATGCCCAGCTTAAGCGGCTGGCTTTGGGGCGTCACATCCCCTGCGGGAGTGCTTCCGCCACAACCCGCCAGACCCAACAACAACAGACCGGCTACCAGAATCGAGACTATACCCCTTTTCCCAAGCTTCAAAGCTTGTCACCTCCAGGCTATCAAATTCGACAGGAGCGACAATATTTCCTCTAAATTGACAATAAAGAGCGGAATTACCGACTCTAGGCCGGTAATTCCAGCTACTCCTAATTAAGGCTCCGATTACGGCGGTTTAGATGTTTAGATAACGGTTGAGTACCGTGGCGAATTCACCCCAGCTAATAGTGGCCCAGGGATCGCGACTGGTTACCAGCAGGCCATCGCTGATCAGGAGGCCGATCTCGGCTCTGGGATCCCACCCTGGCACTTCTACCCACCGCTGCCGCAGCCGGTTCAGCACGGTAGCAAATTCACCCCATCGAACCGGCTGGGCAGGCAAGCGCGGAGACGCAAGCAGGCCGTCTTCGAGCAGCAGTCCGATCTCACGCTCAGGATCCCAACCGGATCCGAAGACCGGGCGATTACGCACCCGGTTTAGCACGGTGGCGTACTGCCCCCAAAGCAGAGTATCGTTTGGGTGATAAAGGTTCACCACTAATCCCGTTTGGCGCAGGCGTTCAATTTCCAAAGCCGGATCCCAGGCCGGTTGTCTTTGGGGTAGCTGCAAGGTGTTTGCGATACTGAGAGCTAACATCTGGGCGATCTCAGAACGAAACAGGGGATCTTTGAGGTAGGCGCTGTCCCGAGGATGGTCGATAAACAGGTTTTCCAACAGGACGGCGGGCATTTTTGTCTGTCTCAAAACAGCAAAGTTTGCAGTTTTTCGGCCGCGATCTACGAAACCATTACTTGCGTAAAAAAGCCCCATCTCCCGGTGTATGCGCCACTGAATGTCAACAGTCCGGGGAGACGCGGCAGGATGCACAAAGCTCTCAAACCCGGTCCCGCGTCCGGCATTAACGTGAATCGAGACATAGAGGTCGGCACCCATCTGGTTGGCTCTTGCCGTACGTGTCGGTATCAGCACGTTAACATCATCACGCCGGGTTAACTGGATCGAAACAATGTATGCCTGAAGCAGTCGTTCGGTCTGAAGCGCAATCTCTAGCACGATATCCTTTTCCTGCAGCCCATAGCCCCGAGCCCCGGGATCGGACCCTCCGTGACCCGGGTCGATCATTATGCTTAGTGTCATAGACGCACCACTCCTTATCTTCCAGTATATGGGTGCGCCTGCTCAATTGTTCCCATGTAATGGAATAGGCCGGCTAACTGCCGGCCATTGTTAAATCCCTCAACCGTTTCCGTTTTTGTCCCCGATCTGCACCAGATTTCCGTCATCCACGATCAAAGGCACCTTGGTCGCTTGATACCGGGACTTCACCATCGCCTTCGCCTCAGAATCCAGGCTGAGGTTGATTTCCTCGAAAGATACCTTCCGTTGCCGGTAATCATCCATTGTCGTCCGGCAGTATGGACAACCCGTCTTCGTATAAATCACGATCTTCGGCAATCCTTGCACCCCATTTCCTTATCGGTTTCAGTATACCCGCATAATCCGCCTATTACCCCCGGAAACTAGTACTGGAGGTGAACCAAGTGCACAAGTATATTGTCAGAGGCCCGGGTGATACCTGTGAGGAAATCACAGCCGAGACCCTGGACCAAGCCGTGTTCCGGGCCAAACAGCACCATCCGGACAAACAGGTCTCAGCGGACGCCACCGAGGTCCTCTATGTCTGCAACCCCGGCGAGGATCCGACCACCTGCCAAAACCGGCTCCGCTAGAACGGGCAAACCTTATTGGTCGCCCCCGCTGCCGGCTGGACGGGCGATACCCAAGAGTAGCCTGTAAGGCCCGGGAGTACCAGGGGGGATAAAGGCCACCCGATCCCCGGGTTTTACAACCCCTTCACCCGGACGAAAAACCTTTCCGTTAATGAAAACCGCCTCTACGAGATCGTCCGGGATCGAGAGGCTTTTCGCCAGTTCCCCAGCGGTACAGGAGTTCTCCAGCTTGTAAATGAGGGGTGTCGGCCACCCCCTGGCGTCAAACAATGCTTTAATAAATGAGAAAGCCCGGACTTCCACATCTGACACCGGAGGTACCCCCTTAACAATCGGCTATTACCCGCCGATTATCCGGCAGGTCCGAATCGCATCTAAAGATGCACAGGAGGACCGAACACTATGGTCTTAACCGCAATCTCCCGTGCTTCGACGATTCTTTGCGCAACCTTCTCCGCCTGAAGCATCAGCCACATGTAGGTCTGGGTACCGGACTCGTAGTTCGCTTCCCCGTACGCATCCACTCGTCCGTTCCGGAGTAACGTGTCAACCTGTTGCAGTTCCTGCGCGCTGCCCGACCGGTAAACCGCATAGGTCTTCCCGCCGCGTTCCTTTACCAGGGAGAACACCGGTACGTCGCTGGGCCCGTCAGCCACATAGATCATGTTCTGGAACGGTACCCGCCGCTTCGCAGGCGCAATGCTCGCATTCACATTAATCAGGGGCCACTTATTGGTCCCCTTATTGATCTCAAAGATCGCCCTGGTCTTGGTGGTGTTATCAATGGCGTAAGCGATTTGACTGATCACGGGATCAGGGGCATCCCCCGACGGAGACTGCTGCAGATAACCGGGAGGCAACGGGTTCTCGATAAACTCACAGCCCCAAATCCCGTCGACATAACCACTGACCGCACTCCCCCGGATCATGGCGGCCAGACCATTGCTGACGATGTAATGCTCCACGGAGATCTCGTACCGCTTAAAGTCCGGGTGCTGCTCAATACTCCGTTTCAGTTCAGCCATGAAATCCGGCATTCCCGAGTAAAAAACCAGTTTACGGCCGAGCTTGGCCAGCATGCGGTTGTTCAGGTTCGGCATGATCCCGGTCTGGGCATAGGTGATCAGATGGTTTAAATAGGCAATGTCCCGGAAAACTGTAATCCCCTGCTCATGGTAGCGCTCCTCGAGGCCGTCGACCTCCGACCAGAACACCCGGCCGTCAACCCCGTACTGTTCAAAGATGGGTTTTTGCATGTACTCCGGAATCAGAGTCTTGTCGAAATCCCAGATCACGGCGATCACGTTCTGCAAAAACAAATCAGCCAAAGACGACCTACCTCCCCCCACGCCCGGCAGTCTCCCTTCGGTTCCGGTCTAGCTACACGCGTACACACCACCGAACAGCACGGCGATTACGGTCAGCCCATAGAAGTACGCAAATATGGAAACTGACCAACCGATGAACGGAATACTGGCAAGCAGACTGACTAAGGCAAATATCACCAGCGTCACCACATAGGCTACAACGTAGTCACCGATATTCCTTCACCAGCCAGTTCGGATCATCCAGCGGCATCTTGAACGCCCGTTCGATCTCCACTAATTGAATACTCCTTTCTAACTGCCGGCCTGTACCGACTCGTCATCATAGTACATCCGTTTGATTTCGAGCAGTTCCGGCAAATCAAGGCTATGAATCTCCGCCATCTCCAACAATGCTTCGGCCGCCGCGAAACTCACGTCCTGGTCATCATCAGCGTAGAGTCGCTGTAAGACGGGAATCACCGCCGGGTCCCCGAAATTCGCCAGATGGCGCACGGCCGCGAATCGAACCCAAGAATTCGGACTCTCAGCCCGTTCAAACAGAGGAGCCAGTGCTTCAGTGTGGCGGACCATGGAAAGCGCCTGAGCCGCCGTTTCCCGCCCGTGAGCCCTCTCCTTGATGTGTAGTTTCATATACTCTGAAAGCTGCCCGATGGCGGCGGCGCCAAGAGTCCCCAACGCCCGGCAGGCAGTCTCCGACAGCGTGATGTCCTCGGCATCGAGACAGCGGATCAGGACTTTGACCGCCTCTGGTGTTCCAATCCCGCCCAGTATTTTCGCCGCCCACCAAACCGGTCCACCGGACCGGTACTCCGTTATGAATGCATCCAACAGCGGCACAGCGTCGTTCCCGAATGAACTAAGCTCGGCAATTAGAGCTCGTGGCTCAACCCGGCCGCTGAGGGCGAGCTTGTCACAGAGGTGGGCCAAGGGGTGCACATTATCCTCGTGGGGATCCCGATCCATCTCCTGCAGAATACCGACCAGACACAGTGTACCCAGCCAATAGTCGGCTAGAGAAGCCTCAACCTTACGTCCATCGACATCCCGACCGATTCCCCCCAGCCCGTTTAGCACTGCTATTGAGGTCCACATCTGCAGAGGCAACATCCGGCGCAGTTCGTCCGGGTTATAATCGGGCCGGGTAAACGGATTTGCCTCCCACTCCCCGCGGTCAATCTGAATTGCCGTAGCCAAGTTTATGGCCAGCGCAAACAACAAGCGGCAGTATCCGGCGATGTCCCGCTCCTGGACTGTTTTCCGGATGTCCGTCAGATCAATGTCAGACAACTGATGGGGAACACACTCCAGACACTGCCGAATAACCTCCAGGATAACCTCTTCGTGCAGTTCGTCCGTGTCCGCTTCCACCCCCAACAGTGTGGTCAGGAACCGCCAGGTCTCATCTCGCACCCACTGATCGGTGGCAAACATGTAAACTGCGGTCAGCGGCATCACCACTTCTGAACTGCGCAATTCGACCAGCCCGGAGCACATTCCGATAACCTCACCAATGCTGCCCGGGGCCTGCAGCCTGTCCAGCAATTGCTTTTCGGCACCTGCTCCCGGAAACGCTCCGAGGGCTTGACCTACCGCAGCCCGGATATCAGTGCCGGATGACTGGAGTGCCTGAAAAAGCGCTGGAACCGCATCAGTCTGACCAGTCTGGCCGAGCCCTCGGGTCGCGGCCGCGGCAACCTGTGAGTCGGGGTCGTTCAGTGCCTTCAACAGGATGGCAAGTGCTTCCCGGCCAAAGCCGCCTAATGCCAGGCAGGCCTCTCTGCGCAGGATCGGGTCGGGATCGTCCGCCGCGGGCAAAATCGCCCCACACAGGTCTCCCTGCCCCCTGTAGTAAACCAACTGCCGTACGGCGTGGTAACGCAGGGCAACGGACCCAAGCCGCAAATCCCGGGCGTAGTCATGCAGTGACTTTATCTGCATTGTGTACAACACCTTCCGATCGGTTTGACACGCGTTCATTCTGTTTCGACATGTTCAACAGAAGACCAGCTTTTCCCTCCCCTCTCGATGCATTATCCGTTCCTGAACGAGAAAACAGGAGAAATCAGAAGCGGCGTGGTCTCCCGACCACGCCGCCATGCTACCAAGGCTCCACTCTACCGTGCTCCGTTTGTCGCTCATAGCCGGGTTCTGGATACTTGCGGTCACTGGCCAGTGCATAGTAAGGACAGATTTCCACACACAAGTCGCAGTAGATGCACCGGTACGGATCGTAAATCCGCACCCAGACCAGTTCATTCTTCCCGTTCTTAGTTTCCCAAACCGTGTCCAGCATTACCGCCTGCGTAGGGCAGGCACGCTCACAGTCACCGCAGAAATCACAGTTCTCCGCGAGAAAGGCGATCTTCCCCCGGGCACCGTGGAACGGGTCACGCTTAACCACCGGATAAGGCCGGGTTGCCGGTCGTTTTACCAAATTCCTTACAATATTGCCTACCATCCAGGGCATCTGGAAATCCCTCCCCCTATACTCGTGGCCTCACGCACGGACCTCACGCTCCAGGGAGCGGCAGGCCACACCTTTACGCAAGGTCTTGTCCAGGAACGGTTTTGCCTCCACCACATAACGTTCGTGTCGCCCGCTCCCGATGATGTCCGCTCCGTCACGGGCTTCAACCTCAAAGGTTATCCTCCGGGCTTTCACTTCCACCACCTTGGCTACGGCCTTTACAACAACCCCCACGGGGCTGGCCGCCAGGTGGCGCACCTCAACCCCGATCCCGACGGAGGTCTCACCAGGTGCCAGTCTTCCCCGCAACGCATCCACCGCCGCCGACTCCATTAGAGCCACCAGCCGCGGCGTGGAAAACACGGGAAGCTCTCCACTCCCCTGTGCAACCGCCGTATCTTCTTGGTTCACCACAAACTCCGCGAAACCTGCATCGCCGACCGAAATTCCCACATTGTTCATCTCCGTTTGGCGCTACCAGCGCGGCCAGAACACAGCATACACGGCCACCACCAGGATTGCCAGAATTATCCCCGCGGTGGAGTTCAAACCCCAGTGCACCGCCACCCCGATACCAACCAGAATTGCGAGGTAACCACCATATATCTTTAGATTACGCCCCATCGCCAACAAATAAGCATCCTCTTCCCACTTCTAACATCCTACATCGCATCTGCCCACATCCCACTTCTCACCGAGCAGGTTCATCTGGGGCATTGTGTAAAAGAGGCCGATGGCCAGCACGAACATTACGGCAATCTTCCGGAACACCGGACTGTTAAACCGACCTTCATGGCTGGACTGAGGGCGGCGGCTCTAGCCACCGAGAGCACCCCATCAAGCGTCTCCGGCACTGTCTACACCCGGAGTGAAACCGTCCGTCTCCATTGAAGGAGCTATCATTCGTTTCCAGTGTGTTGCCAAACAAACGTTTAAGATTCCTTGGCTTCGTATTTACTCTTAAGTTCAGAGATCACCGCCGGATCAGCGAGGGTCGTGGTGTCTCCCAGGGCCCTTCCTTCGGCAATGTCACGGAGCAGACGGCGCATAATCTTCCCGCTCCGGGTCTTCGGTAGTTCCGCCGTAAAAAAGACGTCGTCCGGCCTGGCAATGGCCCCGATCTTCCTAACCACGTGAGCCTTCAGTTCATCCTGCATCTCCTTACGGGTCTTCGTCCCTTTTTCAAGTTCCTTGGTGATATTGGCCTTAAGTGTAATGAACACCGCAATCGCCTGACCCTTGATGGCGTGGTCCCTACCGATCGCCGCCGCCTCGGCCACCGAGGGGTGGTCGACGAAGGCGCTTTCCACCTCCATAGTGCTTAAGCGGTGTCCAGCCACGTTGATGACATCGTCCACACGACCCAGGATCCAGTAGTAGTTATGATAATCCCGACGGGCACCGTCGCCGGCAAAGTACAGCCATTTCCCGGGGATCTTGTTCCAATAGGTGTCCACGTAACGCTCGTCGTCACCGTAGATGGTGCGCATCATCGCCGGCCAGGGTTCCTTAATCACCAGGAAACCGCCCTTGCCCAGCAACACCGGGTTTCCATTCTTGTCAACGACATCGGTCTCGACCCCGGGGATCGGAACCGTTGCCGAACCGGGTTTTAGCGGGGTAATGCCGGGAAGGGCGCTAATCATGATCATCCCGGTCTCGGTTTGCCACCAGGTATCCACAATCGGACATCTCTGCCCACCGATGTGCTTGTGGTACCACATCCAGGCCTCCGGGTTGATCGGCTCACCCACCGAACCGAGCATGCGCAGACTAGACAGGTCGCGCCTGGCCGGCCACTGCTCGCCCCACTTCATAAAGGCGCGAATCGCCGTGGGGGCAGTGTACAGAATGTTCACTCCGTAACGTTCGACGATCGCCCAGAAGCGGTCCTGTTCAGGCCAGTCCGGGGCTCCTTCAAACATCAGGGTCGTTGCGCCATTCGCCAGTGGGCCGTAGACCACGTAACTGTGCCCGGTAATCCAGCCGACATCGGCCGTGCACCAAAACACATCACTGTCTTTAAGGTCAAAAACCATGTGGTGGGTGGTCGCTACCCCGGTCATATAACCACCGGTAGTGTGCACCACACCCTTTGGCTTGCCGGTGGTACCGCTGGTATAGAGGATAAACAGCATATCTTCGCTGTCCATTTCCTCACAGGGGCCGCCCACCTCGGCACCAACCTCCAGTTCGTGGTACCAAAAATCACGGCCTTCCTGCATTGGTACTTCCTGACCGGTCCGCCGGACGACCAACATCTTTTCAATCGTCGGGCAGTTTTCTACCGCTGCGTCGGCATTTTTCTTAAGCGGTACGATCTTACCGCGGCGCCATCCGCCGTCGGTGGTGATTACCAGTTTCGCCCCCGCATCGTTGATCCGGTCACCCAGTGAGTCCGGGCTAAACCCGCCGAAGACGACGCTGTGTGCCGCCCCCAAGCGGGCGCAGGCCAGCATGGCGATCGCCGACTCCGGAATCATGGGCATGTAAATGGCTACCCGGTCGCCCTTTTGGACCCCCAGGTCGCGGAGTACGTTCGCAAACTTTGTGACTTCCCGCCACAGATCCCAGTAGGTCAGGACGCGGGTATCACCGGGTTCGCCCTCGAAGATAATCGCGGCCTTGTTCTTGCGCCAGGTCTTCAGATGGCGGTCGACACAGTTGTAGCAGGCGTTCAGCTTGCCGTTTACGAACCATTTTACGAACGGCGGCTGCCAGTCGACGACCTGATCCCACTTCTGGAACCACTCCAAACGCTCCGCCTGCATCGCCCAGAAGATCCGCGAGTTGCTGCGGGCCTCCGCATAGATCTCACGGTGTCTGACATTTGCCTGCCGGGTGAACTCGCTATCCGGATGAAAAATACGATCTTCCTGCAGAAGTGTATCAATAGTGGCTTTTCTCACGGCCAACGCTAACCCCTCCCAACAAAAATGGGGTACTACCCGAAACTATCTCTTTTTTGATTTTATACGGGCAGATACCGCCCAGAAAGCTTTTAACCGCGAATCGCCCCCCTTCACCGGTTAACGGGTGATTCAGGAGGGTCAGTGGCACGGGTTTTGCTCTTTATGACCATAGTTTTCTTATAGGCCAGGTACGGCTTGGCTTGCGGCGAACGGTAACCTGGTCGGGGTGAATGGCCGGCCTCGAAATTCGGCGAACATGAAGGAAAACCATACCCTCAGTGGCGAAGAATATTTGTTCAGCCAAATCATTGGGCATTTGTTTGTATTGACACATCAGTCGAAGTAGGAATTGGAGATGATCGACTTGATCTGGGATCGCAACGAAACCCTCAGCCGGGAGGATATGGAGCGCCTGCAGCTTGAACGGCTCCGTTCGGTTGTACGGAGGGTTTACAGCAAGGTTTCTTTTTACCGTGACCTGTTCGAGCAGAAGGGGATCAAACCGACCGCCATTAAGAGCCTGGATGATCTAAGGCATCTGCCCTTTACGGTTAAGGATGACTTGCGGAACAACTACCCCTACGGTTTATTTACGGTACCGCGGGAGAAGCTCGTGCGTATCCACGCCTCCTCCGGTACCACCGGCCGTCCCACCGTGGTCGGCTACACCAGAAAGGATCTCAGTACCTGGGCGGACTTGGTTGCCCGCGTTGTGGTCCAGGCCGGGGTTACCGCCCGCGACGTCGTGCAGATCTGTTTCAGCTACGGCCTCTTCACCGGCGGGTTCGGACTTCATTACGGACTGGAGCGGGTTGGTGCCACCGTGATCCCCGCCTCGGTCGGCAACACGACCCGTCAGATTAAACTGATGAAAGACTTCCGGACTACGGCGCTGGTAAGCACCCCTTCCTATGCCCTATACTTGGCGGAGGTGGCCCGCGACATGGGAACCCCGGCCGCTAGTTTAGGGATTCGGGTCGGACTCTTCGGAGCTGAACCTTGGTCTGAAGGAATGCGGTCGGAGATCGAGGCCTACTGGGGGCTTAAGGCGACCGACAACTACGGGATGAGTGAATTGATCGGGCCGGGTGTCGCCGGTGAATGCGGGTTCCAGGAGGGCTTGCACATCTCCGAGGACCACTTCCTGCCGGAGATTGTTGACCCCGAGACTCTGGAGCCCCTCCCCCCGGGCAGCCGCGGGGAACTCGTAATCACCACTCTGACCAAGGAAGGTCTACCGCTGATCCGCTACCGCACCCGTGACCTGACCGAACTGGACTATAGCCCCTGCCCCTGCGGGCGAACCACAGTCAGAATGAAGCGCGTCACCGGACGCACCGACGATATGTTGATTATTCGGGGGGTTAATGTCTTCCCCTCGCAGATTGAGGAAGTGCTGATGGAAGTCCAGGGTGTCGGACCTCACTACCTGATCACCGTGGATCGGAAGGACCATCTGGATGAGTTTAAGGTCGAAGTCGAATTGGCCGCTGATTACTTCACCGGACAGTACCGGCACCTCGAATCCCTGGAACGTACGGTTCGGGATAAGATACAAAGCATTTTGGGGCTGGCCCCCAAGGTTCGCCTCGTTGAATACAAGTCTCTGGAACGTACTGCCGGGAAGGCAAAGCGCGTAATCGACAACAGAAAGCTGCGTTGAGGAGGAGAGTAGTTATGGGTTACTGGAACCAAGAGTATGAGTGTATGCCCGTCGAGCAGCGCCAGGAGCTACAGTTGGAACGTCTGCAGTCTCTGGTCAAGCGACTGTATGAAAACGTGCCGCACTACCAACGTGCTTTTCGAGCGATTAGCCTTAGGCCTGGTGACGTGCAGTCACTTGACGACTTAAAGCGCCTCCCCTTCACCACCAAGGATGATCTACGCCAGGCCTATCCCTTTGGACTCTTCGCGACTCCGCTGAAGAGCATCGTACGGGTGCACGCCTCATCCGGCACCACCGGTAAACCAACCGTGGTCGGGTACACCAAAGACGACGTGGAGACTTGGTCTGAAGTGATGGCGCGAACCCTGGCCTGTGCCGGGGTAACCTCCGACGACATTATGCAGATTGCTTACGGCTACGGGCTGTTCACCGGCGGACTCGGAGTTCACTACGGTGCCGAAAAGCTGGGTGCGACCGTGGTTCCCGTCTCGGTGGGGAATACTAAGCGCCAGGTGATGCTGATGGAGGACTTCGGGACTACGGTTCTGGCCTGCACGCCTTCATACGCCCTCCATCTCGCCGAAGTATTACAGGAATCCAACATCGACCCGTCCCGCATCCGGCTCCGCATCGGGGTCTTCGGAGCCGAGCCCTGGTCTTATGCTCTGGGCCGGGAAATCGAGCAGAAACTTGGTGTAATCTCCATTGACATCTTCGGTCTCAGCGAGATCATCGGACCAGGCGTGGCCTCGGAGTGCCCATACAACATGGGGTTGCATCTCTTTGACGACCACTTCCTGCCGGAGATCATCGACCCGGATACCGGGGAACAGCTTCCCTATGGGCAAAAGGGTGAACTTGTAATCACCACCCTGACCAAGCAGGGCTTCCCCCTCCTGCGCTACCGCACCAGAGACGTCACCGTCTTGCACCCGGAACCCTGCCCCTGCGGCCGGACGCACGTCCGGATGTCACGGATTATGGGACGCACTGACGACATGCTGATCATCCGTGGTGTGAACGTCTTCCCATCCCAAATCGAGACCGCCCTGCTCGAACTAGGCCAGGTGGAACCGCACTACTTATTGGTGGTCGACCGTAAGGGCAATCTTGATACCATTGAAATCTGGGTTGAGGTCTCTGAAAAGGTGTTTAAGGACGAAGTTCGTCATCTGGAAAAACTGGAGAAGACAATGCAGCGTGAAATCGAGGGGATTCTGGGTATCGGGGTCAAGGTGAAGCTCGTGGAGCCAAAGACCATTGAACGGAGTCAGGGTAAGGCTAAGCGCATCGTGGACCGTCGTGAAGTATATAAGGAGGGATAGCCAATGTGGGTGAAGCAGATCTCGGTCTTTCTGGAGAACAAGTCCGGCCGCCTGGCCGCCGTCACCCGGATCTTGGGTAATGAGGGGATCAACATCCGGGCGCTCTCAATCGCCGACACCTCCGATTTCGGCATCCTGCGTCTGATTGTCGATGATCCGGCGAAGGCATACTCCAAACTGAAAGAAGGCGGCATTACAGTCAGCGAAACGGAAGTTATTGCTGTCGAGATTCCAGACACTCCAGGTGGATTGGCGTCCGTCCTGGACATCCTGGATGCGGGCGGTGCCAACATCGAGTATCTATACGCCTTCGTGTCCAAGTCCTCAGGGAACGCCCTGGTGTTGATGAAGGTCGAAGACCTAGATAAGGCCGCCGCCGCCCTGAAGGCCAATAACATCCCGGTACCCGGTGCCGAACAGGTCTACAACATCTAAACCCGGTGCCAAGCACCTAAACTGTTAGATTAGTTAAGGGGAGGCTGCTTCGTAAAAAGCAGCCTCCCCTCTCTTATGTACTACCACAAAAGTACCACCACCTGGAAGGTGCAGTGCGCGCTGAGGGATTGCCGGAGCAAACGATTAGGGAGTCTAGATCAAAAATGCGCAGTGGAGCCGCGGATTAGCGTCGACCGCCTGTTTGAGGGAGCGTAGCGAGCGAGTTCGGCGACGCCCGCGGCGCAATGAGCAGATTCCCAAAGAAAGGGGACAGGCACTTTGTAAAAAGTAGCCTGTCCCCTTTTGTGGATATGTGTTCTGCTAGGCTTTTAGAGATACGCCGGACGGGGCCGGAGTATGGTGGTGTCCTTCTTGGTCTTCATGGAAGATCGCGAAGTTCTCCACGACGAAGCAGTACACTAGGATGCCGGTGGCGACCAGGCCGATGGTGACCGACCACTCCATCCAGTGCGGGAAGTAGGCGCCACCTGACGCGGGAGCCATCCCCGTGAACACAACGTTCATCCGGTTGAAGATGACGCCGGCTACTACCAGGACGGAAGCGGTGACGATACCCCCGACCGAGTTCCGGATCGACGGGGTGAAGTACATGATCATCGGCACCAGGATCCCAAACAGGATCTCTACAATGAAGAGGTTCCCCTGCAGGGTTCCGTTGAACACATACGGCCAGACG